>Ga0299907_10000736_pt1 | contig 16983 bp, 15 predicted proteins | sample RVTome_16_FD_198680 | JGI IMG/M metagenome (GOLD analysis project Ga0299907, IMG submission 198680) | Soil microbial communities from uranium-contaminated site in the Upper Colorado River Basin, Wyoming, United States - RVT152D67 (version 2) ...
TCTCGCCCCGCGCGACCGATCAATCGGCTGAGGCCGCCGCGGTATGGTCATGCCCTCCTGAACGCGCCTGGCCATGAGCGCTCGACGGGGTACGGCGGAAACCTCCTTGGGCAGGTTCGCCCCGGCGGGCCACACGGTGCAGGCCGCTGGCTGGGGACTGACAGTGGCGCAAGGGCCAATCGGCGCCGCTGCATTGGTCACGCGGGCGCCGGTGACTATCCTCCACGCCCGATGGGCCGCCAGATGAGACAACCGCACCAAGCGGGTGCACTTGCACTCACCGTCGCGGGAGCGGTGCTAATTGCAGCGGGCTCGGTTGCCTTGACAGTCTGGGCAACCGAATACATCTTCGCCGCGTTGAGGGAGATGGCTTACGGCGGCCTCGCCAGCATCCTAGGGCCGTGGATGATCGCCATCAGCATCATGGCCGCTGCCTTCGCTGCTGCTGGCGCGGTTGGGTCGTGGCGAACCCTTCGAACTGGAGGGCGGAGGGCTGGCGGCGCCGTCATCGGAGGCCTGTGCGTCGCGTTGGGGATCGGGATCATGTTCGGCTCCCACTTCCAGCCTGACCGATCAGCCTTTGTTTTAGCCCTGGCGGGGGCCGGTCTGAGCGTCGAGATCGCCGGAGGGTGGCTTTCTGGCTGGGGTACTCGCTAACCGCGGCTCGACTGATGGGTCGAACTTGACAGTGGCGCAAGAGACATTGGAAGACAGAGGTCGTCATGGCGTTGCTCGAGATGCTGAGCGGCCGGTCCAAGAAGGGGTACGCGAAGGAGGTCCAGTCGGCTGCCGAGGCGCCGGACAGCGAGCGTGGCCGCGAACGGCGCGGCCACGGAGTCGGACCTCGAGGCCGTCGTCGCCATGTGAGCCGTCGGGCGACGGGGCTTCTCCTCCGATCCCGTCGCCCGATCAGCCGAGGCGAACCTGATACGGCGGAGGCGGCACGCGGAAGCGCTCGGCGGCGCTCATCGTAAGATCGCGGAGTGGATGCGGAACTGACGACGCTCAGGGCCGGCGCCTCTGATCTCCCCGGAGCGGTCGCCGCAATGCTCGCGGATCCGCCCCCGGGCACGGCGCGGATCGTCCAGGCGCGCGGCTACGCCTGGCACACGGTCGAGTGGGGCCAGCCCTCGGATCCGCCGCTTCTCCTCGTTCACGGAGTGACGTCGAGCTCGGAGACGTTCTGGCGCGTCGGCCCGTGTCTCGCCGCCGATCGCCGTCGTGTCGTCGCCGTCGACCTGCCTGGTCATGGGCGGACCGGCGGTTGGCGGGGCCGGCACCGCTGGATCGAGACCGCAGAGGACCTCGCGGGCTTCATCGGAGCGGGGGAGCTGGACACAGAGGACCTCGCGGTGATCGGACATTCGTGGGGTGCGATGGCGGTGGCGGCGTTGCCCGCGGCAGGCTTCCGTCCCGAGCGCCTGGTCCTCCTCGACCCGCCGGCGCTGCGAAATGCGGCTCTTGTCCCCTTGACTCAGGACCCGACCGAACAGCGGTACGAGAACGTGGCCGACGCCATCGAGGCCATCCGGGCCTCAGGCGTCAGCTGGTCGGAGGGCGACATCCGGGCGAAGGCGACCGCGCTCACCCAGATCGACGAGACCGCCGTGCGTGCGATCTACCTGGAGAATGGCGACTACGACGCCGGCATGGCAGCGCTCTCCGACCCGGCCGCCCTGGACATCCCCGCCTGGGTCATCCGAGGCGACCCCGCGGAGGGCGGGTTGATCGCGGACGAACATGTCTCGGCACTGGCTGAGCGAGTCGGCTCGGACCACGTAATCACAATCGCCGGCGCGGGCCACGCGCCCCAGCGCACCCATCCCGAGGCGACGATCCTGGCGATCCTGCGTGCGCTGGCCTGACCCGCCGTGGCCTTGCCGAGAGGTGGGTCTAACTTGACAGTGGCGCAAGCGGCACTGGAAGACCGAGATCTTTAGGTTTCAGTTTCGTCATACCCCATAGCGCGAAACTCGCTCCCGCCAGTGGGACGACGACGCGGGCAAGGGTACGAGGCGTCAGATAGAGAAGACATCGGGATGCCGACGCGCGAGTGCGACTCGCTCGTGATCGTGGCTGCCAACTGCTTCCGCGAGAGTTTCGAGTTCGGCGACATCCTCGTCCGTGGCCTCGTACGAGTCGTCGGTGATAAGCCGGTGCACCGTGGGCGACGACCACAGCGCCTCGAATGCCGCCGCGGCTTCAGGGAGCTCCAAGTACCGATATGCTTCCGCGACGTGCGGGGCGATCCATGCCGCCGTCTCCAGAAACCCGGTTACGCCGCCGGACCCGCGCTCCCACTCGAAGAGGCGAGTCGCGTAGTACGCCCGCAGGCCGTCGGACAGGGAAGCCACTGCATCTGGGTCGTCACCGGTGCGAGCTCCGAGTCGTACCCACAGATGGTCGTCGAGAACATCGTCGTCCGGCGTGCCTCGCACGTCGACAGGCATGCGTTCCCATGTGCGCTGACGATCGAAGAACCGCCCGAAGACTCGGCCGACCTCGTGCTCGAGCTCGGCCCTTCGCTCGGGCGTGATTCCCTCACCCGGCATGTCCGTAGGCTAACGGCAATTCGCCAGCGGTTCTACGAGGCGGCGTTGGTCTGGAGTTCGCTACAGACGCCACGCTTGTCTCGACCTCCGAGCTGCACTGCGATCCGGCCCGATGTCACAGTATTTCGCCCCTGCCACGGGTGTACGGGTTCCGGGCTCTCCGGAACGGATGCAACTGGCGCGATGGCCGGGCACGCCGTATCGCTGCGGATTCCCGCCAGCCGCGAGCTCGGACGTCTGACTGCGGCCACGGCGGCCTCAGCACTCGTGAACGCGAATGTGGGGCTATTCGTCCCGGCCAGTGGGACGACGACGCGCGCAAGCGGCACTGGAATACCGAGGTTGTGGTCAGCTCGCTCGCCGCCTGACGCCATAGCGCGTCATTCTCGCCCCGGCCGCATCCCAACCTTGGGCGTTCCTACCCGATTAGGGCACTACTTCGATTGCAAGCGGTGCTGCCGCTTGCCGCACAATCGGGCCATGCCGTGGATCAAGCATCGAGGAGGGCCGATCGACGCGGACTTCAGTCTGGGGTGGGAAGGACGCATTCTGGCCGAGGTCGACCTCTATGAGGAGCCCAAGGAGGACCTAGCCGTCACCGTCTTGCACGAGAGCGGTTGGTATCTGTCAGTCCTTCCTTTCGGCAACGTGTTGCTGGACAACTCCGAGGAAGGGGTCACCGAACCTCAGTCGGCGATGTTGCACGAGGATGATCTTGTCGATGCACTCGGGGCTATCGCTCGAGGAGACATTGCCGCTGTCTCGATCATCATCGAGCGGGCGCAGGCGAGCGACTGACGTGGCAGCTGCTTGCCCTCCCCTTCGCGAGGCGGCGCGGGACTCATACCCCATAACGCACACTTCGCCCCCGCGACCCGCACCGAGATCAAACCTGGTACCGGAGCGGTACTGCATCTGGGACGTTCTCCAGTGGATGGTTGCTGGGCCAGTCCTTTGGAGACGAGCCTTGCAACAGGACGACGTCCAGACTCTCGTGCGCCTCCTGCTGTACGCGACCGCCGAGTCAAGGCGACGCCTCGCCTCGCGGCTTCTCGACGAGGGGCGTGCAGAGGTATGGGCGCTGCTCGCCTCTACCGCACGGTCAAGTGAGGATCCCGTCCTGCGGGCGCGTTGCGTCGAGGTGCTTGGCTTGGCCGCGGCCGCGGCGGAAGGGCACCAGGCGGAGCTCATCCTAGGCGCGCTGCTCGGCTGAGGCTGGTTTCTGCTCGCCCTACCTTGACCGGCCTCGGTCAGGGCGGCATCCTCACCCCACTTGTTGCGACCCAGATCTGCGGGTCAGGAAGTCGGCGAGGTTTCCATCCCTTAGCGACCCAAGCGGCCCTTCGCATGAGGCCCGGAACGGGGTTGACGGCCTTCTCTTCGACAGACCAAGATTCGCTCACCCCATTACTCGGATGCGGGCTAGGGGGCGGAGAGGGCAGGGTGACTTACCTGCGATCAGTTAGGCGTCGCGCATCGCACGGGCCTGGGAAGTGACGCTCTTCGATAGCGCGAGCGAGTTTGCACCTCCTGAGGCCGCGACGTGGGTGCGCGTGACTGACCAATGGCTTCATGAGGCGAGCGTCCGACTTGTCGACGAGGTTGTCGGTGTCGCACTCGATAACCCGGATCTCATTGGAGTCGAGGCACTTAACCGGGTACGCGCGCCGGACACTCCGCCGGCCGGGATCTTCGGCGCTGGGCTATTCGGGTCTGGTGACGCCGACAAGTACATCCCCGCCCTGTTCGTGATGCAGGAGTTGGTCGGCCTAAAGCCGTCCGACTCCATCGAGGTCATTGACCCGCACGGCAGCGAGCCCGCTGTCATCTTATTCCAGCGGCTCGCTATTGACCCTCCACCTGGCGGGGTTGTCGTGGCGCTACCGGTTCCACACGAGCTGGGAACGAAGGTCCACTCAGACATGGCCGGGACGCTTGGAGTGCCCGTGTGGCTCTCTGATGGTAGAGAGGGCGTTCTAACCGCGGGGCATGTCGCAAGGACGATAGGAGCCCAGCCAACAAGCAACGGCACGCCAATCGGTGTAGTCACGCATAGCCACCATCGTCACCTCTATCGTTCGCCAACTACCACAGCCGACGTCGCGGCCATTGCGCTCAATCAGACGGGACTCGGGTTCGTCCAGAAGCCGCCCTTCAGTGCGGTCGGGCAGGCAAGGAAGCTCGATCGAGCGTGGGCGTTCAACGCGTCCGGGACGAGCCCGAACGGGGAGCTAGTCAGATCCTTTCATCAGGACTTCGCCCTCGACGACAAGGGTGAGTGGAAGGACGTTGCGATGGTTGATGCCGCTATCTCCATTGACGGCGATTCGGGATCTGCAGTCATGGACAGCGAGGGAAACCTGATCGGGCATATCGTGGGCGGACACCCCATGGCGTATTCGCTGGTTCAGAACATAGACGTGCTGCTAAGCGACTCGAAGGCACGCGTGCGGTTATAGAGAGGAGGGCCGGAAGATGCCGGAGTTGGGTACCACCATTGGCTGGGTCAGTCTGGTCCTTGGAATCGCGAGCGCCGCAGTCGGTCTTGTTCTCGTCTGGGGCCAAAGGAACGTGCGACCTCCTGCACCACCAACCGAAGAGAAACTGAAGGAGCAGGGTGCGATCACTGACGTGATCGACTCAACGACGAATTTCGCCAAGGCGCTCAAGGACCTCGATAGGGGCATTCAGCTGATCATCCTCGGCGTATTGTTCATTGCTGTGGCGTCTGTCGCTGCCGGCTTCGAGACGGTGGCGGATGCCATCGAGAGCGCCGCAGGCGCGGGCGGTTAGCAGGCCTGAGGCTCCGCCCACGGACCGTTCTCGAAAGCCGTGGGTTGAGGTCGTGGACGAAGGGTTGCCTGGGTTATGGATCGACGTGTCGCCCGCCATCCGCACAACGCGGCCAATCTCAACTCTGGTGTAAGCGGCACTGGAAGACGGAGTCTGCCGTCGCCTCTAGCACCATAGGGCGCCGTTCGCCCCGGCCAGTGGGACGACGACGCGGGCAAGGGACATACGTTGGTCTCACAGGGTGGGTGCGGCAGGTGGCGCGAGGCTGTGATGGGTCGGACTTGACAGTGACGCAAGCGCCACTGCAAGACCGAGGTCGCTCCTTCCATACCCCCGTAACCTAGGTTCGCTCCGGCCACTGAGGCGACGACGCGGGGAAGGGATAACGCGGCCGCCCCGATTACTCGGGTGAAGCGGACTTTGCGGGCGGTGGCTCGTTCGCGTGCCAGGCACGGATGGCAGTGCGCAAATGGCCATGTTCTGGCACCCGAGTCGGGATTGGCGTTGCTCGCTGGACTGAGCGGCGGGAGGCTGTTTTCATACCCAGCGAATATCCAATTGGGGTGATCCAGCTAATGCAAGGACTCCAGCCACTGACTGAGGCCGACCTTCTCACGTGGGAGGCGCTACCTGACGACCTCGGGGTATTGACCCGTGCAGACCTCACGAGCCGCGAGGCGACCGGGATCGGCGGCGACCCGAACTCGCGCAAGACCCGCGTTCGCGCCCAGTTCTACCGTTCCGTCATCGACGCGATGGCCGGGGCGTCTGGACGCGTCGAGCAGCGGTTGTCCCTTGGCAGCGTCGTAACGGCTCTTCGTGAAGCCGCCGCCACCGTTCTTGAGGAGGACGGGGTTGACCCGGACGCGCCGGTTGCTATCGACCCCGACACGCTTCAGCGGAGGCACGGGACGGAAGGAACTTCCAATGCCTGACGAGCAGCGGCGACATCAATGGACTTTCTTGGTAGAGCCGATTGCGCCACCGGAGCCGCGTAGCATCTTATCGATCGGCACCGAGTGCGGACTGTTGCGCCAGCACACGGCCGGCGGGCGGCCGCGGTGGGATCGGGAAGGGGTGCACCTCGTCGGCCTGATCGATCAGCAGGAGGTGGCTGAACCCACCACTCAGGAGCCTCTGCGTTAGGGTTTGCGGATCCTCGGGCCTGACCTCGAACTCTCGGCTTCCCGCCGCTCCCGGTAGCGATCCCGGCGCCGCGCTAGGCGAGCAGCGTGCTTGTCCTCCTCGGCCACCCGGCGGTCGTACTCGGCGGCACCGGCGCGGAAGGCTGCGTCGGCGTCGTCGGATAGCTCCATCAGGGCTCTGGCAGAGATCAGGTCGTCCATCGATGGGCGGTAGAGAATTGTGGTGACCGTGGCCATCGTGAGCGAGATCGACGTCGAGATCCCAGGGTCGTCGAGGCCGGCGTTGCTCGGGCCGGTGAGCCACACACGCATCGCATCCTCGACACCGAGCCGGTACGAGAGCCGTCGTGAGCCAGCATGGAGGGCCGCATTGGCGTCGCGGTAGAACGGGCGCCAGTGGCTCAGGTTGGTCGCCCTCTCGACCGTGGCGAACCCGAGGGGCCCCTTCATCGCTCCGATCGCCCAACCCCAGTCCCGCGCGTAGTCTCGCCCGTACTTGGCCACGAGCCTGTCATGGTCGGCCTTCATCTCGGCCATCTCCTCCCCCGAGAACGGCTCGTTCTCGAGCCGTGCCGCGTGGGTCTGGTAGTGCTCGGCGTCGCGCCAGGAGGTGATTGCTTCGTGCTCCAGGTACCGGGTGGCGAGGGCGTCATCGTGTTCGGAGAGGAACGACGCGACGACGTTGAGCTCGTGCAGGGTTCGCCATCGGGCCTGGGCGCCCTCCGCATGGCCCGACCGAAGGAGCGCCTGGATCTCGCTGGCCACGTGGCAGGCTCGCGCGTGGACCCGGAGGAGGGCCTCCCACACGACGTCGTTCTCTGCGACCGCCTCGTCGCGGCTGCGGTGGAAGTACTCCTCCGCCGACTCGGTCGCCACCACGTAGACCGCGTAGAGCGCGTCCAGGGCCTCACCCCAGATATCGCGCAGTCGGATTTCGAAGCCGGCGCGGATCGAGGCGTGGTCAATGAGCATGCTTCGGCTGCGCTCGCGCAGGTTGCCGCTGATGGCCTTCCCGACTGCCTCCGCGGTGTCCTGGATCGCCTTGTTGATCTGCTCCTCCGTGAGGGTGGGGTCGGCCTTGGCGAGGAGGCGCATGAGGATCGGGTCGAAGCGGCTGCGGCCCTTGCGGCGAGTGGTCACCTCGCCATGGTGCCCGATGGCCACGCTGGTCGTGTGGGATGACTTGACAACAGAGCAAGCGACATTGACTCCCGTACCGGCTGCCTAGGAGCGGATGGCCAGCTCGAATGAGGAAGAAGAGAGCGATACTCGCTCGGGGCGCTTTGGCCCACCGCCTTTCACCAAGCGGGCATGGAACGTCGTACAGAAGTACATCGAGCCGTTCAGCCAGCCCGGTGACCTGGTGCTTGATCCGTTCGGTGGGTCAGGAATCACGGCTGTCGAGAGCCTTTGCTCCTGCGCTGCGCCCTGGCGCGCAATTGGTCGAGCCGCTGGGCCTCGATTAGGCATACGTCCTGGCGATGGTCCGCGTCAGGTTGGGCGAAGCAGACCTCGCACTGGCCGTGCCGCCTGGCGTACTCGCGGGCCGCCGCGCGGTCCCGCCGGGTCTCCCCGGGTCGATCAGAGGCTGCGCGCGCCGTCTCCTTCGCGCGTGAACACGGCGGTGGCCTGGACTTGCTTGCCGCGGGCGAGGTTCGCTACGCCGAGCGCGGCCCAGCTCGTCTTCGAGCGTCCGGCCTGGACGATGTTGGTAGAGACCACGCGGTAGCCCATCTCGCTCCGTCGAGCGATCTCCGCGGCGAGCTCCGCGTTGGCCTTCTCGGCGGAGGTCTTCGTGCCCGACCACGCGACCGTCGCGCCTTCGGCGGCTGTTTCGGTCGTCGGCTTGAAGGCGCTAAGCATGTCGCGGCCCATCTGGCCGGATGCCCAGTACTTGAGCTTGTTGTTCACAGGTTCACCTCGCCGCCGGCTTTCGCCGCGCGGCGCCTCTCGGCCAAGACGGCCGGTACATGCGGCTGGTCGGCGTGCGGCCGGTTCGCCGTCCGATTCGATGGCAGCATCGCACCGAATGCGAGCTCCCGGAACTAGGACGATCGGCTGGCCGAAAGCCAGGCGCCTAGGAGCCTGCGTCGATAAGCCACTGAGTGAGCCGGCGGCTGTGCGGCGTGGACAGAAGCGATTAGTAATCGAGTGCCACCAGAGGGTTCCAGGTCATCACGCGGAGGCGGTGGTTCCCGCGGTCGGCCGCCGGCCAGGGTTGATGGATCACGAACGCAAAGCGAGCACACCAGATGCCATCCTTGGGTCCGGGCGAGGCGTCGCCTCTAGCGCCATGGCGTACTATTCGCCCCGGCAGGCCTTACCACGGTGGTCTGGTCGCGCACGCTAACGAAGCGGCAGAGGCGGTGCGTTACCGTTTGTACCGGTCAGTCGCGGGCGAAGGTCGCCGTCACGGTCCCTTGACCGCGAGATTGCTCGCTACCGCTCCGGTGCGATGCGGAGCCAGATCGCGAGCGCGACCTCGGCGACACCGCCGAAGAGGACGACCGCGAGCGCGGACCCAGCCCGGGCACGACGGCGATCAGCCACGCGAGCCCTGCGAGAACAATGAGCACGCCAAGGGCGACCGGCGCGAACGTCGACCGCGCGATGAGGTACCCCAGACCGCGACTGCGACAGGTTAGCTATCGCCATACGCCGGCGCTTCGCGCCAGTTGGCCCAGAAGTGGGAGTCGGCGATCAGCATCGCAGTTCGAAACAAAACGTCGCTCCAAATGACGCGGCGCCCGCGACCGCAGCAATTTGCGGATCCTCAGGTCGGGGGAGCGGTACGCGGCTGATTGCCTATCAGACCGTGATCAGCCGCTGTGCTGAGCCGTAATAAGTACCACTGACGTAGGCCTCCCACGGCGGCACCCTAGCGATGATAGGGAGGACCACCTGCTGGAAGCTGCCGTACATCCGTGGGTCGATGCACCGTCGATCCTGGTCGCCGAAGACGACCTGGCGACGCGTGCGTTGCTGCGCGCCTCACTCGAACGAGCCGACTACCGTGTGCGCGCTGTCGACAATGGGGCGTCCGCGCTGGCCGAGATCACCCGCCACCCGCCGGACGTCGCACTGCTCGATATCGGAATGCCCGCGATGGACGGCCTGGAGGTGACGCGCATCCTACGCCGCTCACCCGCGACGGCGCTGCTGCCCATCATCCTGGTCACCGCCCGCGGCCGTTTGGAGGATAAGGTCGCCGGCCTTGACGCCGGAGCCAGCGACTTCATCACCAAGCCATTCGAGCCGGCCGAGCTGTTGGCGCGGGTGCGCGCGAACCTCCGTCTCTCGTCGGCCCTGGCGCGGCTCGAGAGCACGCAGGATGTCCTTGTCGCACTGGCCAGTGCGGTGGATGCCAAGGACCCGCTGACCGAGCACCACTGCGGACGCGTTGCCGATCGGGCGCTCGTCCTGGCCAGGCTGGCTGGCCTCAGCCCGGACCAAGTGGAGGCGGTGGGCTACGGCGCGGTCCTGCACGACGTGGGCAAGATCGGCATCGCCGAGGCCGTCTTGACCAAGCCCGGGAGACTGTCCGATGCAGAGCGGTTGGAGATGCAGCGTCACCCGATCATCGGCGCCGAGATCCTGCAGCCGCTGCGCCTGGGTCGGATCGTGGGACCCATCGTGCGCGGCCATCACGAGCGCTGGGACGGGGGCGGTTATCCCGACGGGCTGCGCGGGGCGGCCATCCCGATGGGTGCTCGCGTGGTGGCGGTGGTCGACGCGCACGACGCGATGACCCACGATCGACCGTATCGGGGGCGGTTGGGCGACGACGAGGCGCGCCAGGAGCTCATCCACCATCGCGGCACCCAGTTCGACCCCGATCTCGTCGACCTGCTGCTCGCCTCCCTGGACGGCGGGCTCGCCGATGAGGTCGCCGGCCACGACGCTTTCACCCGCGGCCTGCACGCCCCCCGAGACGCGGCGTGAACCCCCTCACGCTCGGCATCGAGCTGCTCTTCGCGCTGCTCTTCGTCGCGACCCTGGCCTCGTACCTGCGCCGGCGTGACGCGCTGAGCCGCGACGTCATGCTCATCTTTGCCTCGCTGGCCGGGCTGTTCCTGGTTGCCGGCATCGGGGCGCTGGGCGCTCGCCTGCCGGATCCCGTCATCGGCGGGTCCTTCGCGCTGCTGCTGGCCCAGCCGCTTTTCACCTTGCGGTTGGCTGCCCGCCTGCGCCCGGTGCCCGCGCCGGTGCGGGTGTCGGCGACCCTGCTATGGGTGGCGACCGGGCTGCCCATGATCTTCGTGCCGCTGAGACAGGTGCCGTTGCTGGCTCTGGCCGGCATTACGGTCTTCATCCTGACCCACGTCGTCGCGGCCGGCTACCTCGGGCGGGAGGCGCGGCGCCGTGTGGGATCTGCCCGCAGTCGGCTCGCCGCCGCCGCCGCTGCCAGCCTGCTCATGGCCCTGGCGCTCGCCGTGTCGACCGTCCTGTCCCGTGTCGCCGACGGGGGATCGGACATCGGACGCATCCTCGGGCTCGTAGCGGCATTGCTCTATGTATATGCCTTCCTGCTTCCCGCTCGGGTGCGCCGCATCGGAAACGCGTTGACGACATTCGACTTCACCGAGCACCTGCTGGAGGGCTCATTCGGGGAAGGGGCAGAAGGCGTCTGGACGCGGCTCGCCGACCTGGGCCGGCGGACCACCGGTGCGCTCGCCACGCTGGTCCTGATCGGCGATCCACCAGTCACGGTGGCGTCCTCAACGGGCGACGAATCGAGCCTGGGCAAGGCCTTGTCCGGGCTTCGGCTGGCCGTGATGCCGGGGGCGCTGCATGAGCATCGTCCGGCGCAGGGCGGCGCAGGCGAGCTGGCCGCGCTGGCCCGCTCCATGGGCGCCCCGTACGTATCGGTACTGCCCTTCGAGTTGGTGGGGGGCGAACCCGGGGCCGTGGTCCTGCTGCGCGAGCGCCCGAGCCTGTTCGACGCCGATGACCACGCCATTCTGACCTCTCTCATCGGTCGCGCCCGCGTCTTCGCCGAGCGCGGCGAGGCCCTCAAGGAGGAGGCCGCGCTGACGCAACGCTTGAGCGCCACGGTCGCGGCGCTGGAGCAGGCCAGCCAGGCCAAGAGCGACTTCCTGGCGAGCATGAGCCATGAGCTGCGGACGCCGCTCAGCGCGATCATCGGCTTTTCCGCGCTCATGCGCGACGAGCCCCTGAGCGGCGAGCGGCGCGCTGTGCCAGACGAGTGGATCGAGCACGTGCGACGCAGCGGTGACCACCTGCTGGCCCTCATCAACGATGTACTCGACCTGACTAAGATCGAAGCCGGGCGGATCGATCTGGACCGCGTGCCATTCGAACTGGCCACCGCGCTGGCCGAATCGGTCGAAGGGCTCCGGCCGCTCGCGGATCGCAAGCAGATCGCGATGGTGGTCGACGCGCAGCAAGGCGCCATCAATGCCGACCGCGGGCGGCTGCGGCAGGTCGTCTACAACCTGCTTTCCAACGCGATCAAGTTCACGCCAGAGGGCGGCCGCGTCACGCTGGAAGGTCGCTGGTCGGGCTCGGACGCGACGATCGCCGTCGTCGACACCGGCGTCGGCATCGCGGCCGGTGACCTGGATCGCGTCTTCGAGGAGTTCAGCCAGGTCGGCGACATGAAGGCGCGCGAGGCAGGCACCGGCCTCGGGCTGGCCCTCAGCCGGCGGCTGGTCGAGGCACACGGCGGACAGATCAGCGTGACCTCGGCTCCCGGCGCGGGCTCGCGCTTCGAGATCATCTTGCCGGAGAGTCGTGCCGAGGAAGCCGATCAGGCGGCGGAGCCAGCGCCGGCCGCAGCCGCGACGACCGGGTCAACCATCCTGGTCATCGAAGATGATCCCGGCGCGGTGCGCCTGCTCAGGGCATACCTCGAGGGCGAAGGCTACGACGTCGAGGTCGCGACCGACGGAGAGGCTGGAATCGCGGCCGCGCGTGTCCATGCGCCGGGCGCGATCATCCTCGACGTGCTGCTGCCCGGGATCGATGGCTGGGAAGTACTGCGCCGCCTGAAGGCGGACACGGACTTGCGCGACATCCCGGTCATGGTCGCGACTGTCGTCGACGAGCGGAACGTGGCCATGAACCTGGGGGCGGTCGATTACTTCCTCAAGCCGGTGCGCCCGGACGCCCTGCTGGCCCGACTGGCGACCTACACCTTCACGACCAAGGTCAAGCAGCGCAATATCCGCGTGCTTGTGATCGATGACGACCCGACCGCACGCGACCTCGTGACCGGCGCTCTGCGGCCCGAGGGCTTCGAGGTGATGACCGCCGCGTCCGGTGACGAGGGTCTGGCGCTTGCTCATGCACACCCACCCGATCTCGTGATCTGCGACTTGATCATGCCGGAGATGGATGGCTTCGAGGTCGTCGACCGGCTCGCGGTGAGCGACATGCCGAAGGACGTGCCGATCCTGATCCTCACGGGGCAGGAGCTCAGTGACCAGGATCGCCGCCGTCTCAACGGCAAGGTGGCTGACGTGATGCAGAAGGGCGGCGATCCAAGGCCGGCGCTGGGCAGATGGCTCCGACGGGCGGCAGCCGCTTCACAGCGGCGCCTCGAGACGGTCGCGACCGCCGGTTGACCTGACTGATGCCATGAAGGAGCGGGCCTCGCTCCCCATGCTTACGACGTCGACCATGATGGTCCGTCGAAGTACAAGCGATGTGAAGGAGGCCCAGTCATGGTGTACACCGGCGTCGACCTGCACCGCAAGCGGTCGCAGCTCGCCGCCATGGATGAAGCGGGGGAGCTGCTCTTCAACCGGTCGATCCCGAGCGAGTCGAGGGCCTTCCTGCGCGTCTTCGGCGAGCTGGCGCCGGAGCCGATCGAGGTCGCCTTCGAGGCCACCATCGGCTGGGGCTGGTTCGCCGACCTGCTGGCCGACGCCGGCGTCGAAGCGCACATGGCCCATCCGCTGGCCACGCGCGCGATCGCCACGGCGCGGGTCAAGAACGACGCGGTGGATGCCAGGACCCTGGCTCACCTCTTGCGCACGCATCTGTTGCCCGAGGCCTGGATCGCACCGCTCGAGGTGCGCGAGGCGCGGCGCTTGGTGCGCATGCGGGCCGGCCTGGTCCGCATGCGCAGTCGGCTGAAGTGCCAGATTCACGCCCTCGTCGCGGAGGCCGGCGTGGCGGTGTCGATGACCGACCTGTTCGGCCGCGGCGGGCGGGCGCTGCTGGCCGACCTGCGTCTGCCGACCATCAGCCACGGACGCCTCGAGGCCAACCTACGCCTGATCGACACCCTGAGCACCGAGGTCATCGCCGCCCAGCGCGAGATCGCGAAGCACTTCCGGGGCGATCCGCGCATGCAACGCCTGCTGCCGATTCCCGGCATCGGTCCGCTCGGGGCCGCCACGGTCATCGCCGAGGTGTGGGACGTCGGCCGCTTCGCGACGCCCGAGCGGCTGACCAGCTGGGCGGGGCTGACGCCCACCGAGCGCTCCAGCGCCGATCACACCCGGCGCGGCCACATCAGCAAGCAGGGCTCGCGTTGGCTGCGCTGGATCCTGGTCGAGGCCGCCACCAACGCCGTCCGCGACCCGGCCCTCGGCCGCTTCGCCGCCCGCATCGCCCGCCGCCGCGGGGTCAAGATCGCCCGCGTCGCGGTGGCGCGCCGACTGCTCACCCTGTGTTACTACGCCCTGCGCGATCCGCAGGGCTGTGCCGCCTATCCCCCTGGTTCCGGCGCGCTCGTTGATACGCATGGCCTCACCTGACGGCCGCCAGACTGATTGAGCCGCCCGGACCGCACCGCCACCATGGGACCTCACCCGAATAGATGCTCGGTCCGACCGACCCTCGCAGCCTGGTGCCGCGGTCCAACCACCCGGAGGATTCTCGATGACGTTGCTCGCGAGAGCGCCGCCTTGACACCGGCCCACTCCTTCATAGATGCGTATCAGGAGATCTAAGAGCCTCTATAGAGCCGCCGGTACAGATCCGCGATGCGGATGGTCACGACTTTGCCAGCCGCTACTCAACTGGTGTCTGCGATGGCAAAGACGGGCCGCTCGCCGCTCAAGCCCTTCAATTCGTGCCGGCCGCGGTCTTCGAAGGTGAATGGGCTGCCGTCAAGGAGGTCGTGGACCGTGCCCGATATCAGGATCTCCCCCGGCTCCCCGAGCGTCAAGATGCGGGCCGCGGCATGCACCGCGATGCCTCTGACGTCACCCGCCGAGATCTCGACTTCACCGCTGTGGATCGCCTGGCGCACCTGAAGGTCGAGCCCGCCAACCTTGGCGCGCAGCAGGATGGCGGCCCGCGCAGCGCGCTCGGCGCCATCGAACAGGGCCAGCATCCCATCGCCGGTCCACTTCACCACGCGGCCGCGGTGCCGGTCGACGGCTGCCTGCGCTTGCTCGTTGTGCCGGGCCAGAAGCTCTTTCCATTTGGCGTCCCCCCACGCGCGTGGCGACCATTGGGAGTCGACGATGTCGCTGAACAGGATCGTCGCCAGGCTCCGGTTCTCGCGCGCATCGGCGGTGCGTCCGTAGGAGCGCATCGCCTCGAAATCGACTGACACCCACGGTTCGTCCCCGACGACCCAGGCGTCATGCCCAGGCGGGATCTCGAACACATCTCCCGGCCCTATCTCAAGCTCGGTGCCGTCCGGCGTCTCCACGCGAAGACGACCCGATAGCGAGACCCCTAGATGGTGATACGTGCATAGCTCAGTTCCGGCGATGGGCTTGATGTCCGTTGACCAGCGCCAGCCGGGTTCGTATGTCATCTTGCCGACTACGACGTCATCGAGTTCGACCACGTCAATCTTGCCGTGGGGAAAGCGCCGCACATCGACGGCCTCGCTGAATCGCCTTCGCTGCATTCGCACCGCTGTTATCGCCTCCGCTGAAGCAGCAACTGTACGTCGGCGACAAGTGCTCGGCCTAGGGCGGCGCGTTGGAGCACCTGACTGTGAGTCAGGCACTCCGCCCAGTAAGGGGGTGACCGTTTCTGAGCACGACCTGGGTCCTTCGCCCGGCGGATGTCAAACCGCTTCGTCGAGGCTGTTTTTCGTACCCTCGTTCGTACCCTCAACCCGGTCGGGGCCCACCGCAGCCGGCCGGAGCCCACCGTAAAAACCGTACTCAGCCGGAACCCGTCGGACGTTTGCCGCGATTCCGGTATGCGGTACCAAGTCTCATCTACGCAGCTAATTCGTGCTCAAATCGAGCCGATTTCGCGTTGATGGGCGACCTTGAGCACGCTTATGCGTTGGCCTGGCTCGCGACGGCTAGTGCAGATGCGCGACGACGGGGCACAACATGTGGGGCAGGGCCCATCACCGGCACCACATGTCGTGATTGGCTTGGCGGTCCGAACCTCGGTCATTGCGACCGTCTCGCTCAAACCGCCGAGCCGTATCTACATCAACTGGTGGGGCGTGAAGATACGGACTGGGCTATCGGCCAAGCTCGCCCTGAGCTCTGCGCTCGGCTCACCGAGGACCTCGCCGACGAACGTGCCCGTCGCGAAGATTGCCGCCGATAGGTCGCCTTGGTTCGCACTGTGCTCGATGAGCGCCTCGGAGTCCCTGTACCGCTCGAGGACGATGCCCTCGGACTCATCGTCGTTGAGGTAGATCTCGTATTGCAGCGTGCCCGTGTCCTTGGTCCGCGCGATCTTCATGAGTTGAGCGGACAAGCGCTTGAACTCCTCGACTTTGCCCTCATGGAACTTGACTCGAGCGATTCCCCACAACTCACTCACGGCTTCTCCTTCGTTTCGTGGACGATCAACGTCGACATGATCACCTCGCTTGTGACTTGACGCGGAACTTAACTCAGCAGGCGAGGGCTACCTCAATTTCCACCACTCAGAGGGACACAGCTTTGGTTTTCAAGCGCTGTGGTGAGGATCCTGTGTGGAACGTGACAGGGCGCAAAGCGGCACTGGGGACTAGCGAGATCGCGGGTCCGCTCTCATACCCCATAGAGCGTAATTCGCCCCGGCGACCCGCACGCAGACCCGCTCGCCGAGCAGACTGAAGTGAGCACTGGTTGGTCCCGGTGCGGATGACCTCGACACGCACGAGGGGATCGACCTGGCGCGCACGGTACGCCCAGACCTCGCCAGCCCGTAGCGCTTCGAACCTGCGCTGCGCCTCTGGTGACATTCCACGCACGGGGCTCAGCTAGGAGGGTGGTGGTGCCCGAGCCTCATCTGGCGCCTCGACCCGACCATACTTGTCACTTGATGGCTCGCGATCTTAGCCGCTGGCTGGCTTCCTCTTCGCCGATCGTCCGTCTCGGTGTGGCCGTTGCCACGTGCGCGCTTGCCACCGGATTGGTCCTGGTCCTGCCTCGTGCGTTGTGGCTGGCGAGCGGTGTGTTGGTCTACCTGATCGCGGTCCTAGGAGTCGCGGTGCTTGCCGGACGAGCCGCTGCGATCCTCGCGTCCCTCCTCTCCTTTGCCGCCTTCGACTTCTTCCTCGTTGAGCCACGCTTCAGCCTGACCATTTCCGAACCGAATGAGTGGGTCGT
>Ga0299907_10000737_pt1 | contig 16971 bp, 13 predicted proteins | sample RVTome_16_FD_198680 | JGI IMG/M metagenome (GOLD analysis project Ga0299907, IMG submission 198680) | Soil microbial communities from uranium-contaminated site in the Upper Colorado River Basin, Wyoming, United States - RVT152D67 (version 2) ...
CTCGCCCGGATCGATGTCCCCGGGGCGGAGCTGGCACCTCTGGCGGAGGAGCTGTCGCACATCCTGGGCTGGATCGAGCAGCTGGACGAGGTCGACACCCGGGACGTGGCGCCGATGACCAGCGTGGTCGCCATGCGGCTCGCCTTTCGCGAGGATCGTGTGACCGATGGCGGCCGGCCCGAGGACATCCTCGCCAACGCCCCCGAGCGCCAGGACGACTATTTCGTGGTGCCCAAGGTCGTCGAATGAGCGAGCTCACCGGCCTGACCCTGGCAGAGGCGCGCCAGGGCCTGCGCGACAAGGCGTTCTCGGCCAGGGAGCTCGCCGGGGCGCATATCGGTGCGATCGAGCGGGCCCGCGCGCTGAACGCCTTCATCACCGAGACCCCCGAGCACGCGATGGCGATGGCCAAGGACTCGGACGAGCGCATCGCGGGCGGCGAGGCGCGCCCGCTCGAGGGGATTCCGCTCGCGATCAAGGATCTGTTCTGTACGCAAGGCGTGCTGACGACCGCCGGCTCGCGCATCCTCCACAACTTCGTCCCGCCTTACGAATCGACCGTGACCCGCCAGCTCTGGGACGCCGGCGCACTGCTGCTCGGCAAGACCAACCTGGACGAGTTCGCCATGGGCTCGTCCAACGTCACGAGCTGGTTCGGCCCGGTGACCAGCCCATGGACCGAAGTCGGGGCCGATGCGCCCCTGGTCCCGGGTGGCAGCTCCGGCGGCTCCGCGGCGGCCGTGGCGGCGCGCCTGTGCCTCGGGGCCACCGGCACCGACACCGGCGGCTCGATCCGCCAGCCGGCGGCATTCTGCGGTATCGTCGGCATGAAGCCGACCTACGGCCGCTGCTCGCGGTTCGGCATCGTCGCGTTCGCGAGCTCGCTCGATCAGGCCGGGCCGCTCGCCCGCACGGTGCGCGACTGCGCGATCCTCCTGCGGCACATGGCGGGCCACGACCCGCAGGACAGCACGAGCGCGGACCGGTCGGTTCCGGACTTCGAGGCGGCGCTCACCGGGGACGTGCGCGGGCTGAAGATCGGCATCCCCAAGGAGTATCGACTCGAGGGCTCGCCGCCCGAGATCCTGCAGCTCTGGGAGCAGGGCGAGGCCTGGCTGAAGGCGGCCGGCTGCGAGATGCGGGAGGTCAGCCTGCCGCACACCAAGTACGCCCTGCCCGCCTATTACATCGTCAACCCGGCCGAGGCATCGTCCAACCTCGCCCGCTATGACGGCATGCGCTACGGGCTCCGCGTCGAGGGCAAGGACCTGATCGACACCTATGCCAAAACCCGCGCCACGGGCTTCGGCAAGGAGGTGCGAAGGCGGGTGATGATCGGCACCTACGTCCTCTCGGCCGGCTACTACGAGGCCTATTATCTCAAGGCGCAGAAAGTGCGCACCAGGATCCTGGACGAGCTCAAGGCCGCCTTCGAGCAGGTCGACCTTCTGCTCACCCCGGCGACGCCGACCGCCGCGTTCCGGATCGGCGAGAGGATGGACGACCCGGTCGCCATGTACCTGAACGACGTCTTCACGGTGCCGGCCAACCTCGCCGGCCTGCCCGGCATCTCGGTGCCGGCCGGGCTCTCGCGCGAGGGGCTGCCGCTCGGCCTGCAGCTGATCGCGCGGCCGTTCGACGAGGCGACGATGTTTCGGGCCGCGGGCGTGCTCGAGGAGGCGGCGGCTTTTTCTGCGATTCCCCCGTTTCTCGCCGCGGAGGCGAAACGATGACCGAGATGATGGCGAGGGAGAATTGGGGGAAAAGCTGGATCGAGGGGGCGACGGGACCGTGGGACGTCGTGGTCGGCCTCGAGGTGCACGCCCAGGTGGTCTCGAACGCCAAGCTGTTCTCGGGCGCATCCACCGAGTTCGGCGGCCGGCCGAACCACCACGTCTCGCCGATCGATGCCGGCATGCCGGGCATGCTGCCGAGCGTGAACCGCTACTGCATCGAGCAGGCGGTGAGGACGGGCCTGGGCCTCAGGGCCGAGATCAACCGGTACTCGGTATTCGAGCGCAAGAACTACTTCTACCCCGATCTGCCGAACGGCTATCAGATCTCGCAGTACGCCCATCCCCTGGTCGGCCGGGGCCGGCTCACGATCGACCTGCCGGACGGAAGCGCCAAGGACGTCGGCATCACGCGGCTACACGTCGAGATGGACGCCGGCAAGAGCCTGCACGACCAGCGGCCCGACGCGACCTTGGTCGACCTCAATCGCTCGGGCGTGGCGCTGATGGAGATCGTCTCGGAGCCGGATCTCCGCTCGGCCGAGGAGGCGGTCGCCTGCATGCGCAAGCTGCGCTCGATCCTGCGCTACCTCGGCACCTGCGACGGCAACATGGAGGAGGGCAACCTTCGCTGCGATGCCAACGTCTCGGTGCGCCGGCCGGGCGAGGCGTTCGGCACCCGCTGCGAGGTCAAGAACCTGAACTCGATGCGCTTCGTCGGCCGCGCGATCGAGTACGAGGCGCGGCGCCAGGTCGAGCTGATCGAGGCGGGCGGCACGGTCGAGCAGGAGACCCGTCTGTTCGACGCCAACAAGGGCGAGACCCGCTCGATGCGCACCAAGGAGGAGGCGCACGACTATCGGTACTTTCCGGACCCCGATCTTCTGCCGCTGGAGCTCGAGGACGACTTCATAGAGAGGATCCGAGCAGAGCTCCCGGAGCTTCCGGACGCGAAGCAGGCGCGCTTCGTCGAGCAGTACGGGCTGTCGGCCTACGATGCCGAGGTGCTGGTGGCCGAGAGGGCGTCCGCCGATTACTTCGAGACCGCCGCAAAGGGGCGCGATCCCAAGCTGGTCGCCAACTGGATCATCACCGAGCTGTTCGGTGCCCTGAACCGCGCCGGCCGCGACATCGCGCTCTCCCCGGTCACGCCCGAGCGCTTGGGGAAGCTGGTCGATCTGATCCAGGCCGGCACGATCTCCGGGCGGATCGCCAAGGATGTTTTTTCGGACATGCTCGAGTCCGGGGACGACCCGGCCGCCATCGTGGAGAAAAAAGGCCTGAAGCAGATCTCCGATACCGGGGCCCTGGAAAAGATCGCCGACGAGCTGATCGCCGCCAATCCCGGCCAGGTCGAGAGTTACAAAAATAATCCGAAGGCGCTCGGCTGGTTCGTCGGCCAGGTGATGAAGGCGACCAAGGGCCAGGCCAACCCCCAGCTGGTGAACCAGGTGCTGCGGCGCAAGCTCGAGGGGTGAGCGCTCGCCCCTTGAGTGCCGATTCTGTTGGGGGGTTCGACGCGAGCGCCGGCGCTACTTGCTCTTCACCGAAGCCGATGATCTCGCTTTGTGCGATTCCGGCCACGAAAGCTTGGCATCAATCAGCTGCCGCACCGGGCAGATACCGCTTCTGAGCTTGAAATTGGAGAGCGGGTTGTGGGTGATCGAGCGGCCGCGCTCCGCAACCAGCTCGTGTGGACCGAAAGTCTTAGCGCGCCGAGAAATACGGCCGCGCCGCGCAAAGGCTCCTCAGAGCAGCGCTGCGGCCCCGAGGGCGCCGGCATGGGCCGATCCGCATCAGGGCGCATGTCCGATCGCACCGCCCCAACAGATCGCTGACCAACGCCGATTTCAACCATTGCGAGAAACGGATCGATGCGCTCGATGCGGCGTCGCGTCGCGAGCCCGTGGACAAACCGGCCGAGCCCGGTGTACGGTCGTCAGTGGCCTGAAGTCGGCTAAAGGTTTAAAAAAATGAGGCATCGGTCCGTGTCACCTCGTGGAAACGCCCTCGAAAGCGTTCCGTATCTCAACTGCAAGTTCGTCTCCGCGTAAAGCGGAGCGTTCGGTATCCGTCACCCGGGGCAGCCGCGGCTCTCCAGCCTTGGCACCCTGAGCCTCCGTCCTCGGGCAACGACGGCGACCGTCCCGGCCGAGCAATCATGGCGAACCGCTCGATCGCCCCCAGGCCCCCCGAAGCTGCGGCCCGGCAGCGCTCGACGCTGCTCGGTGATCTAATCGCGATCGCGCGGCCGGATCATTGGTTCAAGAACATCTTCATGCTGCCCGGTGCCGCGATGGCGCTGGTGCTCGCCGACGAGTCGTTGGCGCCCGAGTTGGCCCACCTGCTTCTCGGCGTGATGAGCACCTGCATCATCGCCTCGGCGAACTACACGATCAATGAGTGGCTCGACGCCGAGTTCGATCGTCATCACCCCTTCAAGAAGCATCGGGCCTCGGCCGCCGGCCGTCTGTCGTCGCGCCTGGTTTACCTTCAATGGGGCGTGCTCGCGCTCGCCGGTCTCGCGCTCGCCAGCGCGATCACGAGCTACTTTCTGCTGTTCGCCCTCGCCCTTTTGGTCATGGGGCTGGTCTACAACGTCAGTCCCCTGCGCACCAAAGACCGGCAGTATCTCGACGTCCTGTCGGAGTCGATCAACAACGCCCTTCGCTTTCTGCTCGGCTGGAGCGCGATCATCGATGGCGTCCTGCCCCCGTCCAGCATCCTCATCGCCTATTGGATGGGCGGCGCCTATCTCATGGCGGTCAAGAGATTTGCCGAGTTCCGTTTCATCGCCGATCCCGAGCTGGCCGGCCGGTACCGTCGCTCGTTCCGCTTCTATACCGAGGAAAGCCTGCTCGCCTCGGCGTTCTTTTATGCTCTTCTTTCGGCTTTCTTCCTGGGCGTGTTCCTGATCAAGTATCGAATCGAGTTCCTGCTGTGCATGCCGTTCCTGGCCCTGCTCTTCACCTGGTATCTGGCCATCGGGATGCGGGCCGGATCGGTCGCGCAAAATCCGGAAAAGCTTCATCAGGAGAAGCTCTTCGTCGCCTATGTCGTCGCTCTTACCCTGCTGATCGTCGTGCTGTTCTTCGTGGACATGCCTTGGCTCGACCCGCTGATGGAGAGCCGGGGCTTCGAGCCGCGCTGAGGCGGGGCTGCCTTGACGAGCTTGTTTCGCGGCAGGCTGCTCGCTCAGATCGTCAAGTACGGGATCTCGGGCAGCGCGGCGGCGGCCACCCTGCTCGCGGTGCTCACGATGCTGGTCGAGCTCGCCTACGTCCCCAAGACCCTGGCTTCGGCCATCGGCTTCGCCTGCGCCGTGGTCGTGAACTACACGCTGCAGCACGGCTTCGTGTTCGAGCGGACGAGCGGGCATGCCCTTTACCTTCGCCGCTATCTGGCGGTGACCTTGTTCACCATGGCGCTCAACGCCGGCCTCTTCTGGACGCTGGCGAATGGGCTTGGCGTCTTCTATCTCGCGAGCCAGGTGATGACGATCGCGATCATCGTGCCGGTCAACTTCGTGATCAATCGGAGCTTCACCTTCGCTGCGTGAGCCGGCGCAGCACGAGGAGGGTCACCTCCGGGCGGCAGTTGAGGCGGATGGGCAGGGTCGAGAGCCCGGCGCCCCGGCTGGTATAGCCGGTCAGCTCGCCGTAGCGCCACAGGCCGGCATAGAGGTCCTTGTGGCGGGAGAGGTGGGTGACCACCGGCCATCCCCCGGGCAGGCAGAGCTGGCCTCCGTGCGTGTGGCCGCAGAGATAGAGCAGATGGCCCGCAGCGGCGGCCTCCCCCGCCAGCTCGGGCGAGTGCGCCAGGACCACGCCGAAGGTCCGGCGGTCATGCGCGGCGAGAGCGGCCAGCGCGGCCGGCGTGAAGAACCGGTGCACGTCGTCGACCCCGGTGACCGTCAGCGTCTCGCTGCGTCGCTGGAGGCGCCAGGCCTCGTTGAGGAGCACGCGCAGGCCAAGCTGCTCCAGGGCGGGCACCATGTCGGCCGAATCGTGGTTGCCGAGGGTCGCCAGGCACCCGTCGGGAGCCCGGATCGTGCCGATGATGGCGGCGATCGGCTCGAGGATGTCGGTCTGCGTGAACGGCCCCTCGTCCGCGGCACGGAAATCGCCGGTGAACACACACATATCCGCCTCGACCCCGGCGACGCTCCGGACGATGGCATCCGTCACGCCGGGCGCGGCGTCGAAATGCGGGTCCGCGACGTGGAGGATACGGTACCCGTCGAAGCTCGAGGGGAGTCGCGGCAGGTCCAGCGAGAGCGTGCGCAGCTCCACGTCGATGCCGTTCGCGACGCATCGCGGCCACAGTCCTGCCAGCTTGAGGCCGAAGCGGATCGCCGCCTGGATGGGCTCCGGCGTCCCGGTTTTGCGACGCGGCCCGTCCGGCGTGCTGCGCTTCTGCTGTCGCTCCAAGGCGCGCCGCTGCTCGAGCCATGCGGCGCGCCGCTGCTCATCGACGGTACACGCAGAAAGCGTACTGAGCACGAGGATCGGCCTCCAGGGGCTTGAGCCGGCAGTCCGGACGGCAGTCCCGACCGATTGGATCGTCGATTCGAACGTGGACGCTCTGGGTAATATCGATATTTCAAGCAGCACCGGTATGAACAGCGCTTTAAGGGCGTGCTACGAGGAAGCTCGCGGTGCCGGATCGGTGAGAGCGCCTGCTGGCGGACCGGCCCGCGCCGCCCGCTGCCGGCAGCATGGCTGCCGGCGGGAGTTGCTCGCCATTCGAAGACCTATTACACACTTCTCGGAAGTAATCCCCGATGGAGCAGCGCTGGTTGAGCCCCGTGCGGTCCGATCCGGCCCGAGCAGCCGTGAGCCCGGGCGAGGTGGTGCTGTTCGATCTCGATGGCACGATCACGCGCCGAGACACCTATCTCGCCTACCTCATAGGTTTCCTCGCGCGTCACCCCGGCCGACTGCCGCGCGCCGCGCCATTGCCGCTGGCGGTGCTGCTGCATTTCGCCGGCCGGCGCGACAACACCTGGCTCAAGACCTCCTTCCTGCGTGCGGTCCTGGGTGGCCTCCCGCGCGCCATTCTCGAATCGTGGACGCGCACCTTCCTCGACCGCGTCTTGGCTACCGGCCTGCGAACACGGGCGCTCGAGACCACCGAGCGGCACCGGGCGGCAGGCCACCGGTTGATGCTGGTCACGGCCAGCCTGGACTTCTATGCCGAGCCGCTGGGCGCGCGGCTCGGCTTCGATGACGTGCTCTGCACCCGCGCGGCCTTCGACGACACTGGCCGATTGACCGGAGAGCTGGACGGCGGCAACTGTTATGGCGCGACGAAGCTCGAGCGTGTCCGGCAGCATCTGACGGCAGCGACGGCGGATGCCCGGATCACCTGCTACGCCGACCACCACACCGATCTGCCGCTGCTGCGCTTCGCCCACGCCCCGGTCGCAGTGAACCCGACCTACCGGCTGCGACGGGCGGCGGTGGCGCTAGGCATCCCGATCGAGGACTGGGATGCCGAGCCGGTAAGGGCCGCGAAGCCATTGCCGGGTCAGACCTCCGATGCGCCCGTTGCTGTCAAGGACGTGAGCTAGAGCGATGAGTGCCGTCGAAGGAGATCACGCGGCCAAGCTTGGCGACGGGGCCGAAGGATCGCTAGTCGACGGTGCCGATGGCCGGAGCGGAGCAGTCCTCCGCGCCATCGGTGCCATCGAGGCAGTATTCGACTGGTTGCACGCGCTCCGGTCCGCAGGTGGCGTCACGACGGTGCTGCTGCCTGTTCTCGTCCTCCTGATGCTCCCGACGAAGTGGGGGCCCAACGAGGACTTCTATTTCATGCTCAGCTTCAAGCAGGTGATGCCTGAAGCGTTCTCGCCTTACAGCGCCGCCTTCGATGCCTCCAACGCGCGAATCCTGAGCGAGCTCGTGATCGGCGGCACGATCGCTCTACTCGGCTACCAGGGCGCGCAGATCGTGCTGCACCTGGTCATGGCTGCCCTGTATGCATTCAGTCTCGCCTACTGTCTGACGGGCCTTCGGCTGTCGGCGGTCGACGCCCTGCTGGCGCTGGGCATCTTCGTCCTGGTCGGGCCCGATCTGATGGGCGGGGAATGGCTGTTCCTGGGCGTCGAGCCCAAGACCTTCGCTTACGCGTTCGTGCTCTTCGCGCTCGGCCTAGTGTGCCGGGAGCGGGCCGGATGGGCCGCCGCAGCGCTGGTCGTCGCGACCTATTTCCATTTCCTGGTCGGCGGCTTCTGGGCAGTCGCGATCTTTGCCTTCCACGCACTACGCACCGACCGGCTGCGGCCTGTCTTTGGCCCGCTCGCCGGCTATGTTGCGGGCGTGACGCCGCTGCTGGCCCTGCTCGTGTACGACCGCTACGTCGCCGGTGGGGCGCCCGTGCCGGAGCACGGCCTGACCTCGGACTACATCTATTCGATCCTTCGCAGCGCATGGCACGTCGCGCCCTTCGTCAGCTTGACCGAGTTCCGCGGCTGGGCGGATGGTATCGTCGCCACGATTGCGTTGTGCGTCGCTTTCACGATCACCGCGGCTCGGGTCAGCGGCAATCAGCGTGCTCTTGTGGTCTGGATCGCCGGTCTGTTGCTTTACCTCCTGGCAGCACTGTTCGTGACCTATCTGGACAGACACACGGGCCATCTCGGCAAATTTTTCCTGTTTCGGCCGTCCTCGCTGGTCCTGTTGCTCAGCATCGTCGCGGCGATCAGCTTGCTCAACTGGATCGGCGAAGGGCATTCCGGACCGCCTGTGATAATCATGCAGCGTGCGGCCTTTGTCGTGGTCACGTCCTTGCTGGTGTGGGAGGCCGGCAGCGAGAAGCTCGGCGACCTGATCCTGGGCGGCAGCCAGTATGCCGACCTTGCTGGCTTGGCCGAGTTCGTCCAGAAGAACGCCGAGCCTGACGCTATCATCTTGACCAATCGGGAAGCCGACATGGGGCCCCCCGGCGTCCATCTGCCGCGCCTGCTCGATCGACCGACCCTGGTCAGCGAGAAGTTCGTGCCCACGAACCCTGCAGACATCTATCGCTGGTACGACCTGCTGAAGTTCAAGGAAGCCGTATTCGCCGGCGACTGCCCGGGGCCCGAGGACCCGCCCGTGAGATACCTGCTCCTGGTCGAGCCCGAGCACGGCCGCGAGCCGCCCTGCGGCGAGGTGATCTGGCGATCGCGCCACTTCGTGCTCGCCGAGCTGCCGCCACGGATCGCCGCCGGCGGCCAACCGTGAGAGATGCGCCGCCGGATGCCGCGCCGGTCGCGCGAGACCGGGCAAAAAGAGCCTAGCGACGGATCCGCGCCATCTGTCATGATGGCCGATCGGGAGCGGGGAAAGGGGACTGCCGGCATGCGACGTCTGGCTTTCGGACTCGGCGCGCTGATCGCGGTGATGGCGCTGGCCGGGGCGGCGCCGGCTCAGGAGATCGAGCTCAAGCTGTCGCATTTCCTGCCGCCGGTGCACGGCATCCACACCGACTTCATCGAGCCCTGGGCACGCGAACTCGAGGCCAGGACCGGCGGCCAGGTCAAGGTGAGCATTTTCCCGGGCGGCACGCAGCTCGGCAACGTCGCCAGGCAGTACGACCAGGTGCGGGCCGGGGTGGTCGACATTGCGCACGGCCTGACCGGCATCCCGCGGGGCCGGTTCCCGCGCACCTCCATCGTCGATCTGCCGTTCCTGTTCGACGACGCGGACCAGGCGACGCGCGCGCTCTGGGCGGTCCTCCCGGACTATCTCGCCGAGGAGTATCCCGGCGTGAAGGTCCTCGCCCTGCACGCCCACAACCCGGGCCTGATCCACACCCGGGACAGGCCGATGCGCACCATGGACGACCTTCAGGGCCTGCGCATCCGCACACCCTCGCCGGCGATCAGCATGATGCTCGAGCATCTGGGCGCGATCCCCCAGGGCCTGCCGCCGGGCGAGGTCTACGAGGCGCTGCAAAAGGGCGTGATCGACGGTACGGTGTTTCCCTGGGACCCGGTCGCCTCGTTCAAGCTCGTCGAGGTCCTGAACCACCACCTGGACGCCCGCACCTATACGGTATCGTTCTTCTTCGTCATGAATCAGGCAAAGTACAACGGCCTGCCGGAGGACGTCCGCAGCGCGATCGACGAGCTCTCGGGCGACCATCTGATCCCGAAGTTCGGGCCGTGGTGGGCCGCCTGGGACAAGCCGGGCCTGGACGCGGCGCAGGCGGCTGGCCAGGAGATCGTGCCGCTGTCGCAGGAGGAGCGCGAGCGCTGGCTCGAGACCCTGCAGCCGATGATCGAGGCCTATCTCGACCAGATCGAGGCGGAAGGGGTGGAGAACGCGCGCGAGATCTACGTGGCGCTCCAGGAGCCCACGGACGTGGAGTAGCGGCGCCATGCCGGCCGCCCCGTCCGGCGCGATCGCGCGCGTCTATCGGCTCGCCGCGTATGTCGGCTTTGCCTGCCTGGCCGGCGCAGCGCTGGTGACCGTGCTCGACATCGCGCTGCGGCAGGTCGGGGGCGCGGTGGTCGGCGTGGTCGATCTCGTGCAGCTCTTGGTCATGGCCGGCGCCTACTTCGCGATTCCCTATGCCTTCCTGCACGACGGCCACGTCGCGGTCGACCTCGTGAGCGCGCGGCTCGGCCGTCGCCTCGATGCGGCCTGCCGGGCGCTCGGCGCTCTGCTGGCCACGGGCTTCATGCTGGCGATCGCGCGCTACGGGCTGGATGCCGCCATGGAGCAGCACGCCTATGGCGACCGCTCGCACACTATGGGCATCCCGATTCTGTGGTACTGGGCGCCGCTGCTCCTGGGCGCCGCGCTCTCCGTCCTGGCCGCGCTCCTGATCGCTTTTCGGGATGGGCGCACCGTCTTGGTCGGCCCGCGCCGCGCGGAGTCGAAGTGCCGGTGAACAAGCGGCTGGGTGCCGTCCGCCCTTCGTCCCACCCATGAGCCCGCCGCTGATCGGCCTGCTCGGCTTCGCCGCCACGCTGCTTCTCATCCTGCTTCGCGCGCCGGTGGCGATTGCCATGGGTGTCGTGGGCGCGATCGGCTTCGGCGTCCTGAACGGCTTTTTCGGCGTCGCCTTCGTCATGGGCTCGGCGCCCTTCGAAGCAGTTTTTCCTTACAACTTGTCGGTGGTGCCCCTGTTTGTGATGATGGGGGTGTTCGCCGCCCATACCGGGCTCTCGCAGAGCCTCTATCGGGCAGTGCACGCCTTCGTCGGCCACCTGCGCGGCGGCCTTGCCATCGCGACCATCGGCGCCTGCGCTGGGTTCGGCGCGATCTGCGGCTCGAGCCTGGCGACGGCGGCCACCATGTGCCGGGTCGCCCTGCCCGAGATGCGCCGCCACGGCTACGATGATCGCCTGGCCAGCGCCTCGATCGCTGCCGGTGGCACGCTCGGCGTGCTGATCCCGCCCTCGATCCTGCTCGTGATCTACGGCCTGCTCACCGAGACCTCGATCGGCCGGCTGTTCCTCGCCGGGATCGTCCCGGGTCTGGTCGCGACCGGTCTCTACATGGCGGCGGTCGCGGTGCAGACCGCCAGGCGGCCGGAGCTCGGGCCGGCGGGCGCGCGCAGCTCGTGGGATGCCCGTCTGCGGGCGGTGCGCGACGTGTGGGGCACGGCGCTGCTCTTTCTCGTGGTCATCGGCGGCATCTATCGGGGCTGGTTCTCGCCCACCGAAGCGGCCGCGATCGGCGCGCTGGGAGCTTTCCTGATCGCGCTCCTGCTCGGCCGCATGTCGCGCGCGGTGCTGCTCGCCTCCGCCCACGAGACCGTGGAGACCACCGGCATGATCTTCCTGATCCTCGTCGGTGCTTCGGTGTTCAACTACTTCATCGAGACGGCGGGCGTACCGCAGCTCCTGATCGGCTGGATCGAGCAGGCGGGCCTGCCGCGCCATGTCGTGCTGCTGATCGTCATGGCGTTCTACGTCGTCCTCGGCTGTTTTCTCGACTCGCTCTCGATGATCCTTTTGACCGTGCCGTTCGTGTTCCCGCTGATCGCGGCGCTGCAGTTCGATCCGGTGTGGTTCGGCATCCTTCTTGTCACGGTCGCCGAGCTCGGGCTGATCACGCCGCCGGTCGGCATGAACTTGTTCGTGATTCAGGGCACCGCGGGCGATCTTCGGCTCGAGACCATCGTGCGCGGCATCGGGCCGTTCCTGATCGCCGACCTGATCAGGCTGCTCGTTCTGATCGCCCTCCCCCAGCTGGTGCTGTGGCTGCCGGCGCGGATGACGGGCTGAGGCCGGCCGCGGCCGAGGACAGGCCGATCGTCTCGAGCTTGCCCTGAGCGAGGAACAAGCCATTGAACAACCGGAGCTGGCTCTGCGCGAGAAGCCACAGGAAAGGCGCCAGGCAGATCTGGCCGGCCGCCGCGATCCAGCCAACCGGCCTCATCAGCCAGCGCAGGCCCTTGGATTTGCGCGACGCGTAGCGCAGGCCGAGATAGGCCGGGTAGACCCCGATCGCGACCAGCAGCCAGAACAATGCCTTGTCGTAGGGGAACTGCTCGAAGGACCACTCGGTCTCCTCCATCCCCTGGTAGAGCTCCGTCAGACCCACAACGATGCCGAGAATCAGGAGAGCGGCCGATGCCTTGACCGCGTATTGCACGCGGTGGTCGAGCTTGGGCAGCTTGAACAGGCGGTCGCAGGCGATCTCGAGCTGACGGGTGAGCGCAGCATCGGGTTTCTCGAGCTTCTCCAAGAGTCCGGTGAAGCGCCACAACCGGCATACGGCCGAGGGGTCGAACGACGGCCATTGCGAGGGCATGCGCAGACACTCGAAGGCCCAGCTCGTCATCCGGTACCCGTCCGCCATTAAGGCGAAGGCCTCGACGTCGGTGAAGGAGTCGAGGTCGGTTCGCACTTCCGCGAGCAATCGCTGCGCCTCCTGGTCGACCCGGTAGCCGGTACAGCCTCGCGCGGGTCGCTTGCCTGGCGCGGAACCCTCGCCTTCGGCGAGCGGCCGCACGCTGAGCGGGGCCAGATCGTGGCGAAGATGCATGACCGCGACCCGGCCCGGATTGGCGTCGAACAGCCGGGCGAGCTGCAGCTCACGCACGCGGTCCATCAGGATGCTGCTGCTGCGGCCGATCACCGCGCCGAGCCAGGTCTCCGGCTCGGCCTGGTCCAGCATCTGACCCGACGCGTCGCTGATCACGTAGTGCGTGCAACCGCGCTCGCGCAGCGCCTCGAGGCCGAGATTGTCGTGCACGCCGCCATCGACGAGCTGGACCCGCAGCCTGTCGGGACTGAACATGCCATCCAGTGGATTGGGATATAGATCGCTGATCGGGAAGGGCTCGAAGATCCCGGGCACGCAGGCCGACGCGCCGACCGCCTGGCCGAGCGGCATGGTCTTCTGCCGCTCGATCATGCAGCCGTAGGGCGCCTGCTGCAGCAGGATGTTCTTTTCGAGCTGCCGCTCGAGCGCGCTGGGCTCGGGCTCGCCCATGCGCGCCGCCTCGAAGCGCCAGTTGTGGCCGCTGTTGAGCGCCGTGGCGTTGATCATCAGCATCGGCACTTTGGCGCGCCGCCCGGCATTCCCGGTCGCGGGATGGAAGCTCGGATCGCCGCCGGGATGGATGCGCAGCTCGCGCATTTCGATCGGCCTGGTCCGATCGCCGTTCCACACCGGGCGGTATAATCTTTCGTCCAGGACGTCGCCCAGCCGGTCGGTGCGCGAGTAGTCGGCGCGCGCCATCTCCAGATTGGCCCGAAGATTGGAGAAGGTCTGCCAGCGCAGGTTGGTCTGGATCACCGAGAGAAAGTGGCGCTCCATCTCGTCGACCAGCTCGATCAGCCGTTCGGACGGGATGTCGCCGTGCGCGTCGAGCTCGCGCTTCAGATAGAGATAGTAGAGCGCGCCAATGATCGAGCCGCCGGATACGCAGGAGAGCACCTCGACCTGGCGCAGGAGGTCCAGCTCGGCGAGGCGGGCGAGCACGCCGATGTGGAACAGGGATGCCCGGAAGCCGCCGCCGGACAGAGCGAGGCCGAGCCGGACCGGCGCGCCCTGGGCCTGCGGTTCGGAACGCGAAGTCTCGGCCGATTCGCTCATGGCGCTCTCTCGCCTTCAATGACTGTCACGCTATCGCTGCCTTGGCCGGCAAACCGGACATCCACAATCATAACGCGAGAATTCCGGCGCGCATAGTGTAGCTGGCCCGACGCCTCCCGGTTGTGAGCGAGTTCACTTGCGCACGAATGATGCGGGCGGGACGCGAGAGCTGCGGGGCGGCGGGATCCTCCAGGGGAATCGTCGGTCGACCGGCAGTCTGCTCAGAAGCGGATGCCTAGCTGGGTCCGCCACAGCTCGATCCTCTCCAGCGTGTCATCGTTCCGGCCGACGGTATAGCTGAACGAGATCTGATAATTGTCGCTGTCAGGAAAGAGGAAGGACAAGGTGGCGTCGAATCGGTTCAGCAGATCCGGACCCGGGCCAATGTTGATCAGGGATCTGTTGGTGAGATGGAGCTCGATCTGGCTAAGCGCCGTGCCGCGAGCGCCGCGTACGCGCAGGCCGATCCGGCCGCCCGCGCGAAAAAAGTTTCCTCGGTCCTCGAGCGGCGAATCCTCGCCCCCCCGATTGAATATCCGGCCGGCGTCCGACAGCCCGTCGAAGCTCAGGTTGAGGACCACCGGGCCGTAGGTCCGATCGAAGCCCAGCGGCAGCGGCGCGGCCGAGGAAAGAGTCGGGGTCCAGCGCATCTTGAAGGTGCCGATCTGGTTGTCGAAGCCCGTGTCGGTCAGGTACAGCGGCGTGAGCGCGATCTGATCGCTGGCGCCCGTCTCGGATTGATACGTGGTGACCGCCTGGATGCCTGCGCCGAGCTTGTCGGTCGTCTTCGTCGTGCCGTCGAAGAAGCGCTCGAGCTGCAGAAAGGGTATGACGGACGAGCGCAGATCTTCTGCGCGTTCCAGCTCAAAGTCATAGCCGGCCACGGCGGCGATCTGATAGCTGGTCGTGTCGTCCTCGAGATTGGCATTGATGCTGAGCTGCGCCGGACGCACGGTGGCGAGCTGGGCTCGGTCGCGGCTCAGATCGTCGATCTGGCTGGTCAGCCGGAAGCCGCCGGGGCGCTTCGGGTCCGCCCGCCAGCCGAGGATCTCGCGCCCGGAGCCCAGCGCGACCGGCCCTCCGATTGCGGGCGGGGGCTGCTCGACGCAGGCGATCTCCACGAAACGCCGCTCCACGTCCAGGACCTCGCCGATCTGGAACTCCTGCCCTTCGGTCTCGAACGCCGGATCGAGAAAGGGGGCGCTCCGCTGCTCCTCGGCGCTTGGCTGCCGGAGGCGCTCGAAGCGATAGTCTTCGCCGCCCTCGGTTGCGACGAACTCGCCGAGGTCGTCATGCAGCCCTCGCAGTGCGGATACATCCCCGGCGCTGCAGCCGGCCGCGACCGCCGCGCAATAGTCCGGATCGACGAGGGCGAGCCGCTTTTCGGACAGCAAAGTGTCGCCGTCACGATTGGTGTCGAGCGCGGCGTCGCTTACATTAGCCCTCCCAAGCAGCCACTGGATCAGCCGCAAGGGATCGACGGTCGCCTGATCGGCGCCGGCCTGGGAGCAGATCTGAGCCTCGGGGAAAAGCTGGTCCGCCGCGTGGCCTGCAGCGGGCGCAGCCAACAGGCCGGACGCCAGCAGCAGTGGCAAGGCTACGACCGACGCCGCGGCCCGGGTGACGGTGCCCCTCATCACTCAGGAAACACGAATGCCGCACGGGTTATTCGGGCGCGCGTCGATCGGCTGCGCCTCGCCCGCCTGCGGAGCGATGCTCGAAGCTCTGGATGTTGGCAGTGAAGCTCAGAGCGGCCAGCGCTCCAGCCGCCAAGCGCTGTCCCAGAACATCCACTCGAGCTGCGAGGCGCGCACGAAGGCGCGCATCATGCCGTCGCGCACGGTCGGAGAGGCCGCCCCGGCGACCTCGTCGGAGATCGCGATCACCTTGCGCACGCCCTCGGCGAAACTCTCGTCGGCATAGGTGTCGATCCAGGCCTGGTAGGGGTTGTCGGGCCGGGCGATCCTCAAAAGGTGCTTGCCGACCTCCCAATAGATCCAGAAGCACGGCAGGAGCCCGCCGACTGCAACCTCGTAGGGCGCGTTGTGCGCCAGCGCCAGAAGATAGTGGGTGTAGTGGGAGCAGGTGGGCGAGGGCTCGGTCGCCGCCGCCTCGGCCGCAGAGACGCCAAAGCGCTGAAAGAAGCTCTCGTGCAGGGCCCGCTCGACCACGATCGCCTCGCGCGCGCTCGAGGCGAACTGGATCAGGGCGTCGTTGTCGGGCGCACGCGCCGCGGTCACCGCCAGCGCCCGGGCGAAGTAAGTCAGATAGAAGGCGTCCTGGAGCATGTAGAAGGTGAAGCGCTCGCGCGAGAGCGTGCCCTCCGCCAGCTCCTGGTTGAACGGCAGTCCCAGGATCGAGCCATAGAGCGGCGTGATCTGGCGCCAGGCGTCGTCCGAGAAGCTCATCGGCTCTCCTCGTCTCTCCACAGGGCATGAAAGTGATGGACCGGGCCGTGGCCGGACCCGACCTTCAGCCGGTCCGAAGCCCGCAGCGCGTCGGTGAGATAGGCCTTGGCCTCGCGCACCGCCTCGGGCAGCGGGTGGCCACGGGCAAGGAAGGCGGCGATCGCGGACGACAAGGTGTCGCCCGTGCCGTGGGTGTTGGAGGTGGCAATCCGCGGTGCGATCAAGACCTGGGGCTCGCCGCCATCGTCCAGGACGTCGATGCTTTGTGCTCCCTCGAGATGGCCGCCCTTGACCAGCACCGCTGCAGGCCCGAGCCCTCGCAAGGCAGCCGCCATCTGGATCATGCCTGCCTCGTCGCGCGCCGGCTCGAGATCGAGCAACACGCTCGCTTCGGGCAGATTCGGCGTGACCAGGGTCGCAAGCGGCAGGAGACGCTTCTTGAGCGCGCTCACCGCCTCTTCGTGCAGCAGTCGAGCGCCGCTCTTGGCGATCATGACCGGATCGATCACGACGTTGCGGGCACGGTGCCGCCGAAGCCCGTCGGCTACTGCCTCTATCACCTCCGGGCGGGAGAGCATCCCAAGCTTGACCGCATCGATCTCGATGTCCTCGAAGACGGCATCCAGCTGCGCGGTCACGAAGTCCGGCGGGATGTCGTGGATCGCGGTGACGGCAAGCGTGTTCTGAGCGGTCAGCGCGGCAAAAACCGAGCAGCCATAGGTTCCGAGCGCCGAAAAGGTCTTGAGGTCGGCCTGAACGCCGGCCCCGCCGCCCGAGTCGGAGCCGGCG
>Ga0299907_10000738_pt1 | contig 16971 bp, 16 predicted proteins | sample RVTome_16_FD_198680 | JGI IMG/M metagenome (GOLD analysis project Ga0299907, IMG submission 198680) | Soil microbial communities from uranium-contaminated site in the Upper Colorado River Basin, Wyoming, United States - RVT152D67 (version 2) ...
GCTTCCGTTCGACGGCCGCCTCCATGAGGGCCCGCACCTGCATCTTGTACAGGCCGGGCTTGATGACTCCCAGCCGGCAGCCGCGCGTCCCCAGCATGGGGTTGACCTCTTGCCAGGCCCGGGCCGCCCGCAGCAGCTCCTCCTCCTCGGCCGACAGCCCTTCGGTGGCCTGCTTGATGGCCAGCTCCTCGGTGTCGGGGAGGAACTCGTGGAGCGGCGGGTCGAGCAGCCGCACGGTCACGGGCAGCCCGTCCATCGCCTCGAGGATCCCGACGAAGTCGGCCCGCTGGAGCACCTCGAGCTCGTCGAGGGCGGCCTGCTCGTCGGCCTCGTTGTCGGCCAGGATCATCCGCCGGACGATAGCCACCCGATCCTCGCCGAGGAACATGTGCTCGGTGCGGCACAGGCCGATGCCCTCCGCCCCGAAGGAGCGGGCCCGGGCGGAGTCCTCGGGGGTGTCGGCGTTGGTGCGGACCTTGAGCCGGCGGAACTGGTCGGCGAAGCCGAGGACGGTGTTGAAGTGCTCGGTCGGCTCAGGAGTGATCACCGGCACCTCGCCCTGGGCGATCTGGCCGGTCGTGCCGGAGATGGAGATGACGTCGCCTTCCTTGACGACGACGTCGCCGGCCTTGAACTGCCTGCCCTTGAGGTCGATCTTGATCTCCTCGGCGCCGCAGATGGCCGGCTTGCCCATGCCGCGGGCGACCACGGCGGCGTGGCTGACGAGCCCGCCCCGGGAGGTCAGGATGCCTTCGGCGGCGATCATGCCGTGGAGGTCGTCGGGGCTGGTCTCGGGGCGGACGAGGATGACCTTCTCCCCTGCCTGGGCGTGCTCTTCGGCGTCGTCGGCCGTGAAGTAGACGGCGCCGACGGCGGCGCCCGGCGAGGCTTTGAGCCCGGTGGCGATGGCGTTGACCTCGGCCTTGGGATCGAACTGCGGATGGAGGAGCTGGTCGAGCTGTGAAGGCTGCACCCGCAGGACCGCCTCTTTCGGCTCGATCAGGCCTTCTTCGACCATCTCTGCGGCCATGCGCAGAGCGGCGGCGGCGGTGCGCTTCCCCACCCGGGTCTGGAGCATGTAGAGCTTGCCCTGCTCGATGGTGAACTCGATGTCACACATGTCCCGGTAGTGGTTCTCGAGAATCCTCATGTTCTCGATCAGTTGGGTATGGCAGTCGGGGAAGTGGTTGGCCATGGCGTCGAGAGGCTCGGTGTTGCGGATACCGGCCACGACGTCCTCGCCCTGGGCGTTGGTCAGGAAGTCGCCGTAGCCGACACGCTCGCCGGTGGCCGGGTCGCGGGTGAAGGCCACGCCGGTGCCGGAGTCCTCGCCCTTGTTTCCGTACACCATGGTCTGGACGTTGACGGCGGTGCCGAGGTCGTCGGGGATCTTCTCCATCTGGCGGTACTGCTGGGCCCGCGTACCGTTCCAGGACCGGAACACCGCCTCGATGGCGGCGGCCAGCTGGTCGTCGGGACTCTGGGGGAACTCCGCCCCGGTCTCCTCTTTGACGATTCCCTTGAACGTCTCCACGACGGCGGTGAGGTCGTCGGCCGACAGCCCGGTCTCGGTCTTGGCGCCCTTGGCGCTGACCGCCTCGTGGAGGGCCTCCTCGAACCGTTCGCCCCGGATGCCGAGCACGATCTTCCCGAACATCTGGACGAAGCGGCGGTAGGAGTCCTGGGCGAAGCGCTCGTTGCCGGTCTGCTTGGCCAGGCCCTTCACCGACGTGTCGTTGAGCCCAAGGTTGAGGACGGTGTCCATCATCCCGGGCATGGAGAACGCCGCGCCCGACCGCACCGAGACCAGCAGCGGGTCGGCCTCGTCGCCGAGGTGCTTCCCCATCTCGGCCTCAAGGGCCCTTCGGGCCTCGGCAACCTCGTCCATCAGCCCGTCGGGAATCTTGTTGCCGGCCGCCATGTACGCCTTGCAGGCGTCGGTGGTGATGGTGAAGCCGGGCGGTACGGGCAGCCCGAGGCTCGTCATCTCGGCCAGGTTCGCACCCTTGCCGCCGAGGAGGTACTTCTGGTCGCGGTTGCCCTCACGAAAGGCGTAGACGTACTTCATTGGTTCTCCTTGCGTCTTGCTTCGTCAGCGCGGCAGGCGGTCACCCAGGTACGAGACCAGCTGATCGATGGATACCCGGTCCTGGGCCATCGAGTCCCGCTCCCGCACCGTGACGGCTTTGTCGTCGAGCGAGTCGAAGTCGACCGTCACGCAGTAGGGCGTGCCGATCTCGTCGTGGCGGCGGTAACGCCGTCCGATGGCTCCGGCCTCGTCGTAGTCGATCTGGAAGACGGGCCGTAGGGCGCCGGCCACGTCGCGGGCCACCGGCGAGAGGCGCTCGTTCTTCGACAGCGGCAGCACGGCGACCTTGATGGGCGCCAGTCGGGGATCGAGACGCAGGACGACCCGCTTCTCGCCCCGCACCTCCTCCTCGTGGTAGGCGGCCAGGAGGAAGGCCAGGGTGCCCCGGTCGGCGCCGGCGGAGGGCTCGATGACGTGCGGCACGTAGCGGCGGTTGTTCTCCTGGTCGAAGTACGACAGGTCCTTCCCGGAGAACTCGCCGTGCTTGGACAGGTCGAAGTCGGTGCGGTTGGCGATGCCTTCGAGCTCCCCCCATCCCCAGGGGTAGAGGAACTCGATGTCGGCCGTGCCCGCCGAGTAGTGCGACAGCTCGTCGGGGTCGTGCTGGCGGAGCGTGAGCATGTCCTCGGGGATGCCGTGCTCGAGGTACCAGCGCATCCGCTCCTCGCACCAGTACTCGAACCACTTCTGGCCCTCTTCGGGCGGCACGAAGAACTCGAGCTCCATCTGCTCGAACTCCCGGGTCCGGAAGGTGAAGTTGCCCGGGGTGATCTCGTTGCGGAACGCCTTGCCGATCTGGGCGATGCCGAACGGCGGCTTCTTGCGCGACGTCGTCTGCACCGACTGGAAGTTGACGAAGATGCCCTGGGCCGTCTCCGGGCGGAGGTAGGCGATGGAGGCGTCGTCCTCCACCGGCCCCACGTAGGTCTTGAACATCAGATTGAACTGGCGGGCGTCGGTGAAGCTCTCCTTGGCGCCGCAGTTCGGGCAGGCGCCGGAGTCGGGCAACTGGTCGGCCCGGAAGCGCTCCTTGCAGTTGCGGCAGTCGACGAGCGGGTCGGAGAAGGTGGCGACGTGACCCGATGCCTCCCACACCCGGGGGGCCATGAGGATGGCGGCGTCGAGGCCGACGATGTCGTCGCGGTTCTGGACCATCGACCGCCACCAGGCCTCTTTGACGTTGCGCTTGAGCAGGACACCGAGCGGCCCGTAGTCCCAGGTGGACCGGAACCCGCCGTAGATCTCGCTCGACGGGAACACGAAGCCCCGCCGTTTCGCCAGGTTGACGATGGTGTCCATCAAATTAGGAGCGGGGGGCATACCCCGGAATGCTAGCGAGAAGCATCGGCGTACTCCGCAGGCGCCGTTCCAGGTGATGCTCCACAGCCCGCAGAGCGAGCGATTCCGCCTCGGTCAGGGCCGGCCCGGGCGGCTCGACCAGCACACCCCTCAAGCCCCCGCCCAGGATCCGGCCGATCAGCGCCAGCCCCGCCACCGACACCAACGGCGCTCCCGGCCCGGCACAGGCCCGGCACAGCACCCCGCCCTCGCCCACGTCGAACGTCGCCGTCACGTCGACCACCGTTTCGTCACAGCGGACGCACGCATCGAGGACGGGTGAGACCCCCTCCAGGGCCAGCAGCTTCCAGAAGAACGCGGCGCTGACGGCCGGCACCGGATCCTCGGCCAGTGTCCGGAGGGCGGCGGCCAGCATCCGGTACAGCGGGACGTTCGCCTCGCCCTCCTGGGCCACATGATCCACGGCTTCGAGCATGGCGACGGCCTGGGTGAAGGCGCCGTAGGTCTCCCGCAGCTGCCGGTTCGAGTCGATCGTCTCGACCTGGGTGACGACGTCGAGATTGCGGCCTTCGTACAGCTGGAGGTTCAGATGGGTGGTGGGCTCCAGCCGGGCCCCGAACCGGCTCTTGGGCTTACGGACCCCCTTGGCCACGGCCCGGACCTTGCCCCGCCCCTCGGTGAGGAACGTGACGATGCGATCCGCCTCCCCCAGCTTGATGCTGCGGAGGACGACGCCCCGGTCCCGATACAGCCCCGCCACACCAAGAGTGTAACTACGGCAGGGTCATTTATCCGTCGTTGAGCCCCCCGAACCGCCGGTCCCGTGTCTGGTAGGCCTTCACGGCCTCGTAGAGGTGGTCGCGCTTGAAGTCGGGCCACAGCACGTCGGTGAAGTACAGCTCGGCGTAGGCCAGCTGCCACAGCAGATAGTTCGACAGGCGGTACTCCCCCGACGTCCGGACCAGCAGATCAGGATCGGGGACGTCGGGCAGGTACAGGTGGCGGGCCAGGCTCTTCTCGTCGACTTTGTCGGGGTCGAGCCGGCCCGCGGCCGCCTCTCGGGCGATGGCCCGGGCGGCGTCGGCCAGTTCGGCCCGGCCGCCGTAGTTGAGGGCGATGATCAGCGTCATCTTCCGGTTCTTCCGGGTGAGCTCCTCGCTCTCGTCCATGCGGCGCAGCACCCGGGCCGGGACACGACCACCCCGCCGTCCGCTGAAGCGGATCCGCACCCCCCGTTCGTGGAGCTCCTGGCGGCGGCGCAGCAGGATGCTCTCGTTGAAGTTCATGAGGAAGCGGACCTCGTCGATCGGCCGGCGCCAGTTCTCGGTCGAGAAGGCGTAGACCGTGAGGTATCCGATGCCGAGCTCGAGGGCGGCTTCCACGGCCTCGAAGAGCGAGTCCTCCCCGGCTTCGTGGCCCTGTGTCCGCTTGAGACCGCGCTGACGGGCCCAGCGGCCGTTCCCGTCCATCACCACCGCCACGTGGCGGGGGATGCGGGAGGCGTCGAGGTCGGACGGGAGCACGGGCCTAGACCGTAGCCCGCAGCCCCTAGGAGACCGTGAGCTTGGCCTCCATGCCGGCTGGTCGATGGCCGGCGATGTCGCAGTAGAGCGTGTACGTCCCCGGTTTGGCCTGCAGGGTGCCGGTGGCGCTCTGGCCCGGGGCGGCGTCGAGCTTCTTGAAGCTGGGGTCCTCCTCGATCACCACGTTGTGCTGGAGAACGCCGACATTCTTGAAGTTGATCGGCACCGCACCGGCCTTGGCCGTCAGGTCCTTCGGCTTGAAGAACAGCTCCCCGCCTTCGATGTCGAGCGGTGCGCCGGCGGCCGTTCCCCCGCCGCCACCGGCAGCGCCGCTACCGGGCGCTGGGGCCGACGGGTCGACGATCAGCTTGCCTTCCATGCCGCCCTGCCGGTGCCCGGCGATGTCGCAGTAGTAGTTGAAGGTCCCGGGCTGCACGTCGAAGGCCCCATTGTCCTTGGAGCCGCCGCTGGGCGTCGACAGCTTCTTGCCGCCGGTCACACCCTCGAGGACGAACGTGTGGGCGATAGCGCCCTCGTTCAACATCTCGATCCGCACCTTCCCGGGGCCGATCGTTAACTCTTTCTCCCGGAAGCCGATGTCGAAGGCGTGCACGATGAGATCCGGCTTGCTGGCCTCCGCCGCCTCCCTCGCCTTCGCCGCCTTCTCCTGTTCGTCTTCGTGGATCGCCTCGGCGCCGAAGAAGCCGGCCAGGATCACCATGATCCCGGCCACCGACATCAGGCTCACGCTGGCCGGCGACCGCTCGTCGCCTCGAGAGGAGAAGTAGGTGAAGCCGAACAGGATGCCCGAGGAGAGGATGACCGCCAGGGCGGTCACCGTCTCGGGGCCGCTGCGCTCCTCCAGGGCCAGCAGCACCCGGGAAATATTGAGGACGACCACCACGATGATCGCCAGCGCCCCCAGCGGGACGAGCGTCGGGATCAGCACCCGGTCCCGGAACTCCTTCATCAGCCTGTCCACCTCATCGGATCTTTGGGTCCGTCAAGTTCACGTTCGAGGGCCCGCCAATGACGGGCCTGCCGGTCGTTCTCTTCCTCCGCCGCGTGCCACCGGAAGAACAACACGGCGATGACCATCCACAGCAGCAGCCCGCCGCCGAGCTTCATCAGGAGCCCGGCGATGCGCTGATCCTCTCCGGCCGACAGGCTCCACAGCCGCGGCACGTGCTCGTAGAAGCGGTAGATCGGCTTCTCGGCGAAGACCAGGAACGACGCGGGCACCGTCGGAACGATCGACTGCAGGAAGAGGTACAGCATCTGGGCGGGCGGCGTGAGCGGGCGCAACTCGGGCAGCGGTGCCGTCACCGGCGCCCACATCAGCAACGCCGAGATGAACAGGGCGGCGTGGATGGCGAAGTGGAGGAGCTCGGAGTGCAGCGTGGCGTCGACGAAGGTCGGCCAGTGCGTGACCACCACGAGGGCGTTGAAGAGCAGCAGCGCCGGGAACGGCCGGGCCAAACGCCGCACCGCCCGGTACAGCGCCGGGGGCCGGAGCAGTTCGCGGGCCAGCCAGGCCGGGGTCCCGAGCAGCAGCAGCGGCGGCGCCACCAGGGTGATCAGCAGGTGCTGCGTCATGTGGACGCTGTAGAGGAAACGTTCCGACAGGTCGTGGACCGGCCAGTCGGAGGCCACCCACACCGTCAGCACGCCCGTCACCCAGCAGACCTTCTGGAGGCGCGTGGCAACGGGCTGCCCGGGAGCTGTGTGCCGGGGCCCGAGGCGACGCAGGGCCCAGGCATAGCCGCCGAGCAGGACGGCGATCAGGACCCAGACATCGGGATGGGCGTGCCAGGCGTACGGCAAACGGGCCTCGTCAGATCAGGACGCGGAGGGTGGTCAGGGCGACGAAGTAGACGACCCCGGCGAGGGCGAGCCCGGTGATGAACACCCGCCGGAGCATCGGGCTGTCGAACTTGAGGTGCATGAAGAAGCCGGCGACCAGCGCGAACTTCATGGTGGCCAGGATGAGGAGCAGGACCACCACGAGCGCTTCGGGCATGGTGATGTAGTACAGCGCCACCTCGAGGGCGGTGATGACCGCCAGGAGGATGGCGATGCCGACGTACTTGGCCGGGCTGGGGTGCGTGTGCTCGGGAGCGTGGTGGACCAGCGCCAGACCCGCCGTCCCCGCCTCCAGTTCCGGAGTTGATTCCGACTCCGGCTCCGGCTCCGTTTCCTCGGTGACGACAGCTGAGGATCCCGGGGGTTCGGGGGTGTCCCCCGTAGCTTCGGTGTCGGCCATGTTGGACGCGCGCTCCCTTAATGCGTGTTGGGGACGAGGTAGACGACGGTGAAGATCAGGATCCAGACGATGTCGACGAAGTGCCAGTACAGACCGGCGATCTCCACCTGGAGATGCTTCTCGGCGGGCAGCTGGCCCCGCAGGGAGATACCCACCAGCGAGAGCAGCCACAGGATTCCGACGCTCACGTGGACGCCGTGGAAACCGGTGAGCACGAAGAAGCTGCTGGCCGCCACGCTGGAGGACAGGTTCAGCCCTTCGTGGGTGAAGACGGTGAACTCGTAGACCTGACCGCCGATGAAGACCGTGCCGAGGAAAGCGGTGGCCAGCAGCCAGATCCGCAGGCGGCGGTGGTCGTTCCGCTGGATGGCGGCCAGCGCCAGGACCATGGTCAGCGAGCTCATGAGGAGGACGAACGAGCTGACCGACGTGTAGGGGATGTCGTACACGTCGTGGGGGATGTGCACTCCCTCCGGGGCCCGGGACCGGTAGAGGAGGTGGCTGGAGATGAGCGCCCCGAAGAACAGGCACTCTGAGGCCAGGAAGCCCCACATCCCGAGCTTGCGGGAATCGATCCCGGTGACGGCGTAGTCGTGGTCCCCGGGTGCGGGGGTGTGGGGAGCGTGGCCGAGTGCCGCCTGCATCAGTGCTCCTCAGCCAGGGGCTCGTTGCCCCATCCGAAGATGCCGGCCAGCGTGATGACCCCGCCGATGGCCATGATCCACCAGCGCCCAGGCCGCAGGTAGATGGCGCCGTAGCCGACGATCATGATGCCGACGGCGGCCAGCGCCGGGAAGTACGACGGTGACGGCATGTGGATGTCGTGCCCGTGGCCGTGGTCGTCGCCGTGGTGCTCGTCGCCGTGGCCGTCACCACCGCCGTCGTGGGTGGCGGTCTCGGTGACCGACGACGTCTCGTCGGATCCGCCGGCCGGGATGCGGACCAGGCGGCCGTCCTCGTCCTCGGTGTACTTGCGGTGCCAGAAGTCGTCGCGCCCGTGGACCACCGGGATCTCGGCGAAGTTGTACTCCGGCGGCGGGTGCGGGATGGTCCACTCGAGTGTGCGGGCGTCCCAGGGGTCGGCCGGCGACCGCTCGGGGGAGCGCATCGTCTTGATGATGTTGACGATGAACACGGCGATCGACAGGGCGATCGTCATGGCACCGATGGTGGAGACCAGGTTCCAGAAGTCCCACCCCATGCCCTTCGGGTACTGGTAGGTCCGCCGGGGCTGACCCTGCAGGCCGAGGATGTGCATCGGGCCGAAGGCCAGGTTGAAGCCGATCAGCATCAGCCAGAAGTGGATCTTGCCGAGCTTCTCGTCGAGCAGCTTGCCGGTCACCACCGGGGCCCAGTAGTAGGCCCCGGCGAAGAGGCCGAAGATGGCGCCGCCGAAGAGGACGTAGTGGAAGTGGGCCACGATGTAGTACGTGTCGGTCTGCTGGTAGTCGGACGGCACGACGGCGTGGGTCACGCCGGACAGGCCGCCGATGGTGAACATGCCGATGAAGCCGAGGGCGAACAGCATCGGCGCCTTCAGGCGGAGATCACCGCCCCAGGTGGTGGCCAGCCAGTTGAAGATCTTCACCCCCGTCGGCACGGCGATGAACATCGTCGAGGCGGCGAAGGCGGAGTTGGCGACCGGGCCGAGGCCGACGGCGAACATGTGGTGGGCCCACACACCCCAGCCCATGAAGCCGATGGCGATGCCGGAGAAGACCACCACGGAGTAGCCGAAGAGGGGTTTTCGGCTGAAGACCGGGAGCACCTCGGAGACGATGCCCATGGCCGGCAGGATGAGGATGTAGACCTCGGGGTGGCCGAAGAGCCAGAACAGGTGCTGCCACAGCACCGGGTCGCCGCCCAGGTTGGCGTTGAAGAAGTTCGAGCCGAAGTTGCGGTCGAAGTACAGCTCGAACAGCGCCACCGTGATGATCGGGATGGCGAAGAGGAGCAGGAAGCTCACCACCAGGTTCATCCAGACGAAGACGGGCATGCGCATCATCGTCATGCCCGGCGCCCGGAGGTTGAGCGTGGTGACGATGAAGTTGGCCGCCGCCGTTAAGGAACCGATGCCGGTGATGATCAGGCCGACGAGCCAGAAGTCGATGCCGTGGCCGGGCGAGAACGTCGGGTTGGTCTGGGGGGCGTAACCGAACCAGCCGCCGTTGGGGGCGCCACCGAGCAGGAAGCTGGAGTAGAGCAACAGGCCGCCGGCCAGGAAGACCCAGAACCCGAAGGCGTTCAGCCGGGGGAAGGCGACGTCCCGGGCGCCGATGAGGAGCGGGACGAAGTAGTTACCGAAGGCGGCGGCCAGCGGCATGATCACCAGGAACACCATGGTGGTGCCGTGCATGGTGAAGAGCTGGTTGTACTCCTCGGCGGTGAGGACCGTCGCGTTGGGCTGCGCCAGTTGACCGCGGATCAGCAGCGCTTCGACGCCGCCGACCAGGAAGAACAAGAAGGCGGTGACGCCGTAGAGGATGCCGATCCGTTTGTGGTCGACGGTGGAGATCCAACTCCAGAAGCCGTGCGCTGCCTGTGGGCGGGCGAACGGTCGAGCCGGAGCCCGGGTGACCGCCACGGCCATCAGAAGCCTCCTTCAATCATTTGAGGGTCTCCAGGAACACCACCAGCTGGTTGATCTCGGTCTCCGACAACGGGACCTTGGGCATCCCGGTGCCCTTCTCGGGCCGCATCGGCTTCATGGCCGACGGGTCCTCGATCCAGTCGTGGAGGTTCTGGGTGGTGATGTCGAAGGTGGCGCCGGCGAATGTCTCCCGGTCCATGAGGTGGGTCAGGTTCGGCCCCACCCTGGCGACGGCGCCCTCGACGCCCCCGAGCGTGTGGCAGGCGATGCAGGTGCCCTTGCCTTTGAACAGGGCGAAGCCGGCCGCAGCGTCCCCCTCGGTCGGCGTCTGGATCGGTTGTCGCTGGTGCGCCACCCATTCGTCGAACTTTGCCTGCTCCATGCTGACGACCCGCAGGCGCATGTTGGCGTGGGAGAGGTTGCAGTACTCGGCGCACTGGCCCAGGTAGGTGTCGGCCTTCTCGGCCCGGATGGTCAGCTTGTTGACCCGTCCGGGGACAACGTCCTGCTTTCCGGCCAGCTTCGGCACCCAGAAACTGTGGATGACGCCCTGGGCGAACTCCTGTCCCGGACCCGCCGGCAGGCCAGGCTCGATGGAGTGCAGGCTCAGCCGGACGTCGGTGTTCGTGGGGATGTGCAGCTCGTTGGCGGTGGTGAGATTCCCGAGCGTCGGGTAGCGGTACTCCCACCACCACAGGTGCCCGTAGACCTCGACGGGCAACACGTTCTTCGTGGGCTCCTTGGCCAGGTCGAAGATCGTGAACACCGTCGGGAAGGCCACGATCACGAGCAGCAGGGCGGGAACGACCGTCCAGCCGACCTCCAGCTTCGTATTGCCGTGGACCTGGATGGGGTCAGGCCGGCCCGGGCGGTGCCGGTGCCGGATGACGGTGGCGATGATCAGGCCCTGGACCAGGACGAAGACGAGGCCGGCCACGAGGAACACCGGGACCTGCAGGCGGTCGATCTTGTCGGCGATGGGCCCGTCGACGTCGAACGTGTCCTGCGGGGCGTCCTTGGCGCAGCTCGCCAAAAAGACGAAGACGGCCGGCACCGCCGCCACCCTGAGGCGCCGCACACGCCCCCCTAGCCCTTGCCGCATCCGAACCTCCCGTCGACTCGCGGCGGCACTTTACCGTGGCGCTTCGCCGAAGTTGGAAACACGCCCTCGGGGGGCTCCGCCCCCCCGAGTACCCCCCGAAAACCTGCTGGTCATAACCCAAGTCTGTCCAAAGCTTCTGGGCGGCGCTGCCAGTCTTTGTCAACCTTGACGTGCGTTTCGAGGTGCACCTTGACGCCGAGCAGCGCCTCGAGCTCGGTCCGGGCCGCCGTTCCGGCGTCCCGGATCACCGCCCCGCCTTTCCCGATGACGATGCCCTTCTGCGAGTCGCGCTCTACGCGGACCACCGCCCGGAACATCAGCAGATCGGGGCGTTCCTCGATCTCCTCCACCGTCACGGCCAGGGAGTGGGGCAGCTCCTCCCGGGCCACAGCCAGGAGCTTCTCGCGGAGGAGTTCGGCGGCCAGGAACGTGTCAGGTTGGTCGGTCACGACACCGTCCGGGTAGTACAGCGGACCCTCCGGCAGCCGGGCGGTGATCTCCCCCAGCAGAGCGTCGGCGCCGTCCCCCGTCCGGGCCGACAACGGAACGTAGGCGGCGAAGTCACCCAGCGCGTCGGCGGCGCCGGCCAGGTGGCCGAGGATCTCGTTGGGGCTGGCGGAGTCGGTCTTGTTCAGCACCAGGATCACGGGAGTGTCGACCTCTCGGAGCAGCCCGGCGATGTAGCGGTCTCCCGCCCCGCTGGGTGCCGTCGCCGAGATGAGGAAGCAGACGACGTCGACGGCCCCGAGTGTGTCGGTCGAGCGCTGGTTGAGCCGGCGGCCGAGCTCGGTCTTGGGCTTGTGAATGCCCGGGGTGTCAATGAAGACGATCTGGCTGCCGGGGCCGTTCCAGACGCCGCGGACCTGGTTGCGCGTCGTCTGGGGCTGATCGGAGACGATCGACACCTTGGTCCCGACCAGCTGATTGAGGAGGGTGGACTTCCCGACGTTGGGTCGCCCGACCAGCGTCGCAAACCCGGATCGGAAGGTCACGTAGCGGCGGACTCGGCCGGCTCCGACTCCTTGGGGGTGATCCGGACCGTCAGGATCCGCCGACGCTGGACCCGCTCGGCCCGGAACTCCAGACCCTGGAAATCGACCGGCTCCCCCTCGATGGGGACGTGCCCGAGGAGGTTGAACATGAGGCCCCCGACCGTGTCCCAGTCCGTCTCGGGCAGCTCCACCCCGAGCAGCTCGTTGACCTCGTCGATGGGGGTGCCGCCGGCCACCCGCAGGCCTCCGTCGGGCAGGCGCTCGACCCGGGGGGCCTCGACGTCGTACTCGTCGACGATCTCCCCCACGATCTCCTCGAGGAGGTCCTCCAGCGTGACGAGCCCGGCGGTGCCGCCGTACTCGTCGATGACCACCGCCATGTGGAACTTGTCCTGCTGCATCTCCCGGAGCAGCTCCGCCACCCGCTTCTGCTCCGGCACGAACACCGCCGGGCGGACGAGCTCCCGGAGGGTCCCGTGGGAGCCGTTGCTCTCCCGGGTGCGACGGACGATGTCCTTCAGGTAGACCAGGCCGAGGATGTCGTCGGGGCCCTCCCCGTAGGCCGGCAGCCGGGAGTAGCCGGCGCTGATGGCCTTCTCCAGGGCGTCGTCGACGGTGCCGTCGGCCTCCACGCCGATCATGTCGGGCCGGGGCACCATGACCTCTCGCACCACCGTGTCGCCGAACTCGAAGATCGAGTGGATGAGGCGGCGCTCCTCCCGCTCGATCACCTGCTCGTCGGCGGCCACGTCGGCCATCGTCCGGATGTCCTCCTCGGTGGTGTAGGGCCCCTTCTTGAGCCCCTTGCCGGGCAGGACGACGTTGGCCACGCCGATGAGGACACGGGATATGAAGCGGAGGGGCGGGAAGCGGGTGAGGGCCCACAGCAGGCCCGACAGGCGCAGGGCGGCGGTCTCCGTGTGCTGGATGGCGTACGTCTTGGGCGCGACCTCGGCGAACACGAAGAACGCCACCACCTCGACCGCCGTACCGGCCAGCAGCCCGTATCCCCCGAGCTTGCGCTCCACCAGGACGCCGACCAGCGTGGCGGCGGTCAGCTGGCAGATGAGCACGAGCAGCAGCACCAGGTTGAGCGTCGTCTCCGGGCGCTCCAGCATCTTCAGGAGCCGCTCCGCCCCTCTGCGGCCCTCCTCGTGGAGCGTCATGGCCCGGATGCGGTTGATCCGCACGAAGGACGTCTCGGCCATGGCCAGGACGGCCGCCGTGATCAGCAAGAACACGATGCCCGTCAGCGTCAGCCAGTCGGTGTCGGACACCTCACTGGCCTCGCTCGAGTTCCCGGAACCGGGCCAGCAGCTCCCGTTCCCTGCGCTCCATCACGGCGGCCTCGTCGTCGTCCTCGTGGTCGAAGCCGAGGAGGTGGAGGACGCCGTGGACCACGAGGAGGCTGAGCTCGTCGCCGATCGGCACGTTGTGGTCCAGCGCCTGGCGCTCAGCCACCTTGGGGCAGATGACGACGTCGCCGACGAGGATCGGGGCGTCGGACGGCTCGGCCGGCGACCCCGGGCCCCGGCCGCCTTGGTCGGGCTGGCGGCCGCTCTCGATGAGCTCGTCGTCCATGGGGAAGGCCAGCACGTCGGTGGGCCCGTCCCGCCCCAGAAACCGCTCGTTCAGGTCGGCCATCGACTTCTCGTCGACGAAGAGCATCGACAGCTCGGCGTCGCCCCGGACGCCCTGTTCCTCCAGCACCATCCGGGCCAGGCGCACCCAGCGCAGGGCGTCGACCGACACCTCCGCCTGTTCGTCGGCGACGAAGACCTCCACCGGGTCCATCACCTCTGCTCTTCGCGGCGGGCGTAGGCGTCGACGATGTCGGCCACGATCCGGTGGCGCACAACGTCACGCCCCGTCAGCTCGACGAAGGACAGGCCGGGAATCCCTTCCAGGATGTGACGCACCAGCAGCAGACCCGACCGGGACCGGCCCTCCGGCAGGTCGATCTGGGTGACGTCGCCCGTCACCACCGCCTTGGACCCGAAGCCCAGCCGGGTGAGGAACATCTTCATCTGCTCGCCGGTGGTGTTCTGCGCCTCGTCGAGGATGATGAACGAATCATTGAGCGTCCTACCCCGCATAAAGGCCAGCGGGGCGACTTCGATGATTCCCCGGTCCATCAGGCGGGAGACGGCCTCGGGTTCGAGCATGTCGTAGAGGGCGTCGTAGAGCGGGCGCAGGTAGGGGTCGACCTTGGCGATGACATCACCCGGAAGAAACCCGAGACGCTCCCCCGCCTCCACCGCCGGCCGGGTCAGGACGATCCGGTTGACCTGCTTGGCCTGCAGGGCCTGCACCGCCAGCGCCACCGCCAGGTAGCTCTTTCCGGTACCGGCCGGCCCGATCCCGAACGTGATGATCTGGCTCAGGATGGCGTCGACGTAGCGCTTCTGACCGGCGGTCTTGGGCCGGATCGTCTTGCGGCCCCGCAACACTGCGGTGTTGAGGACGTCGGAGGGACGCTCGTCGGCCTTGACCATCTCGATGGTGCGCCCGAGGTTCTCCCGGTCGATGGTGTTGCCGCTTTCGAGCAACAGCACCATCTCCTCGAAGAGGCGGGCCACCCGTTCGGCCTCGGTCATCTCGCCTGACACGGTGATCTCGTTGCCCCGCACATGGATCGAGACCGGGAACGACCCCTCGACGAGGCGCAACAACTCGTCCCGCTGCCCCAACAGGCTCACCATGAGATGGTTGCCGGGCACGAGCACCTTGACCTGGGTCTGCTGATCGGGCGTCAAGCTACGGCCAACACTACCCGCCCGCTTCGCTTCCCTTCGGTGGCCAGCGGAGCGATCGACCACCGATGACGTGGAAGTGCAGATGCTGCACTAACTGGCCGGCGTCTTCCCCCACATTGGTCACGACTCGGTACCCGGTTTCGGCGATGCCCTCCTTGGCCGCCACCGCCCGGATCGCGTCAACCAGCTCGCCGAGGAGGACGACCTGGGACGAGCCGACCGCCTCCAGGCTGTCGAGGTGCTCCTTGGGCACCACGAGCACATGGACGGGCGCGGCGGGTTTGATGTCGCGGAACGCGTAACAGGTCTCGGTGTCGAGCACCGATGTCGACGGGACGGAACCGGCCACAATCCCGCAGAACAGACAGGCCGGGGGTGCGGGGGTGTCCCCCGAAGTAGCAGCCATGGGTCTCCGAGCCTAGTGGCGCGGCGAATTGCCTAAGCCGGAAGGGCCTGCAGCCCCATCCCGGTCAACCGGCCGCAGAGCTCCTCGGGGGTGGTGAGGAGGAAGTAGGCCAGCGCCCGGAGGTCGTCGCCCCGCACGGTCAAGACCCGTCCGTTGAAGTCCTGCCGTTCGGCCTGGATCATCGCCACGAGACGGGCGAGGGCCAGCGCCTCAGGCTCCCGGCACTCCTGGAGACGGTTCAGGTCAACCGCGAAGCCCTCCGAGAGGTCCATCGCCCCCGGCTCCGTGAGGTCGACCTCGACCTCCTTGGGAAGGAGCTGTTCGGGTGGAACCCCGTAGACGTTGGCCAGGCGCATCAGCCGGGGGACGGAGATGACCCGCTCTCCCCGTTCGTAGGCGCCGAGCACCGAGGCCTTGAACTCCTCGTTCGACATTGCCTCGACTTCATGCAGCGACAGGCCCTTTTGCCGCCGGATGGATCGCAATCGATCCCCCACCCGCTGCGTCGAGATGGCCACCCGATCCCTCCAACTTCCGTCTTCCTGCCCCAGCCCGGATGCCTTCAAGGCTACCTCGCGAATGCGCAAATGTCGACTCTTCGCGGCATTTGACCACGTTCCGGGCACATTGGCGGGGTCTTGGGGGATTTCTCCCTTGGTTTCTGTGGCTCGACGATCCGGTTGTGGCGCCTGTACCTCAGTGTTCATTCGGCTCCTCCCCAGTCGGCGTGCGAGTACTGGACAAAGAAAAGGAGGCGGTGAGGATACGCCCGCCCCCGGACCGCCAGAGCGGATCCACTCTAGTCAGGTCGGGGGTCGCCCGCCTGGGCGGGGTCGGCCCGCGGCGAGGAGGGCGGCCGCCGCCAAGGCCGCCGTCTCGGCCCGGAGGATGTGCGGGCCGAGGTCGAGCCGGGCCCACGGTTTCAGGTCCGCCGCCTCGGCGTCGGTCAGCCCTCCCTCGGGTCCGATCACCACGAGGATCTCGTCGCCGGTCGGCGAGCCCAGACCCTGGGCCGGCTCGCCGCCGCGCTCGGCCACCACCAGGCCGGGGTGACCGGCCAGGGTGGCCAGGGACGCCAGGTCCTCGACGGCCGGCAGGGTGGCGCGACGGCACTGGCGAGCGGCTTCGCGGACGATCCGGCGCCAGCGGTCGGCGGCCGCCCCGGCCCGGGAGGGGTCGGGGCGGCTGACCGAGCGTTCGGCCAGGACGGGGACGATGCGGTCGACACCCAGCTCGGTGAGCTTCTGGACGACCAGCTCCGGCTTGTCGCCCTTGGTCAGGGCGAAGGCGACGGCCAGGCGGGGGGACAGAGCCGGTTCCTGGTCGAGTTCACCCGACGCTTCGAGGTGGACCACGGCGGCAGGGCCCCGGTCGCCGGAACCGACCCGGTAGGGACGCCAGCCGCCGGTGCCGTCGGCGACGGTCACGGTCTCTCCCGCCCGGAGGCGGAGCACCCGGGCGAGGTGATGGCCGTCTTCCCCGCCCACGTCCAACATGTCGGCCAAGGACTCGCCGGCCGCCGGGTCGACGAACAGGTGGGCCGAGGCCGGGACGTCGGCCGGCCACGATCCCGGGGGACTCCCCCGGACCCCCGGGCCCATGGCTTACTGGAAGGCGCTCTTGATCCGGGAGAAGAACCCTTCCTCCCGGGGGGCGACGGCCTCGCCTCGCAGCTCCGCCAGGCGCCGCAGGAGCTGCGCCTCCTCGCTGGAGAGCTTCTCCGGGACGACCACCTCGACCCGGACGATCAGGTCGCCCCGCCCTCGCCCCCGAAGGGTGGGAACACCCCGGCCCCGCAGCCGGAAGATGCGCCCGGTCTGGGTCCCGGCGGGGATCAGCAGGTCCTCCTCGCCGTCGAGCGTCTCCATCATCAGATGGGCGCCGAGGGTGGCCTGCGTCATCGGGAGGCGCAGGACGTGGAGGAGGTCGTCGCCGTCCCGCTCGAAGCGGG
>Ga0299907_10000739_pt1 | contig 16963 bp, 20 predicted proteins | sample RVTome_16_FD_198680 | JGI IMG/M metagenome (GOLD analysis project Ga0299907, IMG submission 198680) | Soil microbial communities from uranium-contaminated site in the Upper Colorado River Basin, Wyoming, United States - RVT152D67 (version 2) ...
TTCGACTGCCCGACCACGAAACTCTCGAACTGATAGCGGGAGATGAGGTTTGTCTCCGGACCGGTCGTCACCTTTTGCATCGAGGCGGGCAACTGCTCCGGTAGGTCGTCAGCGGGCTCCAGGGGAAGCTCGGGCATCGTCCCTTCCACGACCCGGAAAGGCGGGGATTCTTGGGTGTCGAAGACCTCGCCAAAGGCAGCCTTGATGAGGTCGCCATGTTTGTCCTGTATCCACCTGAGGTGGAACTCCGACGGAACAATCAGTGTGGGAGGCTCCTCTTCGAGGTCGATATCGATCCGCGACAGCCAGGTTTGCCAGTTCGATTTGGACACACCTGTTTGGACCGCATTGCGAAACCGTTTCCATTTGTCTTCAGCACGCAGCGCTTGTGCCAAGGTCCTCGTTCTCCTCCCACCGAAGTTGTCCACAGAGCAGTCCACACCTGTGGAAAGCCCTCCGGACAGCTACCGGACATGTTGTCGTCGTCGGAAGTTCATCCTGTCATGAGATCATGGCGGGGAAATTCGGATGCTTCCGTTGTGTCAGAACGGCGAGTATTGGCGGGCCGACAAGCGCCGTCAAGACCGCGAGAATCGCCGTTGTGGAAGACTCGTGCCCACTGTTTCCACAACCGAAATCCCAGGTCGTGTGGCGATTTTCCAACATATGGCGCACGCCGATCTACCGCCCAAACCGACCGTGCACCCATTCTGCTTTCTTTCGCGACCTGTGCCGTTTCTTCGCGACCTGTGATGAGCAAGGGGGGACGACCCCCCTTGTATCCCCCCGACACGGTGGGCTGCGTCGTGTGTCGGGCTGGGATACAGGTGTTAGGACGGTTGCGTTTGTGATCCAGACTGTGATGAGCAAGGGGGGACGACCCCCCTTGTATCCCCCGACGGGGTGGGCTGCGTTGGTGGTTTGGGCTGGGATACAGTGTGTGGTGCGTTCGGGTTGCATTGTTCCCATGTCGAGCTTCTAGTCGAGCGAGGAGCCTTGGCTTCGCCCCGAGGACCTCGGCTCTCCTGTCAGGCTTTGACTATGGGGGGTTGTCCCCATATCCTGTGGTGGTTCACCACCTCTACCCTTGAGTGTTTCTATGAAGAGGACCTATCAACCAAAAGTTCGACGTCGCAAACGTCGGCACGGCTTCAGGAATCGGATGCAAACCCGAGCCGGGCGCAGCGTGCTCAAATCGCGTCGCGAGAAAGGCCGGAAGCGTCTCGCAGTATGACGACGTCGTCTCCCTTCGCACTCCCCGGGATTTCCGTAGAGTCTTAAAGGAAGGGAAGCGAAGAACTGTCGGTGGCATCGTCTTGGTGGCGGCCGGCGGTACGGAAGGCCCACCTCGGGTGGGGCTTACGGTCTCCAAGAACATCGGTAGTGCGGTAGCGCGAAACCGGGTCAAGAGACGGCTACGTCATATTCTTCGAGATGTGCAGCTTCAACCAGCTATGGATTATGTGATCATCGCACGGAAGTCGATTATCGATGCAGACCACTCCACACTCCTGGAGTGGATGGAGCGCGCCGTCTCGGAGTTGGCGAATGTTTGACGCATTGCGACCACGTCGGTTGGCGGTGCGTGTCATCCGGATTTACCAGAAATTGGTAAGTCCCCAATTGGGTGCCAACTGCAGGTACTCCCCCACTTGCTCTGCCTACACCGCAGAGGCCATCTCGAAGTTCGGGGTCGTAAAGGGAGTGTGGCTCGGAATGAGACGGGTTGGTAGGTGCCATCCGTTGCGCGAGGGCGGGTACGACCCGGTCCCCGAGAATTGGAGATCTAACTGATGTTTGACTTTATCGCCGGCATCCTCGGCTCGGTGCTGGCCTTCTTCTATGAGATTCTCACTCCGGCGTTCAGCGGTGGGTGGGGCTACGGGCTCTCAATCATCGGCCTGACGATCACGATCAACATTCTCGTGTTCCCGCTCACGTTGAAGCAGACCCGCTCGACGCGGGCATTCGCGGCGATCCAGCCGAAGATCAAGAAGATTCAAGCTGAGTTCAAGGAAGACCCTCAGGAGATGCAACGTCGATTGATGGCGTTGCAGAAGGAAGCCGGGGCGACTCCGGGCGGCTGTCTTCTCCCCATGCTGGTCCAGATGCCGATCTGGTTTGCGTTGTTCCGACTGCTCCGCGATCCGCTCAGCGGGATCGACGCGAGCACCGCATTGGGTATGGAACTGGCGAGCGGGGTCGACGAGAGCTTTTTGGGGTTGGAGCTAGGCACCTCCCCATCGGACGCCATCAGTTCGGGAGACGGGCTCCTTCTCGCCCTCCCCTACCTTCTGTTGATGGCCGCGATGGTGGTCACCCAGTATGTCCAGCAGTGGCATTCCACCTACGGACAGGACCGTCCGTCCGGCCAACCCGGAGCCGGCGCCACCCAGGCTATAACCAAGATTATGCCCTTGTTTATTGGGTTTATCTCCTATGGATTTCCGGCAGGCCTCGGGCTCTACTGGGCAACTTCCAACCTGTTCCGTCTCGGTCAACAGGTTCTAATTTTCAAGATCGACGGTCGCCCACCACCACCGGGTACGGACTCGGATGATGACAAAAAACCACCGAACTCAGGTTCGGATGTTGACGATACCGGTGAGTCGCGGGAGAAGAAACCGCAACCGGGCGCCGCAGGCAAGCGCCGCAGGCGCAGGAGGAAGTAATTGAGTTATGTCGAGATAGAGGTCAGAGCCAAGACCGTGGATCTCGCAGTTGAAGCTGCGATGCAAGAACTCGGAGTCGACGACCGTGAGCAATTGGCGGTGACGGTGCTCCAAGAACCGGAGCGCGGGTTCCTCGGGATGGGTGGCAGCGACGCAATTGTTCAGGTAAAACGTCGTCAGCCAAGCAAGAGACGACGTGATCGTGGTAAGAAGAAGCCTGAAGAGTCGCCACGGAGCGAGCCTCGAGGCCGTCGTGGCGGAAGCGGGCGTGGCGGAAACGCCAACAAAGCCCAGGAAAATCAGGGTAAATCCCAGAGAACCAAAGAAAATAGGGGACGCGACATGAGTCGTAACATGCCCGACAAGAAAGATGACGATCGCGAAGATCTATCCATCGAGAAGCAGACCGAGATCGTCGAAGATTTCCTCAAGGGACTGGTCGATGTCTACGGCCTTGAGGGCGAAGTGATCACCCGGATCGAAGACGACGTGATCATCGCAGATATCAAGGGCGAGCAAACCGAAGCCCTGATCGGAGTGCGCGGATCGGTTCGATCAGCAATTCATGAGTTGACCAGAACGGTGATGCAGCGTTATGCCAGCGATTCCGCCCGTTTGCGGCTCGATATCGCAGGTTATGCCGAGAGACGGCGCGAAGCACTCACCATCTACGCCAATCAGTTGATTGAGCAGTTGACTGCTGATGGCGGCGAATTGATGCTGGAGCCGATGAGTTCAGCTGACCGCAAGGTGATTCATGATGCCGCCGCTGCCAGTGACTCGGTGACCTCGTATTCCGAGGGTGAGCCCCCAAGACGTTACGTGGTGTTAGCTAATACTGGCGATATCGCTGGCGACTCTTCCGAGGGTGATGGCGATAGCGATGGCGATTCCGAGGGTGAAGAAGAATAGCGAAATGCAACTGTCATCTTGAAGACCCGGTGGCCGCCCACCGGGTCTTTCCTTTGGTGCGGGTAAACTGTTTCACGTGGAACGCCACCGGCTCTGGTTGGAAATAGCTGAAAGCTCACCGTTCCCGGTTCCCGACACCTTTGTCGACCATCTCGAGCTCTACCGACGTTGGTTGCTCGGCGAAGCAATGGCGGCAGGGGGTATCGGACCCGGTGAGGCGGATCGGGTTGATATCCGCCACATTGCCGATTCCTTGCTGTTTTCCCTGGTTATGGCGCCGACGGACCAGGTACTCGATGTCGGCACGGGGGTCGGGTTGCCCGGAGTACCCCTCGCCATCCTGTCCCCCGGTACCCAATTCACTTTGCTGGACAGGTCCGGACGACGGGTCGAGCTGGTGCGCCGCGTGTGCAGGATCCTCCAACTCGACAACGTAACCGTGGTTCAGGGCGATGTTACCGAGTACACCGGTTCGTTCGCTACCGTTGTGGCGCGGGCAAGCATCCCGCCAGGAGAGTTGCTCGGGCCGTTGAAATCCCTGGTTTCGCCGGATGGAGTGGCAATTCTCGGGGGCTCATGGGCCGAGGAGCCTCTTGTGGCAGGGTACGAGACAAAAGAAATAGGCTCGCCCTTCCTTGATCGGAGCGTTTGGATCCTTATGATGCGGCTGACGTGAGCAAGACCTCTAAATCGACCCCCGTTATCGCCCTGGCCAACCAGAAGGGCGGAGTGGGCAAGTCAACCACAGCGATCAACCTTTCCGCAGCTCTGGCCTTCCAGGGACTCAAGGTTCTCCTCATCGACCTCGACCCCCAAGGAAACGCCACCTCTGGTCTCGGGATCGATCGAAGTGCTATCGAGTTGTCCATCTATGACGTTCTGCTCAAGGAGGCGGAACTCGAGGATGCCATCGAGCCGACTTCGGTCAAGGACCTCTATGTGGTTCCGGCCACTATCGACCTCGCTGGTGCCGAAATCGAATTGGTCTCGTTGTTTTCACGTGAAACACGTCTCCGGGGTGCGATCGAGACCATGGACCAGGATTTTGACTTGGTTTTGGTTGATTGTCCCCCCTCGCTTGGCCTGCTCACCGTGAATGCCCTGGTGGCGGCGCAACAGGTGGTAATCCCGATCCAATGTGAGTACTACGCCCTGGAAGGGGTCAGCCAACTGCTCAGAAATGTCGACCTGGTGACGACAAACCTCAACTCTAAGTTGAAGGTTGGCGGGGTGATTCTCACGATGTATGACGGTAGAACCAAGTTATCGCGCGAAGTCTCCGAACAGGTTCGTCAACATTTTGGTGATGTCTGTTACCGAACCGTGATCCCACGGTCGGTCCGGCTTTCCGAGGCTCCTTCTTACGGAGAGCCCATCGAGGCATTTGACCCGATGTCTCGGGGTGCCATCGCTTACCGACAGTTGGGCAAGGAATTCCGGGAGAGACAGGGACTAGGTAAGGAGTCATAGTCATGGCTGTGCGCAAGAGTGGATTGGGCCGGGGACTGGAAGCGTTGATTCCCACCGAGGGCAAGGGTGGCGGATCGGGCTTCGCCCTGATTCCGGTCGATCGCATCAACGCCAACCCGGATCAACCCCGGTCTCGTTTTGATGATGAGTCGTTGGAAGAACTGGCGGGCTCGATCGAGGAGCTTGGTGTGCTCCAACCAGTTGTCGTGGAGGAGAGCTCCGCTGGCTACACCCTGATCGCGGGGGAGAGGCGGTGGCGGGCAGCGAAACGAGCTGGACTGTCCAACATCCCCGCAGTGATCCGGGAGAAGTCGGGTGACCATACCCTGATCGAGGCTCTGGTCGAGAACGTGCAGCGGATGGACCTGACCCCTCTGGAGGAAGCGCGCGCATATCGCCAGCTCCTGGAAGAATATGGAATGACGCAGGAAGCGGTCGCCTCGCGGGTAGGAAAGTCGCGGCCAACGATCTCCAATACGCTCCGTCTGCTCCAACTCCCGGCCGAGGTCCAGGTACTCGTCGAGGAAGGCGAGCTCTCCGGTGGCCATGCCCGCGCCCTCATCGGATTGACGGACGAGCGATACGCTGCCCACCTGGCGGCCAAGGCGGTGGGGGAGGGGTGGAGCGTGCGCCAGATGGAAGATGCGGTCAGGGTTCGCAAAGAGATGGAGGCTGGCGTCCCGAGCAAGGCCGGCCCGGTGAAGACCATCCGCCCGGTCGAGATCATCGAACTCGAGAAGCGCCTCGGCGACAGGCTCGGGGCCAGCGTGAAGATCAACTACCGCAGCCAGAAGGGGAGGGTGGAGATCAAGTTCGGCTCGGTCGAGGAGTTGGAGCGTCTCTACCGGGTCATCACCGGGTAGACCCGCCTCCGTGCTCGGTGAAGAAGTCCTTCAGACCGTCACTGACCGCGGCCCCGGTCGCAGCCGATAGCTCGGCGACGCTGACAACCACCGCCGGGGCTCTTGTCTCTTTCAACAACGCGCTGGCTCGTCCCTCCACGTGACCTCCAATCCGGTGGGCGACGCTGCTCGCAAGCTTCTCCCCGACTTCGGACTGGCTGTGCTCGGACGCAAAGTAGAAGACACTGTTGCGGCTATCTGTATCAAGTTGGAAGGCCACTATCAGATCAGCGCCGAGCCGGTTGGCTCTTCTCGCCCGGACCCGCTCCGGAAGCCTGGTCTCGACAGACCTGCTCATGATCGGAAGACCGCCTAACTCCTGGAGATGCAACGCAGCTGAAGAGGCAGCCTCCCATGCGGTGCGTGTTTCCAATTCGGAGCGACATCCTGCGTCGAGGTAGACGCGGGCTCCCGCCACCGTCGGCGGGAGTCGATACAACCACTCCCGCTCCCGAATTGCCTCGCGGCCTTTCTTCATCTCGCCCCGGGTAACCAGTTGGATCTCGGTGACGACCGCCGGCCCGATCTTGCCATCCTCAGCGAGAACCCGGTTGTGCTGAAATTCGAGCACCGCTCGCTCGGTGTCAGGCCCGAAGATCCCGTCGATCTTCCCGGCGTCAAAGCCGAGGGCGCTGAGGCGTGACTGCGCCTCGGCGACATCCTCTCCGCGCATCATTGGCCTCCGGAGGAAGAGGAGGCGGTCGCCGAAGCGGTAACCCGCCTCGTAGAGGGAGCGCCAGGTGTCGGGGCCGACGATGCCATCGGGGTGGAGTCCTTTCGCCTTCTGGAACTCGACCACCGCCGCAAAGGTCCCTTCGTCGAACTTGCCGGACGGGTCGGGGTCGGTCGAGTGACCGAGTGCAGTTAGCCGTCCCTGGATGTCCCGGACCGCAGTTCCCTCAGCTCCCGTTCGGTATAGGCGCATTCAGGAGTCTCCATGCTCCCAACGGCGTGAGATCAAAGGAATTCGGACAGTTCCTGCAGGATCCTGTTCTTCGGAGCGGCACCGACAATTCGCTTCTTCTCGACTCCGTCCTTGAAAACGATCATTGTCGGGATGCTCATGACGTCGTGCTGCGACGCCGAGGCGGGGTTCTCGTCGACGTTGAGCTTGGCGATGGTCAGCAGATCCGTCTCCTTGGAAATTTCTTCCAGAACAGGAGCAATAATTCGACACGGCCCACACCATTCGGCCCAGAAGTCCACCAAAACCGGATGCTCGGAACTTATGGCATCGTTGAAGGTGCCTTCATTGAGTGTGACTATGTCGGCCATTCTGTCTCCTTGTCGTGGATTCCAATCATGTTCATATGCTGACTACTCCTGGGTCGCCAGCCACCTCTCGGCGTCGATCGCTGCCATGCAACCCGTCCCTGCCGCAGTCACAGCCTGGCGGTAGACGTGGTCGGCGACATCTCCGGCGGCAAAAACGCCTTCCACAGATGTTCGGGTAGTCCCCGGCTCAACAACGATGTAGCCATTCTCGTCTCGTGCGAGTTGGTTTTCGAAGATATCGGTATTCGGTTTGTGCCCGATGGCAACAAAGACGCCATTTGTGGCGAACTCGCGCGACTCGCCGGTGGTTGTGTCCTCCAGCGTGACTCCCGTGACTGTCGAGTCGCCATGGATCGCCGTCACAATCGTGTTCCAGAGAACCTCGACCTTTTCGTGGGCGAGGGCGCGTTCGGCCATGATCTTCGAGGCACGGAACTCGTCCCGGCGGTGGACGATGGTGATCTTGGACGCGAACTTGGTGAGGAAAAGCGCTTCCTCCATGGCGGTGTCCCCTCCGCCGACAACCACCAACTCCTGATCCTTGAAGAAGAAGCCGTCGCACGTCGCACATGCCGACACACCCTTGCCCGTGAGGTCGAGCTCTCCGGGTACGCCGAGCCATGTTGCGGATGCTCCGGTCGAGACGATCACGGCCTTCGCCAGGAACTCGTCCCCCGATACAGAAACCTGAAACGGGCGTGAAGAAAAGTCGACCGAGGTGACATCAACGGCGCGCATCCTGGTTCCGAAGCGCTCCGCCTGCTTCCTGAACTTCTCCATGAGCTCGGGGCCGAGGATGCCGTCGGGAAAGCCCGGGTAATTCTCGACGTCGGTTGTGATCATCAGTTGCCCACCCGGCACAGAGCCCTCGAACATCAGAGGATCCAGGTTGGCCCGCGCTGCGTAAAGGGCTGCAGTGTGACCGGCCGGTCCCGATCCGATGATTATCAGATCTTCTTGATTCATTCTGACCTCAGCTCCGTTTATTCCAAAGAGTGCCGCCGACTACGACCAGGACTAGGGCCAAAAGTCCGAAAGCTCCCGCCGTGGTCAAGGGGATTTCCAGCGCACCGAAAATCGCCCAAAAAAGAAACAGCAACGCGGTAAACCCCAAAGTGGCTGCGAGGATTCCCAATCCGGTCAGTCGGATTCCCTTGGCCACCTTGTCAACAGTGAGAGATCGGACCTTGGTAGCGATGGCTTCGACCAGGTCGGCGAATTGGGCAGCAAGTTCCTCCATAACAGGGAGGATAGTTTGCAGTGAGAGGAATCAATCTTCTGTGTGGACAACTATGCAGGATTCTGGCTCGACGAACGCCACCGGCGCCTCGGCGAGGTCGGTCCCCGCGTGGACTGCCACCAGCAGTTCTGTGATCGACTCGAACCCACCGACAAGTTCGTAATCGATGAGCCCGCTCTGCTCCAGACAGTCGAGCTGGAAGCGTTCATAGGCGAAGTCCTCGGAGTCGTCGCTGCTGGCTCCTCCTCGCACCTGGCGGGCAATCTGAAGAAAAGGAGTCGCGGCGTATTCGTCGCCAAGGATCTGAGGACTCCCTTCTTCTGCAGCAGTAGTGGTGTCCGCGCTCTCCATGCCTGCCTCCCCGTCGGCGGAGTCCCCATCCGAAGCGGTCGGTCCCGAGTTCAAGCCTGAGCCGATCTCATTGAACGTTTCACTCACTGCGTCACCACCACTGATGTTGTTCATAACCCCCACCAGTGCCACGGCCACAAACATCAACGCTGCAGCCCCGAACACCCAGTTCCGCCAGCCGGGCACCGGCCGAGCAGAAGGGCTGGCTGGTTGGGCACGGAGGTCGGTCCAGAGATCGCGATGGAGTTGGGCTCGTTCGCTCTGGGTCAATCTGGCGGGCTCAACACCACGAAGTTCGGCAAGCACGGCTTGCTGGGCATTGAATTCTGCCGCACAGGTGTCACACGACTCAACGAGGGCGCGGGCGACCGAGTCGTCACGGAGGTTTCCTCCGGCGTACTCGGCGATCAGATCGAGGTCGTGTTTATGCATTGTTCTTTGGATGCTTCATGTTCATAGATGGTTCCCCAGACGTTGGGCCATGAGGCGACGCCCCCTGAAAACGCGAGATTTCACGGTGCCCACCGGGATCCCCAGGACCTCAGAGACCTCAGACATGGACATCCCTTCAATATCGGAGAGAACTATCGCTGTCCGGAATTCCTTCGGAAGCTCGTCGAGAGCTGTGCGGATTTCCGGCCTGAGGGCGGCTGAGTCGATTGCATTTTCGGCGGTCGGGTCCACCGGGTCGAGATAGTCAGGGATCGGGTCGGTTCGACGTCTCTTTGCCCTTCGCAATTGGTCGTAACAGGTATTGACGGCGATCCGGTAGATCCAGGTGCCAAGGGCCGAGTCGCCTTTGAACTGCGACGCCTTCCGGAACACCGTGAGGAACGTCTCCTGGGTTGAGTCAAGCGCCCGTTCGCGATCACCCATGATCCGGAGGCATACCGAGAAGACGCGGTCCTCGTGTTGGCGCATCATGGCCTCGAAAGCCTCGTGATCTCCCGACACCACGCGTCCGACCAATTCGATGTCGGTGGGTGGCGTGGTCACGGTTCCAATCGTAACTCCGACAGTTGTGCGTAGTAGGTCCCGTCACTTTGCAGCGGGAGCTCAGTCATCCAGAGCAGCCAGAAGCCATCGCTCCGCCCGGGAAGGTCCACCGAGGTGGTTCCGGCCGGTGCGCTCCCGGCGGCGACTCTCTGCCAGTCGTCCGGGTCATTTTCGAGGGTGGCTGACCACCGGACCTCGAACACGGTCCCTGCCGAAAGGCCGGCCAGGTGGAGCTGTTGTGGGTTTCCCCTGACGGCGGCGACCACTCCGACACCGGGCTTGATCAATGACAATCGATCCTGGTAGCGCTCGGTCTGCCAAGTTGTGCTGAGACTTCCGTCAACCAGGTTCTCGACTTCGGCGTCGTTCTCACCCCCCTCGCCGAATGGGTCGTGTGAATCGACCGAGAGAATTGATACATCACCGGCTCCGGATGTTGGGGGCGACGTGACATTCGGCGTGGTGGTCGGGGTGGGCGGTCCGGTGGTGGGCGAGGGGATGATCGGGTTGGTCGGAGTCCCGAATAGGGCGCCGAGGCCAACCAGGGCAACGGCGAGCAGCACGAGGCCAAGAGCGACGTAGAGGAGTCGCCGCGATGTTGACGCCGGCTCCGGTTGAGGGCGACGCGGTGTCGGAGCGGCACTGAATGCCTTCTCGAGCTCTGCGGCGCTGTACGCACCGGATTGGCCGGCGCGCAAGATCCGATCGATCATCGGCGATATCCCGTCGATCGACTCGGAGGGAGGTGGTCCTCCAGGAGGCTCCCCGGTCAGCGCCGACTCGAGGGCCGATGAGAGGGCTCGCACGTCGCTGTCCTTGTCACCATGAAATGGTCGACCGAAAGCCCCGAGCTTGGCAGCATGGGCTTCGGAGTAGCTTATGGCGGATAGGTCGATCGAGCCGTGCGTAGCTCCGCTCTCATGGAGAGCTTTCAGCGCTCCTGCCAGCCCTGTGGCATTTGGAAGGAACTCCTCCAGTTCGATTCCCGACGACGCCCCGACCCGGTCGGCGACGGTAGCCCCTCCGGTCCACTCACTGACCGAGTAGGCGCCGCCCTGCACTTCCTCGACGACAAATACCTTGGCCAGGTGGGGATGGTGTGCCTTTGCCGCCGCGGAGACGGTGGTCACGAACTGCTTTCTTCGCTCATCTCCTGTGTCGGGGCCGAGAGATCTGATGAGGACCGGACGGTCCAGGGAGGTATCCGAGGCGAGCCATTCCTCGATGTCTCCGTCCCGCCCGAGACGGAGGTCGAGCCGATAGCGATCAGGGATGGCGGTGGGCATTTCAGGAGAGGCTATCGCTCTGATAGCTGAGAACATGCAGGTTGGCTCCGGTGTCCCGAAAACCCTTGCGCCTATAGAGCTGGCGAGCCTGCTCGTTGTCCGGCCGAACGTTGAGAATCATGGTGGCGGCGCCAACCTGGGCTGCCCACGCCTCAGAGCGATCCATTAGCAGCCCGCCGATGCCGCTGTTGCGGTAATCGGGGTCGACGGCAATCCTCTGCACGAAACAGACGCCTGCCTGATTTCCGAGCATTGCATACCCGCGAAGGTCACTGCCATTTCGTGCCTCGACAAGCATCGACCTCGGTGTTGCCCGGAACGCCTCGGAGAGGCCGGCCCGGCCCATATGCCAGAAGCGGTCGAAGGCTGATCGATCCACTTCCTCGAGTTCCGCAAGGTCAGGTTCTGTCGACGTCGTGATCCACTCTGGAGTCGGGGTCGGTGCGGCCACAGCCTTCTCCATTACTTTGAGACCGAGGAGCTCGCTGTATCCCGACCGTTCCCAGATGCGGGCGGCGGAGGGATAAAGGGCAGGGGAGAGGACCGAACCGCCCGCAGCCCGAGCCACCCATTCGGTTGCCTCGGCGAGGAAAGACGAGTTGCCCCGGACGAGGCGCAGCGCACCGGCGTCTATCAATGGGTTCCACGGCCGGGCGGTGGCCCGCGCCCAGCCCCTGCGCAGGGTGACACCGTCTGGCCAGTCGCCTTCTATCTGCAATGCTGCTGGCACTTGTGGGAGAGTATGAAGATGCAGTTGATAGTTGCCACCCATCCGGCGTCGATGGAGCACGACACAAGCCGAAATCACCCTGAAAGTCCGCAGCGGGTGTCGGCTGTTCTTGCCGGTCTGAATGATTCATCGTTGAAAATCCATACGATTTCGTCTCCAGAGGTCGCCCGAAAGGACCTCGAGCGTGTTCACGATGGTGAGTATGTCGAGATGATCGAAGCATTCTGCTCGATGGGAGGAGGGGCGTTGGACATGGACACCATCGTCTCGACGGAGTCATGGGAGGCGGCCCTGCGGGCGGCGGGCGGGGTAATAGCCACTATCGAAGAGGTGGAGGGGAGTCACGGGGCATCAGGATTTGTCGTGGCGAGACCCCCCGGTCATCACGCAATGAGGGACCGGGCCATGGGGTTCTGCATCTTCAACAACGTGGTCGTGGCCACCGGATGGTTGCGCAGCCGGGGCCAGCGGGTCGCGATAATCGATTGGGACGTCCACCACGGCAACGGGACCGAGTCGATGGTTGGCCACGACTCCGACGTTCTCTACGTGAGCCTCCACCAGAGTCCCTTCTACCCCTTTGACGGCGAACCGGCTGCCGTTGACCGCGGACCGGCTCGGGGGACGGTATTCAATGTCCCTCTGATTGCGGGAACAGCCGGTGATGTATATCGCGAGGCGTGGGAGTCGATGGTGCTCCCAGCGATCTCGAAATTCGACCCGGATTGGATCCTCCTCAGCGCTGGCTACGACGCCCACCATCTCGATCACCTGGCCGGCCTTCGCCTCGTCACCGACGACTACGGATGGATGGCAGGCGAGTTAGGCAGAGTCTTCCCCGTTTCGCGCACGGTAGCTGTGCTCGAAGGGGGTTATGACCTTGACGCGCTCCGCGACTCGGCGAAAGCGACCGTCCAGGGTCTGGCGGGAGAGTTTGAGGCAGGACCTCCCTTCCGATCTCCGGACGGAGCGTCAGAGTACCTGGATCGTACGAGGCGGATTGCCTCCAAATACTTCCCAGTCTGAGGGTTCCTGCCCTTCCTCAACCCTCAACTTTGTCAGGCTTGCGCCGATAACAAACATTGGTTTCCGGATCGGAAGGGTCAATGTCAATCAATATCGACGAACTGCTGAAGCAGGCAGTGGATGCGGGCGCGTCAGACCTGCATCTCAAGGTTGGATCAGGGCCGGTGGCGCGAGTGGAGGGCGAATTGGTTCGCCTCGAAGGTTTCGACCGTCTCACGCCCGCTGACACCAAGGCTTACGCCGAGGCGATTCTCACCCCGCGTGCGGCCGCCGACTTCAAGGAGTCGGGAACGGCAGACTTTGCCTATGGCCGTCACGACCTCGGCCGGTTTCGTGCCAGCGCGTTTCGGCAGAGGGGCTCGGTCTCTCTCGTTCTCCGTCGCGTCGTGCCGGGTTCGAAGTCCTTCGCAGAGTTGGGTGTTCCCCCGATAGCTGAGAAGCTGGTCAGTAAGACCTCCGGTCTGATCCTGGTCACCGGTCCTTCGGGATCAGGCAAGTCGACGACGATGGCGTCGATGGTCGATTGGATCAACACCAACAAGGCACGGGCGATTATGACTATCGAGGACCCCATTGAGGTCCTCCACCCCGACAAGCGTTCTGTTGTCGTACAGAGGGAGATCGGGGTTGATACACCTGATCCGGCGGCAGCAGTGAGAAGTGCACTTCGCCACGACACCGACGTCGTGATGATCAGCGAGATCGAAGATGTCGAGACCGCCAGGGCGGCGATCTCGGCGGCGGAGACAGGTCACCTTGTGATCTCCTCGATGCGGACGACCGATCCCGCAGACACCGTTCACCGTGTGGTATCACTATTCCCCGAGTCCCAGCAACCAATCGTTCGATCCCAGCTTGCATCCCAGCTGAGCGCAATCTTCAGCCAGAGGATGCTGGAGACCGTCGACTCGGGCCGGGTACTCGCCTGTGAGGTCATGACCAACAACGAACGTGTGCAGGAATGGGTGTTGAGCCCCAACGAGCCCGGCAGCCTTGTCGAGATAATCAAGGAGAGCGGGTACTTCGGCATGCAGACCTTCGACCAGTCGGTCCTCGAACTCGTGATGAAGCGAACCGTGAGCGTGCCCGGCGCATTGCCTTACGTGCGCAACGTCCACGAACTGCGGGCCAAGGCCAACGAGGCAGGTCTCGAGATCTAGTGCCCCGTCCGGCGGGTCGTGCTCTGTCCTGGCGGAAACGTCCCTGGATCCGGAGTGTTTGGCTATAACCTGAGTTCGTGATCCCCGAAAGGCTCCAATTCCTGGTTGATCCCGATGGGGTGCCCGCGCAACTGTCCGGACTGTTTGCTGCAGCCGGATTCGAGCTCTATGTGGTGGGCGGATCGGTTCGCGACGCTTTTCTCGGCAGGCCTATCGACGGCGGTGCCGATTCCGGTCGTCCTCGAAGAGACCTCGACTTCACAACCGACGCCCGTCCCGAGGATATCTCACGGGTTCTCAAGGGCTGGGCCGACAACCTCTACAAGGTGGGCGAGGCGTTCGGAACGATCGCCGCCATCAAGGGTGAGACATTGGTCGAGGTCACAACCTTTCGGGACGAGGTATATCGAGACGACTCACGAAAGCCGCAGGTGACCTATTCGGACGCGGTGGCGACAGACCTGTCGCGCCGCGACTTCACCATCAACGCTATCGCTGTCCGTCTTCCCTCAATAGAGGTCGTGGATCCCTACGGAGGCCTGACCGACCTGGGATTACAGGCTCTGCGCACTCCGATGGACCCAGGCGTGAGCTTTTCGGACGACCCCCTGCGGATGCTCCGTCTCTTCAGGTTCCAGGCAACGCTTGGCTTCACCCCGGATGAAGAATGCCTGCGTGCTGTCCGGGAGATGGGTGACCGGCTGCAGATCGTGTCGGCGGAGCGGATTCGTGACGAGCTGTCGAAGCTTCTCACGGCGGACGCTCCTGGAGAAGCCTTACTCGCTGTAGTTGAGTCGGGACTAGCGCAGTACTTCGTGCCCGAGCTCCCCGCGCTGGCGATGGAACAGGATCCCCATCACCGACACAAGGATGTCCTCGCCCATACATTCGCAGTGGTGGACAAGGCGTCTCGAGATGACCTTGTCTTGCGACTTGCCGCCTTGTTTCACGACATCGGGAAGCCGGCTACGAAAGAGATCGGACCGGGCGGAGTGTCTTTCCACCACCACGAGGTCGTGGGCGCCAGGATGACCCGCAAGCGTCTCCGGGAATTGAAGTACCCCAAGTCGATCGTCGATGACGTGTCGCAGCTGGTTTATCTCCACCTCCGCCCTCATACGCTCGACATGGGTTGGACCGATTCCGCCGTTCGTCGCTATGTGCGGGATGCAGGGAATCTCCTGGGCCAATTGAACGAGCTGGTGAGATGTGATGTCACCACAGCCAACGAGAGGCGGGAACGGGCCATCCAGCGACGGATCGACGACCTCGAGGAGCGGATCGAGAGATTGAGTGAGGCCGAAGAGCTGTCCCGCCTGCGGGCGCCGGTCGACGGGAACGAGATCATGGACCACCTGGGAATCTCGCCCGGCCCGAAGGTCGGCGAGATCATGAACATCCTCCTCGAAAAACGGATCAACGACGGCCCGTATTCAAAGGAGGAGGCGCTCGCCATCGCCACCGACTGGGCGAGACAGCAGGGGCTCGGCTCTTCAGCACAGTAAGAGGCACACTCTCGTCCCACTCCTCTCGATGGATGTCACATCTTCTCGAGTGTCATCGGAGCCGGTAGTCAAGCAACACGGTCCCGTTCTCGAAACGGCGAGTGGCGTCGAGGGCGAGCGAGACATTCACATCGTCGGGAAGTGCGCGGGTTCCTCCACCAACGATCGTCGGGACCAACATCAAGACGTACCGGTCGACCAGACCTTCCCGGATCGCGTTGGCCGCAAGGCCTGGACCACCGATGGAGAGGTCATGTTCGCTCGCGGCCTTCATTGCACGGACGACTTCGAGGTCGAGGGTATGCTCGAGCCGGGTCCGCGGTTCAGGTACGGAATCAAGTGTGGACGAGTAGATCACCTTGTCGGTCGCCCGCCATAGTTCAGCGAACTCCCGTTGGATTGCAGAGAGATCATCGAGTGACAGTGTGTCCCACACCCTCATCGTCTGATAGGTGCGACGGCCACACAGGAACGTGCCAACCGAGCGCTGGAGATCGTTGACAAACGCGTGTAACTCGTCCGATGGATGCGCCCAATCGAAGTTCCCGTCCTCGTCGGTGACGTAGCCGTCGAGTGATGCGATCGAGGTGTAGATGAGGTCGGCCATGGATTCCTTCCTGAGTCTGTCGTACCTCTGCGTTCCATATCCTATGAGCCGTCTAGTCCAGGATGCTCTCGTCCCTCTGAAGCCGCTGCCGATTGCCAGATCCCGCGTTCATGAAGCTCGTCGTGGACTTCTGCTGGCACCATCGAAGTACGACCGATCCTTGAGTACGAAGGCTGATCCTTAGACTTACGACCTCCATCAGCGGACCCGCGGATTGGCTACCCGATATCCAGAGCCCGAGAATCAGACCATCCGAAAGGACTATCACGTTGAGCTATCCCGAACACTTATACACGGGTGAAGACGGCGAACGAACCGCCTGGCATCGCCCATTCGACGCAGAACCCGACATCGTCTATCCCAATGGCAACACAGCCCATTACCTGGTCACTGGCGGTCAGAGCGACGGGCTGGTGGGGATGTACCAGTGGAATATGGGGCCGGAGCCGACCGGGCCGAGCCCCCACTTTCACCGGTCGTTTTCCGAGTCGTTCTACGTGCTGTTGGGATCGGTCCGTATCTTCAACGGTACCGAGTGGATCGACTCCCAGCCCGGTGACTACGTCTATGCCCCACCTGGTGGGATCCATGGGTTTCGCAATGAGTCCGGGGAATCGGCGTCGATCCTCATTCTGTTCGCACCTGGAGCGCCGAGGGAGCCCTACTTCGAGGGTCTACCGAGCCTGGGCGAGCTCACTGCCGATGAGCAGGCCGATTTCATGACCAATCACGACAACCACTGGATCGACGTTGACTGAGTGGGCTCTCGCGGCACAGAGCGTACGGTGTTGAGTCCAAGAGGCGACGGCGCTCTGGACAGTCCTGAACGAG
>Ga0299907_10000740_pt1 | contig 16941 bp, 21 predicted proteins | sample RVTome_16_FD_198680 | JGI IMG/M metagenome (GOLD analysis project Ga0299907, IMG submission 198680) | Soil microbial communities from uranium-contaminated site in the Upper Colorado River Basin, Wyoming, United States - RVT152D67 (version 2) ...
GATGCAACTATCGAGGCGTTGAGACGTTTGAGCTTCTTGAATGTTTCTTTCGAACCGTCTACGATTGAGATAGATGGCCACCTATCGGGGAAGCAAGCAGACGCTGGCGCGGGAGGCGTGGCAACCGCTTGCCCGGTACTTCTTCGACACCGTTCGACAGCGCCAGCGGATCCTCGCCGCGTACGACCTCACGCCCAACGACATGCGTGCGCTCGCCGCGTTGGACACGGAGACTGGTCGAACGATGCGCGAGCTGGCCGAGGAGTGGGCGTGCGATGCGTCGAACGCAACGTGGATCGTCGACCGCCTGGAGGAGCGCGGACTGGCCGAGCGCCGAACCGTGCCGAGTGATCGGCGCGTGAAGGCCGTCGTGCTGACCACCCGCGGAGCGAAGACACGCGATCGAGTGCTCCACGCGATGTTCGAGCCCCCGCCCGAGCTGCTCGAGCTCGATCGCGCCGATCTCGTGGCGATCAGAGACGCGGTCTCGCGGCTCCCCTTCACGCCGTTCGGTGTGCCCTTGCCGCGGAGGCGCAGCCGCACCGCATAGCAAAGGCGTCAACACCTTGACGCGACGTGATCGCCAGCTCTGGCCCCGTGCGGCGGCCGAACACCTTAACGGCGCGAGCTGTGGGGCGCCCGCCGAAGCGGGCGCCCTACCCACTCAGCGGTTGTCGACCTCGACGAGCGTGAGCCCGAAGCGGCCGGTGGCGTCGTTGTGCGAGACCGCCCCCGGGTACCACTCGCCCGCCGTCGCGCCGGCCCACGACACCTCGATCGTGGCCGTCTCGCCCTTCACCGCGGCCGTCGGCGCGCTGTCGATCGTCAGGTTGCCACCGGGGGTGCCGGAGATCACCCACGAGTACATCGTGTAGTTCGAGTCACCGCCCGGCGCCTGCCAGCCGTGGACGTACACGGTCCACGTTCCGTCTGCCGGCTCGGAGATGTCGACGAGCTCGTCGGTCCCGCCGAGCGTGCTCGAGGCGACCAGATCGCCGTTCGGATCGAACACGAAGACGTCCAGGTCTGCATCGGCTTGCGTCGCCTCCGGCGGGATCGCGATGCGGAAGTGCGCCACGCCACTCAGGTCGAACTCGTGGGCGTTCGCGCCACCAGCACGCACATCACTGGGATCGAACGACTGATCCGGGTCCTGCAGGACGTTGTCGACGGTGAGCGTCGCCGGCTCCAGACCGTGGGCCTGCGCCGTGTACGCCCCGTGTACCCGAACGTGACGTCGAAGCTGGCGGAACCGTTCACACCGGTGCCCGTGACCTCGTCGGGAGCGGAGAACTGCGCACCGCGCGCCGCGATGGGACTTCGAACGGCGAACGACCCCGAGGTCCAGGTGAGCGAGCCGAACCGCCACTCGCCGATCGGCGCGGTCGTGTTCGTGATCGTGACCGTGAACGTCCGCTCCGCGCCGGGTGAGATGGTGAACGATTCGAGGGATAGTTTCAGTTGTGCGCCTCGGTGGGGACGCCGGCATTCGCGACCGAGGCGCACGCATCGCTGTCAATCCGGCGGAGGTCCCATTCAAGCTGAAAGAGACACTCGACGTACCGTTACCGAACTACTGCGCGTTCCGTACTGCGCGCCGTGCTCCTCCAAGCCTCATCCTCGGAACAGGCCGACCACGACGTTGATGACCGTTGCGCCGATGACTGCGCCGAACAGGTACGACAGCAAGGTGTGGCGCAGCGCCACCCGGCGCATGGCCTTCGTGACGATGGCAGTATCGGAGACCTGATACGTCATCCCGATCGTGAACGCCACGTACGCGAAGTCCCTGTAGTCCGGGGGACCGTCGTCGAAGCCCAGACCCCCGGCGTCGTAATACAGCCGGGCATACCGAAGCGCATATACCGTGTGGACGGCAGCCCAGGACAGCGAGACGCTCAGCACCGTCGCCACGTTGATCATCGCCGCCGCCAGGAGCGACGCGTCGTTCGCGTGAACGAGCGCGAGCGCCACCGCGACGAGGTTCATCACGCTCGCGGCGATCAGGACGAACTCGGCCGCCGCGTGCGAGAGGTCCTCGCTTCCCGCGACGCGTTGGGTTGCCTGGGCGTCCAGCGCGCCCACGCTCGCCCAGACCCAGGCGACGTAGACGGCCAATGCGGCGTCCCATCCCGCGAGCACCGTGACCTCCCACGGTGCGAGGAAGGCGACCGCCGTCGAAACCGTGATCCCCGCCCCAGCGGAGACAGCGAGACGCGTGCTCGGCGCGGCGCGGAAGCGTTCTCGGGGCGCCGTCCTCGCGTCGCCGGGACTGGGGCGCTCGGGGTCAGGCACCACCCTCTTCGAGCGTCACCTCGATCGGCTCGAAGTCCGAACCCGTGATGTCGACTCCGAGCTCCTCGAGGTTCGCGTGCGCCGCCTCGATGACGTCGTTCGTGAGCGCGTCGGCATCCGCAGGCTCCGTCAGCACCGTTGCCCCTTCGAGGTTCGGCGTGCTCAACGCGATCTCGACCGTTCGGTCCCATGCTGCCTGGTCGATGAAACCGACGCCGTTCTCGGCCGGCCAGATGAGCTTGTTGATCTCGTTCATCTGCCAGAGCTGGTGACTCGCACCGAGCCGCGACCCCCGTGCGATCACGATGTCGCGGCACTCCTCGACGTTGTCGCGGCAGTACGCCCAGCCCTGCAGCGACGCGGTCACGAACCGCTCCGCGATGTCGCGGTACTCGTCGTCGCCGAGGCGGGTCCCGTCGGCCCAGATCGCGTCCTGCAGCATGCCGACGCCGACCTCCTCGTACGAGATCACGTTGAACTCATCCGGCTGGTACAGCTCGCCGGTGTCGGGGTTCATGGCCTCGAGCACCTGCGCGTACTCGTTGTAGGTCATCGCCTCGGCCGCGTCGATGTCGCCGGACAGCAGACCCGACATGTCGAAGTCCTGCTGGACGAGCTGCACGTCCGTCGCCGGGTCCAGACCCTCCTCCGCGAGCGCCGCGAAGATCTCGTACTCGTTGCCGAACCCCCAGTTGCCGACCGTGCGGCCCTGGAAGTCCGAGACCGTCGTGATGTCGTCCTCGGCGAACGAAACCTGCAACGTCCCCGATCGCTGGAACACCTGGGCGATGTTGACGATGTTCGCGCCGGCCTCACGCGTCGCGAGCGCCTTCGGCACCCACGCGATCGCGAAGTCGACGACCCCGTCCGCGAGCTGCTGCTGCGGCACGATGTCGACGCCGCCCTCGACGATCTCGACCTCGAGGCACTGGTCGGCGTAGAACCCCTGCTCCTGCGCCGCGAAGTACCCGGCGAACTGCGACTGGATGAACCACTGCAGCTGCAGGCTGGCGTTGTCGACCGAGTCGCAATCCCCCGTGGTCGGCGCGCCCTCGCCGCCGTCGTCCCCACACGCCGCCGCGAGCAGCGCCAGCACGAGCACGCCTGCCGCGAACGCGCGCAACCTTGGACCCTTCATGCGCCCCTCCCCCTCTAGCTCAACCGTGGATCATGCCCCATCACGCCGAGCTCTGCCCCGCCGGTGCGCCCGCCCGCGAGACCTACTCCGCCGACTGCGGTCGTCCCGGTGTCGCGGTGCGCTCCGCCAGCACGGCCGCGAGGTAGAACGCCAGGCCGAGCAGGCAGGCTCCGAGCACGTACCCCCAGGCAGTGGCGTTCTTCGAGATCGCGATGTTGCCGACGATCCGGCTGCCCAACCCGTTCTGCGACCCGCCGAAGTACTCTGAGACGAACGCCGTGATGACCGCAGCCGGTGCGGCGATCTTCAGCGCGGTGAACAGATACGGCACGGCGTTCGGCACACGGACCTTCCGCAGCACGGCGACATCGCTCGCGGCGTAGGACCGCATCAGCTCGACGTGCGTTCGATCCACCTGCGTCAGGCCCTTCGCCACGTTCACCAGCACGATGAAGTTCACGACGAGCGTGACCATCAACCGTCGGGGAACCTCGCTCGTCACCGAGAACATGTTGTTGAACAATGCGACGAGCACGAAGATCGGCACGGCATTGAGCGCGACGGCGAGCGGCGTGACCAGCTCGTTCAGCACACGGAACCGGCTCAGCACGAACGCGAGGGCGACACCGAGCACGGTCCCGATCACAAGGCCGACGAGCGCGTTGGTGCCCGAGACCTTCGTCGCCTCCCAGATGAGCGCGGCGTTCGCCTGGAACTCCCGCCAGATCGCGCTGGGCGGCGGCAGGAAGTACGGCTGGAGATCGAGCACTTTTACAGCCGCCTCCCACAAGGCGACGAACGCGACGCCGAACGCGACCGGCGCCACCACCATCGCCGCAAGCTCGCGCGGCGAACGGTTCATCGCTCCTCCATGCCGGCCAGCTGGGATGAGCCTGCCGCTTCGCTACTCGGGGCCCGCTCCATGCCGCGGAGCGCCTCACGCACCTCGGTGATCTTCTTGAAGAACGCGGGGTCCTCGCGCGTGTCGACGTCGCGGCGAGCACCGAGGTCCACGCCGATCACGTCGGTGATCCGGCCCGGACGGGGCGACATCACGACCACTCGCGTCGACAGGTACACCGCCTCCGGGATCGAGTGCGTGACGAACACCACGGTCGTCGACGTCTCGCCGCAGATGCGGAGGAGCTCGGCCTGCATGTGCTCGCGCGTCATCTCGTCGAGCGCGCCGAACGGCTCGTCCATCAGCAGGAGCGGCGGGTGCGCAGCGAGCGCCCGGGCGATCGCCACCCGCTGCTGCATCCCGCCCGACAGCTGCCACGGCATGTGCTCGGCGAACTCGTCCAGCTTGACGAGATGCAGCATCTCGAGCGCGCGCTCCCGCCGTCGCGATCGGTCCCAGCCCTTCAGCTCCAGCGGAAGCTCGACGTTCTTCGTGACGTTCCGCCAGTCGAACAGGCCGGCCTGCTGGAACGCCATGCCGTAGTCCTGGTCGAGCCGAGCCTTCCGGGCGGGTTTGCCATTCACGAGGACGTCGCCGCTCGTCGGCTCGAGCAGGTTCGCCATCAGCCGCAACGCCGTCGACTTTCCGCACCCGGACGGGCCGATCAGCGAGACGAACTCGCCCGGCTCGATCGCCAGATCGACGTCGACGAGGGCGCGAACTTCGTCCGGCCGCCCCCGGTTGAACACCTTCGAGACGCTGCGAACGTCGACCGCGTCGGTCACTCCAGCGCCTCCCGAGGGCGGTTCCGCATCAACACCACGTCGGCCACACCGACGATCCCCGCCATGAACAGCCCCAGCGCCGCCGCACCGAACACCGCCGTATAGACCTTGGCCGGGTCAGCCGTCGCCTCGCGCGCGTACTCGATGATCAGCCGTCCGATCCCGCCGGCGAGTCCGGTCGACAGCTCGGCGACGACCACGCCGACGACCGACGCCGTCGCGGCCAGCCGGAAGGCCGGAACCATGTACGGCACCGCGGCGGGGAACCGCAGCTTGAATAGCGTTTGGGGCCACGACGCGGCGTACGAGTTCATGAGCTCGACCGCCGTCGGTGGCGCCGACGTCAGCCCCTTCAGGGTTCCGACGGCCACGGGGAAGAAGGCGAGGAACGCGCCCAACACCGCCGCCGACAGCCACCGCGGCCACTCGAACGCGCCAAGATGCAGCTTTCCGCCCCAGCTCACGACGAGCGGCGCCAGCGCGATCAGCGGAACGGTCTGCGACACGACGAGGTACGGCAGCAGCCCGCGTTCGACCACCCTGAACCGCGCCATCAGTACCGCGAGCCCCAGTCCAACCGTCGCGCCGATGACGAACCCCGCGAACGACAGCCGGAACGTGAACCACGCGCCCGACAGGATGGTCGTCAGGATCGTTCCGGGGAAACCGGCGCGTTCGGGCTCGCCGAACCTCGCGAGCATCTGCCACACGTGCGGCATCGCCTGGTCGTTCGCGCGCGGAAGGATCTTCCAGCCGAAGACCGTTCCGCCGTCCTGAGGACCGACGACCTTGTACAGCTCCCACAGGACCGCGACGAGCAACAGCGCGAGCGCGAACATCCAGACGGCTCGCAACCTGCGCAGATAGCCACCGCGCGCCCGCGGCGCCGAATCCGAGCGAGCCGGCCGCACCGCTGCGGCCTCGCTCACGTCTTGGCGACGACGCCCTCGGCGATGGCCGGAAGGACCTTCTCGCCGTAGGCCTGCAACGTCTCGTCCTTGGCGTCGTGCTGCAGGTAGAGCGCGAACTGATCGACGCCGAGCGTGCGGAGCTCGTCGAGCCGGCGCACGTGCTCTTCGACCGGACCGAGGATGCAGAATCGGTCGACGATCTCGTCCGGCACGAACTGCGTGTGCACGTTCCCTACCTGTCCGTGTTCGTTGTAGTCGTATCCCTGCCGGCCCTTGATGTAGTCGGTCAAGGCCCGAGGAACCTCCGAGCTGTCGCCGTACCGCGCGACGATGTCGGCCACGTGGTTGCCGACCATGCCACCGAACCACCGGCACTGATCCCGCGCGTATACGAGCTCGTCCCCGACGAACGCCGGCGCGGCGACGCACATCGTGATCTCGTCGGGGTCGCGCCCCGCTTCCGCGGCGGCGCGTCGAACGGCCGCGATCGTCCACGCCGTGATGTCGGGGTCGGCGAGTTGCAGGATGAACCCGTCGCCTGCCTCGCCGACCAGCTTCAGCGCCTTCGGCCCGTATCCGGCGATCCACAGCTCGACGCGGCTCCTGCTCGCCCACGGGAACCGGATCGACGAACCTCGATAGTCGACCGAGCGCCCGTTCGCCAGCTCGCGGATCACGTGCACCGCCTGGCGGAGGGTCTCGAGCGTCGTGGGCTTGCCGTTCGTCACGCGGACGGCGGAATCCCCCCGCCCGATGCCGATCACGGTCCGGTTGCCGAACATCTCGTTCAGCGTCGCGAACACGCTCGCCGTCACGGTCCAGTCGCGCGTGGCCGGGTTCGTCACCATCGGCCCGACCACCACGTTGCGCGTGTTGGCCAGGATCTCCGTGTGGATCGGGTACGGCTCCTGCCACAGGATGTGGCTGTCGAACGTCCACACGTGGCTGAACCCGTACGTCTCGGCCTTCTTGGCCAGGTCGACGACGCGCGCGCTTGGTGGTGTCGTCTGGAGAACGACGCCGATGTCCATCGGCCTACCCCTTACCGTGCGACGATCGGGTCGTACGCGTCGGGCCGCCGGTCCCGGTAGAACGCCCACCGATCACGGACCTCACGGATCTTGTTGAGGTCCAGGTCCCGGACGATCAGCTCCGGCTTGTACGCGTCACCAACCTCGCCGATGAACTGCCCCTCGGGATCGACGAAGTAGCTCTGCCCGTAGAAGTCGTTCTCTCCGAGCGGCTCGATGCCGACCCGGTTGATGGCGCCGACGAAATACATGTTGGCCACGGCGGCCGCGGGCTGCTCGAGCCGCCAGATATACTCGGAGAGTCCCCGGTGCGTCGCCGACGGGTTGAACACGATCTCGGCGCCGTGCAGCCCCAGGATCCGCCACCCCTCCGGGAAGTGACGGTCGTAGCAGATGTAGACGCCGACCTTGCCCACGGCGGTCTCGAACACGGGATATCCGCCCGTCCCCGGGGCGAAGTAGAACTTCTCCCAGAACCCCTTCACCTGCGGGATGTGCTGCTTGCGGTACTTGCCGAGATAGGTGCCGTCCGCGTCGATCACGGCAGCGGTGTTGTGGTACAGCCCGGGCTGCACGACCTCGTACATCGGTAGCACCATGACCATGCCGAGCTCTTTCGCCACGCTCTGGAACCGCTTCGTCGTCGGCCCGTCCGGGATCGCTTCTGTGTAGCTGTAGTACTGCGCGTCCTGGACCTGGCAGAAGTACGGCCCATAGAAGAGCTCCTGGAAGCACATGACCTGTGCTCCCTGCGCGGCGGCCTCGCGGGCGGCCTCCTCGTGCTTGTCGGTCATCGACTCCTGGTCGCCCGACCAGTCGGTCTGGAGCAATGCGGCTTTGACGATCGTCATGGCGTTCCTCCTCGGCGATGGCCCGGCGTCCGCGGGCGCGACGTTCCAGGGATGCGCTGGTCCGATGGTACCGACCGCCCGCGAGGGACGCGACCCCTCCTCGACGGACCGTTCACCGATCCGCCAGCCCGCCGCGTTTAGCGCCGTTCTTCGTCGTCGTCGTCGCCGGCACCGCGCGCTTGCTCGAGCGCGTCCGCCTCGGGACGATCTCCCACCGAGGGGTCATCGTCGTCGCTTCGGCGTGTGGCGTCGGCGGCCTGTTCGAGGGCGTCGGCTTCGGGCACCGTCGCGTCACTCGGGACGTCGTCTCGTGACTCCAGCGCCTCATCGGCTGCGTCCGCTTCGTCGCGGTCGCGAGGTGTCTCGTTCATCGCCGTAGTCTTTCATCTTGATGAGACAGCTGTGGATGACCGCGACGGGTTCGATCAACGCGATCGCCGCTGTCGATCGTGGAGTGGCCGACCGCGTGTTCGGCTCGATCGACTCGATCGCGCTCGGCGGCTGGCCCGGCGCGACGCACGGGCGCGCGTGGGCGAGCCACGAGAGGTTCGCGGAGGACGTTCGAAGCGGCGCGATCCCCGATGAGGTCAAGCTGGTGATGTACGACCCGGAGGCGTGGGACAAGACCCCGTTCCGCGAACGGCTCGACCCGGTTCGGTACATCGAGGAGTTCTGCGCACTCGCACGCGCGAACGGATTCTCCGTCGCGGTCACGCCGCATCCGAACCTCGTGTGCGTCCCCGGTAGCCGTCATGCGCAGGAGCCGGGCGAGTCCCGCGAGGACGCGTACCTGCGCTCGGGCATCGTCGAGATATGTGCCGCACACTCGGACCTCTACGAGACACAGGCCCAGCGGCTCCAGAACGAGCCGGACGTGTATCGCGCGTTCGTCCTGGAGACCGCCCTGCTCGCACGGTCCGTGAACGCGAACGTGAGCGTGCTGTCGGGCCTGTCGACGCATCCGGGGTATCCGGCCCACGCCGAGATGCTCGAGGCCGCATGGAGCAGCGTCCGCGACGTCGTGGACGGCCATTACCTCTCGCTCGCCAAGCGCCGGCTGGTGGGCGTGGCCGCGTCTTTCCTGTCGCGGATGGCGATGACGCGCGAGCGTCTCGACGCGACCGCTGCGGGGTAGAGCCTCAACGTGAGCCGAGCACAACCGCTCCCGGTTCAGGAGCGCGCCGCGAACGCCCTTCGACGCGTCCTCGCCGTCGCGGCACGCGTCCTCAGAGGACTGTCGACGCTCGCGACGATCGCGGCGATCTCGGTCACGGCAGCGTGGGTCGTCGCCCTGGCGGAGGCCCCGCCCGAGGATGCGAACGAGTGGGTCTCGCGCCTTGTCATTCTCGCGATCGCGCTCATCCCGGCGGTTGTGCTCGTCCTGTTCGTGGGCGGTGTGCGACAGCTCCGCGAGCTCCCGCAGCGGGCCCGAACGCTCCCTGCGGACGTCCGCTCACAGGCCACGCGCCTGCGGGAACCGGCCTCGCGGCCGCGGGGTCCGCTCGCCACGCTCGTCGCGCTCTTCAGCCTCGCGAAGCTCGTATTCGGATCTCGCGAGGTGCTCTCCCCGTACGCGGCAATCTCGGCTGTACTTCGTCCGGCGATCCTCGTCGCGGCGTTGTTGGCCGCGGTTGCGGCGGCGATCGAGATCCCTGTGGCGGTCCTCCTCATCCTTCTGCTGACGCTCGCCTGAACGATCGCGTCAGCGGCCGTTCCGCCATTTCATGACGGTGATCGTGATCCGCGTTCCCTCGGCCACTCGAGAACCGCCAGCCTCGGACTGTTCACCGACGAGGTTCTTGAGGTCCCGGTCGTCTCCCCACTCCTTGACGACCCGCACGACGAATCCGGCTGCTTCGAGCCTCGCCGCCGCGTCGACCTCCCGCAGGCCGATCACGTCCGGAACGCGCACGCCTTCAGGGGTCGGCGACGGCTCCGGCTCCGGCTCCGGCTCCGGCTCCGGCTGAGGTTCGGGGTCCGGCTCGACCTCAGGGGACGGTGCAACCGGTTCGTCTACCTGTCCGCCACCGCCGCCGCCGCCGCCTTCGCCCTTGCCACCAGAGCCCTCTCCGTCTCGGTCACGCCCGCCGTCGTGGCCCTTATCGTTGGCGTTTTCGTTCCCGACATCACCCGACCCGTCGACGTCTCCTGTGCCATCCTCCTGCGCGCGGACGACGTCGGTGACCGGGCGCACCGCGGGAGCGGCCGCAGGGGCGATCAATGCAACGGCGACAACGCCGGCGGCAACGGACGCGGTGACGGCCTGCGCACCGGAGGACGTCACGACCCTGCCGAGGGCCGGGAGCCGGGCGAGGAACGGTAGGTGCACGAGGAGCGAGGCCGGACCCGTCGCCCACAGCAAGCGCGGAAGCGAGATCGCCAGGAAGGCCCGAACGACCACCGGGTCGAACTGTTTGCCCGCGGCCCAAACCAGCTCCTCACGTGCGGCTCGTGCCGACAGCGGTTTCTTGTACGACCGCGCAGAGGTCATGGTGTCGTACACGTCGGTTACCGCGACGATCCGCGCGCCGATATGGATCTCCTCTCCCACGAGCCCGGCCGGGTATCCGGTGCCGTTGTAGCGCTCGTGGTGGTGCGCGATCGCGTCGGCCCACGTCCCGAGCCAGCCGGCAAGCGGTTCGATCATCCGAACGCCTTCGACTGGATGCTTCTTGATCTGGTCCCACTCTTCTGCGGTGAGCGGTTCCTTCTTGTTGAGGATCGCGGCGTCGACCGACAGCTTGCCGATATCGTGCAAGAGCGCGGCCCACCGAAGCTTGTATCGATCCGCCTCATGGAGCTCGAGCTCTTCCGCGAGCATGTCCGTATACACACGAACCCGTTCTGCGTGACCCCGCGTTGCCCTGTCGTGCGTCCCGAGCGCTGTCACGAGGGTCAGGATGGCCTCTGCGACCTCGCTGGCATCGCCCGCGTCGCTCTCAGTCAGTTCCTCGAGCTGCCGAACGCTCCCGGCCCGTCGCGCGAGCTTGTACCGGGACGGTGCCCTGCCCGGGAACAGCATCGCCAGCTTCAGGAGCGTGGCGAGCGGGATGAGGCGTCGAGCGGCGTTCTCCGCGACGATCGCCACGACGATGCCGAGCACCAGCAGTCCCACCCACGCGGCAACGGTTCGCTCGGCCGCGTCGGGCATCAGCGCGCGGACGAGGAGCGTCGCCGCGAACGCGCATGCCAACGGGAACAGGAAGATGCCGAGGCGCAGGAGCCGGCTCAGGCCGGGGCGAGCGGCCCACTTCCGATCGGCAGCCGTGTGAGCGGCTTCCCTGCTCCGTTCGGGCCTCGTCTTCGGTGCGTTCTGGTCGGCGTTGGGCAGAGCGGATCCACCTCGCTCAAAATGTCGAGTCCGTAGTGCGGTATCGGCGCAATCGGCTCGGCCGTTGAGCCCAATCCGAGTCGGCCACGACCTCAGGGGCTGGGGAAGACGAACGGGGTAGGTTCTGTTCGAAGGATCGATGGCGAGACTCGAGCCCGGAGACACCGCCCCGCCCTTCGAGCTGGCCGACCAGCACGAGAGGCGGGTCAGCCTGGCCGCCCTTCGCGGCCGCAAGGTGCTCGTGTACTTCTATCCCGAAGCCGACACGCCGGGCTGCACCACCCAGTCCTGCTCGCTCCGCGACCACCGGCAGGACCTCGCCGGCATCGGCACTGAGGTCATCGGGGTCTCGCCGGACATGCCCGACAAGCAGCTGGCGTTCGACCGGAAGTACGGGCTCGGGTTTTCGCTGCTTTCCGATCCCCGCCACGAGGTGGCCGAGGCATGGGGCGCGTGGGGCGAGAAGAAACGCGGGGGCATCGGCATCATCCGGTCCTCGTTCCTGGTCGACGAGGAAGGACGGGTCGAGCGGGCGTGGTACGGGGTCACGCCACAGGACACCGTTCCGAACGCGCTCGCCGCGCTCAGCGCGTAGTCGCCTAGAGCAGGCTGCTCTGACCGCGCGCGACGCGGCGCCGGCGCGGCGTCACGTCCGGAGCGGGGTGCTCCACCAGGGCGACCACACGGTCCGCCATGAACCGACCGGTGCGGACCGGCGTTCCGTTGCGCGTCACCTCGGAGACCTCGATGACACCGCGTGACGTGGTGATCTCGACGCGACGGCCGGCCTTCGTCGCCTCGATGTCGTACTTCACGACACCCGCACCCGAGTCGACGACGACCTCCACCCGATCGCCCCGCATGGCACGCAACCCTAGTGCTTCCCACCGACGCGGGCCCTCTCACGCAAGAAATGCGGACAGGTGTTCGGCCTCCTCATCGAGATCCCGCTTCGCCTGCCGCGACAGCTTCTCGAACGGCTCGAGCGTGATCCTGCCGTCCTCGAAGGTCCACGCGCCGGCGACTCGGCAGCCGTTCGAACGACGACCCGATCGCCTTCGCAGACAGACCGGTGAAGCTCTGCACGTCTTTGCGCGACGCGGGGCCGAACCCGCCGAGGTACCGCCTCACGAGGTGGTCGGCCGCGTCCTGCTCCGAAACCGTCGACGCTCGACCGAGCCAGTCGTCGGCAAGCGCGAACACGTCGGCGCGACGGCGGTCCCACGTGCCGGACGGAGGCACCCGCACGAGGTCGACCCACATCTGCACGCCGTTCCAGGTCGTGGTGTCGACGCCGAGCTCCGCGATGAACTCGTCGCGACGGCGAGGCCCGTCGGCGAGGAGCGCTCGAAGGCGCCGCGCAACGGCCTCGACGTTCCGAGCCTGATCGCGACGCCGCGTCGCGGAGAGCCCCCACTGGCGGCGCGGCGCGCGCACGGCCTCGGCGAACAGCGGATAGTCCCGCACGGAGACGATGTGGATGGTCGCCCGCATGAGCGTTCCCTGCACGACGGTTCGTCGTTCGAGAGCCCGCGTGAGGTCGTCGCGGCGGAACCGCTCGAGCCGCGACCACAGGCCGATGTACGCCGTCGGCGCGTACTGCGTCTGAAGTCCGCCGACGCGCTCGACCGCTTTGGCGAGCGACACGCGTCGCCGCTCGAGCAGGAGCTGACGCGCGAGGAGGGCGCGATTCAGCTGGCGTTCGGTGAGGGTCCGCTCGGCGATCGGCGGAGTGTAGCGACGGCGGGCCCGTGGCCCTGCCCTCGCGTAGGGTTCGGCCTATGTCCCACCGGCTGCTCCTCGACGTGTCGAGCCTGATGTACCGCGCCTATTTCGCGATGGGCGAGGCGATCAAGACGCCGGGCGGACGCCCGTCGGGCGCGCTCCACGGCTACCTCGACATGGTGACGAGCCTGCTCCTGTCGCGCCGCCCCGAGGTCGTCCACGCGTACGACCACGAGTGGCGTCCGTCCGCGAGAACGGACCTGTACGCCGGGTACAAGTCGCAACGCCAGGCGGACCCGGAGGGCCTCCCCGACCAGTTCACGATGCTCCGCCAGGTGCTCGATCTCGCGGGGATGCCGCAGGCGCAGACGCAGGGGTGGGAGGCCGAGGACGCGATCGGTGCGCTCTGCATGCAGGCGGCACCGACCGATCGGATCGAGATCGTCAGCGGCGACCGCGACCTCATCCAGCTGGTTCGTGATCCGGCGGTGAAGCTGCTCCTCACCGTTCGAGGGGTGTCGGAGCTCGCCGAGCTCGACGAGGCCGGTGTGCTCGAACGCATGGGCGTCCCGGCGAACCGCTACGCGGAGTTCGCCATCCTGCGCGGGGATCCGAGCGACTCGCTCCCCGGGGTTCGTGGGGTCGGCGCGAAGACAGCTCAGGCGCTGATCGAGTCGTACTCGTCGCTCGACGAGCTCGTCGCCGACTCCGCGTCGGAACATCCACGCGCCGGGCCTCTCAAGGGCAAGCCCGCTCTCCGCGCGAGGATCCGGGAAGCGGCCGATTACATCGCGATGATGCAGCGGATCGTTCCGGTGAACGCGACAGCTCCGCTCGACCGGTGGCAGGGCGAGCGAGACGACGCGTCGCTCACCGAGCTCGCCGAGGAGCTGGCCATCCGGGGGCCTGTCCAACGGCTTCGAGCCGCGATGGACGCGGCATCACGCACCCGCACCGCGACGTAGCGCCGTTCGAAGCCGTCCAGGACTCGGCGCCCGTCAGTCGATCCGGCTGATCGAGGCTGCACGGTATCGAGGCGCGGGCTGTTCGGTTTCACTCCTGCAGGTGAGGAAGTGCGGGTCGGGCTCGTCGATGTCGAGGACGACCTCGAACGGGCCGCGTGGTGTTCGGAACGAAGCCTCGAGCGTCGACGCGAAACGGCTCGCTCGTTCGAACACCACGTCGTCGAGACCCACGAGGTGTTCGGTCGTCCGGAGTAGGAGCTCCGCCGCTTGCACCGCCATCGGGTAACACGAACGCCCCCGAAGGTGATCTAGGTCGAGTCGTCCGTCGGTGTACTCCGTCACCACGCGCTCGGCGTCGGCCGGTGCGACTCGACCGAAATAGAGGCCGTGGGGGAACGCGATCAGGTTTCCGGCGAAGCGGTCGCCGCCGAAGTGACTGCTCTCCCACGTCTGCTTGGGGTACGTCGCCGCGAGCGCGGAAGCGAGTGGCCGTCCGCGTTCGGCGCAGCACCGGTCGTGCCGGCCGTGGGTGCACACGAGGAACACGGGGTCTTCGTGCGCGTCGATTCCGACGGACGACCCGCGGCCGAGCGCTTCGATGTCGAGCTCCAGCGCGTCGGTCAGGCGCTCGAGCGATGTCGTCTCGATCCACGGTGGTTCGGGCCCGGAGCGGATCGCGAAACACCGCACACCGCTTCGACCCCCCGCCTGTCCGGCGCGTCGGATGAGGAGCGGGCGAACGAGGGCTGCATCACACCGAGCGCTGACCTCTGCGGCGAACCCTGCCGGGAGGCGGGCATCGACGAAGGCGTCCTCGCCCCACGGCCCGGCATGCTCCAGGAGTAGCCACGAACGGACGACCGACGCCGTCCCGGTCATCGGCTCGGCACGCGTCTCGCTCGCCTGGCAGCAGCGCTCCGCTCGTTGAGCCACGGCAGTGAGCGTACGGGCTGAACTGGCGAGACCCGTTTCGAGGTCAGTGCGCGCGAACGGTCCGCGCGGGCGTTCAGCAGGGTGGGCGAGTCAGCGAACGATCGTCAGCAGGCCCTCCCGGACCAGCCGCCGGGTCAGAACGGCTCGGCTGTCCGGATCGTTCACCACGTCGGCCAGGTCGTGAACACGGAACCGATCGGCGGCCGCGATTCGGCGCATCGCCGGCTCCACCCACAACGGCATCTCGAGGCGGCGATCGCCGAGGAGCACCTCGAGGCGGTCGCCGCGGGGACGCAGCTCACACACGGATCCGCGCCTGCGTTCGACCGGCGTGTCGTCTCCGATCTCGCCGAGCTCGAGGACGTCGGTGAGCGCGCCGCGCAGGAGCGAGGGGCGGGTGGAAAGGAAGTCGGTGGCGTAGGTATCGGCGAGCTCGCGTGCCGACAGGCGCGCGAGCTCGCGGCGTGCGACTCCGAGCTTGTCCTCCAACACCTGTTCAAGGGCTGCGGGATCGCGATGCCATCCGAGCGGGAGCGACTCGTCGAACGCCGGCTCGCGTTCGACGAGTCGCCACGCACGTGCCATCACGTCCCGCCACGTCACCACATGAACCCCGACGGTTAGGTGGCCCGACACGGCTTCCTGCGCGGATGCCGCGTGCGGCGTTCCCTTCGGCATGTAGATGGAGTCGCCCGGGTCGATCGTCGCGTGGACCGGCTCGCGCGTCGGCTCACCAGGCGCGGCATGTACGTCCCACGCCTTCCGCCCGAACGCCTGCAGCACGAACACGTCGTGCGGGTCCTCGTGCAGCTCGAGGCCCTGCGCTCCCGGCGGCGTGACGTAGGCGTTCACCTGACATGCATGCCCGAGCTCGAGCTCCAGATCGCGGATGAACAGCGAGACCGGCTCCCAGAAGCGGTGGAGGCCCTGCAACACGATCGTCGCTCCCGTCCGGAAGAGCTCGAACACGCGCGTCGGATCGGCCATCCCGCCCACCGGCTTCGAGCCCGTCGTGCCGGAGCGCGTGTACGACGACTCCGGGATCTGCTCGCCGGCCTTCACCAGCCGAAACGACGGCGTCCGCAACGACGTCGTCGAAAGGATGCGGTCGACGTCGTCCAGGCTCAACAGCCCCGCGAACGCGTTCGGCCCGGCGCCCCGATGAACGAGCACGCTCCGCCCCCAGGTTCGCTCCCTGAAGGCGGAGACGTCACCGGTGCAGAGCACGAGCGCGGACGCGCCCGTGCGCTCGAGCTCGATGACCGACGTCACGAACGCTGGTCGGTTCCGTCCGTGTCCCGGCTGTCGGTGCCGTCGGTGTCGCGCGTGTCGGTCCCGTCGGCGTCCTTCATGTCTTTCGAGTCGGTGTCCTGAGAGTCCTGCGCGTCCTGGTCGCGCGCGTCGCCGTCGCGCATGTCCGTCGCGTCGCCGTCCTTCCCGTCGCGCGTGTCGGTCCCGTCGGCGTCTTGCGGCCGCTCTGTACTGGCCGACCCCACGGGCGGCGAGATCGTCTCGATGTCGTCGTCGGACAACGCTCGGTCGGTCGTTGGCTCGTCCACGTCGGCCTCCTCGCTTAGGGACCATCGATGCTATGCCGAATCGGCTCTCGACGCGCCGGACGATTCCACACGCGCGACGGGGGTACGACCTCCGACGGAGGTGGTGGCATGGCGACCAGGAAGCAGACTCAGGCAGCGAAGCGCAACATCGGCAAGGCCAGCTCGGCGGCGAAGCGGAAACGGACCCTCGCCAAGCTACCCAAGGCGACCCGGCAGGACCTCGGCCGGCAAGCGGCGGCAGCGCGGGCCCGCGGCGGGAAGCCCGGACGTTCGCTCGAGGATCGAGACCGGACGCAGCTCTACGACGTCGCGAGGCGCAAGGGCATCCCCGGTCGCTCCAAGATGGGCAAGTGGGAGCTGATCGAGGCGATCCGCAAGGCGAGCTGACGCCGTCGCAAGCGGAAGCCCGCCCGGTCGAACCGGGCGGGCTTCCCCGACCTACGACGCCTATCGGATCTGGCCGCGGATCTCGCCGGGCTGGAACACAACGGTGTGCACGTTCGCGTAGGCGGCGTC
>Ga0299907_10000741_pt1 | contig 16941 bp, 18 predicted proteins | sample RVTome_16_FD_198680 | JGI IMG/M metagenome (GOLD analysis project Ga0299907, IMG submission 198680) | Soil microbial communities from uranium-contaminated site in the Upper Colorado River Basin, Wyoming, United States - RVT152D67 (version 2) ...
CGTGTTCAGGTTTCGAGACGATCCTTTCTACTCGAACGGGTTCATCCCGACGGTTCGGCAGTTGGTCGATCGGATCTCGACTGGCGACTGATCAGGCTGTCGGCTTGACAAGGTCGGCAAACAGGACCAGTTAGGTACGGATTGGTGACGCCGGCCGACCGGCGACCTGGGCTTCAACTGGTGAAGGCAGCGGTGCTGACGACTCGAACCTATTCCATGGTCCTGGAAAGGCTGAAGGCGGCAGGCCTGCGGCCGACCCGGCAGCGCCTGTCGCTCGCCAAGCTGCTCCTTGAGAGCGGCAACCGGCACGTCACCGCCGAGGACCTGTTCCACGAGGCGCGCAACGCCGGCATCCCGGTGTCTCTGGCGACCGTCTACAACACCTTGCATCAGTTCACGAGCGTCGGGCTGCTGCGCGAGGTCGCGGTCGACATGGGCCAGAGCTATTTCGACACCAACACCTCGCACCATCATCACTTTTTCGACGATCGCACCGGCGAGCTCACCGACATCCCGGACGACGAGGTCGCGATCAGCCGCCTGCCCGATCCGCCGTGCGGTACGGCGATCGACCGTGTCGAGGTGATCGTGCGCCTGCGCAGCATCGACAAGACCTGACCGATCGCCAGGGTGCGCTCCGGCTCGCAGCACGCGGCAGCGGCGGATCTCGCGGCCGGCTCCGGCTTCTAGGTTTCCGCGAGCTAGCCGACGACCTCGTCAGGCAGCAGTCCCCAGAAGTCCGAGCGGTGCAGCCAGCCGCGACGCCCGTCGATCTCGACGTGGCACCATTCGGCATCGCAGTCCAGAAGATCGCCGATCACCCCCGGCTCGGCGCGCAGCACGACGCGGGCATCGGCGCTCGCGGTCCGCCGCAGCTCGCGAATCTGACCGCTCACCATCAGGGTGCGCTTGCTGGACAGGAGGCTTGCGTGGATCCAGCCTTCCTTGCCTTCGTGGTCGCGGATCTTCCGCCAGTTGTCGAACTCGGCGACGATCATCACCGGCAGCCCCTCGCGGGCGAACACCCAGTTGATCGGATACTGCCGGCCGGGGCCGAAGCGCACGTTGACCGGGTCGGCCTCGAGGGACACGAAGCGCGGCAGGGGCAGACCGGTGGTGCGCCCGGCCTGCGACTGGCCCTGGGAGGGACCCGGCTGCATCGCCAGCAGCCCGACCGCCACGAGCACGATCAGCCGCAGGCAGGCATGCGTGGTTCGTCTTGCACCCATGGAGTTGTGGTCCTTTCTCCTGACCAATCGTATCGCGGGAAACGCTTAACCACCAACGCGACCTCTCGGCAAGGCGCGTGACGCGTCGGAAGCTTCAGCTGACATGCCAGTTCTGGTAGGCATGGCACCACGTCCCGGGGTCAGCTCGAACGCGGAGGCCGCCCGCATGGTGCGCAGAAAGCCGCTGGTCATCGTCACCCGCAAGCTGCCCGAGGTGATCGAGACCCGCATGATGGAGCTGTTCGACACCCGGCTCAACGAGGCCGACAAGGCGATGACCAAGGTCGAGCTGATCGAGGCGGTGAAGGCGGCCGAGGTGCTCGTGCCGACCGTAACCGACCGGATCGACAGCAGCGTTCTGGCCCATGCCGGCGCCCAACTCGGCCTGATCGCCAACTACGGCACCGGGGTCGATCACATCGACGCCGAGGCAGCCTACGCCCGCGGCGTCACCGTGACCAACACGCCGGGCGTGCTGACCGAGGATACCGCCGACATGACCATGGGCCTTATCCTGGCGGTCGCCCGGCGCCTGGTCGAGGGCGAGCGCCTGGCGCGATCGGGCGACTGGAGCGGCTGGAGACCGACCTCGATGCTCGGCCACAGGATCACCGGCAAGCGGCTCGGCATCCTCGGCATGGGGCGGATCGGCACCGCGGTGGCGCGCCGTGCCCGCGGCTTCGGCCTGGCGATCCATTACCACAATCGCCGGCGCGTGCCCGAGGCGCTGGAAAACGAGCTCGAGGCGACCTACTGGGAAAGTCTCGACCAGATGCTCGCCCGCATGGACGTGATCAGCGTCAACTGTCCGCACACCCCGGCCACCTATCACCTGCTCTCGGCGCGCCGTCTCAAGCTGCTGCGGCCGGAGTCGATCATCGTCAACACCTCGCGCGGCGAGGTGATCGACGAGGCCGCCATGACCCGGATGCTGCGCAACCGGGAGATCGCCGGCGCCGGGCTCGACGTGTTCGAGCACGAGCCGGCCATCAATCCCAAGCTGCGCGAGCTCGACAACGTGGTGCTGCTACCGCACATGGGCTCCGCGACCATCGAGGGCCGGATCGACATGGGCGAGAAGGTGATCATCAACATCAAGACCTTCATCGACGGCCATCGGCCGCCGGATCGCGTGCTGCCAAGCCAGCTCTGAGTCTCTGTGGCTCCTTCTCAGGCGCTCGCCGGGTGCGCGGCAGTGCTTCGCAGCGACCGGGGGTGACCGACCGCCCTGGATTCAGACGAGCTTGGCCTCAAGCTCGATCGTGGTCCCGGCGAGCGCCTTCGACACCGGGCAGTTCGCCTTCGCGGCCCGAGCCTGCTCCTGAAAGCCTGCCTCGTCGATCCCCGGCACCCGCGCCTCGGTCTCGAGCAGGATCCGCGGGATCGCGAAGCCGCCGTCCTGCTGCTCGATATGGACCGTCGCCACGGTATGGATCCGCTCCGGCGCGTGGCCGGCCGCCGTCAGCCCGGCGGCGAGCGCCATCGAGAAGCAGCCCGCATGCGCCGCGCCGATCAGCTCCTCGGGGTTGGTTCCGTCGCCGCTCTCGAACCGGGAGCGGAACGAGTAGGGCCCCGACCAGGCCCCGCTGCCGAGGCTCACCTGCCCCTTGCCCGAACGCAGGTCTCCCTGCCACTCGGCTTCCGCCCTGCGCGCCACCATGATGCATCTCCTTTGATGGGACATCGGATGAGGTCTGATCGGCTCTCGGGCGTGACGATGCCATCACCGTCGGTGCCCGCCTTCCAAGAACGCCCTCGATCGAGATCGGGTTTCCCTTCGAGAGCTGCGCGTTGCCGAAAAGCCAGACCGGCAGATCGACCGCCGCCGATGGGCCGACACGATCGTCGCGCAAGCCCGCTTCGCTTCGGAACGCGGCGCATGGAGGGTCGTTGAATCATCCGCGCTACCCGGTCCGCGGGAGAGAGCCATGCAGCTCAAGGACATCATGACCGCTGATCCCCTGGTGCTCAGCCCCGAGACGGCGCTGCGGGAGGCGGCGCAGCAAATGCGTGAACTCGACAGCGGTGTCATGCCGGTTGGCGAAGGCGACCGACTGGTCGGGATGCTGACCGATCGCGACATCACGGTGCGCGCCACGGCGGAAGGCAGAGACCCAACAGCACACCCGTGCGGGACGTGATGACGTGGGACGTGGTCTATTGCTTCGAGGACGAGCAGATCGAGGCGGCCGCTCGCAAGATGGAGCAGCATCAGATCCGACGTCTGATCGTCTTGAATCGCGAAAAGCGGCTGGTCGGCGTCGCCTCGCTCGGCGATCTTGCCGTGCATGCGCCGAGCGACCGCCTGGCCAGGGAACTCACGGAGGCCGTTTCGGAGCCTGCCCAATAGGCGGCGAGCATCGTGAGCCCAGCTCTGATCCGAGGCGAGACCTACGAGGGCAGCTGCGCCACTGGCACTTGCTCTGTCGCCGTCACCGGTGAGCGCGCTACGCCCGAGCGGCACCCTCCGCCAAGACACCGCTCGATCGGGTAAGTAAAGCTCGCTGCCTCGAGGCACGCTTCCTACTTAGCCGCTGCCGCCGAACGTGCGGTTGCACCGCGGTGGCGAGCCGACCTTCGCTATCAATTGCCGCCGCGAGCCGTTGACGAGGCTTCCACAGGACTTGGCCGCGGACGTTCGGCGCTCGCGCCAACTGACCCTCGGCGTTCTCGCCCATCAAAGAGTGGCAGAGCAACCGACCCGGAACTTTAGCATCTATCCTGGTGTCGCGAACGGGCGTCGACGGCGTCAGGGCGCCGGCCTCGGTTCAGGCCGTCCGTTGCAATCAACGAGAGACTTTCCGGCCCATGCAGTTGCTGCTGCTCCGGGGCTGCCGTTCCTCGGCGCGATCGGGGCGCCGGTCCTGAGCCGGGCGGGGCGCGCGGCCTGCACAACGGGAGCCGCAGCCGCCCCGGCGATCGGTCTGGTCCTGTTGCTGGGGCATGCTCGCCTTTCTGACCGGCGATCTGTTCAACCTCTTCGTCTTCTTCGAGGTCCTGCTGATCGCGTCCTGCTGCCTCATGCTCCATGGCGGCGGCAAAGCGCGTCTGCGCGCCGGCACGATCTACGTCGTCCTGAACCTGGTCGGCTCCGCTCTGTTCCTGATCGCGGTCGGGCTGCTCTATGGCGTCGCCGGGACGCTCAACCTGGCCGATCTAGGCCGCGCGATGGGAGCCCTCGATTCCGCGGGCACGGGGCTCGCCCGGATCGGGGCGGTGCTGCTGCTCGTGGTGTTCGGCCTCAAGGCGGCGCTGGTGCCTCTGCACCTGTGGCTGCCCGAGGGCTACGGCGAGGCGGCGCCGGTCGCCGCCCTGTTCGCGATCATGACCAAGGTCGGCGCATACCGTATCCTGCGCGTGTTCACGGCGGTGTTCGGCCCGCTTGCCGGCGAGCTGAGCTGGCTTGCCCAGCCGTGGTTGCTGCCGGCCGCGCTGGCGACCCTCTGGCTCGGCATGCTGGGCGTCCTGGCGAGCCGCGCGTTGGGCGAGCTGGTCGCCTTCCTTCTGATCGCCTCCGTCGGCACGCTCCTGACCGCGTTCGCCTTGTTCAGCTGCCCGCGATCATGGCCGGCCTCTACTACCTCGCTCACAGCACCCTCGTAACGGCGGGTCTCTTCCTGCTGATCGAGCCGATCAGCCGACAGCGTGGCGAGCTCGGCGGCCGGCTCGCCCCCGGCCCGCCGATCAGGCCGCGACATCTCCTCGGCTGGAGCTTTCTCATCGGGGCGATCGCGGCGGTCGGCATCCCGCCTTTGAGCGGCTTCCTCGGCAAGATGATGATTCTGCAGAGCGCGACGGGTCTCCCATCGGCCGGCTGGATCTACGCCACCCTGCTGCTCACCGGCCTGCTTGGGCTGATCGGCTGCAGCCGTGCCGGCAATCTCGTCTTCTGGGAGACGGCGGGCCAGGCGGGCGATCGCCCGGTCGCTGCCGCCACGGCCGGAGCCCTCGGTCCACCGCTCGCCCTGATCGGCTGCAGCGTGCTTCTGACTGCCGGTGCCGGCCCGATCGTGGACTATGCCCAGGTGGCCGCGCAGCAGGTCGTCGATCCCACGGGCTACATCCGGGCGGTGCTCGACCAGGCGTTGGCCTCCGGGAGGTCACGATGAACTCCATGGGGCGTGCGCTCCTTCACCCGGTGCTCTCGGCCAGCCTGCTCGTGATCTGGCTGGTGCTGAACGCCAGCCTGCAGCCGGGCCAGATCCTGCTCGGCGCGCTTCTCGGGCTCGCTCTGCCACTGCTGACCCGGCCGTTCGGGCCCGACCGCCCGCCGTTCCATCGGCTGCCGCTGCTCTGGCGACTGTTCCTCATCGTCAACTGGGACACTCTGAAGGCCAGCCTGACGGTGACGCGGCTCACCCTGACCCGCCTCGCCCACAGCCTGCAGCCTCGGTTCATGGTCGTCCCGCTCGACTGCCGCGATCCCTACGGCATGGCGATATTGGCCGGGATCGTCTCGATCACGCCCGGAACCGTCGCCCGACCTGGACCAGGAGAACGGGCTCCTGCTGGTCCACGCCCTTCATGAGCCCGGTCCTGCGGGCGCACCGGCTCGATCGGGCTTGCCCGCTTCCCAGATTTCTTTCTGCGCCTGCACGGCCCGACTAAGGCGACGACGCTCGGGGTCGGCAGTCTCCTGATCGCCTCGGCCCTCCACTTCAGCTCGGATGGCGAGCAGATCCGCTTCCCGGAGGTGCTGATCATGCTGTTCCTGTTCATCACCGCACCGGTCAGCGCCCATCTCATGGGCAAGGCGGCGCTCCACGTGCGGGGTCGCGTCCCGACCTGCGCTGCCGCGCAAGCGCCTGGATGGGCCAGGCTGGACCGACCGGGAGGACGGAGCGCCGCTCGAACCTGATCAGGCTGCCGTGGAGGCTGCGCGCAGGCCCGAGTTGATCGGCAGCGGACCCTCGGCCGAGAGCGTGAACTCGTAGCTTTCGGAGTTGACGACGAACTCGGTGAGCTCGCGCGGGCGCCCGTCGCGGTCATAGGAGGTCCGCTCCAGCACCAGCACGGCACTCTTCGAGGACACCTTCAGAGCGCGCGCCAGGGAGCGGCCGGCGAGGCGGCCGCGGATCGCGAGGCGCGCGTTTGCGATCCGGATGCCCAGGAGCTGCTGCAGGATCGAATAGCTCGGGTGGGTCTCCGCCTGCTCCCAGGTGACCCGGCTCGCTTCGGCCGACAGCCAGGTGCTGGCGAGGCCGAACGGTGCGCCCTCCAGGCTGTAGAGGCGCTGCAGGAACATCAGGCGGCCGCGTTCCGGCCCCAGCCGCGCCAGCACCTCGGGCGGCGGCTCCGCCAGCTCGAACCTGAGCAGCCGGGTTTCCGGCTCCAGGCCCTGGGCGACCATCACGTCGTAAAGGCCGCGCAGCTCCTGCAGCTCGTGGCGGACCGTCGAGCCCGCCAGATAGGTGCCCTTGCCCTGCTTGCGGACGACCAGACCCTCCTTGATCAGAAGGTCGATCGCCAGGCGCACGGTGACCCGGCTGATGCCGAAGCGCGCCATCAGGGCATGCTCGCTCGGCAGCCGTCCAGACGCAGGATGAGGAACGGCGGCGATCTCCCGTTTGAGCAAATCGGCGACCTGGGCGTACAGGGCGACGTGGCTGTCGCGTCTCAGCAGGTCCGATTCGGTGTGCCGGTCGGCCGGCACCTCAGTCCGCCCCGAGCTCGGGATTGGCGGTCAGCATGATCGCCCCCCAGTCGAGCTCGCCATAGCCGGCCTCGAAGCCTTTCTCGTACCAGTCGAGCACCGCGCGCCCGCAGGCGATCGGGGTGCCGAGGCGCTCGGCCATCTCGACGATCAGCCGCATGTCCTTGTGCGCCAGCTTGAGCTTGAACATCGGGCTGAGGTCGCCCTTGCGCAGCTTGCCGTTCAAAGTATGGCGGAGCTGCCAGGAGTCGGCCGAGGTGTTGGGCATCATCTCGCATAGCACGTCCAGGCGCGCGCCGCCCTCGGCCGCCATCTTGTAGGCCTCGGCGAGCATCGCCATGTTGCCGCAGGCGACCAGGTTGTTGGCGAGCTCGATGACCTGCCCGGCCCCGAGCGGCCCGCAGTAGTAGAGCGTGCTGCCGACCATCGAGAGCAGCCACTCGACCGCACGGCACTCGCGCTCGTCGCCCGCCATCAGGACGGTGAGCTCGCCCTTCTCGGCCGCCCAGGGTCCCTTGCCGACCGGCGCATCGACCATCCGGATACCCTTCTCGGCGAGCGCACGGCCGATCGCGTGGACCGCCTCGAGGCCGCTCGTCGACATGTCGATGTCTGTGGCGCCTGGCTTCAGCCCGTAGATCAGACCCTCCGCCCCCAGCACCACCTCCTTCAGCACGTCGGGATGCGGCAGCATGGTGATCACGGCGTCCGACTGCTCGCCCACCTCCCTGGGCGATCCCGCGGCGTGGGCGCCATCCCGCGCGAGGCTCCCGAGCGCCCTCGCATCGGTGTCGTAGGCGATGAGAGCGCCGTGCTTGCTCAGGATCTGACGCGCCATCGGCGCGCCCATGGTGCCGAGCCCGATCAGGCCGGCGCGTCGTTCTTCGCTCATCTGTCCTCCCGTCACATCAAGGCCGAGCTCGCGGGCCGCCGCGAAGTTTTGCCGGTTGGTCGTGACGATTAGCTGCGTGTTGGCGTGCACGCGCCGGCGGTCGAGGAGGTCGGAGACCAGGCGCAGCTCGAACACCGAGAGCTGCGGGCCGGTCAGCACCACGAGGTCGACCTCCAGCCGGTCGGCGGGGTAGGAGGCAAACACCGCATCCAGGGCCGCCTGGTCGACCAGGACGACGCGCTCGGGCGGTTTGCCACGAAAAGCCTCGTCGAGGGTGCGGGCCTCGGGCGTGACGCCCGTCATGTGGAACATCGCGAGCGAGCCGTAGCTCGCCAGACTGGCGCCCAGGTGCTTCAACTGATCGGGGTTCGGCACGGTGCGGATGCCGTCGAGTACCGGGACGTGCCAGTAGTCGTCGCATGCCCGCCCGACCGCCGCGCCGAGCGCGCCCCAGTCGGCGAGATCCTCGAGCTTGGCCGTCACCTCGACCAGCACTGTGCCGCGGCGGCACGCCGTCTCATGGAAGCCGTAGCGGGGCGTGCGCCCAGTAAGGCCGGCGGCGAAGGCGGCCGGTCCGCTCTCGAAATTGCTGCGCGCGCCGAGCACCGAGTTGGCGTAAATCACCGTGCCGGTGTCGCCCCAGGCGACGTGCTCGCCGAAATGCGGCTGGTAGACGGTCTGATAATTGATGCAGGTATCGGTCTGCTTGATGCCGATCGCCCGCAGGCAGCCGATCAGCTCGCGCTCCTTGCGTACCATCGCCGGGTCCTGGAGCAGCCGTTCGGCGGCGGCGAAATCGACGCAGCGGGCGTTGGTGGTGATCGGGACCCGAAATCGCGCCTCCTCGCCCGCCCAAGCGCGCAGGAGCTCGAGCCCGGCCTCGCCCATGACCTCTATGTCTCCCATCATGTGGGCGCAGGACACCGGCACCATGCGCTCCGCGCCGAAGAAGCGACCGACCTCGACCTGCATGGCGAGCGCCGACCGCGCGGCCTCGCCATGGGCTCCATCGAGCATCGCCTGCTCGTCGGCGTCGAGCTGCAAGGCGCACTTTCTCCGGCGTTGATGAGTTGCATTAGCCTGTATTAGGACATCAGGTGATGTCAACCCCGAGCGCCGACCCGCTTGGGCGTCTGCCGGTCGAGGTCAAAGAGCACTCGAGCCTTGTTTCGGGTCGGGGCTCGGGTCTAACTTCGTGCCTCAGAAAGCGTGTGATCCCATTCGACCGTCAGGGCGGTCCGTGGATTGCATCGCGATCGGGAGAGGCCACCGGGACGAACCCGCAAGAAGGGGTACGATCATGTATCAGGCGACTGGCTTCGTGATGGCGCTCGGCGCCGCTCTGCTCGCGCTCCCCGCACTCGCGCAGGAGAAGGTGTTCCGCTACGCCACCACCGGCGACATTCTGGGTCTGGACCCGCACGCCAACAACGAGGGGCCCACCAATGCCATGAAAGGCAATATCTACGGCCGCCTCCTGCACCGGCTGCCGGACCTCTCGCTCGAGCCGGACCTGGCGACCGAGTGGCAGCTAGGCGACGACGGCGTCACCTGGCGGTTCGAGCTCAGAGAGGGCGTGACGTTCCACAACGGCAACCCGTTCAACGCCGACGACGTGGTCTATACCTTCAAGCGTCAGACTCAGGACGCCTCGGAGATGTCATTCGCGCTCGCCTCGGTGAAGGAGGTGCACAAGGTCGACGACCACACGGTCGAGCTCGTGACCGATGGGCCCGATCCGACCCTGCTGCTCAACATGCCCAACTTTTACATCGTCGATCAGGAATTCATGGAGGAGAACGACGCCTTCGAGGTCGTCAAGGGCGCAGGCAAGACCAATTTCGCCAACACCAACGCCAACGGCACCGGCCCCTTCAAGGTCGTCGAATGGGTGCAGGACAATCGCGTCGTGCTCGAGCCCAACGAGGATTGGTGGAACCAGGAGAACCGGACCGACAATGTCGATCGCGCGGAGTTCACGCCGATTGCCAACGATGCGACGCGTGTGGCTGCGCTGCTCTCGGGCGAGATCGACCTCATGTATCCGGTGCCGCTCCAGGACATCCGGCGGCTCGAGGGCGACGCCAACGTCGAGGTCATCGAGGGCCCCGAGCTGCGCACCATCTTCCTGGGCATGGACCAGTGGCGGGACGAGCTGCTCGACATGCCGGGCTCGGGCGAGAACCCGTTCAAGGACCAGCGGGTGCGCGCGGCGTTCGCGCACGCGATCGATCTCGATGCGATCCACCGGGTGGTCATGCGGGGTGCCTCGACCCCAACCGGGCTCATGATCGCGCCGGGCATCAACGGCTTTCAGGAGGACATGAACGACGTCTACGAGCACGATCCGGAGCGCTCCAAGGAGCTGCTCTCCGAAGCCGGCTACGGCGACGGCTTTCCGGTCACGCTCGACTGCCCGAACGACCGCTACGTCAACGACGAGGCGATCTGCACGGCGATCGTGCCGATGCTCGAGCGGATCGGCATCGACATCACGCTGAATGCGCAGACCAAGTCGCTGCACTTCAACAAGATCGGGCCGGCGGAAGACAACAACACCAGCTTCTACATGCTCGGCTGGACCCCCGGCTCCTACGACGCCCACAACATGCTCCAGAACATCACGACCATGGATGGGGAAGCGCAGGGCACCTACAACAGCGGGCGCTACTCCAATCCGCGGGTCGAGGAGCTGACCGATCTGATCGCGGTCGAGATCGACGAGGCCAAGCGCAACGAGCTGATCCGCGAGGCTTTCAAGATCCACAAGGACGACGTTGGCCACATTCCGCTGCACCAGCAGGCGCTGGCCTGGGGCGTGCGCAACGACACGGTCGAGGAAGTCGTCCAGCGGCCGTGGAATGACGTCGACCTGCGCACCGTGGTTCTGAAGTAGGACCCGCGTGAAGAGGAGGGCCGGCAAGAGAGCCGGTCCTCCCCGTTTCCGGCGACTCGGAATTCCGGCGGATGCTCGCCTTCATCGTCCAGCGGCTCGGCCAGGCGATCCTGGTCATGCTGGTGGTCGCCTTCGTCTCGTTCTCGCTGTTCCAGTTCGTCGGCGACCCGATCAACAACATGGTCGGCCAGGAAACGACCGTTGCCCAGCGCGAGGCGCTGCGCGAGCGGCTCGGGCTGAACGACCCGGTCCCGCTGCAGTTCGTCAAATGGGTGGCGAACGCGGCGCAGGGCGAGTTCGGGCTCTCCTATCGGATGGGCAAGCCCGTGAACGAGCTGATCGCCCAGCGCCTGCCGGCGACTTTGGAGCTCGTCTTCCTCTCCGCCATCCTGGCCCTCGTGATCGGCGTGCCGATGGGCGTCTACACCGGCCTCCATCGGCATTCCTGGCTCAGCCGCGCCTTCCTGACGGTGTCGCTCATCGGCATCTCGCTGCCGACCTTCCTGATCGGCATCCTGATGATCCTGATCTTCGGCGTGTGGCTCGGCTGGCTGCCGACCTTTGGACGCGGCGGGACGGTCGCTCTGGGCTTCTGGCAGACCAGCTTCCTGACGCTCCAGGGCTGGAGCCACATCGTGATGCCGGCGTTCACGCTGGCGCTGTTTCAGCTGACGTTGATCATGCGCCTGGTGCGCGCCGAGATGCTGGAGGTCCTGCGCACCGACTACATCAAGTTCGCGCGCGCCCGCGGGCTGCGCAACCGCGCCATCAACTTCGGCCACGCGCTGAAGAACACGCTGGTCCCGGTGATCACGATCATGGGCCTGCAGATCGGTGCCCTGCTCGCCTTCTCGATCATCACCGAGACGGTGTTCCAGTGGCCCGGAATGGGGCTCCTGATCATCCAGGCGATCCAGTTCGTCGACATCCCGATCATGTCGAGCTACTTGGTGCTGGTCGCTCTGTTCTTCGTGGTAATCAACCTCACGGTCGATCTCCTGTACTATGCCGTCGACCCGCGCCTGCGGGTGGAGCGGCGGGTCGCGGCGGTCTGACGCCGTGGCAATCCGGGCGATCGGGACCGAACAGATCCGGCCCGGCGTCGGCGCGCGCATCGTCGACGGCTTTCGCCGCTTTCTCGACGGCGACGTCTTCTACAGCTTCCGGCGCTCGCCGGTCACGATCGTCGCGTCGGTGGTCACGCTCCTGCTCTTCGTCGCAGCGCTGTTCGCGCCGTGGCTGGCACCCTACAACACCTACGACGTCGCCAGCCTCAATCTCATCGATGCCTTCCGGCCGCCGGCCTGGGCGGACAGCGGCGATCCGGCCTTCCTCCTGGGGACCGACGATCAGGGCCGCGACGTGCTCTCCTCGATCATGTTCGGCCTGCGCATCTCGCTCCTGGTCGGCTTCGCCTCGGTCGTGCTGGCGGCGCTGTTCGGCACGCTTTTGGGGCTGCTGAGCGGCTATGTCGGCGGTGCGCTCGACAGCCTGATCATGCGCATCGCCGACGTCCAGCTCACCTTCCCCGCGATCCTGATCGCGCTCCTGATCGACGGCATCGTGGGTTCCATGCTGGCCCCCGCGGCACGGCGCGACTTCAAGATCTATGTCCTGATCTTCGCCATCGCCGCCTCGCTCTGGGTCAACTTCGCCCGCACGGTGCGTGGCTCGACCATGGTCGAGAAGAATAAGGAGTACGTCCAGGCGGCCAAGGTGATCGGCGTTCATCCGGCGCTGATCATGCTGCGCCACGTGCTGCCCAACGTGCTCGGCCCGGTGCTGGTGATCGCCACGCTCAGCCTTGCCATCGCGGTCCTCACCGAGGCGACGCTCTCGTTCCTCGGCGTCGGCGTACCGGTGACCCGGCCCTCGCTCGGGACGCTGATCCGCATCGGCAACGACTTCCTGTTCTCGGGCGAGTGGTGGATGACGATCTTCCCGGGCGTCGCGCTGGTGGCGCTGGTGTTGGCCGTGAACCTGCTCGGGGACTGGCTGCGCGACGCCCTCAATCCGAAGCTGCGCTGATGGCAGGCCGGAGCCGGCGCCCGGTCCTCGAGGTGCGCCACCTCGAGGTCGAGTTCCCGACCCGCCGCGGCAGGCTCGTGGCCGTCGACGACGTGTCCTTCCACATCGAGGAGGGCGAGGTGTTGGGCGTGGTCGGCGAGTCCGGGGCCGGCAAGTCGTTGACCGGGGCCGCCATCATCGGCCTGCTCGAGCCGCCCGGCCGGATCGCGAAGGGCGAGGTGCTGCTCGACGGCGAGCGGATCGACCACCTGCCCTACGATCGGATGCGCCGGCTGCGCGGCAACAGGATCGGCATGGTGTTCCAGGACCCGCTGACCAGCCTGAATCCGCTCTATACCGTCGGCCGGCAGCTCGTGGAGACGATCCTCACCCACGACGACCTGAGCGCCGGCGCCGCGCGCCAGCGGGCGATCGATCTTCTGGCCGAGGTCGGAATCCCCTCGCCCGCCCAGCGCATCGACCAGTACCCGCACCAGTTCTCCGGCGGCATGCGCCAGCGCGTGGTGATCGCACTCGCGCTCTGCGCCAACCCCCGGGTGGTGATCGCCGACGAGCCGACCACGGCGCTGGACGTCTCGATCCAGGCGCAGATCATCAAGGTCCTCAAGCGCCTGTGCGAGGAGCACGGCGCCGCGGTCATGCTGATCACCCACGACATGGGGGTGATCGCCGAGACCGCCGATCGGGTGGCGGTCATGTACGCCGGACGCATCGCCGAGGTCGGGCCGGTGCGCGAGGTAATCAGGAACGCGAAGCATCCCTATACCCACGGCCTGATGGGCTCGATCCCGATGATCGGGCACGACATGGAGAGGCTCGTGCAGATCGAGGGCACCATGCCGAGGCTGACCGAGATCCCGAGCGGCTGCCCGTTCCACCCGCGCTGCCCGCACGCCTTCGGGCGCTGCCCGCGCGAGCGCCCCGAGCTGATGTCGGTCGACCGCTCGCAGGTGGCGTGCTGGCTGCACGCGGACGCGCGGCTGCAGAGCAATTCCCGATGAGACAAACCCGCCTTGGACTCCGACATCCTTTCGCTCATCGGGACGATTGCTCTTGATCATTAAGTCAGAGCAGCTTCATCCGGACGACGATCGCCAAGGGGCGATCGGGTCTGATCGGATGCTGCTCTAGCGATGCTGGCGATGGCCGAGGCGCCGGACCGGCAGGCTGGGCAGGAGCGGCCGCTGCTGCGCGTCCGGGGGCTGGCCAAGCATTTCGACGTCTCGCCGCCGCTGCTGACCCGGGTCCTCCATCGCCGCGGCCGCGCGATCCTGAAGGCGGTGGACGGGGTGAGCTTCGAGATCCCGCGCGGCCGGACGTTCAGCCTGGTCGGCGAATCGGGCTGCGGCAAATCCACCGTGGCGCGCCTGGTGGTCGGGCTCTACCAGCCGACCGGGGGCACGGTGGAGTTCGACGGCATCGACATCGCGAGCCTGAAGCGGCGCCGGGACATGGCCCCGGTCCGCCGGCGCCTGCAGATGATCTTTCAGGATCCCTACGCCAGCCTCAATCCGCGCTGGCGGGTGGTCGACATCGTCGCCGAGCCGCTACGCGTCCACCGGCTGCTCGACGACGAGCGCGCGGTCGTGCGCCGGGTCGGCGAGCTCCTGGAGCAGGTCCGCCTCAGCGCGCGCGACGGCGAGAAGTTCCCGCACGAGTTCTCGGGCGGCCAGCGCCAGCGGATCTCGATCGCCCGGGCGCTCGCCAGCAACCCGGAGTTCCTGGTCTGCGACGAGCCGACCTCGGCCCTCGACGTCTCGGTCCAGGCGCAGATCCTGAACCTCATGCGCGACCTGCAGCGCGAGCTCGGGCTGTCCTACCTGTTCATCAGCCACGACCTCGCGGTGGTCTATCACATCTCGGATTTCCTCGGCGTGATGTATCTCGGCCGGCTCGTCGAATCGGGGCCGGCGCGCGAGGTGTTCCGGAACCCGCAGCACCCCTACACGCGCATGCTGCTGGACGCGATCCCCGACCTCGAGATGAGCGGTCGCGGCCGCATCCCGGTGGCGGGCGAGGTGCCGAGCCCGATCAGCCCGCCGGCGGGTTGCCATTTCCATCCCCGCTGCCCGTTCGCGAACGAGCGCTGCCGCGTCGAGACGCCGCTGCCGATCGCCGTCGGCGCGAGCCAGGTGCGCTGCCACGCGGTGGAGGAGGGTCGGCTCGGCGAGCAGGCCATCCGTCGCGCGCTGGCCCGGTAACCGATCGAGCACGCCGGATCCGGCTCTCAGCCAGAGCTTCGGCAAGCGCAGGAGACCGAATCATGCATTGCTAAGGCGATGCCACTGCTGCCGCCCAGCGCCACCGCCGAAACCCGGCTGCTCATCGCCGCTCGGGGACTGCGGGCCACGAGCGACGGCTTCGTCAGCATCATCCTGCCGGCCTATCTGCTGCTGCTCGGCTTCGATGCCGTCCGCGTCGGCGTGCTGGCCACGGCCACCCTGCTCGGCTCCGCCCTGTTGACCCTGGCGGTCGGGTTCACCGGCGTGCGCCGCCATACGCGCGCGGTGCTGCTGGCGGCCTCCTTGCTCATGGTGCTCACGGGCCTCGGCTTCGCGGCGCTCGACGACTTCTGGCCGCTGCTCGTGATCGCCTTCGTCGGCACGCTCAATCTCTCCTCGGGCGACGTGAGCGTCTTTCTGCCGCTCGAGCAGGCGCTGCTCGCGCGCAGCGTCGCCGGTCACGATCGAACCGCCCTGTTCGCCCGCTACGGCCTCGCGGGCGCGCTTCTCGGCGCGGCCGGCACCTTCTCGCAGCGCTTCCGGAGCTGGCCGCGAGCCGGGGCGTAGCTCCGCTGACGGCGTTCAAGGCGATGTTCCTGCTCTATGCGCTCAGCGGGCTGATCCCCGGTCTGATTTATCGTCGTCTTAGCCGGGTCGAGGCGATCGATGGCGGCGCGTCGCCATCCGCGCTCGGGCCCTCGCGTCGAGTGGTCTGGGAGCTGGCGGCGCTATTCAGCCTCGACGCCTTCGCCGGCGGCCTGGTCGTCCAATCTCTGCTGGCTCTCTGGCTCCTCCAGGCTTTCGAGCTGTCGCTGGCGGTCACCGCCCAGCTGTTCTTCTGGTGGGGCCTCCTGACCGCCTTGTCCTATCTGGTCGCTGCTCCGCTGGCGCGGCGCATCGGCCTGATCAACACGATGGTGTTCACCCATCTCGGCGAACCTCTGCCTGGTAGCGCTTCCCTTCGCGGCCGAGCTCTGGCAGGCGATCGCCCTGCTCCTTTTGCGCAGCCTGCTCTCGCAGATGGATGTGCCGACCCGCACCTCCTACGTCATGGCCGTGGTCACGCCGGCCGAGAGGGAGGCTGCGGAAGCCTGACCGCCGTGCCGCGCAGCCTCGCTGCCGCGCTGAGCCCCAGCCTCGCCGGCTGGATGCTGGGGGCGGCCGCCTTTGCCTGGCCGTTGCTGCTCGCCGGCACCTTGAAGATCACCTACGACCTGATGCTGCTCGCCCGCTTCCGGCGGCTGCGTCCTCCGCAGGAGCAGCAGCGGTGATCTCAGGGGAAAGGGACGCGGTTTCAGCGGCGAGCGAGCCGGGACGGTCGCCGTAGCCGAAGCGTGCGGCCGTCGGGGCGGTGCAGCGCTCGATCAGCGCCAGCTCCTCGGCGCTGAACGCCGGCCGATAGTAGCTCGGGAAGCGGATTCTGCACGCCTGCTCGTCGACGAAGGCATCCGCAGCCGGCAGGCGGCAGTGATCGAGCACCGTCCGCAGAACCTTGCGCGGCTCTCGGCACAGCTCCTCGAAACCCACCAGAAGCGTCGCGTCGCGCAGCCGCGGATTGGCCTCGAGCCGGTCGGCCACGTAGCCGTAGAGCTGGCTCCAGTAGCGTGCCCAGCCCTCGACCTCCGCGCCGCCCTGCCAGAGATTCAGGATCTCGCCGATGCCGTCGGCATCGCCGATGTTGACCGGACGCCGGTCGAGCCCGAACTCGAAATGCCCGACCCGCTGCAGATGCGCGAGCGCTCGCGGATCGGCCGTTCCGGCCACGCAGAACAGCGCGTGCTGCTTCATCAGCGAGGCTACGTGCCACACCGGGTCGCGCACCGGCACCACGAAGCGCGCGTCCGGGAAAATCTCGAGCAGGTACTCGAGCCGCGTGACGTTGTAGTTCGCCTTGGCGAGATAGCGTGCGGCGCCCCGCACCCGCAGAAGCTTGCGAATGTGGTCGCGGTAGAACGCCTCGAATTCGGGATGGCGAGTCTTCCGGTCCAGCACCGCGCTCGCCCCCGGATCGTGCAGGGCCG
>Ga0299907_10000742_pt1 | contig 16936 bp, 21 predicted proteins | sample RVTome_16_FD_198680 | JGI IMG/M metagenome (GOLD analysis project Ga0299907, IMG submission 198680) | Soil microbial communities from uranium-contaminated site in the Upper Colorado River Basin, Wyoming, United States - RVT152D67 (version 2) ...
TAGGTATCCGTTTTGGCGTCTCACTCTCGCCAATGTGAGTCCATGGAGCCCGCTCGAGTGGCATCGTGGAGTGTCTCAGCGACTGAATGCGAGGGTGACGGGCGACATTGTGTGGGCCAGTGTCACCTCGATCACGCCGATCGAGGCGACTGACTTGGTGTACGACTTCAGCGTGCCGGGATTCGAGAACTTCTGGGCGGGTTCGGGAGTGATGGCGCACAATACCTATGGCCCCCGGATGCGCGCCGACGACGGCCGAGCGGTGCCTGCCTTCTTCAAGGCTGCGCTGCAGAATCGCCCGCTGCCGGTGTTCGGCGACGGGTCCCAGACCCGCTCTCTTTGCTTCGTCGACGACGAGGTGGAGGGGATTCTTCGCCTGCTTCTCTCCGAGGAGACTGGCCCGGTGAACATCGGAAATCCCGAAGAGGTGACGATGTTGGAACTGGCCGAGACCGTCCAGGACGTGGTTGGCAACCATCCCGGCATCGAGTTCCATCCCCGGCCGACCGACGATCCCATGGTCCGGCGGCCCGACACCACCAAGGCGGAGAAGATCCTCGGCTGGAAGGCCCAGATCTCGTTGCGCGAAGGTCTCGGGCGGACACTTCCCTGGTTCCAGGAAGTCCTCGGCGACTGAGAACCGTCTTGAAGTGTCTGCTTCGTTCAGACACCGAGGGATTTTGCCATCGGAAGCGACCCGTCTCGATCTCTACAATGGCATCAGTGAGTTCCGCGGACCGAGCGAGCGGAGACACTGATGGCATCGTTGCCCAACTTCGGCATCAACGGTGTGGCCACGAGCGCCGACTTCGGGGTGTTACAGGCACGGATGGACGGCCTGGAGAAGGGCCTTGGGGCGCGGATTGACGCCCTCGAGTCGGGTCTCGGGGCGCGGATGGACGCCCTGGAGACGACCCACGGGGGGCGGATGGACGGGCTCGAGATTCGAATGACCTCGATCGAGTCAGCCGTTGTCGCAATGGGTCCCCGACTCGACCGGATGTTCCTTGCCATGTTCGCGGGACTCTTCGGGATTGTCGCCGCCATGGTCTGCGTGATAATCGCCGTCTGACGGCCCCATCGTCGTCGAGCGACGAACATAGACCGATGTCGTGGTCCGATCTGTCCGATTGGTGGGTCGTCGAGATCGAAGACGACCCCGCCTACGAGGCAGTGGTCAACCCGATGCTCCTCGACGTCCTCCAGCCCGAGCCTGGGCGGACCTATCTCGACCTTGGATGTGGCGAAGGGCGAGTCATGCGGGCTCTGAAAGAATCCGGGGCGGCCGCACACGGCGTCGACCTAACCCTTGCCCTTGCCCGACGAGCCGCTGATACGGGACCGGTCGTCCTCGGACGGCTACCCGATCTCGGCTTCCTCCGCGACGATTCCTATGACGGGGCATTTTGTGTCTTGGCCCTCGAGCATATCGAGGACGAAGGAAAGTTCTTTGGGGAAGCCGCACGGGCTGTCCGACCCGGCGGAGTCTTCGTACTGGTGATCAATCATCCGTTTCGGACTGCTCCCGGAGCCACGCCGATCTCCGATTCCGATGGTGAGACTTTGTGGCGGCCGGGCGACTACTTCTCCTCGGGGACCACGTTGGAACCGGCGGGCGAGGGGCAAATGCTGTTCCATCACCGGACGACGTCCAGCATCCTCGAGACGGCGGCCGCCGCCGGTTGGTCCCTGGAGCGATTTGTCGAGGCCCCTCACCACGAATTGGTCGATCAGCCGGGGATCCCGAGGCTGCTGGCTTGCCGTTGGCGCCTCCTACCCTGATAAGGCGTGTTCGAACGACCAAAACCATCGGAGATACCGGACCAACCCGGCGCCTACTTCTTCCGCGACAAGCACGGGAAGGTGGTCTACGTCGGCAAGGCCAAGAGCTTGCGCGGCCGCGTTCCGTCATACTTCGGGGTCGGGCTTCATCCGCGCACCCAAGCCATGGTCGACAACGCCCAATCGGTGGAGTGGATCATCACCGAGTCCGAGGTCGCTGCGTTGATGCTCGAGTTCTCGCTGATCAAGAGGCATCGTCCCCGGTTCAACATCAAGCTCGTCGATGACAAGTCGTATCCCTATCTGGCCATCACCAGGAGCGACGAATGGCCGCGGGCGAGGGTGATGCGCGGAGCCAAGCGCAGGGGCAACGAGTACTTCGGGCCGTACGCCCACACCTACGCCATCCGCAAGACCCTGGACCAACTGCTTCGCACCTTCCCGGTCCGCACCTGCACCGACTCGTTGTTTGGGCGCCAGCGGGCCCAGGGACGACCGTGCCTCCTCTATCACATCGAGAAGTGCTCCGGCCCCTGCATCGAGGCCGTCATCCCCGAGGACTACCAACAGATGGTCGACGGGCTGGCGGCCTTCCTCCGGGGCGACACCGACCTGGTCCTGACCGATCTCCAGGTCCGCATGTGGGAGGCGTCGGAGCGCCAGGAGTTCGAGCTCGCCGCCCGGCATCGTGACCGGATCGAAGATGTGCGGCGCGCCCTGCTCCGACAGGAGGTTGTCTCCGACCGACCCGAGGACTTCGACCTGATCGCATTCCATGGCGACGATCTCGAATCGGCATTCCAGATTCTCCATGTCAGGAAGGGTCGGCTCGTCGGGCGGTTGGGCACCGTCGTCGATCGGGTCGAGGAGCTCACCGATGCCGAGCTCATGGGACGTATCATCAGACAGCTCTACGGTGAGGACGACCCGCCGCGCCAGGTCCTTGTCGAGATCGAACCTGCCGAGAAGGACCTGCTCCAGGAGTGGCTGGCCGAGCGTCGAGGCACCAAGGTGAGCCTGCGGGTCCCGACCAGGGGCTCGAAGCGGCGTCTCATGGAGACCACCGCGACCAACGCCGCCGAGGCATTTGCCCGACACCGGCTGAAGCGGAGCCAGGATCACAACGCCAGGGCGAAGGCCCTTAGATCGCTCCAGGCAGTCCTCGACCTACCCGAGCCACCGCTTCGCATCGAGGCATTCGACATCTCGACGTTGCAGGGAACCAACACGGTGTCGTCGATGGTCGTGCTCGAGGATGGTCTGCCCAAGAGATCGGACTACCGGAGATTCAAGATCCGGACCATCCAGGGTCAGGACGACTTCGCGGCAATGGAGGAGACGATCCGACGCCGGTTCCGCGCATTCCTGGCCGAAAGGGACCGGAACGTCGCCGACCAGGGCAGGTTCTCCTACCCGCCCTCTCTGGTGCTGGTCGACGGGGGAGCGGGTCAGCTGGGCCGGGCGGTGAAGGTCCTCGACGAGCTCGACCTGGACATACCGGCCATCGGCCTGGCCAAGAGGATGGAGGAGGTGTATCTGCCGGGCCAACCGGAGCCAGTGCGGATCCCCCGGGATGCCGAGGCGCTGTATCTCCTCCAGCAAGTCCGTGACGAGGCCCATCGATTCGCCATCACCTATCACCGCCAGCTTCGCTCCAAGTCGATGGTCGACTCCATCCTCGACGAGGTCCCCGGAATCGGGCCAAAGCGGAAGAAAGACCTCTTGAAGCGGTTCGGGTCATTGAAGAAACTGAGGGAGGTAGAGGCGGATTCGTTGGCCGAGGTGGTGCCGAGGAACGTGGCCGACGATCTGTACGCTGCACTGCACACCTGATCGAGAGCACCGATGGAGCCTCCCGCAACCGATCACCCGCACGTTCTCGTGGTCACCGGCATGTCGGGCGCCGGTCGCTCGTCGGCCGCCAAGATCCTCGAAGACCTCGGCTACACGGTCATCGACAACCTTCCCCCGAGGCTGCTGGTCCCAGCAGCACAATCCCATGACATCCCGGAGCGGCACAAGCACCTCGCCGTAGTAATCGATTCCAGGGGAGGCCTGCCCATTCAGGAGTTGCGTGACGCGGTCAAGGAGCTGAGCCGGGAGGGGGTGCTCACCAGGGTGGTGTTCCTCGATGCGGAGGACGACGTCATCGTCTCCCGCTACGAGGAGAACAAACGGCCCCATCCGCTCGGTCACTCCACGATCTCAGAGTCCATCGCGGCGGAGCGGGAGCTACTCGCCGACCTCCGCGAGGAGGCAGACGTCATCGTCGACACTTCGTCGCTCAACATCCACGAGCTGCGGGACCGTCTGACGGCCCAGTTCAGCGACGAGGAGATGGCCCGCCCCATGCGTGTGTCGATTCGCTCCTTCGGCTTCAAGAACGGGACACCGCGTGACATCGATCTCCTGTTCGACGTCAGATTCCTCCCCAACCCGCACTGGGTGCCCGAGCTGCGCCCCCTGCGGGGCACCGACGAGCGGGTTGCCGAGTATGTGATGGGCGAGGACGCTGCCAAGGAGTTCGTCGACCGCGCCGACGAGATGCTGGCATTTCTCATCCCGCATTTCGAGACGGAGGGGAAGTCATACCTGTCTGTGGGCATCGGCTGCACCGGCGGACATCATCGCTCCGTGGCGATCGCCGAGGAACTGGGTCGCCGGCTGGCTCAGCACGGGATCACCGCCACAGTCCGACACCGCGACATCGAACGGTGAGACCGCAGACCCAGACCGAGACGGCGCTCGCCCCGCTGCTCCTCGATCCCGAGGGCCCGGTCGTGACGGCACTGGGAGGCGGGCACGGCCAGGCCGCCGCGCTCGAGGCCATCCAGTGCTATGCCGGGGAGATCTCGGCGCTGGTGGCGGTGGGCGACGACGGAGGCTCCTCGGGGAGACTGAGTGGCCTGGGGATCCCGCCCCCCGGTGACGTGCGGCGCTGTCTCCTCGCCCTGACACCCGAGCCCTCTCTGTGGTCCGAGTTGTTTGCCCACCGGTTCACCGGCGGCGATGTGGCCGACCACTCACTGGGCAACTTGATCCTGGCTGCTCTGGCCAATCTGTTCGGCGATTTCGAGTCGGCAGTGTCCACCGCCGAGCGAATGCTGGGAACCCTGGGCGCGGTGATCCCCGTGGCAGACCAGCCGATCGCCCTGTCAGCGACCATCGACGGGCTCGAGGTTGTCGGACAGAAGACCATCTCCGAGACCCCAGGCGAGCTCACTGAGCTCCACATCGAACCGAGGGACGTCGTGGCCACCCAGCGCGCCCTCGCCGCCGTTGCAGCAGCGGACCAGATCGTGATCGGTCCGGGCAGTCTCTACACATCGATCCTCTCCGCCCTCAAGGTCAACATGCTGGCCCCGGCCATCATGGGAGCGGCCGCCCAGCGGGTGTTCGTGCTCAATCTGTTCACCCAGGATGCTGAGACCTTCGGCGTGAGCGGTGCGGAGCATCTCGAGGCGCTCGCCAAGCACGTCGGGGTCACCGGCCCGGGGATCGTCGTGGCCCACGACGGGCCACTGACAGTCCCGGAAGGGCATGAGCGAGTGACGATCGAGACCGACGATGCCGCCCGTCACGGCTGGCGTGTCGTCCTTGCAGATCTGGTCGATGAGCAGGCAGACTGGCCTGAGCACGATCCGCTCAAGCTGGGCAGAGTGCTGGAGACACTGGCCGTCATCGAGGACTGAGACCGAATGCCCCAATACCTGACCCTCGACGACTTGGACGTCAACGGTCTCGATGTGCTCGTGCGATCAGACCTGAATGTCCCGATGGAGGACGGCGCCATCACGGATGACTTCAGGATCAGGGCGGCTCTGCCCACTCTGGAGCGTCTCGTCGATTCCGGTGCCCGTGTGAGCGTCTGCTCGCACCTTGGTCGTCCGGAGGGATCCGATCCAGCCCTGTCGCTTCGCCCCATCGCCGACGCCATGGCCGCCCTCTCCTCCAAGGAAGTGGGATTTCTCGAGGGAGGGCAGATCACAGTTCTGGAGAACACGAGGTTCGAACCGGGAGAGACCGAGAACGACGCTGACCTGGCCGCCCGGCTCGCCGATGGTTTCGACCTCTTCGTGCAGGACGCCTTCGGCTCGGTACATCGCGCCCACGCCTCCACCGTCGGCGTGGCCGAGCTGGTCAAGTCGGTTGCCGGCCCGCTCCTCGACGTCGAGCTCACGGCTCTGAGTCGATTCCTCGTCGATCCAGAGGTGCCCTACGTCGTCGTCCTTGGAGGCGCCAAGGTCTCGGACAAGCTGGGCGTTATCGAGAACCTCCTTCCCAGGGTCGATGCGATGCTCATCGGCGGGGGAATGTGCTTCACCCTGCTCAAGGCCAAGGGCGTGGAGGTCGGTGCCTCGATGGTCGAGGAGGAAATGGTGGACAAGGCGAAGGGTTTGCTCGAGGGTGCCCACTCGGAGAAGATCATCCTTCCCTCCGACATCGTGGTGGCCGAACAGTTCGCCGAGACCGCTGAGCACAGGGAGGTCTACGTCAAGGACATCCCGGTCGGATGGCTGGGGCTCGATGTCGGCCGGGAGACCAACCAGCAGTTCGCGGCGGTGATCCGCACCGCCGAGACCGTTTTCTGGAACGGGCCGATGGGCGTGTTCGAGTGGGCGTCATTCCGGGCTGGGACCGAGGCGGTGGCCCGCGCCATCGCCGAGGCGACAGCGTTCACTGCAGTCGGTGGTGGAGATTCGGTCGCGGCCCTACGCACGATGGGCCTCGAGACCGAGGTTTCTCATGTGTCGACCGGCGGGGGCGCCGGGCTCGAGTTATTGGAGGGCAGAGTGCTCCCCGGGGTAGACGTGCTGGAGCGATGGGCCGTTTCCTCCCCCGCAGGGGGAGGAAAGCCCGAAGGGCCGGAGGGGGACTCCTAGATGACCGAGCACAAGAGCCTGATCGTCGGGAACTGGAAGATGAACGCCACACACCTCGAGGCGATCCAGATGGTCCAGAAACTGTCCTACCGTCTGGAAGTCAGGGATTACGACCGTGTGGAAGTCGTCGTGGCGCCGCCGTTCACCTCTCTCCGATCCGTGCAGACCGTGATCGAGGCCGATCGGCTTTGGTTTGGTCTCGGGGCGCAGAACGTGCACTGGGAGGAGTCGGGGGCATTCACCGGCGAGATATCGCCTGTGATGTTGGCCAAGCTCTCGGTCGGTCATGTGATCGTGGGCCACTCGGAGCGCCGTCAGGGTTTCGGGGAGACCGACGAGATGGTGGCGAAGAAGGCGAGGGCGGTGGCCAATGCAGGTATGCGCCCGATCGTCTGCGTTGGAGAGACCCTGGAACAACGTGAGGCGGGGGAGGCAGAGACGGTCGTCGTGTCCCAGGTGGTCGCCTCCCTGGCACGTCTCGATCCTGAGGCGCTGAGCTCATCTGCAATCGCCTATGAGCCGATATGGGCCATCGGCACGGGCCGCACCGCTCTGCCCGACGACGCCGGCACGATGGCAAGCATCATCAGGGAAACCATCTCCAACAAGGTCTCCTCAGACGCCGCGGAAGGGGTTCGGATCCTCTATGGCGGGTCGGTGAACGCAGCCAACATCAAGGACTTCATGGCCAAGTCGGATGTCGACGGCGCCCTGGTCGGCGGTGCGTCTCTCGATCCCGACAGCTTCGCCGCCATCGTCCGGTACTGGGTATGACGCATCGTCTCATCCTGCTCAGGCACGGGCAATCGACCTGGAACTTGGAGAACCTTTTCACCGGCTGGACCGATGTCGGCCTGACCGAGCAGGGCGAGGAGGAAGCCCGAGAGGCGGGGCGGCTCATCGTGAACGAAGGGCTCGATCCGGACATCCTCCACACCTCGGTTCTGGTTCGTGCGATCAAGACCGCCGAACTGACACTCGAGGAGATGGGAAGGCAATACCTGCCGGTGCGTCGGTCATGGCGTCTGAATGAGCGCCATTACGGTGCTTTGCAGGGCCTCGACAAGAAAAAGACCTCCGAACAGCACGGAGCCGAGCAAGTCCTGCTCTGGCGTCGTAGCTACGACGTGCGGCCCCCATCACTCGACCCCGACGACGAGCGCCACGCTCGTCACGACGCTCGGTACCAGGACCTGCCCCCGGATCTGCTCCCGGCCACCGAGTGCCTGAAGGATGTGGTGGTCCGGATGCTTCCCTACTGGCACGACACCATCGTGCCCGACCTCTTGGCGGGCAGGGAGCCCCTGGTGGTAGCCCATGGCAATTCGATCCGGGCCCTGGTCAAGCATCTGGACGGGATCAGTGACGAGGAGATCGTCGATCTGAACATTCCCACCGGCGTCCCTCTGCTCTATGAGCTGGACGAGTCGTTCGCACCGGTGTCTAGCCGCTATCTGGGAGATCCCGAGGCGGCCCAGGCTGCGGCGGAGTCAGTGGCTCGCCAGGCCGGGTAGGTGAAGCAGACGCTCGCTGGTACAATTTGGTGCACACGGGCAGCCGTGTGATCCCTCAACCTCAACAGGCAGGCAATGGCCGTCGTCGAAGCAGTCGCAATCGTCATCCACATCATCCTCTCCCTGGCCGTAGTAGCGCTGGTCCTTCTCCATTCCGGCAAGGGCGGAGGCCTCTCGGACGTATTCGGTGGCGGGATGTCGACATCGAGCCTGGGTGGCAGCACCGTTGTCGAGAGGAATCTCGACCGGCTCACCGTGATCGTCGGGGTCACTTTTGCGATCAGCACGTTCGTGCTGACCTTCCTCTTGAACAGCTGACGGGCGTAGACTCGCCCGGCTTCCAGTCGGAGTGGCGGAATTGGTAGACGCGCCAGGTTGAGGGCCTGGTGGGGTATTACTCCCCGTGGAGGTTCGAGTCCTCTCTCCGACACGCTTTTTCGGCGATTCGCCGACACCCGGAAAACCCGATTGCAACCATTCTGCAACCATTCTGCAATCGTCACTACCCATCGAGGAGCTCGCGGAAGCGGTCCTCGATCTCCAAACGCAACGCGGGGATCTCCTCCTGGATCTTCTTCCACAGTTCCCCCCAATCCGGCCAGTTTCCCTCCACCCCCTCATGCGCTCGCATCCAATGGAAGTCGCCCACAGTCGACCCAATCCGCTTCAGTAGCTGCTCCAACTGATCTGCCACCTCCCTTGGTAGGAAGATGCGACTCTTAAGGCGTCTTCACGAACTTGACCGAGCTCTCAACGGATACGGATTCGATACTCACCGCCAGCCCTGGCACGGGACTGTTCGTAAGCGGACTGGCAAGCCTGCTCGCTCTCATCGCCGGCTTCAAGACATTCGGGGAACGGGACAAGGTAGAGAAGGGTCCGAAGGATCTCGCCCCGCTGCCCCCATTCACAGGCTCACCAAAATCACCCGAACCACCTCCTCCCACAGAACCGCCTTCCACGGAGAGTCCTCCGTCACCAACCGAGTAGGTTGACCTGTGACGTGAACGGACTCGTCTCCACTTGTCGAGCCGACATGTCACAAAACTGGAAACCCCCGAAGACTCGTCGGATCACTGCAAGAATCGGCCAGCCATCGGGGGGTTTCTCTTGGCCTTCCGATTGAGGGCCTCCGGGTGGTCTCCGCTTACCGCAGGCGATTCAACTCGTCACGGTCACGCAGGGTCCGCCGCCTGCCCTTCCGATAGACCAGGCCAAACAACTCGTCAAGGACGACGCCGATCAGCAGTGAGCCAAGAATCAGCACGATCAAGGGAGTTGAAAATTCCCAGCCGAGGAAGGAGATGGTCACGTTGCCGGTGTTCTGGGCCGCCAGGATGATCATCGCCACCGCCAATATGACCCCGACGATCAGCCCCCAAAAAAGGCCTGTCCCCACAAACACCCGCTCTCGAGCCGCTGCAGGAGCGGTGTTACCGCTTTCAGTCGCTGCCTCGACGTCACGTGAACGGGCTGGCTCTACTCTGTCGTTGTCGCTCATTGCTTGATCCTCCGGATATCGGATATGACGACTCTCGACCAGGGTGAAACCTACTCACCGCCTAGCCAGGTAGGCACAACGGTCGCCCCGAAGACTCGTCGGATCACTGCAAAGAATCGGCCAGCCATTGGGGGGTTCTCTTTCCTCTGTTTGGGCCATTCCTCAGACGGGTAAAAATGTGGGCAACCGGTAGCCGGATTTCCTCCCCGGCGGGAAGCCCGATTCCCCACGGCGACAACGAGGGCGGACAGCCCTGATCATCAGAAACCCCCCGCCTACCAAGACCCGGGGGGTTTCTGTTTGACACCCCCGCTCTTTCCCTTTTTTTCGCGTACACCTGTAACCCGATCACATCCTCAGGTAAGAGTCAACCCGTGGGAGGGATGAACCCCGGCAGGTTGTCCCCTCCCGGCCGGCCAGCCGGGGTTCGCTTTTTATGGGATCACCTAGCCGTCCAGCAAAACAAAGATGACGGCCGCGGCTATCAGGATCAGCATGGCGATCCCCCAAGTCACCCACTTGATCTCATTCCACCAACGCTTACGGACTGGTTCCGGCATAGGAGGTCTTCCTCTAGAAGGGTGGCGATCCGGAGCCGACGATCTGACCGGTGCGGAATGTGGCCGTTTCGGCGCTGCGGATGCTCTCTTTGGTGACGTTGACGGCTGCCTCAACGCCGTTCTCGAGTCGGATGGCTGCGACATCGCCCCAGTCGACTCCAAGTCCTTCTGTCGGAGCGATCTGACCACCCCAGAGGAGCTCGATCTGGAGTCTGGCGTCGACGCTGTCAACGACATTCCCCGCCACGTCGAGGAGCTCCAACCGTCCGAAGTAGTTACCTGCCATCACGCACTCCTTTCCCACAGCAACCAGTCGCTAACAGAGCTTCACAGACCTTGCCTCACTGCAGTCCGGCTCCCCGTTGGCATCACACACTGCAACCCGATTGCAACCCAACAGCACGAAACCGTCTGGTACGGGCGGAGACCGGGCCGCCGAGAATCCCCGATGAATGCTGACTTTCCGCTACCCGTTGGTACCGGCTGGGATGGGCGAAACTAGGTTGAGGGCCTGGTGGGGTATTACTCCCCGTGGAGGTTCGAGTCCTCTCTCCGACACGCCTGAGTTGCCAACCCTCAAATCGGAGTGGCGACGGTGCTGGATGGACGCGCCCAGCGTTGAGGGCCTGGTGGGGTATTACTCCCCATGGAGGTTCAAGTCCTCTCTCCGACACCGGACCTTGCGAAAACGGTAGAGGAACCGAGGCCACCTCGACTCCGCAGCCCTCATATCTCGGCGGACTCGGCGGCGCGCTTGATGCCCTGAGCCTCGGTGGTCATATAGCGTTTGGTCAGGCCCCTGAAAAACCAGACGAACGGGATCAGCAGTCCTCGCATATCCAGGCTCAGCGTCAGGCGCGAGCGGGTTTCCTCCAGTAACTCGACGCGATGGCCGGCGACGCTGGTGATGCCGCCGGACTTCTGGCGCATCTCGAAATAGGAGGGCGCGTCCCAGATGGTGACGTCCCATGTTCCCTCACCCAGCTTCGGTTGCTTGAGGAGTATGCGGCTGCCGACGGCCACAGGCGCGGGCGTGAGCAGCTCAACGACATCGACCGTTTCGATATGACGAGGCCATGCTTCGAAGTCGGTGAGCACGTCCCAGACACGCTGCTGCTGTGCGTCGATCTCGATCGATTCGTCAAAGCGCATGTCGGCTGTCACCTCGGGAAGTTGCTCAACCAGACAATCTGGGGGCAGGCTAGCTACCCAGAATTCGGGAGTTCTCGCGTCTCCGACACCCCCACTCAGCTGGGGGGAACTACCAAAGTCGCTCCCGGCTCACACACCACCCGGGACATGATGTCCCGGCAACCGTCCAGGCTCGTGGCCAGCGTCATCGAGGCGAACAGGATCAGCGCCATGAACACCGCCAGACCCAGGAACGCCGCTCTCCTCCCCATCGGTGTTCATTAGTAGCCGGTGACCGTCCCATTTCGGCCATCCCGGCCGCGTCATTCCCGACCATCGGAGGCGGACTAGTCCGATTCGACTACTGATTTCGCCCGTCGCTGCCGATGAATCAGGGTCGCCGCCAAGGGAGCAGCGTGAGCAGCCGACTCGAAGATCTGAGAGATCTGGCCCGGATGCTGGACGAAGGCAAGATCTCACAAAGCGAATACGACATCGTGAAGACCCAGGTCCTCGAGGCCCCGGCCGAGGAGTGGGAGCGGTCAGCCGAGGTCGCTCCTCCCGGCGAGCCCGAAGTCGAGAGCCCCGGTGAGGAGTCGGTCGCTGGTTGGCGGGGAACCCTCGAGCAAATCCCGACGATCTATCGCGTGGCGGCCGTCGGAGCGGGGCTCGTTCTGATGATCGGGTTCATCTTCAGTGGCAATGGAGATGCCGCCGGCAGCGTTACCGCAGACCGAGCCTCGGTTGCCCCGGCTCCGTCGAGTCCGGCACCGGGATCCTTGGGAATAGTCCTCAACGGTCTGGTCGACGGTTGGAACGCCGTGCCCGACCCCCCACTGATAGCCGGTGGAGTCATGACGGCACCCGAATCCGGTCCGCTCGACAGCTTTCTGCACAATTTCGATGGATCAGCGGTCCTCGCCGGCGCCTATGACCCGAGCGACGGGTCGGTCTACGCCCTTATGGCCAAAACCGGCCTACAAAGCGAATCGGTGTCGAGCCTGTATGTGCATCTCTGCTTTCTCCTCCATCCCGGCTCGCAAGGATGTCTCGACACGTTCGTCGAGGAGACCGGGATGTTTGGCAGAGCCCACACCGATTTCGCAGGGACCGAGCACACTGCGGACTGGGAGTTCGAGGGACACCAATGGCAATTGGGCATCGCCGGTGACGTCGAGACGATAAGGGTCCAGGCTGCTTCGAGCCCGTGACCGACTAGGTCAGAGCTTCTGGATGCGGTCGCCGACCGAGATCGTCCCGTCCTGCAACACGCGCGCATAGACGCCCCGCAGCCGAAGCTCTTTGGCCGCTCCCACGTTGACGAATCGGAGTGCAGCGGCGCCGAACCGTGAGGCGAACTTCTTGCATCCCTCATGCGGTGTGTCTGTGATCTCGAGAACGGCCGTTCCGGTCCTCAGCTTTTGACCTGGCACCAGGTTGGCCTGACTCAGGTCCAGGTCGGCGACGATGTTGTCGCCGGCCAGCGCCCAGCGCTCCCGCCCGCCAGAGACGAGATCGAGCAGCCGGGAGTTGATGATGGCGATCTGGACGTCGGGCATCTCCCGATACTTGCCCTTCGACCAGTGGTCGTCATCGAGCCCGAGCAAGGCGCTCACATCGACACTCTCGGGGGTGAGTCTCTCATCTTCCTCGGGGCGAACGACCAGCATCTCGATCACACCGTCGTCCTGCGGGCTGGAGAGCACGCCGGGCAGGCCGAGCTCGAGCTGCTCGGGCGTCAGATGGGTCACGGCTGTCTCGCTCATGCCGCCTCGGCCGACGATCCCTCGTGCCGGCTGTGCCGCCCTTCGAAATTCGGGCCGAATGTGTCTTTCCAAACCACTGTGGTCATCAACCATATGGCGGTGGCGATCAGGAGAGCGGGGAATAACCGGGCCACCAGTGGCAGGGTGTCCTCTGACTCGCCCAGCCAGCCACCGATGAGCGCCCCAATAGGCAGCGTGGCCCATCCGATCGCCCGACTCACCGTGGTGACTCTCCCCAGCATGTTGTCGTCGGCATAGTGCTGACGGATGGTGGCCAGCGGCACGTTGATCAGGGAAACACCGATCATCCATCCCACATTCAGGGCGAGGGGAACGACGCCGTAAGTGGTGAACATCACTGCGAACAGCAGCAGTCCGGTCAGGACCATGCCGAATGTCATCGTCCGACCCAAGCCCGTCGTCCTGATCACTTGGGGCGCGATCAAGGCGCCGATGATGCCGCCGACACCCATCGCCGCGACCAAGATGCCGATTTGCGCGTTGTTGTCCGCACCCAGGATCACAGAGAACAAGAGAACCACAGTGGCTTCGATAAAGCCCATCACGAAATTGGGGACGGCGGCGGCGATCGTGGTGACCCGAAGTCTCGGTTCCCTCCAGATGTAGCGCAGCCCGTCCATCGCCTCCGTGAGGAACGGGGAGCGGGTGTCCTCGGCACTGCGATGATGCGCCACTCTTCCCACCCAGCCCAGGAAAACTGCCGAGACGACGAAGCTGAGCCCGTTGATGTACAGACCCAGCGCCGGCCCGCCTGAGGCGTAGGCGACCAACCCCCCGAAGAGAGCGCCCACTGCGAAATTGAACTGCTGACTGGCCGCCACGAACGAGTTGGCGTCGGCAAGCCGGCGTCGTGGCACCAGCGACGGGATCAGGGCGAACAGCGCACCATCGAAGAAAGTCGTGAATGACCCGACCAGGAATGCGACGACGAACACTGTTCCAACGCCGTACGAGCCATAGGACGCGGCGAGATAGAAGAACGCCGATGCCCGCAGTAGATCGGTGGCGATCATGATCGGCCGCAGTTGCCAGCGGTCGATCAGCACCCCGACGAACAACCCGAGGAGCAACGTGGGGGCAGTCTCCAATGCGTAGGTGAAGGCGAAATCGAGCGTTGACTCGTTGCCGGTCTGTCGCTGGATGTCGAGAACCAGGAAGGGCAGGGTGACCCAGGCGACATATGTCCCGAAGTGGCTGACCGCCTGGCCGACCCATAGGGCCATGTACCTCGGCCCGAGTGAGGTCAGTGATCGGAAGAAATTCACTGGGCTTGCACCATACCGGTCTCCTCGGGTGTGTCCAGCCCTTGTTAGCCTTGCCAACGATGGCCGACCCACGCGAGATCCCGCAGCTCACCACCGAGTTGATCGACATGTCTCGGGAGTACCTCCGCCAGGAGACTCTCGAGCCGGCGAAGAGGCTGGGGAGACATGCCGGAATGGGCCTGGGCGGGGCTTTGGCCCTGGGCGTGGGCGCATTCTTCCTCGTGCTCGCCCTCTACAACGCGCTGAAGATGTGGCTCCCCTCAGGAGCCTGGTGGGTGGTACTAGCGAAGTTCTTGACCGCACTGGCCGCGGCGGGTGGAGCAGGATTGGTGGCTTGGAGGTTGCAAGAGCGTGACGATCACTAGACAGGACATCGAGGCCAAAGCCAACGAGATCGCGTCGGCGGTCAACCAGACAAAGGAGTCGGCTCGCGACACGGCCGTGGCCGCCGGTGTCGTCGTTGCCCTCCTCATCCTCGCCGCCTTCATCTTTGGCCGCCGCCGCGGATCGAGGAACAGAACCCTTGTCGAGGTCTACCGCGTCTGAGGCGGGCTCGGCGGCCTGATCACCTCGATCTTGGGGTCGCCCCAGCGTTTGTGATGGATGACCAGGGCTGATCCCTCGGGCAGGGTCTTGCGATAGAGGAGCCGGCGTCGGGGTCTCGTGTTCCTCAGGTAGAAGAGAGCAGCGAGGCCGAGCCCGCTGTAGAGCTCTCGCTGATCACCGCTCCGGAGGCCGCGCAGCGTGCGGTCGATGCTCTCCTTCCTGATGTCGCGGATCCCGAGAAAGCGTAAGAGTCGATCCATCCCGTCTACCGTTGCCGCCGATCAGTCGGTTCCAACCTCATGCAGAATAAGCAATTCGTCAAGGTCGTGATTTGGGTGGTGGTCATCTCCATGGTGCTCGGTCTCGGGGTGACGGTGTTCGCACTGTTGTCATGAAGCTAGAGGTGGGTGATCCTGCCCTCTTGATCGACTCCAAGGGGCGCCGATTTCTCCTCGAACTGACTCCGAACCGAACCTTCCAGTACCACGAGGGCTCAGTTCCCCATAGCGAACTCATCGGCCAGGACGAGGGCAGTTGGATCGTCTCGTCGACCGGCGCACTGCTTCTTCTCCTGCGCCCCCGGTTGGCAGATTTCACCTTGAAGATGAAGAGGAGCGCCCAGGTCGTCTATCCCAAAGACCTCGGCCCGATCCTGGTCTACGCCGATATCGCACCCGGCATGACCGTGCTCGAAGCCGGGAGCGGGTCGGGAGCGCTCACCCTCGGCTTGAGCCGGGCAGTGGGGCCGACCGGGAGGGTGATCAGCGTGGAATTGAGGGAGGACCACGCAGCACACGCCAGGAAGGCGGTGGAGAAGTGGTACGGCCGGTTGCCTGAGAACGTCGAGATGCGGGTGGGGGATGTGGTCGACGAGGTCGAGTCGGTCGCTCCGGCTCGCATCGTGCTCGATCTGCCCGAGCCATGGCACGTCGTGACCAAGGCCGCCGAGCACCAGCCGCCCGGCGGGTTGCTCGCCGCCTACCTTCCAACGATTCCCCAAGTGCAGACCACGGTCGAGACCGCACGAGAGACGGGTGTCTTCACCGAGGTCGAGGTCAAGGAAGTCCTGGTACGTGACTGGAACGTCGCTGGCAGATCGGTCCGGCCCGAACATCGGATGATCGGGCACACCGGTTTCCTCGTCTTCATGAGGAAGACCGCCAAGCAGCCACCAATCGAGGGCTGAGCGGTCACAACCCTCAAGTCGGTGGCTGGTCGCGCCGACCCTCTTCTTTGTCGGTATTAGGTGGCATCATCGGGGGAGTAGGGGCCCAGGTGATAACCCGGGGAACTACAGAGACCGATTCGTATACTGCTAAACAAGGCATCCAAGGCCAGGAGGAAGCCCGTGGACGAAGGACGGAGAGCGGACGACGCCACTCAGTTGCGGAGTGTTGTCGCTGCCCTCGAGGAAGAGATCGCCGTCCTGCGCCGTCGTGTCCGTGACGCCCCGGCCCGGGTAGAGGACCTCGAGAACGAGCTCAGCCGGATGCGTGAGCGTCTCGACCGCGCGATGGCACAAAACGACAAGCTCTCCGCCGTCCTCGAAGAGGCAAGGGAGCAACTCGGTGTGCTGAGGGAGGAAGTCGAGAAGCTGACCTCGCCTCCGAACAACTTCGGCACCGTCCTCCAGGTCAACGACGACGGGACCCTGGACATCATGACCGGAAGCAGGAAACTGCGGGTTGCCGCCCAACCCAATGTCGAGGTGAAGAAGCTCCAGGTTGGCCAGGAAGTCCTCCTCAACGAGGCCTTCAACATCATCGATATCCGTCACTTCGAACCGGCCGGGGACGTGCTCAGGGTCCGTGAGGTTCTCACCGACGGGCGGGTCGTGGTCTTTGCCCACGCCGACGAGGAGAGAGTCCTTCAGCGGTCGGAGACGATGGCCGACGTGAAGCTCAGACCCGGCGACTACGTCCGTATCGACACCAAGACCGGTCTGATCCTGGAGAAGATGGAGCGGC
>Ga0299907_10000743_pt1 | contig 16919 bp, 14 predicted proteins | sample RVTome_16_FD_198680 | JGI IMG/M metagenome (GOLD analysis project Ga0299907, IMG submission 198680) | Soil microbial communities from uranium-contaminated site in the Upper Colorado River Basin, Wyoming, United States - RVT152D67 (version 2) ...
ACGCGCGCCAAACGCGCGCGGCCCGCGACATCGCCGAGTTGGAGGCTCAGTTTGCGGAAGTCATCCAGGCGCAGAACCGAACGGCACTGGTTCCGTTCAAAGACGTGCGCCGCATCCGGCGCGCCATGAGGTCCGACGACATCGACGAAGCAACCCGCCCGAGGGTCTTCCAGGCACCTCCGGTTTCCTGACCCCCAACAAGAGAGAATCCATATGAGAGAGAACGAATTGCTAACGACGCCTGCCGGCGAAATCTCGCTCCGGTCGGATGGCGACGAGGGTTCCACCGCCGACGTCATTCTGGCTCCTGGAGCCGGGCCGGGAATTGAACACCCATTTTTGTATGCCATAGCCGCCGGGCTTGCCGTCGAGGGATTCCGCGTATGGCGCTTCAATTTCCCGTTCCAGGAGCGCGGGAGAAAGTCCCCGGATCGAAGGCAGGTGCTCGAGGAGACCTACCGTTCGGTCGTCGACGAGGTCCGTGGTCGCGGCGCATCGACTCTGATTGCGGGAGGCAAATCGATGGGTGGACGTATCGCCTCCCAGATCGCGGCGGCCGGCGCGCCCGTGGATGGGCTTGTGTTCCACGGTTATCCGCTTCATCCGCCGGGCAAGCCGGATCGTATGAAGGACTCGCACCTCTACGACATCACGATGCCGATGCTGTTCGTCGAGGGCACGCGGGATCCTTTCTGTCCCTTGGGCCGGCTCGAGAAGGTGCGCGCGAAACTGGGCGCGCCGACCGACTTGGTCGTCATCGACGGCGGAGACCACTCGTTCAAGCTGCGCAAGTCGTCGGGACGTCCGGAAAAAGCGGCGTGGGAAACAGTCGTGCAGGCGACAGCGGACTGGATCCGGCGCCGCTACCTTTGACCCCGCGCTGACGCCAGATATGAATCAACCACCACCTGTCGGTGGTCAGTTCACATCTCGGCGCACCCGGTTTCACCGCTACCCCATGGATGGCGGAGGCGGCGGGGGTTCTCCCGCCGCCGGCCGCGTGGGTTCCGCCGCCGGCCGCGTGGGCCCGAAGGCACCCCCCAGGCCACTCTTCTGCAGGGCCTCGATCCTCATCTCCAGCGGCGGATGGGTTTCGAACATGCGGTTGAGCCACGCCCCCTGCTTGGTTGCCCCCTTCGGTCCGCGGGCCGCCTGGTGCGGGATGGGTGATTCGATCCACAGATGGGCGGTCGCCCGGCTGGCCGTCCGCACCACGGTCTGATCCTCCTGGAGCTTCCGCAGCGCACTGATGAGGCCGTCGGGGTAGCGCGTGAAGTTGACCGCGTCGGCATCGGCCAGAAACTCGCGCTGCCGGGAGATAGCGAACTGCAACAGCTGAGCGACGAGCGGCGCGACGAACAGAAGGACGATGCCGAAGATTGCAATGAGTCCGCCGGGCCCTCCTCCTCTGTCCCGACCCCGGCCGCCGGTCATTCCTCCCCACCACATTGCCCGGATCATCCAGTCGGCGAGCAAAACGATGACGCCCACGAGGGTCACGGCGAGAGTCATGACGAGGGTGTCCCGATTCTGGATGTGCGACAGCTCATGTGCCATGACACCCTCGAGTTCGTCCCGGTTCATCTTTGCCAGCAACCCCGTTGTCACCGCGACCGCAGCGTGCTCCGGATTCCGGCCGGTCGCAAACGCGTTCGGCGCCGTGTCCTCGATGACGTAGACGCGCGGCTTCGGGATGCCCGCGGCGATGCTCAAGCCCTCGACGATGTTGTGAAGCTGGTTGTACCTGGCTCCCTCGGCGGGTTTGGCGCGAGATGCAGACAGGGCGATCCTGTCGGAGTTGAAGTAGGAACCCCACACCATGAGGAGTGCGATCACCAAAGCGATGGCCGGACCCCAGAACCCGAATTGCGTCATGTAGCCGAAGACGGATCCGATGAGTACCACGAACACCACGAAGGCACCTATGAGGAGCCACGACTTGCGAACGTTGGACGAGATCCGCTCGTACATGTGTCAGATCAGGTGCGGCTGTTCAACTAGCTCGCGGGCGGCCCTGCCGGCGGACCCGCGGCGCCCGCTCCACCTGCTTCCGGTGGTGGGTTCGAGAAGTCGACCTTGACCGGCTCCCGGGAGGCGGTTTCCGCCTCGAAATATGCCCGTTCCTTAAAGCCGAACGCGCCGGCGAGGACGTTTGTCGGGAAAACCTCGATGGAGTTGTCGTAGGCGAGCACCTGCTCGTTGTAGAACTGGCGAGAGAAAGCAATCCGTCCCTCCGTCCCGGTGAGCTCTTCCTGGAGTGCGAGGAAGTTCTGGTTTGCCTGCAGTTGCGGGTACGCCTCCGCCACCGCAAAGAGCGATCGGAGTGTTTGGGTGAGGAAATTCTCGGCTTGCGCCTGGTCCTCGATCCCGCGGGCATCGACTGCCTGCTGCCGCGCCCGAGTCACCTGCTCGAACGTCTCCCTCTCATGCGACGCGTATCCTCTAACGGTCTCGACCAGATTGGGGATGAGGTCGTAGCGGCGCTTGAGCTGCACGTCGATCTGGGACCACGCCGCGTCGATGCGGTTGCGGAGCCGGACCAGCCGGTTGTACATGACGATGACGATGATCACGAGGAGCACGATCACCCCTAAGACGATCCATCCCACTGCGCCCATCTCTCCTCCTGATCTAGGTCTGTATCGGTAGACTCCTCGCCATGAAGCTAACCATCGAGTATTGCGTCAAGTGAGGCTATTCACCCAGAGCCGTCGGTCTGGCGGAGCTAGTCCTCGCTGAGTTCGAGCGCGATTTGTCCGAACTCACACTAATCCCATCGTCGGGGGGAGTCTTCGAGGTGGCCCTGGGCGACGACCTCATCTACTCGAAGAAGGCAACCGGGCGGCACGCCGAGTACGACGAAGTCCTGAAGTCCATGCGCTCCCGCCTGGCCTAACTCGTTCCGTCCGCCGAAAACCGCGGAATGCGCGGTTCTGAGCGGACAGAAAGGCGCGTCGCGCTAGGACTGGAGCATCTCGGCCAGCTCGAAGGCCAAATCGAGGCTCTGCCTGGCGTTGAGGCGCGGGTCGCACAGAGCCTCGTAGCGCCGGTCGAGGTGGGTGTCGAGCACTTCCTCGGCGCCGCCGAGACATTCTGTGACGTCCTCGTGGGTGAGCTCGAGGTGGACGCCCGCCGGCGTGGTGCCCTCCTGCTGATGGACAACGAAGAACCCCTTTAGCTCGGCCAGGATGTCATCGAAGCGGCGTGTCTTGAGTCCCGCCGCAGTGGTGAACGTGTTGCCGTGCATCGGGTCGCACACCCAGGCGACGTCCCAGCCGGCGCGCCGGACCGCCCGCACGATCGGTGGGAGGACGGTTTCGATGTTCTCGGAGCCCATCCGGGCGACGAACGTCAGGCGTCCGGGCTCGTGATCCGGGTCCAAGCGAGCACAGAGCTCGAGCGCCTCGTCGGGCTGTGCGGTCGGCCCCAGTTTGCACGCGATCGGGTTTCGGATGCCCGAGAGGAACTCGACGTGCGCGCCGTCAAGGTTCCGGGTCCGTTCGCCGACCCACAAGAAGTGCGCCGAGCAGTCGTAGAACTCGCCGGTCAGGCTGTCCTCGCGCGTGAGTGCCTCTTCGTATCCGAGGATCAATGCTTCGTGCGACGTGTAGAAGTCGACTTCGTGAAGCGAGGAATCGGAACTGAGATCGATGCCGCACGCCGCCATGAAACGCAGTGCGCGGTCGATCTGCCGCGCTGTCGCCTCATATCGCTGTCCCTGCTTGCTTCCGGCAACGAACTCCTGGTTCCACACGTGGATCTTGGATAGATCGGCGAACCCACCCTTCGTTAGGGCTCGCAGCAGGTTCAACGTCGCCGCGCTCTGGTGATACGCACGGATCAACCGGCGCGGATCCGGCCGGCGCGCCTCTGTTTCGAAGGCGAAGTCGTTAACCGCATGACCCCGGAACACGGGTAGCTCGACGCCGTCTTTCTCCTGCCGGATGGCGCTTCGTGGTTTCGCGAACTGGCCGGCGATCCGGCCGATCTTCACGACCGGAAGGCCCCCCGCATAGGTCAACATGACCGCCATCTGAAGGATGATCTTGAGCTTGTCCCTGATCGCGTCGGCGGAGAACTCCTGGAACGACTCGGCGCAGTCGCCGGCCTGGAGGATGAAGGCTTCCCCGCGCGCCGCCCGGCCGAGGGCGTCCTTGAGGCTCCGAGCTTCCCCGGCAAACACAAGGGGCGGCAGCGTGCGGAGTTCCCCCTCGACGGCCGAAAGTACACCGGCGTCCGGCCATTCCGGCTGCTGACCGGCGGTTCGAGTCCGCCACGATGAGGGTGACCATTGATCCACGCTCCAATGGTCGCGTGTTCGGGGGCCTGCGCAAACCAGTTACCTCTGGCACGATTGGCTTGTGACCACCACTGCTCTTGTCTCGCTCGACGAGATCGAGGACGCCCGCCGCCGCTTGAAAGGCGTAGCGGTCGTTACGCCGCTGGATCGGTCCCGGGCTCTTTCCGATCGGATGGGCGGCGAAGTCTTCATCAAGTGCGAGAACCTGCAGCGCACGGGTTCCTTCAAGATCAGGGGCGCCTACAACCGGATAAGCCGGCTGAGTTCGGAGGAGCGTGCCGCGGGCGTGGTGGCTGCCTCGGCCGGGAACCACGCCCAGGGCGTTGCCCTCGCGGCGTCCTTATCGGACTGCCCTTCGACGGTTTTCATGCCCGAGGATGCAGCGCTTCCGAAGGTGGAGGCGACGAAGAGGTATGGGGCGAAGGTCGTGCTGACAGGCAAGGACATCGGCGCGGCTCTGTCGGCGGCGATGGAGTATGCGGAACAGAACCGCAAGGTGTTCGTGCACCCCTTCAACCACCCGAACATCATCGCGGGGCAGGGAACGATCGGTTGCGAGATCGTCGAGCAGCTTCCCGAGGTTGGCACGGTGGTCGTGCCGATAGGTGGAGGCGGCCTGATCTCCGGCATCGCCGCGGCCGTGAAATCACTAAAGCCGAAGACACGGATGATCGGGGTGCAGGCCGCGGGCGCCGCAGCCTTCCCCCCGTCGCTCGATAAGGGTGCGCCCGTCACTCTCGAGCACCTAGCAACGATTGCGGATGGGATAGCTGCGAACACTCCCGGTGACCTCACGCTTGCCCACTGTCAGGCTCTCGTCGACGACGTTGTTACTGTGAGCGACGACGCGATCGCCGAAGCGCTTGTGTTTACGGCCGAGCGGATGAAGCTTGTCCTCGAACCGGCCGGCGCGGCGGGCGTGGCCGGGACGATGCTGTATCCGCGGTTGATGGAACCCCCCGTCCTGGTGCTTTTGTCGGGGGGCAACATCGACCCGCTGCTGTTGCTGCGGGTCATTCGTTTCGGCTTGAGCGCGGCGGGACGCTACTTTGCTTTCCACACGCGTATCGCGGATCGCCCCGGCGCGCTGCACAAACTGCTGGGGCTCATCGCCGAGCTCGGCGCCAACATCGTCGGGGTCGAACATCACCGCGAGGGTGTGCGGATCCACGTCAACGATGTCGACGTGGCGCTCCAGATCGAGACCAAGGGTCCCGACCACATCGAAGAACTCGTAGCCCGCCTCGCAGAGGCGGGCTACGGAGTCGAACGTCTCTAACTACTGCCGAACTGTCCGCGTTTGACTACGGTTTTCAATGAATAAACGCGGACGGTTCAGTTCAGTCGAGTGATTCTTCCTGCTCCTCCCACGGGGTAGTCGGCAGCAGTTATCTGTCCGGCCAGCTCCTCCATGATGTAGTTGGCCAGCGACTGCTGGTAGGTAACGCCGAGCGTTGTGAAGTCGACGTCCCCATACGGGTACTGGTCCCCGCCGCGAGCGAGGAAGTCGATCGTGGCGACGTGCAGTGCATCTCCGGCAACAACGGCTCCTGCTTGGACTATCGGCGTGCCGTCGTCAAGCGCTACCTCGAGCACTCGCTCGCCCGGTGTGACAACGCCCGTGTCCGGGTCGATTGTTCGCGGCGTGGCGGCAGCGTCGTAGGTGAAGGAGAAGCCGGCGATCTGAGCAAAGCGTCCATCCCCGAACTCAACGCGCGACACAGCGTTCTCGAGGATGTCCTTGAACGTCTCACGCGATACATCAGGTACGAGGGAGACGAAGTTCGGGAACGGCAGCATGTCGAAAGTGTGGAGCTCGGTGATGTTTCCTGCCGGGATCTCGCTGTCGTTCCGGATTCCGCCACCGTTCTGCAGCGCAACATCCGGAGCCGGCACACCGAATTCACCGGCAAGCTGCTCGGCCTGCCACAACAGTGCGTCGGTGGCGAGGTTGCCCTCGTTCGTCTCAGCGGTGCGGACTTGGCTCCGCCGCCCGTCCAGAACCACTTCGGAGGTCCCGATGACGTTGTTTGCGAGCGCCTCGATTGCATCGAGGACCGGCTCGACGACTCTAGTGGTGACGAAGTTGTTCGGCGCGACGGCGTCGGGCTCGGCACCCCCGGCGATCCGGCGCGGGCCGCTGCCCGTGTTAATCGTCGTGACGCGTCCTCGGCGGTTGAACTTGACGACCAGCTTACCGAGGTACGTGTAGCTTCCCTTGGTGGTCACGACCGGCACTTCGCGGCCGGTGGAGTCCGTGGCTATCACCGGGTAGGGACCGAAAATCGGGTTCTCTTCGGTGCCGTCGCCGGGGACGAGGAGGTCGCCTTCATTGGCGAGCAATTCGTCACCGCCGCCCGCAACCATGACGTCTACGCCGTGCAGGAGTGGAGCCAGTGCAAGGTCCTCGTCGATGCTCTGCAGGTGACTGATGAGGATCACCTTGTTCACACCTTTGCGGTGAAGCTTGTTGACCTGGTTCTGGATGATGACGGCGACGTCGCTCCTAACCTTCACGTTCCGAGGGCTCGAGATGAATGGGAGAAGTGGCGTCGTTGCACCGATGATCCCGAAGCGCTGGTTGTCCTCACGGACGATCACGCTTTTCGCGATCCGGTCCCTTTCGACGAGCTTCTGTAGGGAGGGCTCACCCTTGAAGTTGAGGTTTGCGCTCAGATAAGGGACCTTCTGCCCAAAACTCCTGATGAAGTTGGAGAGGATGTCCGGGCCGAAGTCGAAGTCGTGGTTGCCGATCGCGATGGCGTCGTAGCCCATTCTGTTCATTGCGATGGCGTCGTAGTAGGGACGGCCCTTCTCGAGGCTGGCGTTGAACTCGGGCCCGGCAAGGAAGTTGTCGCCCGAAGACACAAGCAGTACTCCGCGCCTCTTCCCCTTGGCGGCGGCGGCCTTTGCCTCAGCGACCTTCGTTGCGAAACGTGCCGCCCCCCCGAAGTCCTCGAGCCCGGAGCCTGCATCGATGAGCTGCGATTCGGCATCGTTGTTGTGCAGCAGAGTGAGCGTGTATTGACGCTTGGCCTTCTTGGACTTGGCCGAAGACCGGGCGTCTGCGGGAGCTTCCACCGCCACGGCGATCATCATCGAGGCGGTCAAGAACGCAGCAATAGCGCCCGCGGCGCTGCGCCGCACCGCGCGGGTACTGGTCATGTGATTCCTCCCTGATCAAGGACCTTGCCGGAATTGGCGAACGTAGCTGATTGTTGGACCCCATGGTAGGCCCATCGGCAGCCTTTTGCGATGGCCGTTTGGCCGGGGCTTTGCCCTATTGTGAGCTTGATGACCGATCTAAATCACCAGCAAATAGAACAATTCGCGGCCGCGTGGCTCGCCGAGGACGTGGGTCGGGGCGACCGTACGACAAAGGCGGTCGTTGCCGAGGGGGCACTGGGGCGGGCACACATCGAGGCGCGCTCCACAACGGTCGTCGCGGGCCTCGACGCAGCTCGTGCATGCTTTGCGCACGGCGACGGCGCAGTGGAGTGGCTTTCGCTCCATGAGGACGGGGACTTCGTGGATTTCGGAACAACGCTCGTACGGCTTTCGGGGTCTCTTCGCACGATCCTCACAGGGGAGCGCACTGCGCTGAATATCCTCGGCCGGCTTTCGGGGATCGCGACCGTTACACGCCGCTATGCCGAGGCCATCGCCGGAACTCCGGCCCAGCTGGTCGACACGAGAAAGACGACGCCCGGCCTGCGCCTATTCGAGAAATATGCGGTGCGAGTGGGAGGTGGACGCAATCACCGGTTCGGCCTCGATGACGGAGTGCTCATAAAGGACAACCACATCGCCGCCGCGGGAGGGGTGTCCGAGGCCGTGCGGCGCGCCCGGGACGGCGTGCCCCACGGGCTTCGTGTGGAGGTAGAGGTCACCGATCTATCCGAGCTCGATGAGGCCCTGTCCGCGGGCGCCGACGCGGTGCTGCTCGACAACATGACTCCGGACGAGGTGGCGGGCGCGGTAGCCCGCGCGGGCGGCAAGGCCGTCTTGGAGGCCTCGGGGGGAATAACTCTGGAGAACATTCGTGCGTACGCCGAAACTGGCGTCGACCTGATCTCGGTCGGGGCGCTGACTCACAGCGCTCCGTCTGCCGATCTTTCATTGGAGGTTGAACCGATTGACGCTGCTTAGTCCCGAGGCTCAAAGAGCCGGAGTCGACCACGCGTGGGCGGAGGAAGTTCGGAGGCTGGCGCGCGAACAGGATGCCGTAATCCTTGCTCACAACTATCAGGTGCCGGCGATCCAGGATGTTGCCGACCACGTCGGGGATTCTCTCGAGCTGTCGCGTATAGCGGCGGACGCAGATCAGTCGACGATCGTCTTCTGCGGCGTCCACTTCATGGCGGAGACCGCAAAGATCCTCGCTCCGGAGAAGCGCGTGTTGATCCCCGACAAGGATGCGGGTTGTTCCCTTGCCGAGTCGATCACTGCCGATCAGCTGCGCGCGTGGAAGGCGGAGCATCCCGGTGCGGTCGTGGTGATGTACGTGAACACATCGGCGGAAGTCAAAGCAGAGACCGACTATTGCTGCACGTCCGCAAACGCGGTCAAGGTGGTCGAGTCGATTCCGGCTGACCGCGAGATCCTGTTTGGTCCCGACATGTTCCTCGGCGCGCACGTCGAACGGATGACCGGGCGGAAGTTGGAAGTATGGATGGGCGAGTGTCACGTCCATGCCGGGATCGAGCCCTCCGACATCCAGGACACGATGGCCGCACATCCCGAGGCCGAGCTCCACATCCATCCGGAGTGCGGGTGCTCCTCGCAGTGCATCTACCTGTTGTCGACCGGCGACCTTCCGGCGGACCGCACGTTCGTCCTTGGCACCGGGGGAATGGTTCGGCGGATGCGCCAGTCCGAGGCGAACGAGTTCATCATCGCTACCGAGACCGGCATGCTGCACCGGCTGCGCAAAGAGAACCCGGGCGCCGAGATGATCGCGGCGAACCCCGGCGCGGTGTGCGGCTACATGAAGATGATCACGCCGTCGAAGCTGCTCCGGTGTCTTGAGACCGGCCGCGACGAGGTCGACGTCCCGGCCGAGATCGCGTCCCGGGCGCGCCTCGCCATCGAGCGGATGATCGCCATCGGCTGAGCCGGCTCCTAACGCTAGCTGCCGCTTGGCCTCGCTGCGGGCGGCCAGCCCGGCTGCGGGCGGCGCCATCGCCTCAGGCTCCAAGGGGCTCAGTCGCCTTCGCCGACGGCGCCGTCCTCGCCCGCCGCCGTCCTCGGTCAGCATCCCGGTCGGACTTAGCGATCTCGCGGCTCCAACGCGACGGCTTGGCTCGCTTGACGCTCGCCTCCCTTCCTGGTATTCCCAGGTGCTTCTGTTAAATAGAGTTGCTAGAGGGAGGAATGATGAAACTGAGGCGCTATCGGGGGAGGCACCTCAAACGGCCGCCGGTGCGCCGAGGGCCGGCCGTGGTCGGGACGGCCGCCGCCGTATGGATGGCGGGCTCGCAAGTCGCCCACGCGGGAGTCCATGTCGTCCGCCGGGGGGAGACCCTGTCGGGCATCGCGCGCCGTTACGGAACGACTGTCGATCGGCTCGCAGCGGCGAACAACCTTGCGAACCCGAACTTCATCCTCACCGGGCAACGACTGCGTGTCCGAGGCAGCGTCGGGGCGGGCGCAGTTGCCACGACGGCTCACACAGTGAGTCCGGGCGAAACGCTTTCCTCCATCGCGGCTCGCTACGGGACATCGACCGCAGCCATCGCGCGAATCAACAAACTGAAGGACCCGAACCTCATCATTTCCGGTAGCACACTTCGGGTCCCGGGAGCTTCCGTCGCTTCGCCGGCAGGCGTCGAGGTCGACATCGAGTCCGTGCTCCATCAGCAGGCGGTTGCCTACGGCGTCGAGCCGGCCCTCGTGAAGGCCGTCGCGTGGCAGGAGAGCGGATGGCAGCAGAACGTCAAGTCGTCGGCGGGAGCGATCGGTGTGATGCAGGTGATGCCGGCGACCGCCCGCTTCGTCAATTCGGTACTGGGAGCCGGGGGCCTCGATGTGAAGGCGGCCGGCGATAACGTGCGACTCGGCGTCCGCTACCTCAAGCACATGGTCGACACAATGCCGAATGAGCGTAAGGCGCTCGCCGCGTACTACACGGGTCCCGGCGCGGTTGGCAAGTCCCTCACAAAGGTACAGAAGCAGTACGTGGATGCCGTGCTCGCGCACAGAGAGAAGTTCCGCTAGTTGGATTCGGCGCGCCGGCCAGGGGTTGAGATCAGACCCAGGACGGAACCGAGTAGTGCAGCAACTCCGCCGATCGCAACGAGCGTGATTCCGACGCCGGGGTCCGGGTCTCCAACAATCTCCATGCGGCGCGAGATCGAAGAGTCGAGGCTACCGACCGAACGATACGCGGCAAAGGCGAGAGACCCCACAAATATCGATGCGATGAATGCAAGCCACGCGTAGCCACCCTTCTTCGTTATGGCCAAAGCGCCGGCTGCCGCAGCCACCACCACGGCTCCAGCGATCACGTACCACCCGTCCATTGCATCGACCCCGGCGTAGGGGGTTCGGATCTTCGGTTCCTCGAGCTGCTCGCCACCGAAGTCGGCGTCCGGGTCGATGGCGGGACGGGTACCGATGGTCACCCAGTCCAAAAATGAGCCGGCTATGGCAAGCGCCGCAGCCGCAACAAGTACGGTCACTGCTACGATCCGCGCTCGGTCGAAGTAATCGTTTCGGGAGTAGTCGGACACGGACGGTAGCCTACAGGCGTGGCTAAAAAGAGGCGTTGCCTGCTCGCCGTGCATGCGCATCCCGACGACGAATCGTCGAAGGGTTCGGGCACGATGGCTCGCTACGCGAAGGAGGGCGTGCGCGTCGCGCTCGTGTGCGCGACGGGGGGTGAAGAGGGTGACATTCTCAACCCTCGCATGGACCGTCCGGGAATCAAGGAGCGATTGGCGGAGCTCCGGCGTGCCGAGCTCGAGACCGCTTGTGACATCCTCGGCGTCGAGCATATCTATCATCTCGGATACCGCGACTCCGGGATGCCGGGCGCGGAGTCCAACAACAATCCCGGTGCGTTCTGGAACGCCGATCCCGACGACGTGGTGGAACGGCTCGTAAAGATCATCCGCGCCGAGCGGCCTGAAGTCGTCCTCGCGTACGACGAGTCAAAGGGCTACCCCCATCCGGATCACGTCCGTGTGCACGAGCTCGGAACGCGCGCGTGGCGGGAAGCCGGTGATGCCGACAAGTGGCCGGATGCCGGCGCGCCCTGGCAACCGGCGAAGCTCTACTACTTTGCGGCGTTCACGCGCTTGCGCATTGAGAAGTTGCACGCCGCGGCGCAAGATCACGGGCTAGAAAGTCCGTACGGCGAATGGCTCGAGCGCTGGGATGAGAGCGAGTTCGAGGATCCCGCGATCACGACAAAGGTCGATGTTGCCGATTACATCGAGCTTCGCTCGAAGGCATTGCTGGCGCACGCGACGCAGATCGATCCGGATAGCTCCTGGTTTGCCATTCCCGACGACCTGCAGCGGCGCGTGTATCCGTGGGAGGACTTCACTCTGGTCGAGTCGACCGTCGACGGGAAGCTTCCGGAAGACGATCTCTTCGCATCGATCCCTTAGAGAGCGCTACTCCTCGGATGGGCGCCCAACGCGCCTTTTCTCGAGGGTCTCTTCGACCACGGCCGCGATCTCGTCGCCCATCAGCTCATCGTGCTCGAGCAGCGCGTCGCGCAGTGCCTGGACGAGGTCCCGGTTGTTCTCCAGCAGATATGCAACTTGATCTTTGTGCCGCCTGAGGATGTCCTCCACCTCTCGTTTGGTGTCGTCGTTGGTGAGGATCTTGGCGACGATGTTTGCGGAGTGACCGGCCCCGTTGTCGACGGCCTCGTACGACACCAGCGATGAACCCATCCCGTACGTGCCGACCATCTGAGCGACCAGCGTTGTTGCGGCGGTGAGGTCGGATGACGGCCCGGTTCCCGACTCGCCAAAGAAGAGTTGCTCCGATGCCATACCTGCGAGTGCGATCTTCAGCGTTGCCTCAAGCTCCGATTTGGTTCGGGTGAATCGCTCCTCCATGTCGGAATGGGCAAGGAGCCCGAGAGCTTGCCGGCGCTTGATGATCGAGAGCACCTCGAGCCTTCTCTCGGTCGCACAGAGGTAGGCGGCTACCGCGTGCCCGGCTTCGTGGGTTGCGATGATCTTGCGCTCGCGATCCGTATAGGCGACGGGATGTGCGAGTCCGATCTCCTCGGAAAGGCGAGCTCGCTGCACGTCGCGCCAGTTCAGCTCCCGGCGACCGTCGCGCAGCGCCCACACGAGCGCCTCATCAAGGACGTGCTCGAGCATTGCGGGCGAGTATCCAAGGGACATCGACGCGAATTCCTCGCGCAAGTCGAACCGGTTCATGTCCTCAGAATGCGCGCGCCGGTCGAGGAAGTAATCGATGAGCTCCCGGCGCCCGGCGCGGGAGGGAAGGTCGAAATAGAGGGTGCGATCGAATCGCCCCGGCCTAAGAAGCGCCGGATCGAGATCCTGCGCGCGGTTGGTCGCGCCGATGATCAAGACGTTGTTGTATTCGCCGCGACCTTTCTTCAGCTGCCGCCTTGCAGGCAGGAACAGGTTCACGAAGTCGAAGAACGAATACTTGACCTTTCCCCAGAACGGCGGTTCGTCAAAGGACTGGAGCTGCACGAGAAGCTCGTTCACGATGCCCTCCGTCCCGCTGGTCATCGTCTTGAAGACCGACATTCCGTGCGTCCGGTGGCCCGAGAACGAGTCGACACCTCCACGCGAACCGCCGACGGCGTCGATCTCCTCGATGAACCCGATCGCACCGCCCTCTTTGCGAGCCGCCTTCTTGATGATCTTGAAGAACCCGCGGATCTTGCGGGCGGTTGCCCCATAGAACATCGACTGGAATGCCGGCGCCGACACGAAGAAGAAGGGGACGCCCGCCTCAGAGGCCATCGCCTTTGCCATGTGGGTTTTGCCCGTTCCGGGCTTGCCCTCGAACAGGATGCCGCGCCGAGGATTGCCTCCGAGCTCCTCCTTGAACGTCTTGTAGGTCAGGAAGATCTGCAGCGTGCGAGTGACCTCCTCGAGGACGATTTCGAGGCCCTTGACGTCCGAGAAGCCCACCGAGAGCTGATCGGGGCTGAAGCGAACGTGAGGCGAGCGGGCGTTGACGGCCAGCGGGAGCAGGACGGCTGCGCCGATGATCACCAGCATCATCAGGGGGAACAGCCAGATCCATGCGTCGGCGCCGATGCTGGGCCAGCCGAACTCCAGCGGGCGGCCCTCGATCACCCGTTTTATGAGGTAGGCCCCGATTACCAGGATCAGATAGAAGAGGTAGCGGAGCCGCTTCTGCCGGTTCCGCTCGCGGATGTGCTGGACGTCGGCTCGGTGCTCCGCCGCGACCGTATGGAAGGTGTCCGCCGGGGGCGGGACCCCCTTGCCCTTCGGAGCCGTCTGTCCTGCCGGCGCCGCCTGGGTAGATTCCTCGTGCTCCACGTTGCGCGCTCCAGTCCGTCCGACCCGGGCCGGCTGCGCCGGGGGCAGGAAGATTTTGCCATGTCCCCAGCACCGGCGAAAGGCCCTTTAAGTAAGGGTCGGAGATGTGAGGTCTTTACCTTTAGCGGATCGAGGTAAAAGGGCAAGAGGGACCAGGAAAAAGGGCGCCGCGACGGCGGCGGCAAGCCCCTCGGCGAGGCCGATCGGTACGAACGCCACCACGTCGGGGACCGGCTCGGCCAGGAGGCTGCCCGTGCGGTGGACGAGCATCCCGACGGCGAAAGCCAGAGCAATCCCTGCGGTGAGAATGCCGGGGGTGCAATTCGGCGCTGGATGCCGCCACGCGCCGAGACTGTGGCTCAGGGAGTCGGCAACCGTCGGGAGCCGGCCACCGCTATCCCTCTGCGCGATGCGCCTGGCCGCACCGGCGAGGAGGGGTATGAGGGCGAGCTCAATCGCTATCACTGCGAGCAGGGCGCTCCGAGCCGACTGAAGATCGGCCGCTCCGATCCCGCGCACCAGTTGATCGGGAGGCAGCTCGGCGATCGCCGGGTGCAGCTCCCACATCGCGACAACGCGCCGGTAGGCAAACGCGCGCCCTACATGAAGCGGGACGGCGAACAGGGCCACGAGCAGAAACAGCGTGGCGAAGTTGCGGAACACGAACCGGAGCGTCGAGTCGAGCGACATCCCGCCGGAGTGTAGACCTACCCGACCCCCAATTTTCTTTCCGCGCAATCTGGGGGTTTCAAAGGGAATCGCGGAAAGAACAGGCAGAGCCGGCATCCCGTAGGGTCCTCGGATGCGGATTCTGCTGTGGCACGGCTATCTGCTGCGCGGCTCGGGCTCCAACATCTTCAAGGCCAACATCGTCAGAGCGTGGCGCGCGGACGGGCACGAGGTTCTCCTCATGTGCCAGGAGCGTGATGTGGAGGGCCTCGCCTTCATCGATGCTCACGGTGACTTTGCGCCGGACAACCGGAGCTACACGTCGACCCCCATCGACGTGCCGGCCGGCGAAGGCTTCGCCACTCTGCTTCGGCCCGCAATCGGCCCGATCCTGCCGGTCTACGTGTTCGATGAGTACGCAGGATTCACGGCGAAGTGTTTCGTCGATCTCACCGACGACGAACTCAACGATTATGTCGAGACAAACGTCACCGCGCTCGAAACCGCCGTCCGCACGTTTCGCCCCGACGTGATCATCACCGGACACGAGGTCATGGGGCCGTCCATCGCACGACGAGCCTGCGCCGAAACCGGAACGGCCTACACCGCACAGCTCCACGGAAGTGCACTCGAGTACGCAGTCAAGCTCCAGGAGCGTTACCGGCGCGCCGCCGAGGAGGGACTCGGGGGCGCCGCAACCGTTGTGGCTGGGAGCGACTACATGGTGCGCGAAGCGAGCAGCGTCGTCCCCGGGTGGGAGGACCGAGCGGTCGTCGTCAATCCTGGATGTGACGTCGAGCTATTCCGGCCGGTCGAACGAAGGCCCGGCGCGCCGGTCGTGGGCTTCGTAGGCAAATTCATCCCGCAGAAAGGCGTGCACCATTTCCTCGCCGCCCTCGGACTGGTGCGGACTCAAAACCTAAAAGCCGTCGTCGTCGGTTTCGGGGATATGGATGGACCGCTGCGCGCGCTCTGGGCCGCGATGGCCTCCGGTGACGCCCCGACGATGAGGACGATCGCGCGCGAGGGGGACCTCACCCAGCTCACCGAGTTCCTGAACTCCGGAGCAGTCGACTTCGAGTACTTCACACGCGCGGCTCACACCGAATTGACGTTCACCGGAAGGCTCGACCACGGCCCACTGTCCGGCGTGATGCCCGAGATGGACGTGCTCGTGGTCCCGTCCATCTTGGCCGAGGCGTTTGGGATGGTCGCTGCCGAAGCGGCAGCGTGCGGAGTGCTGCCGGTGGTACCGCTTCACTCGGGGATTGCGGAGGTGGGAATCGCTCTCGAGGAGGCGATGGGGCGCCCCGGCCTGCTCCTGTTCGATCCCGACCGTCCGATTGAGGACATCGCTGCGCGGATCGATGAGATCCTGGCGATCCCGCTCGAGGAGCGCCGGGTCCTGGCCGCCGCCGCCACCGACCTCGCCATCGAGCGCTGGTCGTGGGTCACCGTCGCCCGGAGGCTGCTGAATGCCGCTCTCGGCCCCGGCTAAAAGGCTAGGGTGCTGGGCGGATGACTTCCTTCTCATCGGATGGCACCGAAAACCGCATGAGGTGGGATCGCACCGGTTCCGGCTTCATGGAGGCCTGGTACCTGACGCTCAATCACAGAGAATCCGGTTCCGGTCTGTGGCTCCGCTACACGATCACCGCGCCCCGTGGCAGCGATCCGTACTGCGATGTCTGGGGGGTCTGGTTCGACCCAGAGGGAAAGCGCAACCTTGCCGCCCGGCAGCGTTACTCGATCGATCAGCTCGCCCCCGCGGACGGGCGCGACGACGGCGCTCTGGTGCGGATCGGATCGTCGTGGCTCTCCGAGACGCACACCGAAGGTGAGGTTTCGGACGGAGAGCGCACAATGGCGTGGTCGTTGGACTTTGAACCCGCCGAGATGACCTTCCAGCACCTTCCCGGTCCACTCCGGGGCCGAATAGAGAAACGGGTCTCGACCGTATGTGCGCCGAATCTCTCGGTCCCATTCGTCGGTTCTGTGACGATCGACGGCGAGCTCTTCACGTTCCACGGCGAACGCGGGTGTCAGGGGCACCGCTGGGGCCGGCGTCACGCGCAGTCGTGGGCATGGGCGCATTGCTCCTCGTGGGAGGGCGGCGAGGATGTTGTGTTCGAAGCCCTCGCCGCTCGATCGAAGATCGGGATGTTGCCGGTTCCGACGATGACGTTCGTGTTCCTTGGGTACGAGAATCAGGACATCGCGTTCAACGACCTGAAATGGGCCCTGCGCGCAAAGAGCCGATACGAGATGCCCACATGGGCGTTCACTGCGCACAATGACGATTACAAGATCACCGGTGCCGCTCGTACGTCCATAGATCGCCTTATGCAGGTGACCTACATCGATCCGGACGGTCTCCCGAGGTACTGCGCGAATTCGGAGATCGGTGATCTCGGGATTGAGTTGTATCGCCGCGACGGCAC
>Ga0299907_10000744_pt1 | contig 16917 bp, 18 predicted proteins | sample RVTome_16_FD_198680 | JGI IMG/M metagenome (GOLD analysis project Ga0299907, IMG submission 198680) | Soil microbial communities from uranium-contaminated site in the Upper Colorado River Basin, Wyoming, United States - RVT152D67 (version 2) ...
AACCTGCCACACCGACGGCGCCAAGGGCTGTCGAGGCAGCCACGATCGGAGCAGCGACCAGATTGATCAGCGGGGACAGGAGCGGAACCCTGTCGAAATGGACCAACAGGAGCGGCGCCACTGCGATTTGGGCTCCAAGGGTCACCATCAGAGCCCTGGCAACCCATCCTCCCACCGGCCAGCGGGCGCCGACGAGGACGCCGGCGGTGGCGACGACCGAGAGCTGAAACCCGACGTTCGAGGTCAGCCCCGGGTCGCTGATGACGAGGACGACCACCGCCAGGGACAGGAGCTGCCAGGCTTCCAGGACCACACCGAACAATCTGGCGGCGAGAGCCAGGCCTGCCATCAGCGCGGCACGCACCACGGAAGGCTCAAACCGAGTTGCGGCCACGTAAATCGGAAGCGACAGCATGCCGAGGAGGGCACGACGTCTCGGACCAAGAGCGAGAGGTCCCGCGGCGACGGCGAGCAACGCAAGAAACAACGCCACATTCGACCCACTCACTGCCACGAAATGAGCCAACCCGCTGCGTCGCATCGCCTCGACATCGGCCTCGGAGATCCGGTCTGTCTCGCCGATGAGAAAACCCGCCAGCAAGGCACGCCCATTGTCGAACGGGGCGAGACGATCATTCACATGATCGCGAACAAAGCGGCCGGCCCAATGGAAGGGGAACCGGCTCCTCTGCACCGCCGATACGGCGCGGACCTCTACGACTGCTCCGTACGGCCGGCCCGACGCCTTCCCAGGCTCGCCACCAACCCTCCCAGTGATGATGAGGGTGTCTCCCCGGCCCGCGTCCACCTGAGCGGCGAGGTCAACGAGGACCGAGCGCTCTTCCAGCGTCCCCAAGGCCCATGGGCCGAATCTTCCCTCGATGATGTCGGACCTGAGAGTGACCGGTCCCTGGTAACCACCGCCTCGCCCAAGCGGAGCCGGCTCAGGAGCCCCGATCGAAGCGACCAGCCAGGCCACGATGGCCACCGCGATCCAAGGTCGCGACGCTCGTGGTGGCACTGCCGGGTGTTCTGTGTTCACGGCCTCACGAGATCGCGAATCGCCTCCAGCTTGGCCTCGCCAATCCCGGGGACTTCGAGTAGATCCTCGACGGCCTCGAACCGGCCGTTGGCCTCCCGGTGGGAGACGATCCGCTCCGCCAGGACCGGGCCCACTCCAGGCAGAGACTCGAGATCGGTCATGGATGCCTGGTTGATCGACAACACACCAACGTCTCCGCCACCCCCCACGGTGCCGCCCGTGGCCCCGGGGACAACGATCTGCTCGCCGGGGACGATGGGTGCCGCAAGATTGATCTGTTCGACCAAAGCCCCGGCGAGCAGCCCGCCGGCGGCCTCGACGGCATCGGCCACGATTGCGTCTACCGGAACATCGACAACGCCTGGCGAGACCACCATCCCCGACACATGGACCGTTACCGACTCCTCGGGGGTCTGGGCGGGCCGCAACCCGGAATCGCTTGTCGACGTTGCGACCGGGACGGGGGATCTACCCATCAATGCCCCTACCGAAACGGTGATGGCCGCGAGCACAACCACCATCGCCACCCGTCCCCGCATCTCACCCATTGTTCGATACCTACCTCCCCGGCCCCACCGATGGAACCCCTCCGACCCACGTCGAGCGGAGAAAGAGCAGAATCTGGCACCAGTGGACATCAACAACCGCCGAGACCAGGTGCGTCAGCTGTTCGACGCGGGAGTGGCCGCCGTCGATCCGGAAAAACTGGTGAGTGAGAACCTGGCCGACCGGAGGGAAGCTCCGGTGACGTTGATCGCGATCGGGAAGGCATCGCCTGCGATGTGCCGGGGAGCAGCCCGGATCGCCGATGAGGTGCGAGGCATCTGTGTCGCCATGGCCCCGGATGAGGTACCTGAAGGTGTCGAGCTCCTCGTGGGTAATCACCCGATACCCGGCGCCAGATCGTTTCGGGCCGGGCAACGCGTGCTCGAGGTCGCAGCGAAGGCACCTGGCACGATCATTGCCCTCATCTCGGGAGGAGGCTCCGCGCTTTGCGAGCATCCCATCGCCGGGGTGAGCCGCGAATTCATACGGGAAGCCAACAAAACCCTGTTGTCGTCTGGAGTCTCGATAGCGGAGATGAACCTGGTGCGCCGACATTTGTCGGCGATCAAAGGTGGAGGATTGGTCCATGCAGCGCAGAGACCCATCGACACCTATCTCATTTCCGATGTGTGTGGGGCAGATCCTTCAGTGATCGCGTCGGGCCCAACAGTACCCGCCGCTATCGATCCGGAGGCCGCCATAGCGGCCATGGCCGACAACGGAATCGCCGTCCCCCAGCTGGTGAAGGAAGCAATCAGAGACGCTCCGCGCCTCCCTTCCCGAGCCGTGCCGGTCCACGTGATCGCCGATGGCCACACGGCAGCGGAGGGGGCGAGCGCAGCCGCGCGCACCAGTGGGCTACAGGTCTCCGTTCTGGATGGTTGGCTGGCTGGTCACATCTCCTCAGCGCTCGATGAATTCATGATGCAAGCTGGTCCGGGCCTCACCATCGCCACCGGAGAGCCCGAGGTGGCGGTCAGCGGAGAGGGACGCGGCGGCCGCAACACCCACGCCGCCTTGCTGGCGGCCCCACGGCTCGCGGGCACAGATGGTGTTTTTGCCGCGTTCGCCACCGACGGTGTCGACGGAAATTCCTCGAGTGCCGGAGCCATCGTCGACGGAGAGACCGTGTCGAGGGGAGGCGATCCCGGTCCTGCACTCCAGCGCTACGACTCCGCCAGCTACCTTCGCACTACAGGAGATCTGGTAGAGACCGGACCAACCGGAACCAACGTCTCAGATCTTTGGATCCTGTGGCAGTGAGAGCTCGGGATCTCACCCATGGCCGGGAATTGCACCCGAGAGAAAACTCATATGGAGGTGAGTCATGAGAAGCCCAGCCCTTGACCGACTCGAGACGCTTATCGGAACCTGGGACTTGACGATGACCAACGCCTTCTTCCTCGACAGTCTCGACGAACGGGTGGGCGGGAGTGCGTCTTTCGAGTGGCTCGACGACGTGCTGGTTGTGTTCCGCTGGGGTCTCGGTCCGACTCCGCCGGCCGTGTGTGTAATCGGCTACAGCACCCCCGAGGAGCAATACCACATGCTCTATCACGACGACCGGGGGGTGGCACGGATGTTTGCGATGGAACTCACCGAAGACCACTGGAGCCTGCATCGGGAGAACTCCGATTTCTACCAGCGATTCGAAGCCAGACTCGAGACCGACAAGATAGTCGGTGCCTGGGAGGCGTCCGAAGACAAAGGCAAGACCTGGCGCAAAGACTTCGACCTCATCTTCGATCGCGTCCCAGCATGATGCGGACGGTCCCCCGTAGGGTGCTCCGGTAAATGCTGGACACCTCCATCTACCGGGTGCCACCGGACACCGCCTTCCAGTGGTCGGGACACGATCCAAGTGCCAAAGTCGGCTTCGAAGGCGGGAAACAGGAGGGCAAAGCGGTCCAGCCAGATCTCAGCAAGCGACTTTCGGAGCTGCAGCGGCGACTCTGGGCGGAATCCCGACAGAGTCTCCTGATCGTTCTCCAGGCCATGGACACCGGCGGCAAGGACGGCACCATCCGCCATGTTTTCCGAGGGGTGAATCCCCAAGGAGTGCATGTGCGCAACTTTGGGGCGCCGTCGGATTGGGAGCTGGCCCACGACTACCTCTGGCGGATTCACCACCACACCCCGGAGGATGGGGCGATCACGATCTTCAACCGCTCCCACTACGAAGATGTCCTGGTGGTGCGGGTCCACGGTTTAGCCGGGCCCGAGGTATGGCGCAAGCGTTACCGGCACATTCGAGAATTGGAACGGATGCTGGCCGACGAGGGAACCCGCATCGTGAAGCTCTTCCTGAACATCTCCAAGCAGGAACAGGCCGACCGACTCCGGGCCCGGTTGGAGCAGCCAGAGAATAACTGGAAGTTCCGGAGAGCCGACCTCGACGATCGCAAGCTATGGGACCGGTTCCACGAGGCCTACCGACAAGCCATTGCCGAAACCTCGACCGACTACGCCCCCTGGTATGTGGTACCAGCCAACAGGAAGTGGTATCGCAACTTGGTCGTCTCCAACATCCTCATTGAGACGCTCGAGTCGATGGATCCCCGATATCCAGAGCCCGAAAAGGACCTCGACGACGTGGCGATCACATAGTCGAGATAGTGAGCGAGGTGAGCTCCCGTGCTTCCCGCTCCATGCTGATGTCGAGGTATGCCTGGCGTGGGCTCTTTCCCCTGATGCGAGCGATCCAATACTCCTTCAGGTAGGCGGTGACAAAACGGAGATACCCCGAGGCGAGGTACTGGCGGACGTGAACCAGTTCGTGGATGACAAGCCGGGCCAGACGCTGCGGATCTCCTCGCATCACTTCAGGGTCGACGCACACGAACCGCCAATGGGTCGACCCGCTGATCCCAGCACGCCAAAAGCGACGGAAGATCCGGGATGCGGGCCATACGTTTATGTGATCGGGATCCACTGGCGCGATCCGCACCCGAAATGTCTCCGTGTCGTAACCGGCCTTGCGGAGAATGCGTCCCGCGTTCACCCGACGACGACGTTGACGAGGTTGGGCGGTCGCGCGATCACCCGCTTGATCTCCTGGCCATCGATCCACGACTTGATCTTGTCTGATCCCAGGGCCAGCTCGCTCGCCTGCTCCGACGTTATCTCGGCGGACACTTCGATACGATCGCGCACCTTGCCGTTGACCTGGATCACCAGAATGGCGGACTCCTCCTTGGCCAACTCGGGATCCCAGGAAGGCCACGCTTCGGTGGCCAACATCGAGCCGTATCCCCTTTGCGCCCAGAGCTCGTGGGCGATGTGAGGGGTCATCGGCGACAACATCAGTAAGAGGAGACGGAGAACTTCTGCATAAGTCTCCTGACGTGGCGAGCCAGCCAAGTAGTCGCTGAGCTCGTTGGACAAGACCATCAATGCGGGCACGGCGGTGTTGAAATGGAATCGGTCGATGTCTTCGGTGACCTTGTGCACTGTGCGGTGCGCCAGGCCGAGGATCTCCTGGTCGCTGTTGTCAATATCACGGTCGGCGAACTCGTGGTCGGCGGTGGCGATCCTCCACACCCTCTCCAGGAACCGGCGGGTGCCGTCGATCCCGTTGGGATTCCATGCTGCATCGTCGGTGGGTGGGCCCATGAACAGGTGATAGAGACGCAAGGCATCGGCTCCATGAGTTTCGAACAGCCCGACCGGGTCGACGACATTTCCCTTCGACTTGGACATCTTCGCTCCTTCGAGGGTGATCATGCCCTGGGTGAACAGCCGCATGAATGGCTCCTCCACGTTGGACAGTCCCATGTCGTACAGGACCTTGGTAATGAAGCGGGCGTAGAGGAGGTGGAGGATGGCGTGTTCGATGCCGCCGATGTACTGGTCGAGCGGCATCCAGTAGGCGGGCTTTTCCGGGTCGAAGATCGCCTCGTCGTTTCGTGCGTCGGCGAAGCGGAAGAAGTACCAAGAGGAGTCGACGAAAGTGTCCATGGTGTCGGTTTCACGTTGCGCCGGCCCGTCACACTCCGGGCACTTCGTGTTGACAAACTCGTCGACCGCGGCCAAAGGTGACCGTCCCTTGGGCAGGTAATCCTCGATGTCGGGCAGCAATACCGGCAGATCCTTCTCCGGGACGGGGACCAGCCCACACTGCTCACAGTTGATCATGGGGATCGGACAGCCCCAGTAGCGCTGGCGGGAGATCAGCCAGTCACGTAACCGATACTGGATCGTGGCTTCGCCCATTCCCTGATCCTCCAGCCACCGGGTGATCCGGGAGATCGCCTCTGCTCGTTCCAGCCCGTCGAGGAAGCCTGAGTTGATGGTGATGCCGTCGCCGATATATGCCTCCCCCTCCCAACCCTCTGGAGGCTGCACGGTGCGGATGATCTCGATGCCGTATTTGGTAGCGAAGTCCCAGTCACGTTGGTCCTGGCCGGGGACGGCCATGATCGCCCCGGTCCCGTAACCCATCAAGACATAGTCGGCGATGTAGATGGGGACCCGGCGATCGTTGACAGGGTTGATCGCATACTTCCCGGTGAAGACCCCGGTTTTCTCGCCTTCCGCCATTCGCTCCAGCTCGCTGGCTCGATTCGCCTCCACGATGTACTCACGCGCTTCGGCTTCGTTCTCGCTGCCTGAAATCAGCGACGGGACCAGCGGATGCTCCGGAGCCAGGACGCAGAAGGTCATACCGAAGATGGTGTCGGGACGGGTGGTGAAGACGTCAAAGACACCATCCCCGTCGACCTCGATGCTGAAGGCTGCTCCTTCGGAGCGACCGATCCAATTGCGTTGCATCGTCTTGACCCGCTCCGGCCAATGCTCCAGGGTCTCGATGTCGTCGAGCAGCCGGTCGGCGTAGTCGGTGATCTTGAAGAACCATTGGGCCAAGTTCTTATGCACGACCGGGGTGCCGCACCGCTCACAGGCGCCATCGATGACCTGCTCGTTGGCGAGCACGGTCTGGTCCTCGGGACACCAATTGACCGGTGCCTCCGACTTGTAGGCCAGGCCCCTCTTGTACAGCTCCAGGAACAGCCACTGATCCCAGCGGTAGAAGCTTGGATCGTGTGACGCCAGCTCGCGGTCCCAGTCGTACATCGACCCCAGCTGCTGAATCTGGCTGCGCATGGTGTCGATATTGCGCTCGGTGTTGATCCGGGGGTGGATGCCGTCCTTGATGGCAGCGTTCTCGGCATTGAGCCCGAAGCTGTCCCACCCCATCGGAGAGAGCACATTGAAACCCTGCATGGTCTTGTATCTGGTGAGCAGGTCGCCGTAGGTGTAGTTACGCACGTGACCCTGGTGGAGTGTTCCAGAGGGGTACGGATACATGCAGACGTTGTAGAACTTCGGCCTGGAGGGATCGGCTTCGGCACGGAAGATCCCCTCGGTGGCCCAATCCTTTTGCCAGCTGGCCTCGATTGCTTTGTGGTCGTAGGACATCTGAGCCTGACAGGGTAATTGCTGCTGCGAACATGGTCAGGCCACTAGATCAGGAGAAACCAAGTGACAATCGAACGGGTCGGTGTGATAGGTGGGGGCTTGATGGGCTCTGGCATAGCCGAGGTTTGTGCCCGAGCCGGGAGCGAAGTCATCGTCCACGAGATCAACGTCGAGATGGCCGAAGCCGCACTCGGGAGGATTGAGGACTCATTCGCCCGGGCTGTCGACCGAGGCAAGCTGGAGACAGCGGAACGTGACCAGGCCCTTGGGCGGATCACCGTCTCCACTGATCTCGATCGGCACAGCGATCGTCAGCTCGTGATCGAGGCAGCCACGGAGAACGAGGAGCTGAAGAAAAAGATCTTCGCCGACCTTGACGCCCTGGTGCCTGCTGATGCCTTGCTTGCCTCGAATACCTCATCGATCCCAATAACCCGGCTCGCTGCGGCGACCGGGCGACCTGATCGGGTGGTTGGGCTCCACTTCTTCAACCCCGTACCGGTGATGGCCTTGGTCGAGCTGGTCACGACGGTCAAGACCGCAGATGAGACTCGAGACACGGCCCGGACCTATGCGCAGGGCCTGGGCAAGACCGTGATCCTGGCCAGGGACCGGGCCGGCTTCGTGGTCAACATGTTGCTGGTTCCCTACATGCTGGCGGCGATCCGGATGTACGAGGCAGGTGTTGCCTCGGCTGAGGACATCGATACCGGGATGCGGCTCGGGGCAAACCATCCCATGGGCCCGTTGGAGTTGACCGACTTCGTCGGCCTCGACACCACCAAATATGTCGCCGACGTCCTGTTCGAAGAGTTCAAAGAACCGTTCTACGCCGCTCCCCCACTACTCACCCGGATGGTGGAGGCCGGGCTCCACGGGCGGAAGGTCGGCGAGGGCTTCTACGAGTACCGGGAGGAAGGGGCGGGTGTGGGTGAGTCGTTGCGGACTAGATAGGTCTGGCGACTCAAAACCTTCGCAGTGAGCCTGTGGACTCATGACAGTCCGGTTTTCCACAAGCATGATCGCCTGATCGTGCCCTCGTGGAAAAGGTTGGGATAGTGCTGGATTACCCGGGTTTGAAGAACGACCCTGATGAAGCGACCGCATTGACCGAGATCATGCATCTGGTCGACATGGCGCCAGGAGTCACCTCGGACGGCTGGAGCCGGCTGACGGCCCGCCTGTTCGCCATCGACACTGCCATGGTGGCCGTGCGGCGCAACATGCCTTTGATGTCCGAGGCGGATCGTCAGAGTCTCGTTCTTCTCTTGCAGCAGGCACGCACGCTGGTGACTTCCCACCGTGACGACGAGCTCGACTTCGTTCAGGCTGCTCTCGAAGCCCACCTGAGCCAAACGGCTCCGGGACGGGAACGACAGGTGTGGCTGACCGCGATCGACGCTCTCCTCCCCAGCCCTTATCGGGCGGCGTCGGTCGCGACCAAGAGCGCCCTCTCCCTGGGCGCAACCGAGACTCTCGTGGATCTCGCCGAGCTACTTCGCGACAGCCTCCTGGCATGTCTCCAGGAAGGCTCATCGCAGCTCCAACCCGGCACGCCCTTCTACATGACCGGGTGATCGGTCATATTGGCCGGAAACGCAGACTGTCGCGAATCTCGGTCAGCAGCTCGATCTGAGAGGGACCACCCTCGGGCTCATCTTGGTCCTGCCCGTACCGATCCTTATATGCGTTGTAGGGCTTGACGATGAAAAGGAACACGGCGAGAGCTGTGAGCAGGAAGACCACAGCCGCGGTGACGAACGATCCCCACATGATCACTGAGTCATTGACGGTGAACGTCAGCTCACCGAAGTTGGGCTCTCCGAACGGTATGGCCACGATCGGCATGATCACATGTTCGACGAGAGAACTGACCACTGCCTGGAAGGCCAGACCCATGATGAAGCCAACCGCGAGCATGACGACGTTGCCTTTGGAGATGAATTCCTTGAACTCGTTGATCATCCGGGCAATGTTAGTTTTGCCGTCGATCCGACCCCGGAACATGTCGGCCTCGACCAGTTTTTCGGCGATGGCCCTACCATCCCGCTCGCGGCTCCGTTCACCAGTGCCTCGCTTCGTATCCATGTGGGGACGGCAACGGAGCCACAACCACCTCAGCCGGCGAAGCGTTTGGCGAGCTCCCGGCCTATCGACACCAGCTCGGCCCGGAGCTCATCAGGGCTCTCGACATCGAAGTCCATCGACAGGCTGAGCAGATAGCGGGCGAGCCACCCCATCTCGTCCGCCCCGATGACCAAGCGGCAGGAGGCAGCGTCGATCGGCTCGACCGTGCCCACTCTTGGCGAGATCTCATGTCGGGCCCGCTCGGCCGATGCATGGAGCAATATCGAAGCCGGGTACTTCCAGGCGTCGACGGTGATTCCCCGCTGCACGAGCTCGACGGGATCAGGACCTTTCCGGCGAACTGCCTTCATTCCCGTCGCCACCGGTTCGGTGATCCGGTCCAGGCGAAAAGTCCGCCAGTCGTCCCGGTCGAGATCAAACGCGACCAGATACCAGCGTCGACCAGTATGAACGAGGCGAACGGGCTCGATCCGGCGCTGGGTGCGTCTCCCCTCGTTGTCGATGTATCTCAGCCTCAGACGCTCTCCCTTGCGAACTGTCGATGCGACGAGCGCCAGGGTGGAGTGGTCTACCTCCGGCCTGCTGGCACCGAGCATCGAGGTGGTGGCCTCTGAGACGTCCTCGAGACGAGAGCGCAGTCGGGCGGGGAGGACATGTTCCAGCTTGGCGAGCGCCGATAAGCTGGAATCTTCGAGACCGCTGACCGCAGTGGTCGCCGACACACGCAGGCCCAACGCCACGGCCAGTGCCTCGTCGTCGTCGAGCAGCAGAGGCGGTAGCTTGCCTCCGGCACCCAACCGATAGCCACCACCCGGGCCTGCCACTGCCTCGACCGGATAGCCCAGATCGCGGAGACGGGTGATGTCGCGGCGGATGGTTCGTGGCGTCACCTCCAGCCGACGCGCCAGCTCTTCGGCAGTCCAATCGATCCGTCCTTCGAGAAGGCCGAGCAATTTGAGAAGTCGTTCCGCCGTGTCCATGCGCCTCCGAGTATCTCCAAATATGCGGACTGATCCTGTCCGCAATTGTCCCTAGCGTATCGGAGGTAAGGACGCGAAGGAAGCGACACCATGTACATCAACCACGACCTAGCCAGGGCTCTCCTCGAAGAGCGACGCAGGCTGGCGGCGAAACTGGCCCTCACCCGACTGCGCCCTCCCCAACCGGTAATCGAGAAGGCGCTTCCAGACGCCGACGTGATCGAATTGGCTTTCGGGACGCACTGCGAAACCGAGCAGATCGGCGCCTGACCATGAGTTGGGAGTTCAGAGCCGACACGGAGGCAGGGGAAATGAAATGTGTGCCGCTGACTCCGGGACGATTCCCCGACATGGAGAACGTATTCGGGGAGAGGGGAGCTGCCCGCCGCTGCTTCTGTATGTACTGGAGACGCCCCAAAGGCGGCTTCGGTGACGATCGAGACAATCGCGACCGGTTTGCCGACATAGCTGCGGAGGGCCCGCCACCCGGGCTGCTCGGATACATCGACGGCCGACCGGTGGGCTGGGTCCAGGTCGGCCCACGGTCCCATTTCCCGACTTTGGAACGCTCCAGACTGCTCAAGCCCGTCGATGAAGTCGAGCCCTGGACGATCAACTGCTTCGTGGTGAAGGTCGGTGAACGCCAGCAAGGCATCGGACGGAGTCTGCTCGCGGCCGCCATCGCCTACGCCAAGGAGCAGGGGGCAGAAGTAGTGGAGGCTTACCCGGTCGACGGGACCAGGGAATCCGTTGTCGACTATTTCACCGGGACGCTAGGCATGTTCAACGAGCACGGCTTCGTCGAGATGATCCGTCGCAACGACACCCGGCCGATCGTGCGCCTCACCCTCTGACCGCTCTTGGGTCGGTTTCTGTAGATTTGGTCAAATGAGTGGCCCCATCGACGAGCTCGACCGGCAGAGCACCAACCGAGGCATGGCCGTGATCGAAGTGCGTGAGGGCCGCACGGCGAATATCGGTCAGCTCGGCATCGTTCGGGTCCTGCCCACGAAGAACCGCAGGACCGTGGGCCCATGGTGTTTCGTCGACCTCATGCAGGCCGACGACGTGGACCGCCCACCGCCACTCGAGATCGGGCCCCACCCCCACATCGGGCTCGCCACCGTGACCTGGCTGTTCAGTGGCTCAGCATTGCACAGCGACTCACTAGGCACCGAACAGCTGATTCGACCAGGTCAACTCAACCTGATGACCGCCGGCCACGGGATAGCCCACGCCGAGGAAGGTGTTGACACTGAGGACGCCTGGGAGACGACGGGGACGATGGGTGTGCAGATGTGGCTGGCACAGACCGAAGAAACGCGCCACGGGTCCCCAGGGTTCCAGCACCTTGCCGAGCTTCCGGAGACCCGGGTGGGGGCGAGTCATGGCCAAGTCCTCATCGGCGTGTTTGATGGGGTGCGATCTCCCGCTGAGTTCGCTCACCCGACCGTCGGTGTGGACCTGACCCTTCGCGCCAGCACCTCGATCCCCACAGATCGAGGCTTCGAACACGCGGTGGTAGCCGTCGACAGTCCGGTCCGGGTCGAGGAGGAGATCGTAGAACCCGGCTCCCTGGCCATCGTGCCCACAGGTCGGGACCATCTCCTTCTGAGCGCTCGGAGTTTTCCGGCGCGTCTCATGCTTCTCGGGGGCAAGCCCCTTGGTGACGCGGTCAAGATGTGGTGGAACTTCGTCGCTCGGACCACCGACGAGATCACGGAGGCTTGGCGTGACTGGCAGGGTGGCAATGAGGACCGTTTTGGCTCTGTCCCTTCGGGCTTGGCCCGGATGGAGGCTCCGACTCCGCCTTGGATGAGACAGAGCTAGCCAGCGGATCACCAGAGCGTCACCAGCCCGTCTCGCGAAGGGCGCCGACGTGAAACACCCCGTCGAGATCTGTGAGTTCCTTGCGGACCGCATCGTTGAAGTCCCCGTGAATGTGCATAACCGCCTTGGCAGCTTGTGCCCCCGCGAAGATGTGGTTCTCCATGTGCTCGACGTTGATGCCCGCATTTCGCAGGACTGTGAACACCTGGCTCAACACACCGACCTGATCGATGTGGCGGATCCCGATGACTGTGGTGTGACTCATGGGCTCGGCGAGATTGACCACATTTCTGACTTCTCCGTCGCAATAACGGTCGATGACTTTGATCACCTGTTTTCCAATCTCCTCCTGGGCCTGGTCTGTGGAAGCACCGATATGGTGGGTCCCGTACACCCGGGGGTGTTGAGCAAGGGCGGAGTCAAAGCTGCCCTCTCCTGATTCCGGCTCATCGGCAAAGACATCCAACCCTGCCCACATTTCCTTCTCGTCGAGAGCAGCCATCAGGTCCTCGACCACGACCACCTCGGCCCGGGAGGTGTTGATCAGGATCGATCCGTCCTTCATCCGGGAAAGGAAGTCGCGGTCGACCAACCCGATCGTCTCGTCCGTCGCCGGCACATGGATGGTGACTATGTCGCAGTCCGGAATCATGCTCTCCAGGTCCGGATAGAGCTTGATCCTGAGGTCAGCGATCAATGCCCGGTGATCCTCGGAACGGTAGGGCTTTTCCACTCCGGCGACCTTCATGCCGAAGGCGCGCGCCCTGTTGGCCACCTCGAATCCGATGGATCCCAGCCCGATGATGCCGAGACGCCGGCCCATCAAGCCCCGCCCCTTGGAGAACTCCGCTTTTCGCCATTTCTCCTCACGCAAGTCGGCGACATTGTCCGGTATACGGCGGTCGATGGCGAGGATCAGTCCCATGGTCAACTCGGCAACGGCGACCGCGTTCTTGCCGGGGATGTTGGCCACGTAGACACTCCGTGCGGAGGCGGTGTCGACGTCGATGGTGTTGGTTCCGGCTCCGGCACGCACGATGAGACCGAGCTCCGGGGCGTTCTCGATGGCCTTCCGGGTCACCTCGGTCGACCGCACCACCAGGATACCGGTGTCGGCCATCGCGCCAGAAAGGGACGTCGCTTCGAGATCGGGCTCGTAGCGGACATCGTGTCCTCGCTTTCGGATCTTCTCGAGCTGCCGCTCCGGAAACTTGTCGGCGACGAGAACTCGCATCTCGATGGACAAGCTAGCGTGCCACAGTTACACGCCGGTCAACCACCAGACACTGCGTGGAGAATTCGGAGCTCGGACCCGTTTCCAACCGCGGTATCGAGATCGGCCTGGAGACCGTCGACGAAGACCGATACATGGGGTCGGACAGCACCGGTCTCCTCCACGATGTGCCCTCGCAAGCCCGGAACCCGGGCAAACAAGTCGTCGAGAGCTTCGGCGACGGTCGCTCCTTCCACCTCGTGGACCGATTCTGTGTCGACCGTCTCCCAAAGCATCCTGGGGAGCTTGATGCTGGCGGTCATAGGACCAACTTCACGGCTCCGATTCGTGGGAACACCGGTGCAAGCTCCTCCCAGTTGTCACCGTGGTCCCTGGTCAGCCAGAGCTTGCCTCCGGTTGTGCCGAAACTGAAGGTTCCCTCATCGTCGCCGTCGAAGGCGCCACGGAGCACGCCGGTGAAGTGGGGGGCGGTGCTCCAGCCATCTCCCGAGACCGTCCAGGAGTCGCCGTCGTCATCTGATCGGTAAACTCTGAGGGCGCCACCCACAGGCACCCGATTGTCAGAGGCTTCGAGGGGAATGGTGAAGAGACGGCCGCTTCCGTCATCCCGCCACATGACGAAACCGAAATTTGCCGGCAGGCCGTTCTCGATGCGCTCCCAGCTGTCCCCGCCGTTCTCGGTCCGGTACACACCGCTGTGATCTTGGCGCCAGATCCGCATCGGATTGGCCAGATCGTGGGCCACGCAATGCACGCAGTAACCGACTTCGGGACGTGGGGCGTCCTCGGGCAAACCTACCGCATCTACACCGTCGTTCTTGGGATCCCAGGTCTCGCCGCCGTCGTTGGATCGGAAGACACCCACAGCAGAAATCGCCACCCACTGCATATCGCCGTCGACCTTCACCCGGTGTGCGCAGAGACCGCCGAAACCGGGGCCCCAATCGTCCCGGGTGCGATGCTCGTTGAGACCGACCACGGAATCCCACACAACGCCGCCATCGTCGGATGTGAACAACCCTGCGTCCGCAACGCCTGCCCAAATCCGATCACCGTTGGTGTGGAATGTCCAAACCTGTTCCATCTTTCGCTCCGAGCCCTCGGGCCATACCGGAGGACTGTCGGTCTGCTCCCAGTCTTGGAAATCGTCACTGCGGTGGATGCCCACCCCGTACCAGTTGCTACCAACGGCAGCGAGATGGTTTCCGTCGGATGCGGTCCCGAAGGCGGACACTTTCCAGCCGGGGAACATCGGCCCGGTGACGTTCCACGAGCCTGAAGTCTGCTCGAGCAGATAGGCCCCTTTCTCAGTGCCGACGGCGAGTTTCACAGCCACTCCTCTCTGCAAACGGGGATCAACCTAGTCTGCCGCATGGAACACCGACCGCAAGGCAGGGTAGAGACTCCGGTAGCGTCCGTGGACCGAGCGGTATGTCTCCCTGTTAGCCGAAGGCTGAGCAGCCGGCAGTACATGAACCACCTTTTCCGTGACCGCTTCGACGCTCTCATATTGGCCCGCTCCTACCGTGGCCAGTAGGGCAGCACCGTAGGCGGCTCCTTCTTCGGTGGATACCGTCTCGATCTCCGTGTCGAGAACGTCCGCCAGAATCTGACGCCACAGGGAGCTTCTGATCCCGCCTCCCGACGCCCGAATGGACCCTGGGCTCGGCACCCCGGCATCGACCATGAGATCGAGGCCATCGCGGAGCCCGAAGGCGACACCCTCGAGAACGGCCCTCGTCATATGACGCAGATCGTGTCCCACTGTCAGGCCAACGAAAGCTCCGCGCGCCTGGGGATCCGGGTGGGGCGTTCGCTCGCCTGTCAGATAAGGGAGGAAAATGAGACCTTCGCTACCCGCGGGCACTTCGCCGGCCCCCCGCACCAGATCATCGAAGTCAGCGCCTGGAGCCACCGCGTCCCGGAACCACCGCAAGCTCCCCGCAGCAGACAGCATCACCCCCATCATGTGCCAGCGGCCGGGCACCGCGTGACAGAAAGCCTGCACCCTGGCCTCGGGGTCGATTGCCGGCCCGTTTGAGGTGGCGAAGACGACACCGGAGGTGCCCAACGACAGTGCCATGATCCCACTCTCGACCGCGCCCACTCCAACCGCGTTCGCAGACTGGTCGCCTCCACCTGCCACCACGGGCGTGCCGGCGAGAAGACCGGTGACCGCGGCGGCCGCGGCGGTGACATGACCGGTGATCTGAGGTCCTTCGTAGGTTGGCGGACAAAGCCTCGCGTCGATCTCGAGCGCTTCGAGGATTTCCGCGGACCAGGTTCGTTGGGCGAGGTCGAACAGGATTGTGCCCGAGCCACCGGCGGTGTCGATGGCACGGTGGCCGGTCATCCGGAACCGCACGTAGTCCTTGGGGAGGAGGATCGTCTCCACCCTGTCCCAGTTGGCTCGCTCGTGATTGGCCACCCAGAGCAGTTTGGGGGCGGTGAAACCGGTGAGAGCGTCATTGCCGCTGATCTGGATCAGGCGGTCCCGACCCACCCGACGTCTGATCTCGTCGCACTCTGCGGCGGTTCGCTGATCGTTCCACAGAATGGCCGGTCGGACCACTTCGCCTTCACCGTCGAGGAGTACCGATCCGTGCATTTGGCCGGTCAGCCCTACCGCGTCGATATCCGCAGGGGGCACGGCGGAGCCGGCGAGCATGAGCCGCAGAGCTTCGATGGCGGCGTTCCACCACAGGTGCGGGTCCTGTTCGGTCCACGTCGGCCGGGGCATGTCGTATTCGTACGCTGAGCTCCCCATCGCGATCACCTTGCCCTGCTTGTCGATGAGCAGGGCCTTGGTAGCCGTGGTCGAGACGTCGACTCCGACAAAGTGGCTCATGACTCGACCGTCAGCCTGGTCGCCGAGTCGAGGTCGGCGCAGTCGACTACTTTCCACCGCTCTCGGAGCACGGCTGCCCGACCACCGGACACATCGGTGGTCCCCCCGACGCTCTCCAACTCGCAGAAGTGCTGCCCGATATAGACCTGGCCCGCTGCTCCGTGGTCGGGGACTATTCGGCCGGTTGTCGGCTCGATCTCTTTGATGAAGACCACTCCGTCGAGGAAGTAGCCAAGATGTCCCGGTGTGGGACCGACTCCAAACTTGAGCGGATGGCCCCCCGTCGCCTCGAGCTCGAGGGCATCGTCGAAGAAGGCCACCCGGCGATCCTCTATCGAGGTGTACGGCCAGATGACCAGGTACCTGTTGGCCGACGGAGCGGTGTCCCCACCGATCAGGGGAAGGATTGCTGTGCCCCCTAGGGGGAACTGGGTGATAGCCCATGCCGCAAGCGAAGTTGTGTTGTGATCCGCTCTGGTGATCTCGTGGTCGACCAGGAGCGATTCCCCATCGAGTGACACCGTGATCTCTTTGACCAATCCGGCCGGATCGGCCGGGGCGGAAACCGTCACCACCCCGTCGGCTTCGGTAACCAAGCACTCGTGGTCATCGGAGGCATAGGTGATGGCGGGAACCTCCGGTGAGGCCCACAGCCGGTGCCCACCACGGAAGGGATACACCCCACCGTCGTGCTCGATATTCACCTCCGGACCCAGCTGCGCCAGGAGCTCGGGGCCGTCGTCCCACCGCAGCGAGGTGATCCGCGGTCCGAAATCGGTGGCGAACTGCAACCGATAGCGACCGAGGCTCATCTCCATGCTCAGGCGTCGACCGTCCAGATCCTCTGGTTGACCCTGTTCTCCAGGTTCTCCTGTCGTCCCGACACCGGGTCAGGGTCGATATCTCCTATCTCCACCCGTGCGGCCAGAGA
>Ga0299907_10000745_pt1 | contig 16914 bp, 16 predicted proteins | sample RVTome_16_FD_198680 | JGI IMG/M metagenome (GOLD analysis project Ga0299907, IMG submission 198680) | Soil microbial communities from uranium-contaminated site in the Upper Colorado River Basin, Wyoming, United States - RVT152D67 (version 2) ...
CCGGGAGCGGTTCGAGGCGGTGTCCGCGAGCTCGCCGATCTCTCGCGCCAGCGGCGAGACCTCCTCCTGGAACCGGTTGGCGGCCCGGCCGAGCACGAACACGTGGCGGATCAACGCGATGAGCACGGCCAGGACCGCGGTGAGCGACAGCAGTCCGACGACGAGCCAGACGAGCGCGGTCGTGGTCACGGTTCCGATGCTAACGCCCCAGGAGCGACGAGGAAGCGTGGGAGGCGTGGGAGGGAAACGAAGGGTCGGCGGTTAGGGCGCCGCCAGGAACTGCTCGATGTACCGATCGTCCTCGAGCTTGAAATGGAAATCGATCACATCGTCGATCGAGAAGGCCGGGCCCGGCGGCAGCGGCCCTCGCGGGTCCTCGGGGAGCTCGACGTCGGGCTCGAACATCTCCGCGGTGCCAGAGGAGGATTGTCCGGTGACGTCCACACCCGCCGAGACGAGCAGGGCCACGATCTTGCGGTCCGCACGCTTCTCGACGGGCTCCATGCACGTCGGGCACTCGAACCGGTAGGTGCCCTCCCGGCCGCCCCTCATCACCCGGAGCAGGATCGACTCGGGTCCCATGTCGACCTCTCCGCAGCGGGGGCATGTCGTCCGGATCGTCGTCATAACACCCGCAATATCGGACAAGGGCGCTCGGCGCTTGAGTCCTCGGGCCGAGGATGCGTCTACATCATCCGTACCGTTCCCGGGTTCGGCTTGCCAGCTCGCGGACCCGGTCGTTCAGGTCGGCAGGCTCCAGGACCTCGGCATCCGGCCACACCCGCAACAGCAGGCGCTCGAGCCACTCGAGCCTGCCGGCCGGCAGTTCGACCTCCAGACGCCCGTCGTCGAGCTCGATCTCTCGAGCCGTCTCGTAGTACTCGGCCACCCATCGCGCCTCCGGCCCGAGCCGCAGGACGACACGGACGTCGTCCCGGCCGGGCGTGTACAGGGGCCGGCCGGCGCCCTGGAGCCCCCGCGGCTCGAACCGCTCGCCGGTCCCGGTGGTGGCATGGATCCGGTCGGCCCGGAACAAGCGCTCGGAACCCGAGCGGTGATCCCAGGCCGTCACGTACCAGTTGCCGACGGCGAAGAAGACCTCCTCGGGGTCGATCTCACGTTCGGTCGTCTCGGCCCCCGAGGCCGCGTAGTACTCGATCCGGAGCCGCTCACGACGAGAGGCCGCTCGGCGGAGCTCCCCGAGCGTGTCGGGCGTCCGTCCGTCCTGGGTCGAACCGACCCGATCCGGGAGCCCCCCGAGGGCCTCCGGACCGAGCGCGTCCGCCAGCCTGCCGAGCGCGGAGGACAGCGCCGGAGCCTCTTCGAGGCCCGGTGCGCCGGCGAGCCCGGTCCCGCGAAGGTAGATCGCGAGCGCCTCGCTGCGCGTGAGGCCGAGGGGGCGTCCGAAGTAGTCGGCCATGGCGATCCAGATTCGCCCCTCCTGGATGTCGACGTCGATCAGGTCGCCGGGGCCGTAGGGAGGCAACCCGGAGACGAACAAGAGGTCGAGGTCGGCCAGCAGCTCCGCCTCGGACATCCCGAACAGCTCCGCCGCGTCGGCCACCTTCGTGCCCTGGTTCCGAACCAGGTACGGGACGACCGTCAGGAGCCGGCGCAGGCGTTCGGACGCCTTCTCCGGGGCCTTGCGACCAGCGGATCGCCCGCCCTCATCAGGAAGCAAGGATCGCCTCGAGCCGGCCGACCAGCTCCGAGCGCAGCTCCGGCGGCTCCACGACCTCGGCGTCCGGCCCGAAGGACAAGATCCACGAGACCAGCCGCTCCCCGGGCGACCAGGGGACGCTCGCCTCGACCCACCCGTCTTCCCGCGTCCGCATCACCTCGGCGCCGGCGACGCCGTTCGTCGCCCACCAGGCGACGTCCGGAGCGAACGCGACGGTCGCCGTGGTCTCGGCCTCGCCGGGACCCCACGGTCCCGCCCGAACGTGCTCGACCGCGCGGAAGCCCTCGGGGGGGTCGGTCCCCTCCCCCACGAGCTCGATGTCGCCCGAGACCCTCGAGAGGCGGAACGATCGGATCTCTCCTCGGTCGCGATCGTGGCCGACGAGATACCAGTGGCCGCCACGGACGGCGAGCCCGAACGCGTCGACCGCCCGGTCCGATCGCTCGCCGCGCGAGGTTCGATAGGAGAAGCGCACGCCCCGCCCTTCGGCGACCGCTTCCGCGGCACGCGGAAGGTTGGGGTCGGTCCCGCCACCTAGCGCGGGCGGACCCAGGCCGGCGAGGATCCCCCGCTCCGCCCCCGAGAGCAACTTTCGGACGGCATCCTCGGCGGAGATGTCGCCTGCCGAGCGGACGGCGACGAACAACGCCGACAGCTCCTCGGGTGTGAAGGCGATGTCGGGCAGGTAGTAGCGCTGCTTGTCGATCGTGTAGCCGTGCTCGACGTCCCAGGCATCGGTCGAGACCACCTCGATCGGAACGCCGATGTCCCGCAGGACGTCCTTGTCGCGTTCGAACATGCGCTTGGCCGAGGAGGCGTCCTGATGTCCGTAGCCTTCCGCGAGCTTTTCGCGGATCTGGTCGAACGTGAGGGGCGTCCGCGACTCGAGCAGCAGGGCGACCAGGTTCACCAGGCGTTCGAGCGGGTGCATGGCCGCGGCATCATACTTTCCGCCATGTCCTCAGGCCGGTCAGGGGGTTCGGGGGGCTCAAGGAGCGAGCGCGAACGCGCGAGCGGTAGCCCCCCGACACGCTCGGGCGTCCGCCTGCGTCGCGGAACCGTTCGAGCCATCCGAACCGAGCGCCCCGGCATCCTCGAGCTCGACGTGGACGTGGACGACGACCTCGGCGACCGGGGGAGCTCCGGTGTGGCCGTGGCGTTCACGGATCTCGTCGGGTCCCTCGAGCCCGGCGATCGCGTCCTGCTCAATACGACCGCGGTGGCCCTCGGGCTCGGGACGGGAGGGTTCCACCTGGTCGTCGCCGCCCAGGACCGGGCTGCAATCGACCTCGGCCACGAGGGGCGGGTGATGAAGGCCCGCTACACCCCGCTGCAGACGGCCGTCCGGAGCGTCGAGGAGACCGATCGGGAGGCGCTCGATGGCTCGGCGGGTCTGGGCGGCGCACCGGTCGTCTGCGCACCGTTGCACTCGATGGTGGCGCCGATCGCCGCGGGTGCGCGGGCGGCCGGGGGCCGGACCATCGCGTACGTCATGTCGGACGGAGCGGCCCTCCCCGGCCTGCTCTCGAACCTGGTGCCGAGCCTGCGGGCGGCGGGCCTTCTGGACGCCTTCATCACGAGCGGCCAGGCCTTCGGCGGCGAGCTGGAGACCGTCACGATCTGGACGGGCCTGCTCGCGGCCGTCGAGCGAGTGGGGGCGGACGTGGTGATCGTGGCGGACGGTCCGGGGAACCTCGGGACCGACACCACCTGGGGCGTGAGCGCGCTGGCGAGCGGCCACGCCCTCAACGCGGCGGAGACGCTCGGCGGGCGGCCCGTGGCGGCGCTGCGGATCTCGTTCGCCGACGAGCGCGAACGGCACCGGGGTGTGTCACATCACTCTCTGACGATCTTGGACCGCGTCTGCAAGGTGGCGGCGAACGTCGCCGTCCCCGTCCTCGACGGCCCCGAACGCGACCTCGTCTGGGAAGCGCTCCGCGGGCTCCGGCTCGAGGAACGTCATCAGCTCGTCGAGGCCGACGGACGGCCCGCGCTCGACGAGCTCGCGCGCGCGGGGATCGACGCAGAGTCGATGGGCCGGACGGTCGCGAACGACCCGGTGTTCTTCCTGGCCGCCGGCGCGGCGGGTGTCCTCGCAGGCAGGATGGCCGCCGGGTCGCGCCGCTATCGGTGGGACGCCGGCTGAGACCCGATCAGCGGGTCGGCCCTCGAACAACGCGGACGGCCCGGCCCGGAAGGCCGCTGTCCCGCTTCGGCCCATCGTGCTCGGCCGATGGACAACCTACATGTGGGCGATCAGCTGCTCGACGCGCTCGTCCACGCTGCGGAACGGGTCCTTGCACAGCACCGTTCGCTGTGCCTGGTCGTTGAGCTTGAGATGCACCCAGTCCACCGTGTAGTCGCGGCGCTTCTGCTTCGCATGGCGGATGAAGTCCCCTCGGAGCTTCGCGCGCGTGGTCTGCGGAGGCTCGCGCATCGCGCGCTGGATCTCCTTCTCGGCCACGGCGCGCTCCATCTTCCCCGATCGCTCGAGCACGTAGTACAGCCCTCGGGTGCGGTTGACGTCGTGGTACGCGAGATCGAGGAGCGCGACCCGTGGATGCGAGAGCGGGAGCTGATGGCGTTCCCGGTAGCTCTCGATCAGCGCCCGCTTCGCGACCCAGTCGATCTTCCGGACGAGCCGCTCCGGCTCCTGGAGGATCAGCGCGTCGAGTGCCTCGCGCCACTCCTGCAGGAGCTGCTTGGCCTGCGGATCCGGACCCCGGCGCTCGAGGAACCGCTCGGTGCGCTCGTAGTACTCCTCCTGCACCTCGATGGCCGAGAGCTCGCGGCCGTTCGCCAGGCGCACCTTCTTGCGGCACGTGACGTCGTGGCTGATCTCGCGGATCGCCCGGATCGGGTTCTCGAGCGAGAGATCGCGCATCACCGTGTTGGCCTCGACCATCCGCAGGACCAGGTCCGTGATGCCCACCTTCATCCACGAGCTGAACTCGGACATGTTCGAGTCCCCGACGATCACGTGGAGGCGGCGGAACCGCTCGGCGTCGGCGTGGGGCTCGTCCCTCGTGTTGATGATCGGCCTCGAGCGTGTCGTGGCCGACGAGACGCCCTCCCAGATGTGCTCCGCCCGCTGGGCGATGCAGAACACCGCTCCGCGTGGGCCGTGCAGGACCTTGCCCGCGCCGCACCAGATCTGCCTCGTCACGAAGAACGGGATCAACAGGTCCGCCATCCGCGCGAACTCGCCCTGGCGAGCAACCAGGTAGTTCTCGTGACACCCGTACGAGTTGCCGGCGGAGTCCGTGTTGTTCTTGAACAGGTAGACCTGGCCGCTGATCCCCTCCTCGTGCAGGCGAACCTCGGCCGCGGCGAGCAGGGCTTCGAGGATCCGCTCCCCCGCCTTGTCGTGGGCGACGAGGTCGGAGATCTGGTCGCATTCGGGTGTGGCGTACTCGGGGTGCGAACCCACGTCCAGGTACAGCCGCGCGCCGTTCTCCAGGAACACGTTGGAGGACCTGCCCCAGTGGACGACCCTTCGGAACAGGTACCGTGCCACCTCGTCGGGCGAGAGCCGGCGCTGCCCGCGGAACGTGCAGGTGACGCCGTACTCGTTCTCGAGGCCAAAGATGCGTCGTTCCACGGATCGAGTGTAGGCCCCGGCTCGGCGAAGGGCTGGAGCCTGACCGGCTCAGCCGGCCAGGATCGTGGCGACCTCGTCCTCCCCCAGGCGGCGGAACTTCCGTCGCCGCGGGTACGTGCGATCCAGCACGCCGGCCTCGACCTGCTCGGCCTCGATCTGGCGTCCCTCGGCGGTGGAGAGGGCCTTGACGGCCTCGCGCACCGCCGTGGGCAGGTCCCACCCGGTTTGGAACGCCGCCTGTACCGCGTTCGCGAGCTCCTCGGCGTGGCCGCCGATCGCCACGTGATCGTGCTCGTCGGTGACCGTCCCGTCGAACAGCACGTGGTAGATCTCGTTGCGGCCGGCCTCCTCCCCCACCTCGCCCACCAGGATCTCGACCTCGTACGGCTTCGGCTGCTGCGTGAAGATCGTGGAAAGCGCCTGCGAGTACGCGTTGGCGAGATCGCGAGCGCGCACGTCGTCCCGGCCGTAGGAGTAGCCACGGAGGTCGGCGTGTCGGACCCCGCTGATGCGCAGGTCCTCGAACTCGCTGTACTTGCCGACGCCGGCGAACGCGATCCGGTCGTAGATCTCGCTGATCTTGTGGAGCGTCGCGCTCGGGTTCTCCGCGATGAGCAGCACGCCGTCCTGGTACTCGAGACCGACGACCGACTTGCCCCGGGCGATGCCCTTGTGCGCGAAATCGGACAGGTCCTTGATCCGCTGCTCGGGTGGCACGTACGGCATGAAGCTCACGCGCCGTCACCGCCCCCGCCGACGACCCTCTGGTGCGCGGCGCGCAGCTCGTCGCTCTCGACGCTCTCGGCTCCCGTCGACGTCACGACGACCACGGTGGGGAAGATCCCGCGGGTCGGGTCGGGACCTCCGGTGGCGGCGTCCTCCTGCGAGGCGTCGACGAGAGCCTCCATCGCGACCTGCAGCGCTTCGGTGCGGTCCAGACCCGGACGCCAGCGCTTCTTCAGCGAGCTCTTGGCGGGTCGGCCCCCCGACCCGGTGGCGTGGAAGTCGTCCTCCTCCCATCGGCCGCCCGTGGCGTCGTAATAGAAGATCCGGCCCTCGTCGCGGCGCTCGTCGAACCCACCGAACAGCGGCACGACGACGAGTCCCTGGATCGCCATGGGCAGGTTCCCGCGGATCATCTGCGCGAGCCGGTTCGCCTTGCCCTCGAGCGACAGCCGGTCACCGGTGATCTTCTCGTAGTGCTCGAGCTCGAGCTGGAACAGCTTCACGATCTCGATGGCCTGCCCGGCTGCGCCGGCGATCGCGATCACGGAGAAATCATCGGCCGCGAAGACCTTCTCCATCGTCTCGTCGGCGATCGAGAAGCCCTCCGTGGCGCGCCGGTCCCCTCCGAACACCACCCCCGAGTCGAACTTGAGCGCCACCACGGTCGTTCCGTGTGGCGCCGCGACGTCAGAGGTCCCTGGTGTCGACGGCAGGGTATCGGGGTGGCTTCGCCGCACGAGATCGAAGAAGCTGGGGTTCGCGCCGATCGGACCGCCCGATGGTTCGGGCGGGAACAGCGGTCCCTCGGTCATTCGCCGCCCTTCTGGACGTACGACTTGACGAACTCCTCGGCGTTCTCTTCGAGGACGGAGTCGATCTCGTCCAGGATGTCGTCCATCTCCTCTTTGAGCTTCTCGCCCTTGGTGGCCGAGGAGACTTGACCGGCCTCGTCGTCCGACCCGCCGCCGGACCGCTTCTGGGTCTTCTTCTGCTCCTGCTCCTGAGGCACCGAACAGCTCCTTCCCGTAGCGACCGATTCTAGCCGGACTCCGCGACAGCACCATCACCGCTCGAACGGACGGTCTCGAGCTCACCCTCGGCGTGAGCGGGCAACGCACAGGCGAGGTCAATCCGACGCGCGGGATCCGTACGATGTGTCGTCTCGCGGGTTCGGCTACGCCCGGAGCAACTCGACGAGCGCGGCCGCGTCCTCGGCCTGCACCAGGAGCCCGTCGACATGCTCCTTCGTGCCTCGCAGGGGCTCCCTCATCGGCACGCGCTGCAATGCGTCGGCGCCCGTGTCGAAGATGATCGAGTCCCAGGACGCGGCGGCGATCGCGTCGGGATACCGGGTGATGCAGCGGCCCCGGAAGTAGGCTCGCGTGTCCTCCGGCGGCTCCATGACGGCTCGTTCCACATCCTCGTCCGAGACGAGCCGCTCCACCTGCCCCGTGGCCACGAGACGGTGGTACAGACCCTTGTCGCGACGCACGTCGTGGTACTGGAGGTCGATGAGGCGCAGCTTGGCATCCGACCAGTCGAGTCCATCGCGTTCGCGATAGCCGTCGAGGAGCCGGTACTTGGCGACCCAATCGAGCTCGCGCGACAGCTGCATGGGGTCGTCCTCGAGGGTCGTCAGGACGCTCTCCCACCGTTCGAGCACCTCGAGGTTGTCGGCGGTGGTGTCGTCCTGCTCCACGTGCTTCCGCGCCCGCTCGAGGTACTCCCACTGCATCTGCACCGCGGTCAGCTTGCGGCCGTCCGCCAGGCGGATCAGCCCGGTACACGTGGGGTCGCGGGAGACGTCGTGGAGCGACGGCACGGGCGACGCCAAGGTGAGGTCGGGTACGTCGCCGTCCTCGATCAGCTTGAGGACCAGGGAGGTCGTCCCGAGCTTCAGCAGCGTCGCGACCTCGCACAGGTTCGCGTCGCCGACGATCACGTGCAGGCGCCGATACTTCTCCGGATCGGCGTGCGGTTCGTCGCGCGTGTTGATGATCGGGCGCTTGAGGGTGGTCTCCAGACCGACCTCGGCCTCGAAGAAATCGGCTCGCTGCGTGAGCTGGTAGCGGTCGCGCGAGCGCTCGTCCCACGACGCCTCCCCGCCGAGCTTCCCAGCGCCGCAGAAGATCTGACGGCTGACGAAGAACGGCGTGAGCCCCGTGACGAGGCTCCCGAACGGCACCTGGCGGTCGACGAGGTAGTTCTCGTGCGTTCCGTACGAGTTCCCCTTGCCGTCGCTGTTGTTCTTGTAGACGGCCAGCCGCGGACCGCCCGGCATGGTCCGATGGACCTCCTCGAGCGAGCGCTCGAGCACGCGCTCTCCCGCCTTGTCGTGGATCACCAGGTCGCGGGGGGTGGCGCATTCGGGCGTCGAGTACTCGGGGTGAGCGTGGTCGACGTAGTAGCGGGCGCCGTTCGGCAAGATCACGTTCGCGAGACCGAGGTCCTCCTCGGAGGGCTCCCGGAGCTGCACCGGCTCGAACCCTCTCGCATCACGGAGCGGAGACTCCTGCTCGTAGTCCCACCGGATCCGCCGCAAGGCACCGGCGTACGTGCTGATCAACAGCGACGACGCGATGACCGGGTTGAATTCCGGGGACGCCACGGCGGCGATCCCGTACTCGGTTTCCGTGCCGATGACCTTCGGGATGGCCATCCGGCGACCTTACAGGTACTGGCCGGCGCTGACCCGTTCGACCTGCCTGCCTTCGCCCTCCCCGTCGCCGAGCAGGGTTCGCACGTAGACGATGCGCTCGCCCTTCTTGCCCGAGATGCGAGCCCAGTCGTCCGGGTTCGTCGTGTTCGGCAGGTCCTCGTTCTCCTTGAACTCGTCACGGATCGCGTGCGTGAGGTCCTCGGACTTGATCCCCTTCTCTCCGGTGGACAGGAAGCGCTTGATCGCCTCCTTCTTCGCCCGGCGCACGATGTTCTCGATCATGGCGCCCGAGTTGAAGTCCTTGAAGTACAGGATCTCCTTGTCGCCGCTCGCGTACGTGACCTCGAGGAACCGGTTGCCCTCCGCCTCCGAGTACATCCGGTCGACCGTGGACTGGATCATGCGCGTGGTCGTGACCTTGACGTCGCCGCTGGCGCGCGCCACGTCTTCCGGGTGGATCGGCACCGACGGGTTCAGGTACTTGGCCATGATGTCGCCCGCCTGCGCGGCATCCGGACGCTCGATCTTGATCTTCACGTCGAGACGCCCGGGTCGAAGGATCGCCGGGTCGATCAGGTCCTCACGGTTCGACGCGCCGATCACGATGACGTTCTTGAGGGTCTCGACACCGTCGAGCTCCGAGAGGAGCTGCGGCACGATCGTCGACTCGACGTCGCTCGAGATCCCGGTGCCGCGGGTCCGGAAGATCGAGTCCATCTCGTCGAAGAACACGATGACCGGCAAACCCTCCTCGCTCCGTTCCTTCGCTCGCTGGAAGATCTGGCGGATCTGGCGCTCGGTCTCACCGACGTACTTGTTCAGGAGCTCGGGGCCCTTGATGTTGAGGAAGTACGAGTGCGCGTCCTGCCGTCCGGTCCGCTCCCGGACCTTGTCGGCCAGCGACTTGGCCACGGCCTTCGCGATCAGCGTCTTGCCGCACCCCGGCGGACCGTAGAGGAGCACGCCCTTCGGCGCCTCGAGCTGGTGCTCCTGGAACAGCTCTGCGTACAGGAACGGGAGCTCGACCGCGTCGCGGATCGCCTCGATCTGCCCCTCCAGACCGCCGATGTCCTCGTAGGAGACGTCCGGGATCTCCTCCAGGACGAGCTCCTCGACCTCTTCCTTCGGCAGCTTCTCGAGCGCGACGTTGGACCGCGGGTCGAGCAGCAACGGGTCGCCCGCGCGGATCGGTTCCCCGAGCAGCGCCGTCCCGAGCGTGGCGACCAGCTCCTCGTCACCCCGTCCGATCACGATCACGCGATCGTCCCCCAACCGATCCTTGACCTTCACGACCTCGCCCGCGCGATCGGGAAGCAGCACCTCGACGACGTTGAGGGCCTCGTTGAGGATCACCTCGGCGCCCTTGCGCAGGCGGTCGGCTTCGACGTCCGGCGAGACGTTCACGCGCATCTTCCGTCCCGCCGTGAACACGTCGACCGAGCCGTCGTCGTTGGAGGCGAGGTAGACGCCGAACGACGCCGGCGGCTGGCTGAGCTTCTCGACCTCCTCGCGTAGACCCTCGATCCGCTCCTTCTCCGCCTGCAGGGTGCCGGCGAGCTTCTCGTTCTGCGTGAGCGCGCGCGAGAGGTCCGATCGGGCCTCGAGCAGCTTGTCCTCGAGCAGCTTGACCTGACGGGGGGCGTTGGTGAGCCGGCGGCGGAGCAGCGAGACCTCGTCCTCGAGGAAGCGAACCTGGGTCTGAAGTTCGTGGACCTGCTTCTCGAACTGCTCCTGCTGTTCGCGTGGATCGGGCTCCGGCATCTCCTCCACCTCCCGAGGTGCGGAAGCATACCTCCGGTCCTACCTCCGACCGATGAGGCCGGAGGAGGTCTTCTGGCCTGTGCATACGGTCTTCGGTCGATAGGACGCTTGACCTGAGCCGGAACTCACACTCGCCGAGCCAACGTGATGAAGCCCGTGTGCGCGACCATCCGCTGATCCGGCCGAACGCTTCGGGCCGTCACGTGCCACGAGCGGTGGAGCACCTCGAACGTCTCCAGATGCTCGTACGCGTTGCGCTCCAACGAGAGCACGAGCTGCTGCACCTGGTTCGTCGTCGGCAGGTACCCGCAGAGGATCGCGCCGGCAGGGAGCACGTCGGCCAGTGGCTCGAGGGTGTCCCAGGGTTCGGGCAGGTCGAGGATCGCCCGGTCGAAGATCTCGCCGCCGCCCGCGATCTCGCGGATGTCACCTTCGCGCAGCTCGAGCCAGTCGGGCACCTTCCCGAAGAAGGACTCGATGTTGCGAGCCGCGCCGGCCTGGAAGTCGGGTCGGAGGTCGTAGGACACCACCCGGCCCTCGGCGCCGGTGGCCCGGCACAGGGCGAGGGTAAGCGATCCCGAACCCGTGCCGGCCTCGAGGACGCGTGAGCCCGGGAACACGTCCGCGCCCACCAGGATCGCCCCGACGTCCTTCGGGTAGACGAGCTGTGCTCCCCTCGGCATCTTCAGCACGAAGTCGGCCATCCGCGGCCGGAACGCCCGGAAGGCCATCCCCGTCGCCGAGTGGACGAGGGTCCCCTCGGCCGATCCGATCAGCAGGTCGTGCGACAACCCGCCCCCGTGGGAATGCCAGGTCTCGCCCGTCTGGAGCGTGAGCAGGTAGCGCCGGTCGCGCTGATCCACGAGCAGGATCTTCTCGCCCGCTTCGAACGGGCCGATCATCGGTTGGCGCCCCCGTAGATCTCGACGGGCATGACCTCGTTCGAAAGCTCGTCTGTCGTCGCTCGCGGGTCGTCCCCGCCACGCGGCTCTTCGAGCCGCTCCCCGAGGATCTGCGCCTGCGCGCGGCAGAACGCGCAGAAACGGCCCGTCGTCGGCTGGCCGCAGCGTTCGCACCCGACGAGCTCCACGTCATCTTGCGTGGCGAACAACGGGGCGGCGCGGTCGAGGTAGCCGAGGAAGAACTGCGCCTTGGTCCCCGGCGACGTCGACTCGAGCTGGTTCATCGCGTCCTTGTAACGGAGCTGCGTGTTCCCGCCCACGAGCGGGCACTCCTCCACCACGTAGTCGATCCCTCGCAGGAACGCGAAGGCGGCGGTCTCGAGCTCGGAGAGCCGGTAGAGCGGCTTGACCTTGCGGGCGAAGCCTTCCTCCGCCGGCAACACCGGGGATTGGCGCGCGATGTAGTCCGTCTGCCACCGGAGCGTGTTCCCCAGCAGCGTGGCGGCCTCGTCGTCCAGGTTGTGCCCGGTCGCGATCACGTCATACCCGCCGTCGCGGGCCGCCCGGTTGAAGACGTAGCGCTTCGATAATCCGCAGACCGCGCAGGTCGACCGGGAGCCCTTCTTGCCTGCGGTCGGCACGTCGAACCCGTAGTCGCGCGCCAGGTCGACCTCGACGAGTTGGGCGTTGCGCTCGGCGGCGAACGATCGGGCGACCTGGTGCGACCGGTCCGAGTACGCGCCGATCCCGAGCCCAAGGTAGAGCCCGTCGGCCTGGTACCCGAGCTCGAGCAGCACGTCCCACAGCGCAAGCGAGTCCTTGCCGCCGGACACCGCCACCAGGATCCGGTCGGATGGCTCGAACATGTCGTACGAGGCGATCGCCCGCTTGACCTGCTCGCGGACGTGGCGCACGAAGCAGTCGGCGCAGAACGCCGCGTTGTGGCGCCGGATCTCGACCACCGCGGGCGCCTTGCAACGGCGGCACTTCATCCGGTTCTCGACGCGAGCTCCACCGCTAATCACCGGACGGATCTCGATGACGTCGGCATCGCCCACGCGGTCCTCGCGCGTCAGCAGCTCGCGCTCGCGGATCACGAGCACCGTGTCGGGATTGATGCCGAGCTCGGCGAGGACATCGTGGATCTTGCGACCGCCGGCGAGCTCGACCTCCCGATCGGGGTTGCGGAGCTTCACCTTCACGCTGCCCAGGCTAGCGCACCGCGTGGTCCCAGCGGCCCCGCTCGGGTGCGGCCGAACGGCTCCCCTCAGCCGAGCGGGACCGGATTCACCCCGAGCTCGATCGTGATGGTGACGCGCTCGCCGCCCTCACGCACGAGCACGACCTCCACCGTGTCGCCGGGCCCGTGAGCGCGGATCGCCTCACCCAGGTCTTCCGCCGTCTCGATCGGAGCCCCATCGAACTCGACGACGATGTCACCTTCGGTCACACCCGCGTCGTCGGCCGGGCCTCCCGGGACGACGCTGGCGATCAGCGCTCCGGCGTCGACCGATGGGTTCAACTCGAACTGCACCTGCGGATCGCCAACGTCCGTCGAGCCGATCCCCATGAAGGCGACCGGCGCGTCGGGGTTGTCGGCGGCCTGGAAGATCGTCGGCTTGGCCGAGTCGATCTGGATCGCGAAGCCGACGTTCTCGGCCTGATTGGCGCCCGCGCTGTTGATCCCCACCACGTTGCCGGCCAGGTCGACCAGTGGCCCTCCCGAGTTGCCCGGGTTGATGGCGGCGTCGGTCTGGATCGTGTCGGTGTACACCCGTTCCTGACTCTCGCCGCAGTCGGCGACCGGACAGTTCGGGTCGGCAACGGTGATCTCCCGAGCGAGCGACGACACGATCCCGGCCGTGACCGACGGACCTCCCTCGAGCCCGAGGGCGTACCCGATCGCAACGACCTGCTGGCCGAGCCGCAGTCCTTCCGAGTTCCCGAGCGGGAGGGTCGGGAGCCCCTCCGCCTCCACGTCCAGGATCGCGAGATCGGCCTGGATGTCGCCGCCGACCACCCGCGCGTCGTACTCGTCCGGCTCCTCCTCGGAGGTCAGGACGGTGACCGACGAGGCGCCCTCGACGACGTGGTAGTTGGTGACGATGATCCCGTCGTCGCGCACGATGAAGCCACTCCCCTCCCCTTCGCCTCCGCCGCTCGTCGCGACCACGTTCACGACGGCCGGGAGGACCTCTTCGACGACCCGCTCGATGCTGTTCGGTCGGACGCTCGGCGCGTCCGGGGACGGGAACGATCTCGGCTCCGCGGCGGTCGGGTTCCCGCCGTTCGTGCAGGCAGCGAGGGCCAGCGCCGACACGACGCCGACCCCGAGGAGGACACGCTTCATCGCCATGACTCCAGTCTGTCGGTTACAGCGGACATTCGACACACGACGACGACACGTTCACGCCAGCACCTGTACGTTGGCTGAGAGGCGGTCGGGTCCGTAGGGCCCTCTAGGCGCCGCCGAGCGTGCTCACGGGGGGACGCGGGAGCAACCCCGCCCCCTCCACCACCCGAGGAATGGCCTCCTCGTGGTTGATGGTCATCAGGTGGATGCCGGACACGCCCGGGACCTGGCGGACGGCTTCGACGATCTCGAGCGCGATCGCGATGCCCTCTTCCTTCTGATCCTCGCGCGCGGTGGCCTCCATCCGCTCGATCACGTGGTCCGGGACGTCGACGCCGGGGACCTGATCGCGTAGGTAGCGCGCGCCGGCCGCCGAGCTCGGGACGAACACCCCCGCCAGCACCCACACGTGGTCGAGCAGCCCGAGCTCGCCGCACCGAGCCATGAACAGCCGCATCTTCTCCAGGTTGAAGCAGATCTGCGTTTGGACGAACTCGGCGCCCGCCTCGATCTTCGTACCCAGGCGCATGGGCCGGAACTCGAGCGGCGGCGCGAACGGGTTCTCGACGGCCCCGATGAGGTAGTCGGGCGAGTGCGTGAGCTGCCGCCCGGACAGGTAGGTCCCTTCGTCCCGCATGATCCTTGCCATCCGGATCAGGTGGACCGAGTCGATGTCGTAGATCGGCTTGGTCTCCGGATGATCGCCCGTGCTCACGTCGTCGCCGGTCATGCACACGATGTTGCGGACACCGAGCGCCGCCGCGCCGAGCAGATCGGCCTGCAGGGCGAGCCGGTTCCGGTCCCGGCACACCAGCTGCATGAGGGGTTCGACGCCCTGGTCCAGGAGCAGGCGCGCAGCCGCCATCGGCGCGATGTGCGCATGGGCGGCGCTGTTGTCGGTGCAGTTGACGGCGTCGACCCTCCCCCGCAACGTTTCCGCGAGCTCGGTGACGTGCGTGGGGTCGGCGGAGTCGCTCGTCTGCATCTCGGCCGTGACGACGAACTCGCCGGCGAGCAGCAGTCGGTGGAGGTGGCTGGACGGACCCCTGTCCGTCATGGGCGACCCGGAGTCAAGCCCGAGGTTCCAGGTCTCCGGGTCGCTGCCCGGTCCAACCACTCGGCACGTGCCGGTCCCGCCCGGTCACGAGGTTCTCCCACGACGACGTGCCCTGCAGCCGCCAGTCGACGGGCGGTTCGACGTGCAGGATGTGGTCCCGCCACACGGGCATCCGCCGCGAGCCCTCCCACGCGGAGACCCAGACGCATTTCATCTCGGGCACGACCTCACAGTTCCCGTTCTGCAGCGTGCCGCCGCACGGGCCGTTGCGCAGGTTCTTCGGGCAACGCATCGGGCAGGACAGCCCGGTGGAATGCAGGATGCACTGCCCGCACATGCGGCAGTCCCACACCGCTTCCTTCGTGACGCGCTCGACGAGCAGGAGCGCCCGGCGGAACCCGTTCGACGGAGGTTCTGCCTGCGGCGGCCTTCGATCGAGCGTGGTTCCCTCCATCGTCGCTCCTCGTTCCGGTTGGTCCCCGGGTGGCCGGACCCTACGCCTCGCGCAGGGAGGCGGCGGGGACCTCCTTCCTCGCGTCGACGAACGGGATCGTGGCGGTCGTGACCGTGAGCGGTCCGTGCTCGGACTCCACGTCGACGGTCGTCCCGGGCGCGGCGAGCTCGATCGGGACCCAGGCGTACCCGATGTTCTTCTCGAGCCGCGGGGACCAGACGGCGTCGGTGACCCTGCCGACCTCCCGGCCGTCCCGAACCACCGGCCAGAACCACGACAGCTCGGCCTTGAGCTCGTCGCCCGACCACTCGACCCCGACGAGCTTGCGATCGACGCCCTTCGCTTTGAGGGCCTCGAGGGACGCCTTGCCGATGTAGTCCTGCGGCTGATCCTCCACCAGGTGCTCGAGTCCCGTGATGTGCAGCGGCGTGTCCTCGTGGGTCATGTCCGAGTTGTAGTTCATGATCCCCGCCTCGATCCGGCGCGCCTCGACCGGAGCGACCGGCCGGATGCCGAACTCCTCGCCGGCCTCGAACACCGCGTTCCACAGGTCGTCGCCCCGGCCGGGATCGAGGAGGTTGATCTCGAAGCCCTGGACGGCGGTCCATCCCGTCCGGCTGATCAGCACCGGGACGTCCTCGATGTCGAACCAGTCGCACCAGTAGTACTTGAGGTCGTAGACGGCCGCGCCGACGAGCTTCTCGAGCGTCTTCGCTGCCTTCGCGCCCTGCACCTGCATCGGGTAGGCGTGGGGATACGACACCTCGACGTCCAGGTTCGACACCGCCGCCACGCCGAGCGCGTAGAGTCCCGCATCGGAGTCGGCGAGCTGCATCCACCACCGGTTCTCCCCCACGTGGAGCAGCACCGGGTCGTTGACGATCCCGCCGTCCGGCGCGGTGACGATCATGTACTTCCCCTGCTTGACCGCGCACGTGGTCAGGTCCCGGCACGTCAGCGTGTCGATGAACCGATCCGCGTCCTTGCCCGAGATCTCGACGGTACGCTCCACTCCGACGTCCCAGACCGTGACGTCGTTCAGGAGGGCCCAGTACTCGGTGACCGGGTCGTCGAAGTAGGCCGGGAGGAGCATGTGGTTGTAGACGTCGTACGCCGTGCAGCCGGCCCGACGGGTCGCGTCGAAGAACGGCGAACGCCGGTACCACGGTCCGAAGTAGATCGTCGCGCTCTGCTCGAGCATCTCTTGCCGTTCGTTCACCATCCCGGGCACGACCCCCTTCGATCGGCCGGCCGGTCGGCCGTCGACGGATTGAATCATCGTTCAAACGCAGGTCGCCCGCAAGCCGCGCAGCGTCGTACGACGGCGCGACGCGACTGAACCGTACTTCAGGGTCGAACGGCCCCGAGACTAGGAGACCGGGATCTGCTTGCTGGGGTCGACGAACGGCATCTCCACGACGACGCCGTGCCGCGGCCCCCACTCCGTCTCGACCGTGACGCGCTCGCCGAGCGTCGAGCGCTCGACCGGCAGCCAGGCGAACCCGATGTTGCGTTCGAGCCGCGGCGAGTAGATCGCGGAGGTCACCGCGCCGATCCGCTCCCCTGCGTCCACGACCGGCCACTTGAGGTTGTTCAGCTCGGGGAACGGGTCGCCGTCCAGCTCCAGACCGTTGACCGTCTGCCGCACGCCGCGCTCCTTGATCGAGCGGAGCGCCGCCATCGAGATGCTGGATGCGTCGTCCAGGCCCCAGTCGACCAG
>Ga0299907_10000746_pt1 | contig 16908 bp, 15 predicted proteins | sample RVTome_16_FD_198680 | JGI IMG/M metagenome (GOLD analysis project Ga0299907, IMG submission 198680) | Soil microbial communities from uranium-contaminated site in the Upper Colorado River Basin, Wyoming, United States - RVT152D67 (version 2) ...
TAGCCAGCCTGGTGCTTCGAGCCCGAGATCGAGAACTCGCCGGTCAGCGGAAGAGATGCGGCGAAGACGATTGGGTCGCCCGACGGCTCTTCGCCACCGGCAGTGGTCGTGGGCTCGTCGCCCCCGCCGGTAGTGGTGGGCTCATCGCCCCCGGCAGTCGTCGTGGGCTCATCGCCCCCGGCGGTGGTTGTGGTGTCGCCGGCGGAGTCCCCGCAGGCTGCGACCAGTAACGCCATGATGGCGAACACCGCCGCCATCCTCATCAGTCTCTTCATGTTTGCTCCTCCTCGAGTTCGCACAGCCAGATGACTCTGGCCGTGCGCGGAACTGACCGTTGGCCGGCTCGGGGGCGGACTGTACGACGAATGGAGAAGTCACGTCAACCGGTTTCCTATATATTTTGCCTTTTGTTGCTTGGACCTGTCTGTCGCCGTCCCGGCGACGGTTCAAACCAGGTTCCTCGCGGCGCCGCTGATCGAGCCGGCCGAAGTACCGGCGAGGAGACGGAGGAAAATGGAAGAGGGCGACGATGCCGGATGAGAGTGGAGCTGAGGGGATTTGAACCCCTGACCCCTTGACTGCCAGTCAAGTGCTCTGCCAGGCTGAGCTACAGCCCCGTGATCACGGCGCCAGACGAGGAACCGGACATGTGGGAACTCTCAGAATAGTCCCGCGACTCTCGTGTCGTAAGTCGGTGACGCTCAGTCCCAGAGGTCGATCTGAGGCAACCCGGCGATACCCAGGGTCTGCGAGAGCTCTCCGCAGTGGTAGACGTCGTGGCTGAACAGACGTTGCAGCACCGAACCCCTGGTGTGCACCCAATCGGGACCGAACTCGATGCGATGGACCTCTTCGCCGAGCATCTCCAGAGCCCAACTGTCGAGGCAATGCTCGACGATCGCGAACGTCGAGTCCAGCGCCGCCACGAGCGCCGAGGCATCGAGGGAGTTCTCCAGGTCATCGTCGCCGGGACAGTCGTAAGCGGCATTGGTGAACGGCGTGGTCTCGGCTCCCGGCTCCCCGAGGAAGTCGCAGAGCCAGAAGACACGCTGACAAGCGACGTGGCCGACGGTGGCCCAAATCGGCCATCGCTCGGCCTCGGGGCGTGGGGCGTGACCGATCGACGTCGTGGCGAGGTCATCCGCAGTGAGCTCGGCGATAACATCCCGAAGCCGCGCGTTGTATTGGGGCCACATGCTGTAGGCAGCCCCAATGGACGGGTTGCTCATGCGATCGCGATCACCCGTCGGTGACCACTGGTTCTTCCCATTTGATCCGAGCCGCGTCACCCCAGAGACGCTCTAGTGAGTAGAACTCGCGGGCCTCGGCCTGGAAGATGTGGACGATGATGTCGCCGAGGTCGACGAGGACCCACTCCCCTTCGTTTCGCCCCTCGACACGGAGCGGCTTGATCCCGAACTCCTCCCCCAGCCTCTCCTCGACGTGGTCGGCTAGAGCCTGGACATTGATGCGGGAGCTGCCGGTAGCGATGACGAAGACATCGGACAGGAAGAAGGCGTCCTCGACGTCTAGAAGGACAATGTCGGATCCGTTCTTGGCGAACAAGGCGTCGGCTGCCGCCCGTGCCAATTCGACACTGTGCTCTATGACGTGGACTCCGTTCTCATGAAGGGTCCCACCATATCGCCTCAGACCGGCTCCGCATAGAGGTTGGCTGCCTCGATGTACTCATAGACCGGCTCGGTGACCAGATACCTGTAGGGCCTCCCGGCCGGGATACGAGAGCGTATGTCGGTGCTGCTGACCTCGAGGAGGCCCATGTCGAGCAGTACCGCGCCATGCGCAGCCCCGGTGCCGCGTGGCGTTCCCGGGCGTGGTGCCTCCACGAGCGTCACCCGTTCGACGACAGCCTGCCAACTGTTCCATGTCTCGATCCTTGCCAATGAATCCGATCCCAGGATCAAGAACAGCTCCTCTTCGTCGGGGAATGTCGCCAGCGAGTCCACCGTGTACGTAGGGCCGTCTCGCTTCATCTCCCGCGTGTCGATCTCGATCCGGTCGGCCTTGGCCGTGCCCAGACGGCACATCTCGAGCCGGTGCCTGCCCGCAGTGACGTCACGCCCGGACTTCTGCCAGGGATCTCCTGCGGGGACGATGAGCAGCCGGTCGAGGCGGAGTTGATGGAGTGCAGACTCCGCGGTGTGCAGATGAGCGATGTGGATGGGGTCGAATGTTCCGCCCAGGATTCCGGTTCGCACGGCGGCGAGCATAGGACGGCGGCGGAGTCACCAACCGCAATGCCCTGCTGATGTCGGTGCTCCGACACCCCAGCTGGGAAAGGGGATCGACATAGCGGCCGTCGATCCTGGTCGACAAATGGACCCCGGAGACCCCATGGGGCGATCCCGCCCTCCCCACCTCCGCGCCTCGGGAGACGATGTCGCCGGCCGATACCAGTACCTCCGACAGGTACGACAACGACACCTTGAGCCCTGGCACCGGCTCGATGGTGACCGTCCTCATCCCGGCCACGGAGCCGGCGAAGGTGATCTTGCCCGAGGCGGGAGCCCGAACGCCGTCGCCGACCTCCGAGGCGTAGTCGATCCCCCAATGCCCTGAATACTCACCCGTCGGAGCGAACGGCTCAACGACGGGCCCATCGACAGGTGGGCTCAGACAGACGGCGGCGATGGCGAAGGCAACGATCATCTCTCCCTCCGACTCCGAACGTATCTGGAGTTGGTTTCCGAATCCAGAGGGTTCATCACTAACTTCGGGAGCGAGCAAAAGGAGACCAATGAGTACTGCCCGCATCGGGTTGATGGGATTCGGCAGGATCGGACGCAACGTCTTCCGACTGCTCCACGATCGAGACGACCTCGACATCGTGGCGATCGCAGACATCGCCAAGCCCGAAGCCCTCACATACCTACTCAAGTACGACTCGATCTACGGTCGATTCCCCATCGAAGTCGAATACGCCGACGACGCGCTCCAATACGGCGACAAGATCGTGTCGTTCGAGGACAGCAAGGCCCCCGAGGACACCAGTTGGGGCGATTACAACGTCGACATCGTCCTCGACACGACGAGCCGCTACCTGTCGATGAGCTCGTTGCAGGGGCATCTCGACAGCGGGGCCGCCCACGTGGTGCTCACCTCCAGCCCCGAGACCCCTGGGGAGATCCCACTCCTGCTGAGGGGGATCAACGACGACGTCCTCGACTCCAACCCCCCAGTGGTTGCACTCGGCTCCAACACCTCCAATGCAGCGGCACCCATTCTCCGGGTCCTCGAAGATAGCTTCGGGATCGAGAGGGTCTTCATGACTGTGGTCAAAGCAATGTCCAACTCGGGACGCCTCGCCGACGTGCCCACCGACTCCTTCCGGACCAGCAGGGCAGCCGGCGAGAACATCATCCCCGCGGAGACGAACTCCGCGGAGATCATCACCCAGGTGCTTCCCGAGCTGTCCGGGAAGCTGATCGTCACCGCGCTCAACGTCCCGGTACCCGACGGCTCCACCGTCGACATGGTGGCGGAGACGAGCCGCGACGTGACCGAGGAGGAGATCAACGAAGCCGTGCGCACACAGGTCGGGGCCGAGTACTCGGACATCATCGAGTACGTCGCCGACCCGATCGTCTCCTCCGATGTCCGGTTGAACTCGCACTCGGGCATCTTCGACAGCCTGGCCACCATGGTGACCGGGGGCAACATGGTCAAGACGATCACCTGGTTCAACAACGGCTGGGGCTACTCACACCGAGTGGTGGAGGTCGCAGCTGCCATCGCGGCAAAAGGAGACTCAAAATGACCAAGGTTGCAATCAACGGCTTCGGTCGCATCGGGCGCAACGTCTTTCGGATCATCGCCGCCCGACCCGAGTCAGACATCGAGGTCGTGGCTATCAACGATTTGTCCGATGACGACATCCTGGCGTACCTCCTCGAGTACGACTCGGTCATGGGCCGCTTCGCCCAGGACGTCACGGTGTCCGATGGCGTCATGAAGGTCGGTGGTCACGAGGTCCGCATGCTGATGGAGCGCGATCCGGGCAACCTTCCATGGGAGGACCTCGAGGTCGACGTCGTCATCGAGTCGACCGGTGTCTTCCGGGACAGGGCGTCACTCCAGAAGCACCTGGATGCAGGTGCCAAGCGTGTGATCCTCACAGTCCCCTCCAAAGACAAGATCGACGAGACCATCGTCCTCGGTGTCAACGACGAGGAGCTCGGCCCCGAGGACCTCATCGTCTCCAACGCGTCGTGCACCACGAACTGCCTCGCTCCCCTGGCCAAGGTGCTCGACGACGAGTTCGGCATCAAGAAGGGGGTGATGACCACGGTGCACGCCTACACCAACGACCAACGACTCGCCGATGTCCCCCACGAGGACCTGCGCAGGAGCAGAGCGGCCACCGAGAACATCATTCCCACGACGACCGGGGCGGCGAAAGCCGTGGGAGAGGTCCTGCCCGGTCTCGACGGCAAGCTCGACGGCATGGCGATGCGGGTACCTGTCCCCGACGGCTCGACCGTCGACCTCGTGGTGGAGCTGGGCAAGGACGTGACGGTCGAGGAGGTCAATGCCGCCGTGAGGCGCGCGGCCGAAGGCCCCCTCGCCGGGATCATCGAGTACACAGAAGACCCCATCGTCTCCACCGACATCATCGGGAATCCGCACTCATCGATCTTCGATGCCAGCGGAACGCAGGTGCTTGGCGGAAACCTCGTCAAGGTGATGTCGTGGTACGACAACGAATGGGGCTACTCCAATCGGGTCGTCGATCTCATCGAACGCCTCGGTGAGGTCATCGCGGAGGAAGCCGTCGCCGTCTGACCGTGCACCTCAGTCGGTCGTCCTGATCACAAATGCGGCGCCGGCCATGATCACACCGCTGATCGCCACCGGGATCGCCCGTGAACCGGTCGAATCGGCAATCCACGCCGCCCCTAGAGGGCCCGCGGCATTGGCGACGTGGAAGACGAGGCTGACCACACCCATCGCCGTCCCCAGACTCGCCTGACCGAAGACATCCTTCGAGTGCATGCCCACGAGCGGCGACACGGCACCGATCCCAAACCCGGCGAAGACGGCGTATAAGCCGGCCAGCACCTGGTTCCCTGAAAAGGCCAAAGCCACGGACCCGATTGCGATCGCCCCGTACGCGATCCGCAGGGAAGTCGCCACGCCGAATCTCCGCACCATGGGCATGAGAGGGAGACGACCGCCGAGTTGGGCGAAGCCACGGAATCCGGCCCAGAACGAAGCAGCCCCGAGCGCCAACCCGGCAGCAGTCATCGCGGGGACCTGATACACGAGGATCGTGCCCACCGCTATTCCGGCGAGAGCCTGGCTGGTCATGAATCGAAGCGCTCTGCCGGACCGGACCGCACCGCCGACATCACGAAAGACCGGCCTTGCCTCGCCGTCCTGGCGACGGCGGGTGTTGGCCGTGACGACGCCGGCGAGAAGGGCTATCGAAGCGGTCACCCCGAGGATGCGCAGAGTCACCCTCCAGTCGTACTGGGTGACCAGCCAGGCGCTCAGCGGTATGTAGACGACACTGGCGAACGCGCCCCAGATCGTCAGGACGGCGATCGCCCTGTCCTCGGATCCGGGGCTCACCCGAACGGCGACGGTCTGTGTGACGTGATAGAAGCCCAACGAGGCCAACACTCCCCCGCCCACGGCCCCAAACAGGCCGAACGTCGCTGCCGTGGTGGCGTTGGCGGCTGCTACCAAGGCGCCCGCTCCCACCACCGCCGCCACCGCGAAGACAAGCCTGCTTCCCCATCGGTCCAGGAGCCAACCGCCGGCGACCGCACCCAAGCCGGCGATCAGTGACGATGTGCTGAACACGGCCGCCACCGCCGGCTCGCTCCAACCGGTGTCCTCGATGATGGGGTCGAGAAGCACCCCGAAGCTGTAGAACCACGACCCGTAGACGGCGATCGTGATGAGCCCGAGGACGGCGATGTGACCCCGCGGAACCGGCCCCAAACCGTTCTGTGCGGGTCTACTACGCGTCACGCGTGACAAACCCGCACACAACGGTCAAACGTCACGGTTGAGGGCTCTCCAGATCTGCTCGGGGGTGACCGGTACCTGAACGTCGGCGCCACCGAGGGCGTCGGACACTGCGTTGAGGACAGCCGGGGTGGATCCGATCGCCCCGGCCTCACCGATCCCTTTCGCCCCCAAGGGGTTGGTTGGAGTGGGGGTGACCGTGGCACCAAGACCGAAGCTGGGGAGAGTCGAAGCGGTCGGGATGAGGTAGTCCACGAACGAGCTGGTGGTCAGGTTGCCGTCGGCGTCATAGACGACCTTCTCCCACATGGCCTGGCCGATGCCCTGAGCGAGCCCTCCATGGCGCTGCCCATCGGCGAGCATCGGGTTGATGATGACACCGGCATCGTCGACGGCCCACATCCGATCGAGACGAACCGAGCCCGACTCGGGGTCGATCTCCACCACGGCGAGGTGCATGCCAAAGGGGTAGTTGAGGCCTCCGGACTTGAGATGGATCTCCTCGTCCAGGCCGGGCGTCAGGTCTTCGGGCACGTTGCCGCGGAACGCCGCCGAGACGACCTCCTCCCAGGTCACCGAGACGTCGGTGCCTCGTACCGTTGCCTTGCCCTCCGCGAGCACGATGTCGGCCGCCGAGGCCTCGAGGAGATGACCGGCGATCTTGGCTGCCTTTGACGCCACCTTCTCGGCCACGGCGTGGCTGGCCGACCCACCTTGGGCGATCGACCTGGAGCCCGAGGTCCCCCACCCGTACGGCGACGTCGATGTGTCCCCCTGCTCGATGCGAACCCTTGAGATGTCGAGGCCGAGAACCGCTGCCACCAGTTGGGCGAACGAGGTCCGGTGGCCCTGACCCTGGTCGAGAGTCTCGACATAACAGGTGACCGAGCCATCGGCATGCACCTGGATCCGGGCGGCGCCCCAATCCTCGAATCCACAGACCTCCACATATGCCGCCATCCCCACGCCGAGTATTCGCCCCTCCTGGCGAGCTGTCTCCTGCTCCCTGCGCAACCCGTCGTAGTCGGCGACCCGGAGCATCTCGTCGAGTGCTCGCTCGTACTCCCCCGTGTCGAACACATAGCCGCCCAACTCCTTGCCGCCCGAAGACGCGTAGGGGAACTGGCCGGGTTGGATGAAATTGCGACGGCGCACCTCGGCGGGGTCGATTCCAGCTGCCTTCGCCACCGCGTCCACCACACGCTCGACAGTCAGGGTGGCCTCGGGTCGTCCCGCCCCGCGATAGATCCCCCGAGGAGCCCGGTTCGTCCAGACGCCCCGCATCCTCCAGCCGTACACGGGGATGTCGTAGGTCCCCGTCCCTATTCGGGGGGTGATCTCCATGAAGGACAGATAGCGGTGCCTGCATCCCAGATCGACGAGGCTGTCGATCCACAGCGCCGCGATCTTGCCATCCCGGTCGGCCACCACCTCGTAGCGGTGACGCTGGGCCCGTCCGTGGCCGATGGTGAGGAGGTGCTCTCTCCTGGTCTCGGACCACTTGACCGGGCGTCCAGTCATCTTGGCGGCGATGATCGCCAGGTACTCCTCTTCGGCCAGGTCGAACTTGCAGCCGAACCCGCCACCGACGAACGGCGTGATGACCCGCACCACGGCCTGGGGCAGGCCGAAGTCGGCTGCGATCTGCTCTTGCATCAGCTGTGGCGCCTGGGTGGACAGGTGGACGGTGAGGCCGTCCTCTTTCCACTCGGCGAGGATCACCCTGTTCTCCATCGGAGCCGGCACGACCCGGGGATGATCGACCATCCCGCTCAGCTTTATCGGCCCTTCGACCGACTCGAATGCCGCCCGATCGCCCTTGGAGCGGTCGTAGGCGATGTTGCTCTCGGCGGAGAGGCCGCTGTGCATCGGCGGGGCCTCGATCGCCTCATCCACGTCGCCCACCACATCGAGAGGGTCGTAGTCGACAAACACGAGGTCGGCGGCATCACGGGCCGCCGCTGCGGTGTCGGCCACCACGGCGACGACAGGATCGCCCGGCATCAGGGCACGTCCTTGGACGAGTGGGTAGCGACGGGGCACGTTGCGATCGGGACGAGGTGTGGGGGGCATGGCGACGTCGGCCACGTCATCGGGCGTGATGACCGCCCAGACCCCGGGGGCGTCTACTGCGGCGGAGATGTCGATCTCGGTGACTTCCGCATGGGCAAAAGGCGATCGGACGATGACCAGGTGGAGAGTCCCCGTGGGCGTGATGTCGTCGACGTAACGGGCGGTGCCCGACACCAGTGCGGGATCTTCGCGGCGTTGCACGGGCGCGCCGATGAACGATGGGATGAGGGCTTCGGTAGTCACCGGCGAGAGGTTAGATGGCGCATCCCGGCAAAGCCGGAGGACTCACATGCCCGACGAACTGGGCAAGCGACCGAGCAGCTGAGACAACTCAGCAAAGACGGTCGGCTACTTGGGGCCGACTATTCGAGAAGAGAAAGGACAGTCGATCGAAAGTCGTTTGGCTGGAATGGCTTGGTCACGAAAGCGTCTGCGCCACCCTCGTTGGCCCGGCGTCGCGACTCCTCCTCGGCGTGCGCCGTGAGCACGACCACCGGGATCGACTTGGTCGTCGGGTCCTTCCTGATGCGGTCGAGGACTTCCCATCCGTCCATCCCGGGCAGGCCGATGTCGAGAACGACCAGATCGGGAGACTCCGAGCTGACCGCGGTGAGGCCGGTGCGGCCGTCGTCGCGGGTGATGATCTCGAGATCGGCAGCGCGTAGACAGACCTCTATCAGCCGTCGGATGACTGCGCTGTCCTCAACAATCAGAATGCGTGAGCCCATTTGTTTCACCTCGTATTGAAGCCCCATTGAGGCCATCTCCGGTATCGGCACCTCGAGAGGGCTGGTTTAGGCATTCTGGAGACTTCGTCCTGACGGCAGCGTGAGGGTCTCCACGAACTCCTCGAGCTGGCGCAGGGTCCTCACCTCGTGAACCGACGTGCAATGACGTGCGTAGTGCGACATCGCCGAATCGCCTGTGTCCCAATAGGCGATCGGCTCCGGGTTCAGCCAAACCAGCGCACGCGATGCCCTGGCGACATCGGCCAGGACACCGTCCCGTGGCGGTCGGTAGTTGTTGCGGGCATCGCCGGTGATGATGACTGTGGTGCGGGGGCTGATCTGGGGCCCGTACCGGTTGTAGAAGGTCTCGAGAGAGTTCCCGTAGTCCGAGTGCCCGTCGAGCCACACGACTTCGGCCTCGGTCGTTATCCGGGACACCGCGGAGCCGAAGTCGATTCCGGGCCCGAAGAAGTCGGTGACCTCGTCGATCGTGTCCACGAAGGCAAACGATCTCAGCTTGGAGAAATGGGTCGACATCGCATGAGTGAATTGCAGCGTGAATCTGGAGAAGGTGGCCATCGAGCCAGAGATGTCGCACAACAGCCACACTTCGGGCCGATGAGGCCGGGGATGCTTGAACTGGGGGTCGGCGGGCACCCCACCGGTCGCCAGCGACTTGCGCACCGTTCGGCGAAAGTCGAGGCGGCCGGTGCGCTTCTTTCGACGCCGGGCGAGGCGGGCGGCCAACTTGCGGGTCAGGGGGCCGATTGCGGCCTCCATGTCGGCCAGGTCGCTGCTCGTGGCATGCATGAGGTCGATGTCCTCGATCAGAGGGCGGCGAAGGGTTCGGGCCACAGCTTCACGACCCCGGTCGGCGACGAGGCGCCGTCTGATCTCCTCCTGCACCTCCTCGCGGAGCTGACTGATGAGCGCTTCCACTTCCTCACGGAGGAGACGTTCCTCGAGCTCTGAGAGCTCCTCGTCGCCCGACAATGCCTGGAGAAGCTGCTCTTCCAGCTCGGCCAGGTCGAGCCGGCGCAACGTTCGGTACAGGTAATAGGTGCCGCCCACGGGCCGGCCGGGCTCCATTCCTGCGAGACGATCGACCGCCTCGCGCACCCCCCGGCGCAGGGCTTCGGCGTCCATCCCAGCCAGAGCGTCTAGCAGCGCATTGAACAGGGCTTCCTGATCGAACTCACCAGCCCCGGCCCCGGCGCCCTGCCCTCCCGACGCATCACCGGGGTCACCGGACGTCGGGCCATTCTCCGCCTCCCCCTCCCCGGGCAGGGGGATCGTGGAGAAGTAGATGTCGAATGCGGTGTCGAACGCCCGCTCGTGACGGAGGTTCTTGATGAGAGTGGCGCGGAGGGTCTCCCTCAGGGCAACCCTTCGCCCGATGTCGATCGCCTCGACGGCCTTCATCGCGTCGATCGCCTCCACCATCGAGACCGGGACACCCGCCTCCCGGAGCTCATCGATGAACCCGGTGATGACGGGCAGCATCAGGGCGTCGGCGAGGAGGTGAGCTCTTTCGCCGCCTTCTCGATGTCGGCCTGATACTTGAGAAGCACGTGGAGCGTGTCGCCCAGCACCTTCTCGTCGACCTCTTCGACGGACAGTGCGAGGAGGGTGCGAGCCCAGTCGATCGTCTCAGACACAGACGGTGACTTCTTCAGGTCCAGACTGCGGATCGAGCGGGCCACCTTGGCCACCTGGCCGGCCAGATGGTCGGAGAGGCCGGGGACGCGGGCACTGAGGATGAGTTGCTCGCGCTCGGTGTCCGGGTAGTCGATGTGCAGGAAGAGACACCTGCGTTTCAAGGCCTCGCTCAGCTCACGGGTGTTGTTAGACGTCAGGAAGACCAGTGGCTGTGTGTTGGCGGTCATCGTGCCCAACTCGGGGATGGAGACCTGGAAATCGGAGAGGATCTCAAGCAGGAGAGCTTCGGTCTCGACCTCGACCCGGTCGACCTCGTCGATCAGCAGGACGACGGGCTCGGTGGAGCGAATGGCCGCGAGAAGGGGTCGGGTGAGCAGGAACTCCTCCGAGAAGATGTCGTGACTGATCGTGTCCCAGTCGTGGTCGACATCGGACTGGATCCTGAGGAGCTGCTTCTTGTAGTTCCACTCGTAGAGCGCTTTCGCCTCGTCGAGGCCCTCATAGCACTGGAGTCGGATCAGGTCCCGGCCGGTCACCGCCGCCACCGCCTTCGCCAACTCGGTCTTTCCAACCCCGGCGGGGCCTTCTACGAGAACCGGCTTGCTCAGCATCTCGGCGAGGTACACCACCTGTGCGATGCGATCGTCGGCCAGATAGTCCACCGACGCCAGGGCCTCGGCTACCCGGTCAGGTCCTTCGAATTCCATTCATCTCCTGGGTCAACCTGATCATTCTATTGGCCATGCCTCTCGATCTAGAAGCGACGTGAAGACGGTGCCCGACAGGGTTAGCCTGAAGCGTCTGTGCGCATGAGCCAAGGCCACTAGATGCGAATAATCATCGTGGGCGCCGGAGCGGTAGGCTCCTATCTCGCCGAACGCCTCTCCTCAGGCGGCCAGGATGTCATCGTCATCGAGGACAACGAGGCACGCGCCGCCGAGCTTCAGGAATCGATCGACGCCCTCGTCCTTCACGGAAACGGGGCCAGTGTCCACATGCTCGAGGAGGCGGGGGCGGCGGAGACCGACCTGCTCATCGCCGTTTCCAGTTCCGACGGCGCCAACATCCTCGCCTGCTATACCGGCACCCAACTCGGAGCCAAGACGACCATCGCCCGAATCGAAGATGGTGAGCTTCGCGAAGGTGCCGACCGTCTTGGCGTCGATCTCGTCATCGACCCATCGGCCACCGCCGCCGAGGCCCTGGTAGGGATAGTCGGGCTCGGCGGAGCCAGCGAGCTGATCGAGTTCGCAGAGGGAAAGCTCGTCATGGTCGGGGCTCGCGTCACGCCCAACGCGCCCATCACCGCCAGCCCACTGCGTCACCTCAGGGTGCGCCAGGCGGAGTGGGGTTGGGTCGTGGCGGCCCTCGTCCGGGACGGCAGGACGATCGTTGCCCACGGAGACACCGTCGTGCGTCCCGGCGACCACGCCCTCCTCATGACCACCGTGGACCGCGTCGACGAAGCCACCCGTCTGATCGGCGTCAAGCGTCGCCACATCGATCGGGTGATCATCGTCGGTGGCACCCGGCTCGCTGAGATCACCGCAGACGTGATGCACGAGGCGGGCCTCTCGGTCGTCGTCGTCGACGAAGACGCCGAACGTTGCCGGTATGTCGCCGGGCGGCACCCTTTCGCCCTGGTGATCAATGGCGACCCCACCGACCCCGATGTGCTCGCCGAGCTGGATCTCGGCCCCAAAGACGTGGTGCTGGCTCTGTCGGGATGGGACGAGGTCAACCTCATGGGCTGTCTCGTCGCCAAAGCCAGCGGGGCCGGCATGGCCATATCCCGATTCAACAGGATCGCATACGTCAGCCTCCTCAGCGGTCTGGGCATCGACGCCGCCGTCTCGTCACGGCTGATGGCGGCATCGGCCATCCTCCGCTTCGTTCGCCAGGGTCAGGTGGAGCAGGTGGCGACGTTCTCTGACACTGACGCCGAAGCCATCGAGATCGAGGTTCAGGAGGGTGCCGAAGCGGTGGACAAGTCATTGCTCGAGCTGAAGCTCCCCGTCGGGGTCATCATCGGGGGCATCTCGCGCAACGGGACCACTTTTGTCCCGGACGGGTCCACCGTGGTCAGGCCCGGCGACCACATCATCTTCTTTGCTCTCCCCCGCGACATCGCCGAGTCCTCCACGATCTTCACGGCATGACCGTTCGGGCCAAGCGCAGCAGCCAGCCGCCCGCGCTCAGCCTCCTGACGACAGTCGCCTTCGTGCTCGGCTCGGTGCTGTTGTTCATCGGAGTCGCCATGACTCTCGCCGCCGTCGTCTCCGCGGCCTACGCGGAGTACGACACGGCCCTTTGGATCGCAGTGTCGGCGGGGATCACCACTGTCGTGGGGTACGTCACGAGACGAACGGTACGACGGCCGGAGACCATCACCGTGAAGCAGGGCTTCGCCACCGTCGGCCTGGCGTGGTTCGTCTTCTCCATCTTCGGTGCCCTTCCCTACTTGCTCACCGGGGCGATCCCATCCATCACCGATGCCGTCTTCGAGACGGCTTCTGGGTTCACGACGACCGGAGCCTCGATCCTCCCCGACCCACGGGTCCTTCCCTATGGAATCTCCTTCTGGCGAGGGCTCACCCAGTGGCTCGGCGGCATGGGGGTCATCGTCCTGGGCGTCGCCATCCTCCCTCTGCTGGGCACGGGTGGAATGCAGTTGGCACGCGCCGAGTCGCCTGGCCCGACGCCTGACCGGCTGACACCACGGTTCCAGGAGACCGCGAAACGACTCTGGCTCGTCTACCTGGTCTTCACCCTCGTCCAATTCGTCATGCTCAGCCTGGGCGACATGGACGTCTTCCAGTCGATCATCCACTCGTTCACGACCATGTCGACGGGCGGGTTCGGTACCGAGCCCGACTCGATCTCTGGATTCTCCGATTACACGAAATGGGTGGTCACGGCGTTCATGTTCGCCGCCGGTGTCTCTTTCACCCTCCACTTCCGAGCATGGAACAAGCCGGTGGATTACGTCCGGAACTCGGAGTTTCGCCTCTACGGACTGATCACCGCCGGAGCGATCGTCATCGTCGCCGGGGGACTGTTCGCCGACCTGTCGACCGCAGACGCGATTCGGGACGCGAGCTTCAACACAGTCTCCCTCGTAACCACCACCGGGTTTGCTTCGGCTGACTTCGGCACGTGGCGACCTGCCCTTCAGATCATGATCGTGGGGCTCATGTTCTTGGGGGGCATGGCGGGATCGACGGCGGGTGGCATCAAGACATTTCGCATCGGCGTCCTCTCCAAGGCAGCCTTCGCCGACCTCCGCCGGCTGGTCCATCCACGTGGGGTCTTCATCACCCATTTCGGCAAACAGAGAGTGAACGAGCCGGTCATCGAGGCCGTTCAGTCGTTCTTCCTCTTCTACATGTTCATGTTCATGACTGCCACGTTCGGTCTCGCGTTCATCGATGCCAACCTGTCGGAAGGGCTGGACCTGGTCACCGCGACATCGGCAGTGGCTGCGTCGCTCGGAAACATCGGCCCCGGCCTGGGTGAGGTGGGGCCGGCGGCGAATTACGCCAGCCTGCCTGCTCTGGCCAAATGGCTACTGGCGAGTCTGATGATCGTCGGCCGTCTCGAGATCTTCCCGGTCCTGGTGTTGTTCACCCGGGACCTGTGGCGCCGCTGACGGGCTTTCGACGTAGCTGAGCCCTACTCCTCTTCGGAGAGGTCCGGGGTGAACTCGAAGGCGAGGTCGCCGATGCGGACCTCGTCGCCGGCAATGGCCCCCGCCCCGACGAGCGCCTCGTCGACACCGAGACGTGCCAGGCGTCGCGCCGCCATGTCGGCGGCTTCGGCCAGTGTCAGGTCGGCGAAGCCCACGGCGCGCTCGACGGCGGGCCCGGACACCCTCCATGCGTCATCCTCCCGATCGATCCCGAAAGTGGGTCCGAGAGGGCGATGGAGGATGAAGCCACGACGCTCGGGAGCCTCCCTCTCTGCCTGCTCGACGAGGTCGGCGATACTGTGGAGCGCCTCACGCACACCCTCTCCTGTCACCGATGACACCGGCATCGCTCCCAGCCTCTGCGCGGCCTCAACCGCACCCACGAGATCACTCTTACCCATCAGCACCAGCGACGGCCGTCTCCCCAACTCGGCTGAGTAGCCGGCGATCTCACGGCGGAGGATGTCCAACTGATCTTCGGGCGGATCGGTCTGGGTCTCAGCCGGATCGAGGAGGATGACCAGCACTCGGGCGCGCTCGGTATGGCGGAGGAACTCGTGGCCCAATCCCCTGCCTTCGGCGGCGCCCTCGATGAGTCCCGGGATGTCGGCGAGGACGAACTCCCGACCGTCGAAGCTCACCACGCCGAGGTTGGGCTCGAGCGTGGTGAACGGGTAGTCGGCGATCTTGGGCTTCGCCGCCGACACCTTGGAGATGAACGTGGACTTGCCCGCGTTGGGAAAGCCAATGAGTGCCGCATCCGCGAGCAGCTTCATCTCGAGGGTGAACCACTCCTCGCGGCCATACTCGCCCTGCTCGGCCATGCCCGGTGCCCGATTGGTCGGGCTCACGAAGGCAGCGTTTCCCAGGCCTCCGCGGCCACCGCGAACCGCTACGACCTCCTGACCGGCTTCGGCCAGGTCGGCGATGAGGGTGCCATCGTCGTCGTAGACGACCGTCCCGAGTGGGACTTCGAGGACTGTGTCCTGCCCGCCTTTGCCATGGCGAAGGTCACCCTCACCGTGGGTACCACTGCCGGCGGCATGATGGGGATTGCGCTGGTATCGGAGCAACGTCGCGACGGACGGGTCTGCTCGCAGGATCACCGACCCGCCGGGACCACCGTTGCCCCCCGTTGGGCGACCCTTGGGACGGCCCTTCGACCTGTGGAACGCAGCCACTCCCGCCCCGCCATTGCCGGCGCGAAGGGACACGCGAACCCGGTCGACGAACATGACCGGAAGGCTCGGCTACTCGCCGATGATGGAGACTTGGCGGCGGTTGTTGCGGACGGCGTACTTGACGGTGCCAGAGGCGGTGGCGAACAAGGTGTCATCACTACCGCGGCCAACGTTGTCCCCGGGGTGGATCCTCGTGCCACGCTGGCGGACGATGATCGAACCGGCGTTGACGAATTCCCCGTCGAAGACCTTGGCGCCGAGACGCTGTGCGTTCGAGTCACGGCCGTTCTTGGACGAGCCGCCTGCTTTGGTCTTGGACATCTCTACTCCTCTTCCGAGGCTGCGGCTTCGTCCTTCTTCTTCGCCGCGGCCTTCTTCTTGGCTGCTGCCGGGAGCTTGATCCCGGTGATCTCGATGCGGGTGTACTTCTGACGGTGTCCCTGGCGACGCCGGTAGCCGGACTTGTTCTTGTACTTGAAGATGTCCACTTTGGGGCCGGCCGACTCTCCGAGCACCTTGGCGGTCACCGAGGCTTTGGCGAGCGCGGCCCGGTCGGAGACGGCGTTGCCGTCGTCGTCGACCACGAGCAAGGGCTCGAATGTGAGCTTGTCGTCATCGCCTTTGACACGCTCGATCTCGAGCACGTCGCCTGACTGGACCTTGGCTTGCTTGCCACCGGCGCGGATGATGGCGTACATGGGAAAACCTCTCTGGGAGAAGGGGGAACCGGACTAGATGGTAACTACTTCGACGGGCTCGGCAAAGCCGATTGTCAGGCCTCGATCTCGGCCGCCACCACCTCCGCCGACGTGGGTGTGGGGCGAAAAGCCTCCTCGATGATGACCCCACGACCCGAGCAGTGCTCGCACTTGTGAGAGAACTGCTCGAGCAGTCCGGCCGACACGTTCTTCCTGGTCATCTCGACCAAACCGAGATGGGACACGTCGAACACCTGGGTGCGGGTCTTGTCCTTCGCCAGAGTCTCTTTGAGACGACGCAGCACCTTCTGCTGGTTCTCGATCGACTCCATGTCGATGAAGTCGATGACGATGATGCCGCCGATGTCACGGAGACGAAGCTGTCGCCCGATCTCCTCGGCTGCCTCGAGGTTGTTCTGGAGCACAGTCTCCTCGAGGTTGCTCGAACCGACGAACTTCCCCGTGTTGACGTCGATGACGGTCAGTGCCTCGGTGCGATCGATCACCAGGTGGCCGCCCGAGGGCAGGAAGACCTTGCGATCGAGAGCCTTCTTCAACTGATCGTCGACGTGATAGCGGTCGAATAGCGGGATCTCGTCCTCGTAGAGGTGGACTTTGCTCACCAAATCGGGGGCGGTCGCCTGCAGATAGTTGATGACGGTGTCGTACGAGCCCTTGTCGTCGATCATCAGCTTCCGGAAATCCGCAGTGAAGTGCTCTCTGATCACCTTGATCAAAAGCTCGGGCTCACGATGTATGAGACGTGGAGCGTCGCCCTGCTCGGCCTGCTCGTTGATGGCGGCCCACTGCTTGGTGAGACGTGAAATGTCGGCTGCCAATTCCTCGGCAGAGGCGTGCAGAGCCGCGGTGCGCACGATGACCCCGAA
>Ga0299907_10000747_pt1 | contig 16902 bp, 17 predicted proteins | sample RVTome_16_FD_198680 | JGI IMG/M metagenome (GOLD analysis project Ga0299907, IMG submission 198680) | Soil microbial communities from uranium-contaminated site in the Upper Colorado River Basin, Wyoming, United States - RVT152D67 (version 2) ...
CTCGGGGGTCGTGCGAGCGCGGGTCCGATGTTCGTCCGTCCTCGGGGAGGCGTGGAGCGCCTGACCGACGCGCTCCGCGATCGCCTCGGCAGCCGCGTGCGGACGGACGCCACCGTGGTGGGATTGCGACCCGGCGCGGAGGGATGGCCAGAGAGATGGCCGGAGAGATGGCCGGAGAGATGGCCGGAGGGATGGCCGGAGGGATGGAAGGTGCGGACCTCAGCTGAGGAGCTCCCGGCGGACGCCGTCGTGCTGGCGATCCCGGCGGCGGCCGCCGGACCACTGCTCCAACCGATCTCGCCGGCGGCCGCCGCCGGGCTGGAGGGCATCCCTACCGCATCCACCGGCTGCGTGATGCTCGTGTATCCACGCGGCACCGGCAGCGCGCTGCCGGAGGGCACGGGCTTCGTGGTCCCACGCCGCCGGGCGCCGATGACGGCGTGTACGTGGCTCTCGAACAAGTGGCCGACGGACGCGTTCGACGGCCGTGCCGTGCTTCGCTGCTACGTCGGTGCCGTGGGCGAGGAGGACGTCCTCGATGCCGGCGACGGCGAGCTGATCGCGGCGTGCGCCCGGCATCTGGCCGCGCTGCTTGCCCTTCCCGCGCAACCGGAGCACGCGGCGGTCGTCCGGTGGCCGGGGGCGATGCCGCAGTACGAGCTCGGGCACGTGGATCGAGTCGCGGGCATCCGCGCCGCCCTCCCGCCCGGTATCTTCGTCGTGGGACAGTCCTACGACGGCGTGGGCGTCGCCGACTGCGTTCGTGCGGCGAACGAGACCGCGGCCGCGGTGGCCGTTCGGCTCGCCTCGAACGCCCGAACCGAGGAGACCGTTCGATGACAGAGACGATCTACACCCTCCACCCGGTTCTGCGAGCCGCGCCCGACCTGCGGGACGCGCTGCGAGACGCTGACGACCTCGCGCGAGCGTCGCGGGAGATCGACGACCTGTTCAAGTCGTGGGCCAGTCGCGTGGACGTGCGAGGGACCTACTCGACGACCGGGCTCCGCCCTGACGCGGACTTGATGCTGTGGTTGATCGGCTCTACGATCGAGGAGGTCCAGGGAGCCGTGGTCGAGTTCCGCCGAACCGAGGCGGGCCGCCTGATGGAGCTCACGTGGTCGTTCCTCGGGGTGGTGAAGCCGGCGGAGTTCACGGCGGATCACGCGCCTGCGTTCGTGAAGGGCGAGGAGCCCCGGCGCGTCCTGTGCGTGTATCCCTTCGTGCGCACGCCGGAGTGGTACTTGCTCCCGCGAGAAGAGCGAGGCACGCTCCTCGCCGAGCACGGCGTGATAGGTCGCGAGTTCCCCGAGGTGCTCGCGAACACGACGAGCGCGTTCGGCCTGGGTGACTGGGAGTGGATCCTCGCGTTCGAGGCCGACGACCCGGACCGGATCGTGGAGTGCATCCGGCGCCTGCGCGAGGCCAAGGCTCGCCTGTTCACCAAGGAAGAGGTGCCGTTCGTGACCGGCGTCCGCAAGCCGGTGGCGGCGTGCCTGGAGGACCTGGTCTGACCTAATCGAGGAGCGCCGTTAGGTCCTCGATGACGTGATGCCCGTTCGGATCGGCCGCGAATCCCTCGGTCGGGTCTGATCCCGGGCGCACGATCAGCCGGGTGTCGATCCCCAGGTCGCGGGCACCGTCGCAGTAGCCGGCCTGGTCGTCCACGAAGACGGCGTCCGCCGCCGCGACGCCCACAGCGTCGAGCGCCGCCACGTAGATCGCGGGGTCCGGCTTCATGGCCTTCACCTCGAACGACAGGAGGATCGCGTCGAACTCCTCCTCCAGACCCAGCGCTCGCACCTCGGTCCGCGTGGGATGCGAGCAGTTGCTCACGATCGCGGTCTTCGCGCCGCCGGCGCGGAGCGTGCGGACGGTGGGGATCGAGTCCTCGTGAAGGTGGATCCGCTCCGCCGAGGCGAAGAAGTCGTGCTGGATGCGAACCACGTCGGCCACCGTCCGGTCGTCGTGGATGTCGAGTGCCGCGAGGATCGCGGCGATGTCGGAGGTGGCATCGGGGTAGGCACCGATGCTCCGGGCCCGGCGCGTGACCTCGAACGCTCGCAGCAGCGACGCGCGGTCGACCCCGAGCCTCGCCGAGAGCAGGTCGCGCAGCCCCGACCACTCCGTCCACACCAGCGTGTCGTACAGGTCGATGAGCACGGCCTTCCACATCATGGGACTGAGCGTACCGGTGGCGTCAGTCAGACCAGAGGCCGGCCAGGAACACATCGACGCTCGCGCTCCCCGACAAGGGGTCCTGGCTCAGGGGCTCCACGACGGCAGGGCCGGAGACGTCGAAGTGGGTGAGCACGTCCGCTGGCAGGAACCGTGACACCTGCGAGAACGAGTGCGGATCCTCGAGACCTCTCGGCCGGCGGTAGTACCGCTGCGGGTATGTCACATGAAGCGCGTCCCGCGCTCTGGTGAGCGCCACGTAGAGCAGCCGACGCTCCTCCTCGATCTCGTCGTCGTCTCTCGTCGCCATGTCGGAAGGGATCATTCCGTCGGCCGCATGGATCAAGTGCACCACGTCCCACTCGAGGCCCTTGGCGGAATGGATCGTGGAGAGCACCAGGTAGTCCTCGTCCAGGTGCGGAGGGCCGGCCAGGTCCCCGGTCGACGACGGCGGGTCCAGGGTGATCTCCGCCAGGAACCGTCCGCGCGCCTCGTATCCCTGTGCCAGCAGCTCCAGCTGCTCGAGATCATGGATCCGAGCGATGGGGGCGTCGTAGCGACGCGCGATCACCGGTTCGAGGAAGGCGCGCAATCTCTCGAGCTGTGCGGCGGGCGGCAAGGACGTCTCGTCGGTGCAGCCGGTCAGTGCGCTCCGAAGGGCTCGGATGCCCGAGGCGCCCGCCTTCGGCACTTCGAGGGGGGCCTCGAGGAACGCGGTCAGCGGCGACTCGTCGCCGCGGACTCCCGCGTCCACGCCGATTGCCGCCATCGCTCGCCTGGCGCCGGCCGGACCGATCCCGTCGGGCAACTGCAGCACCCGGAACCACGCCACTTCGTCCCATGGGTTCTCCAACACGCGAAGGCACGCGAGCGCGTCCTTCACGTGAGCGGCCTCCAGGAACTTGAGCCCGCCGTATTTCACGAACGGGATGTTCCGCCTGGCGAGCTCCACCTCGAGGAGATCGGAGTGGTGTGCCGCGCGGAACAGGACGGACTGCGCCTTCAACGGCACACCTTCCTCGCGATGGGTGAGGACTGAGCGGCAGACGACGTCGGCCTGATCGGCTTCGTCCAGACACGCTCGGAGTGCCGGCCGGCCCGATCCGGATCTGTCCGACCACAAGGTCTTCTCGTGACGTTGCGGCGAGAGCGCGATCACCGCATTCGAGGCGGCAAGGAGCGGCGGCGTGGAGCGGTAGTTCTGTTCGAGCCTCAGGATCGTGGTTCCCGGGAACCGGTCGGGGAACTCGAGGATGTTGCGGACCGTGGCCGCGCGGAAGCCGTAGATCGACTGCGCGTCGTCGCCCACGACCGTGACGTTCCTGGGACCCAGCGGCGGTCGCATCCCTTCGAGGATGTCCGCTTGCAGCGCGTTGGTGTCCTGGTACTCGTCCACGAGCACGTGGTCGAACATCTCCGCGAGCTGTCCACGTGTGCGATCGTCCCAGGCGAGCACCTTCCAGTGCAGCAGCAGGTCGTCGTAATCGAGCACGTTGCGTGCCCGCTTGCGTTCCGTGTAGGCGACGAAGATCTCTCTGATCCCCTCTGCCTCGTCCACGCACCACGGATAATGCCGCCCGAGCACGTCGACGAGCTTCGTGCCGGCGTTCACCGTGCGCGAATAGATGCCGGCGAGGGTCTCTTTCCGGGGGAAACGCCGCTCGCGCGACGAGTAGCCGAGCTCGTCGCGCAGCAGGTTCATCACGTCGGCCCCGTCCGCCTGGTCGAGGACGGTGAAATCTGGCCGCAGGCCCAGCGCTCGGCCGTGGAGCCGCAACAGTCGGTTCCCCACGGCGTGGAACGTGCCGCCCCAGACGCGGCCGGACTCGGCAGCACCGCCGAGGCGAGCGGCGCGTGAGAGCATCTCGCGCGCCGCTCGCCGGCTGAAGGTGAGCAGGAGGATCCGCTCCGGGCGAACGCCGCGCCCCAGGAGGTGCGCGACCCGGGCGGCGAGCGTCATGGTCTTTCCCGTTCCGGCGCCCGCGACCACCAGCAGCGGGCCCTCGGCATGGCCAGCCGCCGCCAGCTGTTGCGGATTCAGGTCATCGAACATCCGTTCGGAGTCTAATCCCCGCGTCCCACCCCGCGAAGCATCCCGGGCATACGATGAGGCGCATGGCGTCGAGCACCCGCATCGAAGCGCCGACGGGTATGTCCGCGTGGCTCGTCCGAGCGATGCTTCTTGTGGCGGCCCTGTTCCTGTTCTGGTGGGCGCAGGGCGCCGGCGACGAGTTTCAGCTCATCTCTCGTGCCTACTTCCGAGTGGACGGGACCGATCTCGCCGGGTCCGTCGCGTTGTTCATCCTTGCAGGGCTCGCGTTCGGGCTGGCGACCCGGTTCCCGTTCCCGGAACCGCGATTCGCGTGGGGACGGCTCGCCTTCGCGATCCTGGCTCTGGTCCCCGCCGTGCACTTCTGGTTCCTGTTGTCGGGAACCGCCGACGGCGTGCTCGGCCGGTCCTTCTGGTTCGATGGCTTCGTGACCGTGCAGATCGGGGCCGTGCTCGCCGGCGTGTCGATCGCGTCGGGCGTGGGCGCTCGGCGTTAGGCCAGAAGCCCAAGCCAGAAGCTACGAAGGTTCCGCCGGTCGCTTGGTCGGATCGCCCATCGCCTCGTTCAGGTCCGCGGCCTCCTTCACCCAGGCGGCGAACTGAGCCTTGCGAACATCGCCGGGGCCCGTGATCTCGACGTGCATCATCCGGTCGCCCGAACCCTCCAGCGATCCCTCGGCATCCGTGAGCTCGGCGCCACGCCAGAAGCCGAACGTCACGTGCGTGGACGCCGCTCTCGCATAGGCGATCGGGCCGCCGAGTTCCCACACGAGCTGCGTCCACCTGATCAGGGCGGTCGCGTTCGGCGCGGCCTCTCGCACGATGGCGTCGAGCTCCCTGATCACGTCTCCGCGCCAGTCCTGCAGACCTGCCGCGTACTCTTCGGTCGCCGTGTCCGCCATCTCTCCTCCCGAGCCCCTCCCTCCGTAAGAGTCTGCCGCAGTCGGGCGGTCGCCGCTACGTGCCGGCGCGGCTCACCAGCCCGAGGTCCTCGAGCAGGCCCGGCGGGATCGCATGGCAGTACGGCGTGTGCCCTGTCTTCGCGTAGTACTCCTGGTGGTAGTCCTCTGCGGGATAGAACGGCGCCGCGTCGCGGATCTCGGTCGCGATCGGCCGATCGAATCGCTCCTGGGCCCTGGACCTCGACGCCTCGGCGGCCTCCCGTTGCTCGGGCGAGTGGGCGAGGATCACGCTCCTGTACTGGGAACCCATGTCGGGTCCCTGACGATCGACCTGTGTGGGGTCGTGGATCCCCCAGAACACCTCGAGGAGCTGGTCGAACGAGATCACCGCCGGGTCGAACGTGACCTGGGCCACCTCGGCGTGGCCGGTCATGCCACTGCAGACGTCGTGGTAGGTCGGACGCTCGGTGACTCCTCCCGCGTAGCCGACCACGACGTCGGTGACGCCGGGCACTCTGCGGAGCACGTGCTCCACACCCCAGAAGCATCCGGCGCCGAACGTGGTCTGTTCTGTCGACATGTCTCCTCCTCGATCGCGGAACGATTGCACAGATCAGTGTCCATCATCGGGTGCGATCTGGCAGGCCGGACTTCGGGCTCGGTCGGGGGTAACGGCCCATCCCCCTCGAACGACGGCGAAATCACCCGGTCGGCCGACTGCGCCCACGCGCCGCGTTACCCGAAATCAGGTAGTGGGGAGCGCAGAGCCAACGGACATGACCAAAGACATGACCAAAGACATGACCAAAGACATGACCAAAGACATGAGAAGAGGGGGCGCACATGCGTCAATGGGAGCTGATCGGCATCACGGATTCTGAACCGGCGTGGAGGCCGCCGGCACCCTCCGAGCCGGAGCCCGAGATCGTCACGGGCGACGAGCCGGGACGGTCCATCTTCTTCTGGTCCACCGATGAATCCCTGCGGATGCGCACGGTCAGCCATGCCGCAGCGGACGTGCTCGGCGTGCCGGTGTCATCGTGCCTGGGGCGTGACCTTCTCGCTCTGTTCGGGATGGAGGGCCCGAGCCTGTTCGTGCTGGAGGCGCACGTGGCCGCCTTGGAGGGGCGCGAGGGCACGTTCAAGTTGTGGGACGACGGACGGGCGATCGAGTGCCGGGTCGCTCCTACGCACGGGGGCGACGAACAGATCTCCGGCACCTTCTGCATCGCGGTTCCGGAGCAGGCGATCGAGGTCCTCGAAGCGGCGCGGGAGCGCGTGCGAGTGGCCTGATCGTCAGCCCGCGAACGACGCTGCGGCCCCGAGGACCTGTGCGACCTCCTCGGGGCCGTGCGTCGTCGACAAAGTCCACATCTCGTAGCCCGATGGCGGCAGCGCCACGCCGTTCGCGAGCAGGTGATGGAAGAAGCGCGCGTACCGATCGTGGTCGGCTCTCTTGGCGCCGGCGAGATCGGATATCGGGCTCTCGGAGAAGAACACGCTGAACAGCGGGCCCTCTCGCCCGATGCTGGACGTGATACCGCTCGCGGCGAAGGCCGCGCCCAGGCCATCGATCAGTGCGTCGGCGGTGCGATCCAGGTCGGCGTAAGGATCGAGCTCGGAGATCAGGTCCAGCGTTGCGATACCGGCGGCGACGGCCACGGGGTTCCCGGAGAGTGTGCCCGCCTGGTAGACGGGGCCGTCTGGGGCCAGGCGTTGCATGATGTCCCGACGACCGCCGAACGCGGCGCACGGGAACCCACCGCCCATGACCTTACCCAGTGTGGTGAGGTCGGGCCGCACGCCGAACCGCTGCTGCGCGCCTCCCCGGCCGATCCGGAACCCCGTGATCACCTCGTCGAACAGAAGAAGTGCCCCGTACCGGTCACACAGCTCACGGAGGCCGGTGAGGAATCCCGGTGCAGGCGGCACCACACCCATGTTCGCCGCCACTGGCTCGACCGCCACGACGGCGATCTGTCGACCCCGCTGTTCGAAGAGATCGTGCGCCGCGGCGAGGTCGTTGAAAGGCAGGCTCAGGGTGTCGCGGGCCGCACCCTCGGTCACGCCCGGCGAGCCCGGGATACCGAATGTCGCGAGGCCGCTTCCGCCCGCCCTCGCGAGCAGGGCATCCCCGTGCCCGTGATAGCAACCCTCGAACGTGACCAACAGGTCGCGACCGGTGAAGCCCCGTGCGAGTCGGATCGCGCTCATGGTCGCCTCGGAGCCGCTCGACACGAGCCGCACCGTGTCGACCCCGGGTACGGCGTCCACGATCCGCTCGGCCAGCTCGACCTCACGTTCCGTCGGGGCACCGAAGCTCGTTCCGTCCCGGGCTGCCCGCTCCGCCGCTTCCACGATCCGCGGGTGCGCGTGTCCGAACAGGAGCGCCCCCCAAGACTGCACGAGGTCGACGTAACGCTCACCGTCGGCGTCCCAGACGTATGCCCCCCGGCCTCGCGCGACGAAGCGCGGCGTGCCTCCCACCGCGCGGTACGCGCGTACGGGTGAGCTCACGCCACCTGGAATGACCGCCCGGGCGCGGTCGAACAGCTCCTCGTTCCGCGACACGCCGGGATTGTAGGAGCCGGACAACCAGCGCTCGGCCGCTCCTTAGACTCGTGCACGTGACCCGATGCACCTCCTGCGGCTCGGACGTCCCCGCCGGCGCTCGATTCTGCCCGTCGTGCGGGGCCGAGCAGGTCTCGTCGCCGCAGGTCCAGGAACGCCGGATCGTGTCGATCCTGTTCGCGGACCTGGTCGGGTTCACCGAGCGATCCGATCTGGCCGATCCTGAGGACGTTCGTCGGACACTGGTGCCGTTCCACGCCGCGGCGAAAGGCGAGATCGAGCGGTTCGGGGGCACGCTCGACAAATTCATCGGGGACGCGGTCATGGGGGTCTTCGGGGCGCCCGTCGCTCACGAGGACGATCCGGAGCGCGCCGTGCGCGCGGCACTATCGATCGCTCGGACGATCGAGGACCTGCGGTCGGTGGATCATCAGCTGGCTGTACGGGTCGCCGTGCACACGGGAGAGGCGCTGGTAAACCTCGTCGGCGGGACACAGGTCGGGGAGGCGGTCGCCGGCGACGTGGTGAACACGGCCTCGCGCATGCAGTCCATCGCGGCGCCGGGAAGCGTGGTGATCGGCGATACCACGCACCAGGCCGTCGGCGGTCGTTTCGACCTCGAGGTCCTTCCAGCGGCGAAGGTCAAGGGCAAGGCGGAACCGCTTCGTCTGTGGCGCGTCGTCGGAGAGCGATCTGGTGCAGAACGTGTGGCCCCTGCCGCGCTCGTGGATCGGCACGATGAGCTTGCGCGGCTCCTGGACGCGCAGCGCGTGACCGGCACACAGCGTGTCGCTCAGACGCTGGTGATCGTCGCCGAACCGGGGATGGGGAAGACGAGGCTCCTCGATGAGTTGCGCGACAGGGCGGATGGCGCCACGAGGTGGCGGGTGGGCTGGTGCCCGCCCTACGGCGAGGCCGTGACCTTCGCTCCTCTCGCCGACGTCCTTCGCCGCGAGGCGGCGATCGACCGCATGGCCTCGCCCGAGGACGTGCGACGAGGACTCGAAGTGTTGGCCGGCGCCGGGGGACGGGAGCGCGGATGGATGCGGAGGTGCCTCGCGCCGATCCTCGGCGTGGATGAATCAGGCTCCGACCTGATCGAGCCCGGCGAGATGGCGGAAGCGGTCGCGGTGGCGATGACAGCAAGCCCCCAGCCGCTCGGCCTCATCCTGGAGGACCTTCACTGGGCGCAGCCGCGACTCCTGGAGGTCGTGGTCGAGTTGCTCACAGCCCTCGAGTCGCGACCCGCGCTGACCCTCATCACGGCGCGACCCGAGCTCGTTGAGCGCGACCAGGGATGGCGCGAGCGGGGCGAGCTGCTGCTCCTGCCTCCGCTCTCGGCCGAGGACACGGACGAGCTCGTGGGATCGGTGCTGACCGATGCGCATCCCGGCTTCGATCGACCTGCGCTCCTGCAGCGGGCCGGTGGCAATCCGCTGTTCGCCGTCGAGTTCGCCCGGATGGTGGGAGAGCGAGGCGACCGCGACGCCGGCGCGGACGTACCGTCGACCGTCCGGGCCGTCATCGCCGCGCGGCTCGATCGGTTGCCGGTCGATCTCCGGAAGCTGATGCAGGAAGCGGCCGTGGTCGGACTCGAGTTCTGGCCCGGCGCGGTCGCATCGATCCGTGGCACCTCGGAGCGAGAGGTCGAAGGCGCCATCGGGGAGCTTGTCCGGCGCGGGCTGGCCGACGCGCCGGGATCATCGATGTTCCCCGGACAGGCCGCGTCCGTTTTCTCGCACGCTCTCGTGCAGGAGGTGGCCTACTCGCAGCTGCCGAGGGCTATCAGAGCCAAGGCGCATCTCGAGGTTGCCCGCTGGATCGAACGGGCCGGCGGAGAGCGCGCGGTGGAGCTGGCCGAGACGATCGCCCATCACGCGGTCAAAGGGCTGGAGCTCTCCGTCGCTGCGCGTCTCGATGAGGTGACCAAACCGGCCCGCGAGATGGCGCTGCGGTGGTCGCTGGCTGCAGCGGATCGCCTCTCACGCATCGACGCCAACCCGGCGTTCGACCGGTATCTGCTGGCGCTGGAGCTGGCGTCGCCGGGCACCCCCGAGCTGGCGTCGGCCCTGGCAGGGAGCGCGTTCACGGGCAGGCGGGCCGGGCGCCTGGAGGCTCGTGAGGTGCTGCGCCGCCACGAAGAGGCCGTCGCCATCCGCCGAACCCTGGACGACCCGGGAGCGCTGGGAAGCTCGCTCATCGCACTCGGGTCACAGCTTGCCGCGACGGGCGAGACGGCCAGGTCACGCGAGGTGTTGGCCGATGCCGTCGGTGTGCTCGAGCAGCAACCTCCCGGCGTCGACCTCGCACGCGCCTACGCGTTTCTGGCCGAGGACGCCATGTTCGCCGGGAGGGTTCGGCCGGCGCTCGATGGCGCAGAGCGGGCTCTCCAGCTCGTGGGCGAAGGAGCCCTCGAGGTCCGAACGATGGCCATGCACATCCGTGGTGACGCCCGATGCTCGCTCGGGGATCGAGGAGGGCTCGAGGACCTCGAAGAGTCGATCGAGATATCCCGTCGGTCCGGCTCGATCGCCGACGAAGTGACGTCGGAGACATATCTCGCCGAGTGGGTGTGGGCATATCGAGGTCCGTCGCCCGGCATCGAGCACTACGACCGGGCGATCGAGCTCGGCGAGCGTCACGGTGTGGTGAGTCAGCATCTGTGGTCCGTGGCGGGCAGCACGGGCCCGTTGTTCGACGGGGGCGATTGGGATCGACTCCTGTCGAGATGCGACCAGCTCCTGTCCGTAGATCCCGGTCTGTTGGACCCTGCGCTTCGCGCGGTTGCGCTGGCGATGCGGGCAAGGGTCCTGGTCCTCCGCGGGCAGCGGGAACGAGCGCGTGATGCAGAGGAGTTCCTGGAACTGGCGAAGCCGCTGGGGGAGCTACAGGTGCTCGCTCCGGCACTGATGGTGGCGGCCCAACTTACTCTGGCCGACCAAGAGTTCGAGCGGGCGGTCGGTTACCTCAAGGACTTCGCGGAGACCACCCGGAACGTCGCCGAGACGTACCGAGAATCCCTGCTCGCTCACGTGGCGAGGCTCGCCGTGGCGGTGGGCGAGGTGGGTCTCGCCGTCGATCTCGTAGAGGAGAGCGGTGGGCGCACGCCGCGTGAGGACCTGAACCTTCGCAGCGCCGCCGCTACCGTGGCGGAGGCTCGGGAGGAGTTCGAGGTCGCGGAGCGCGGCCACGCGGACGTCGCCGAAGGCTGGCGTTCCTACGGCAACCCGTTCGAGCTCGCGATGAGCCTCCTCGGCCGAGCCCGGTGCGCCGATCGGCTCGGCCGCGCCGACGCCACGACCGGCCACGAAGCGAGCGAGATCCTTCGCGCTCTCGGCATTCCCGCGTGACGACATTCAGTCCGTCCCGGCGCCGTCGGCCATCACGGTCTTCAGCTGGGACATCGCGTTCATTGCGGGCGGGAATCCGGCGATCGTGGCGGTCTGCAGGATCACCTCGGCGAGCTCTTCGCCGGTGATCCCCGCTTTGAGCGAGGCACGCAGGTGCTGGGGAAGCTGCGACGAGCGACCGGTGGCCACGAGTGCGGCCACCGCCGCGATCTCTCTATCCCTGGTCGGCAGGCCGGGTCGCGAGTACACCTCGCCGTAGATGAGCTCCACGATCGATCGCCCGAGATCGCCGAGGCTTTCGACCGCGGCCAGCGCCCTCTCGTCGTGCACCTCCAGGAACCTGGCTCGTCCGCGTTCATATCGCTCGCTTGGTCTATCCATTGGCCGATCCATGGCCGCGGACCCTACACGCGTAAGGTCCGCGCGTGAGTAAGCGCAGGAGCAAGCCGCTGGAACAAGCGATCGGCCGAGCCGCCGCCGAGGATCACTCGGTGGCTCCGATCATGGTCGCCACGCCGTGAAGACCGCGGAGGGCTCGATCGTGGAGTCCCGGGCGCTGGCGCCGACGGTGGAGCCCGCGCGCCTATCGCCGCGGCGGCGCGGTTCCTCGCGAGTCCCAAGCGTGAGCGCTTCGTCTACCAGGCGACGCTCGAGGCTGTGGCGTTCGTCGAAGGCCGCAGCAAGGGAGAGACCGAGGAGGGCGGCTAGCCCCCGGAGTTTCCGCTTCGATCCTCGTGGCGCTCCTCCTGCTGTTCCTGCAGTTCCCGGAGCTCACGCGCGTCGGGCCCAGGGCCGATCGCGGCAGTCACGGCGAAGATCGTGAGGGCGACGATCAGCACCGCCGCGAGCAGCGATCCCAACACTTGCCGGCCGTAGGTCGGCGCTTTGCGCTTGGCAGGGTTCGATCGGGACACGTCACTCTCCGAGGAGGTAGTCACCGGCCGAGGTCACCCACGTGATCGCGAACAATGCGAACACCGTGAGGCCGAGCGAGGGCAGGAGGCGCTCCAAGCGTTGCCACCAGCGGACCACCACCACCTTCAAGGCGATGACGGTGAGCAGGAGGGACCCCGCGACCACGTGGACGGCCGCCCGGACGTGTTCGTCGTCGGCAGCGTGCTCGATCCCGTCCTCGACCTCGAAATACGTGATGCACATGAACGCGACGAGCAGGGTGATCGCCACGATGGTGTCTCCGACGGCGCGGTGCGTGAACGACGCTGCCTTCGGCTTCAGGAACGGAACCCGCACCTTGCCGTAGCCGATCGCCATGAGCCCAACCTGATACACCGTCAGGGCGAGGACGATCGAGGCGAGCACCGTCTTGACCTGGGCGAGGTTGCCGCGGCTGAGTCCGTCAGCGAAGTCCTCCATCGCGTTGGAGGGGATATGTCCCTTCCGCGGTAAACGCAAACGGCCCGCCGCGGTTCGGTGCCGACGTTACCCGCAGCCCTCCTGGAGCGCCGTGGTGCGACCGCTCCGACGCCGGAGGGCCGTCAAGGTTCCCGCGATCCTCCGGAGCGCCGCGGCAGAGGAGCGTGCCGTCCGATCGGCGCGGGAGCGGTCACCGACGAGGCGAGCCCGCTCGGCACTCCGGCGAAGCTCCTGTTCGCGGATCGCAAGGCTGCGTCCGATCATCTCGTTCGGGTCCAGATGGAACATCTTGCGTCGCCTCCTCGGGTCGGATAGCTTGACGTGAAGATACTTCACATATAGCTTTATGTCAAGACTCTTTGTATAGAGAGTTTCGACATCAAGGTGAATGGAGTGTAGACATGACGGAGAAAGACTCGGTCGACGAGATGGTGGAGCGCGAGCTGAAGGTGTTCCCCGACCTGGATCCGCAGACCGAGGCCGCGGTGAACCGCATCAGCAAGATCGGCAAGTTCCTGAAACGCAACTTCGAGGTGATGTCGCAACGCCACGGCATCAACCAGGGAGAGGCGCACGTGCTGATCAAGGTTCGCCGCGCCGATGGTGGGGCGTCCCCCGGCTATCTGGCCGAGAGCCTCATGGTCTCCACGGGCGCCATGACCAACCGGCTGGACCGGCTCGAGGAGGCGGGCCTCATCCGGCGTGACCCCGATCCCGACGATCGGCGCGCGACGATCGTGCGTCTCACCGAACGCGGGGACGGTCTCCTCGACACGTTCATCTCGGAGATCGGCAAGAAGGAACGCGACCGCCTCTCGGTCCTCAGCCGCGCCGAGCTGAAGCAGCTGAACGATCTCCTTCGCAAGATCGTGCTTTCGTTCGAACGCGAGTAACGCCCCCGGAGTGCCTACGGGGCCGGCGTCGCGGAAGCCGTGGGGGACGGTGACGGGCTCGGCGTCGCCGTGGGAGACGGCGTCGGCGACGGAGTCGCGCTCACGGTCGCAGAGACCGTGACGGTCGAGCTCGGCGTGGGGCCCGTCGCCGCGCTGGGTGATGGGGTGGCGAAGGGTTCGGCGTCGAGGATCGCGCCGACCAGACCCGCCTCACCGGGCGCCGCCTCGGGGAGGGTGAAGAGGTCGCCGCCGCTGCGGGGGCTGGTGCCCCCGGTGACCAACAGCGCCACGATCGCGGTGGCGGCGAGCATCATCCCGATGGAGCCGACGGCCAGCGCCGGCGCCACACGGGCGATCCGATCGCGACGCCACTCACTCCGACGCCTACGCTCCAGCTGCGCCGAGAGCTCGGTGTGCTGGTTCAGCCACGACATGAACGGCGACGTCGCGTACACGACGCCCATCCAGGCGAACAGGACCACCAAGAGCGTGTTCGCCAGGCCTGCGGCCGCGACGCTGAGACCCGCACCCCACAGGATCACGGCCAACGCCGTCTCGGACCGGGCGGTCCAAAGCGCCGTCAGCACGCTGGCTCGTTCGTCCACCTTCGGCGTGCGCAGGAACACGCCTTCTCGTCGAACGAGCCCTTGGACACAGGCGAGCGAGACGGTCCACGACAAGGACAGCCAGTTGGCGAACGCGAGCACGGCCCGCTTGATGCCGATCCCCGCCCGCTTCCGCAGCGACCAGAGCGCCCGGAGCAGCCCGGAGGCGATCAGGACGCCGGGCAGTAGGACGGCGGCGCCCATGAGCGGCCGCAGCGGCAATCGCCCGGTGATCAGGAGACCCGCCGCGATGGAAAGCAGGACCAGCGCGAACCCGAGCAGCACTAGATCGTTCAGCCATTGGAGTCCGCCGAACAGGTAGTCGATCCGTTGCGCGAAGGTGAGCCTGTTCCTCCGACTCCCGACCAGAAGCTCACGGCCGTGCATCCGAAGGATCTGCATCCCGCCGAAGCACCATCGGAAGCGCTGGCTCTTGAGCGCCGCGAAGGTGAGCGGCATGATCCCCCGTCCGAACGAGCGGGGCACGAACAAACCCGCATATCCCTCCCGGAGGATCCTGAGCGAGGTCTCAGCGTCCTCGGTGATGCACCATTCATCCCATCCACCGATCTGTTCGAGCACGCTGCGCCGGATCAAGCCCATCGTTCCCGCGAAGATGATCGAGTTCCGCTGATTGCGGACCGGCATGGTCGTGAGGAAGAAGTAGCGGTAGGCGTCGTAGCACGCGGTCAGGTACGCGTCGTGCTCGAACTCCCGGTAGTCCTGTGGGGTCTGGAGGAAGGCGAGATTCGGTTCCACGAAGTAGCCCACGACGGTCTGCAGGTAGGAGGGGTCGATCAGATAGTCGGCGTCGATCACCCCTATCAGTTCGGCATCGGGGTGCGTGTGCTCGCGCAGGACCAGGTTCAGTGCTCCCGATTTGTACCCGGGCAACGGATCGACGTGGACGAACCGGACGCGTTCCCGGTCGCGGCAGTACTCCTCAACCGGACCCCAGGTGTCCTGGTCCTTCGTGTTGTTGTCGATCACCACGATCTCGAATCGCGGGTAGTCGATCTCCTCGGCCGAACGGATCGTCTCGATCAGCATGTCGGGCGGTTCGTTGTACGCAGCGATCTGTAACGAGACGAAGGGGACGTGCTGAGCGTCGAACGGGGGATCCGGCCGCGCGCGACCCACGGTGCAGAGCGAGTCGAGACTCTCGACCGCGAACGATGCCGACAGCGTCAGCGCGATGATCTCGAGCACGAGGAGCAGTGCCGAGGCGAGAGCGCCCAGGAGCGAGAACCCACCCGCGAGCGTGATCGTGGCTCCGAAGACGAGATAGGTGAGGGATCCGGTGAATACGGCGCCGGCGAAAACGTGGGCAACCGGGTTCCACCGCGGACGCGCCAATGCGACGACGGTCGTGCCCGCCACCAGCGCGGCCTCGGCGACGAGCGTCTCGAACGTGGGAAGGTTCCAGATCGCGGCCGCGACCTCGCCCGCTCCCACGGCGATAAGCACCCCGAGGAAGATGCCGGCGATCCGGGAGGCGAAGCCCACCCGATGTCCCAGCAAGAGCAGCAGGACCGTGGTCACCCCGATAGCGACCACGGCCACGACGAAGATCGTCAGGACCAAGGCCCTCTTCTCCCCGAACGACGTCATCCCGAAACGGTCTCGGAATGCGGTCGCCTCACTCGAGTGTTTGAGAAGCCGAGGGACTCACCAGCCGACCACGATGCGAAGGAGCCGTCACGATGCCCGTCACACGACTGAACCATGCCGTGCTCTATGTCAGGGACGTCGAGCGCAGCGTCGCCTTCTATGCCGACGCGCTCGGATTCCGCACCGTGAGCGCGATGCCAGGCGCGGCCTTCCTGCAGGCGTCGGGCTCGACCAACGACCACGACCTCGGGCTGTTCGAGATCGGTTCGGAGGCTGCGGCGTCGACGGCCGGGCGCGGAACCGTCGGCCTGTACCACCTCGCGTGGGAGGTCGATACCCTTGATGAGCTCGAGAGGATCGCGCGCACGCTGTCCGACCGGGGAGCGTTGCACGGCGCGTCCGATCACTCGACGACAAAGGCGCTCTACGCGAAAGATCCCGACGGCATCGAGTTCGAAGTCTCGTGGCTCGTCCCCGCCGAACTGATCGACGAAGCGACCCTGGCTGGCCGAACGAAGATCTCGCCGCTCGACCTCCAACGAGAGAAGGAACGCTACGGAGGCCAGACCCGCGGTGGCGTGGGGGTCTCCATCCCGACGATCGCCTGAGCGCAGGCGCCGGGGATCGAGCGGTCTCGCCCGATCCCCAGGCCTATCGCGATCTCAGCAGAGGTTCGTTTCCCTCGTCCGATAGCGGGACGTGCCGAAGTTTGCGTCCTCGGTATCCACGAGATCGAGCGTGGTGTCGGTACGGAGGAACGTGAGCGTGCCGTTCGCGATTGCCTGCCGGTAGGAGGAACGGCTCGTATAGCTGTACCGGAAGCAGCCCTCCTCGTAGGTGTAGGACTCCCGAGAGGACGAGAGGTCACCGACCCCCGTGAGGTTGACGGCGATGTGGATCCTTCCTGCGTTCCGCTCCCTGTTCCCCTTGTAGATCTCCATCGGGTAGGTCGCCTCGAAGTAGCCGGTGTTGAGTCCCTCGTCGATCGTGAACTCGCCGTCGCCCAGGTCCTCGATCACGCCGACCATGTAGGCGCCTCCACGGCACCGATCGCGGCCCGGCTGTCGCTCGCAGCGCTGGGTGGATCGATACAGATCGGACCAGAAGCTGTCGGTCTGCTCGTAGACGCCCGCGTACCACGTGATCTTCACGTAGTGGTCGGCGTCGATGTTCCGCTTGCTATGCCAGAACGCGTTGTAGCTTCGCGTGTTCTCCCACGCGGGAGCAGCCAACGCCTGCGGAGCCGCCAATGACAGCAATAGTGTTGCTCCCAGGATCAATACGAACGATCTCCGCATGGTGTCCTCCTCGTGGCGGATGTCCGCAGCGTATGCGCTACTACTACTGTTGGCTAGGGCCAAATGGTTC
>Ga0299907_10000748_pt1 | contig 16874 bp, 12 predicted proteins | sample RVTome_16_FD_198680 | JGI IMG/M metagenome (GOLD analysis project Ga0299907, IMG submission 198680) | Soil microbial communities from uranium-contaminated site in the Upper Colorado River Basin, Wyoming, United States - RVT152D67 (version 2) ...
TATCGCGGCCGCGCGCCGCGCCGGTCGTCCGTGCTGCGACTGGCTGTCGCTACCCGAGGTTGATCAAACCGAGGCGACGATCGTCGGCTGCGAGGTGGGCGCAGGGACGCCACCCGCCTGCTCGATCGTGATCGCGACGACCGCTCCGGGCTGGACGGCCACCGCGAGCGGGACGATCAGCTCCGAGCCCTCGAACAGGCCGGCCGGGGCCGGCGCCTCGGCGCCGGGCAGGATCACCCAGGCCTGGTAGGTCTTCCCGCTCGGCGCGAGCCCGAGCCCGTCGAGGATGAGGTACGCGCGGCCGTTCGGCGCTGCGGCGAGGACGATCCGTCCACCGGACCCCTCGAGCGGGATGCGCTCCGTTGCCGGCTTCGACAGCAGCGAGATCAGCTCGGCCTGGCTCGGCTGTGCCGCCTCGGTCGAGTCGGAGTCCATCGTCGCGACCACGGCAACGGCGCCGACCGCGATCGCCGCCACGCCGACGAGCGTGCCGAGCGCCGCGAGCACGACGCCGGACAGCCGCCTGCGCCGGGGCGGCGCGGCGACGGGCTGGGTTGCCCACGCGTCCGTGCCCGGCGTTCCCTGTAGGCCGACGAGATGAGCGGCCGCACCGTTCCCCTCGGTCACCCGGGCGCTCGTTGGCGACAGCGACTCCATGCTGGCGACCACCATAGAGCCCGCCTCGGCCGACACGTCCTCGCCCGCGTCGCGGGTGCGCGGAGTCGTCGCAACCCCTACCGCGAGCGTGCCGTTGGAGCGCGCGTAGAGGCGGACGGCGACGTAGGCTCCTGCCGCCACAGCACCGAGAACCGCCAACCAAAACAGCCGACGGGCGATGTCCACACTCCCCGTTAAGGTTCGCCAGGTGCGGCGAACGTTAGGGCCGATACTACAACGTTCCTGAGGCGAGGAAGGGACCGATGCCGGAGATGACGATCACGCTCTTCCTGGCGGCCGTCGCGCTCGGCCTCTTCTCGCTCTTCCTCTTCTTCCTCGCGTTTCGCCGCATCCTCGGACGCCAGGAAGAGGTCATGTCGACGATGCTCACGCAGTACGACCACCGCCTCGCCGACTTCGCCCAGACGCTGAACGACGCGCTCAACCAGACCCTGCCCGCGCGCATCACGGCGGCCATCTCGGGGTCCCTCGGGCCTGCACTGGGTGCGCAGCAGTCGCCGGCATCCGACCGCCAGCTCCCCGAGCACGGCCTCATGCGGCTGCTGGAGCTCGCGCGCGAGCGAACGGCGTCCGACGCCGCCGTTGCCGTCGTCGGCAACGCGACGAACGAGCCCGTGCTCGCGACGGTCGGCCTGTCGGAGGCCGAGGCGGCCCAGGTCGGCACGATCGGCGTGCCGGACTACCGCGGCGCCCGCGCGATCCAGGTCTCGTTCAACGGCGACCCCGACGGCACGGGGCGCGCTGCCGGGATCCGCGCAGGGCTCGCCGTCCCGCTCCTCGACGAGCCAGGGCAGCCGGGCATGCTCGCCGTCCTCACGCGCTCGTCCGACAAGCAATTCAGCGAGATCGACATCACGACCCTCGAGGACGTGCTCAGCGTGACCCGCCCCGCGCTCGAGACCGCGCTCGAGCTCCGCGAGCCCGACGCGGTCCCGGAGCGCGACCCGCTGACGAACCTCTACGACCGGCCCGCGTTCCACGCGCTGCTCGATCGGGAGATCTCGCGCGCGCGACGTGCGGGAGACCCGCTCGCCCTGCTCGTCCTCGACGTCGACCGCCTCACGTCCCTGAACGCCCGGATCGGCCACCTCGCCGCAGACGGCGTGCTCGCCCGCATCGCGGGGTTCCTGCGGGACGTCGCGGGGCCCGCCGACCTCTCCTGCCGCGTCGGCGGAGGGCGGTTCGCCGTGCTCCTCCCCCGCTGCGAGACGCGCGACGCCGAGCGTCTCTTCGAGCGACTGCAGGCCACACTTCGCCAGCATCCGTTCGAGGACGCCGGGGTCGTTACCGTGTCCGGTGGCGTCGCCGAGCTCCTCCGCGCCGACGACGCCTCGGCGACGATCGTGCGGGCCGACGCCGCGCTCGGGCTCGCCAAGGGCGCGGGCCGCGACACGGTCGTCACTGCGGGCAGACGGGCCTGACGCGACGTCGACGAGGGCGAGGCAAGCCTAGATGGTTGATCGGTAATTGTCGTCGATGCGGGGATGGCCGAGACCAAGCCGGGGACGCCGCCCGGACGAGCGCGTATCGGGAATACGGGCGAGGAGGGGCGGCGCCAGCCGGCGCCGTGTCTCGGCCACCATCCGCGCGGCGAAGAATTGCCGATCGACCATCTAATCCCCTACGGCGCGCCTACCGCTTCTGCGCTGCGAGCCACCGTGCCGCTTCCGGCTCGTTCAGCGAGAGGAATGGCGCGAAGCTCGAGAGCGTGACGACGCCGAGCCCCGGGAGCCGGTCGCGCGAGCAGACGAGGCGGCTCTCCGCCGCCTTCTGCTTGCGGATCGTCCACGCCGTGTACGCATCGGCCCGCCGCTCCGCGACGAGCTCGCGCAGGATGGCCTGACGGGCGACGCCGAGCGGCAGCGCGCCGAGAGAGTCCACGCCGTCGAGCGCACGCACGGTGAAGACGCCCTCGGCCGTCCGGACGATGACGGCACGTCGCCGGGGGAGACGAAAGACTCGCTCGGGCGCGGTCGTCGCGAGCGCGATGCCGGTGCCTTCCGGGAGCCAGCTCGGAGCCGGCGTGACCGTCACGGTCCGCGCGGGAACGACGGCGTGGGTCGCGCGGAAACGGGCGACGTCGGCGCTCGTCGGCCGCGAGATCGAGAGCCGGCGGACGATCTCGTGCCGCCGCAGCTCGTCGCCGACGATCGCACGTCCCACGGCGAGCGTCGCGCCTGCCCGCGCGAGCGCGGCTCGGTACGCGGCGACGCTTCCGCCGAAGCGAGCGACGACGATCCGGCGCTCGGCCGCGAGGATCTCCGACGTGCGAACGTCCTCGCGTTCCCGCTCGACCGCCCGGACGACGAGCGCCGTCAGCGCGACCTCCGCGTCCTTCGTCACCCGTGCGATCGCACCGACGGTCGACGACGTCAGCGGCGTGCTCCCGTACACGCACCGGATCCGGGCAGGGAGGTCGATCTGGCCCGCGCGCAGGTCGGCGTCGAGCTCGCGTCCCAGGATCCTGGGCGCGTCGCACAGGCTCGCGTCGCGGGCCCACAACCAGACGCAGGCGGCGTACGTCTTGTCGGGGTCGTTCGAGCGCTCGTTTCGCTGCGCCCACCCCCACGACCAGACGTGCGAGAGTCGCAGCTCGCGTGCGATCTGGCGTGCCGCGAGCGCCTGCCACTTGGCGACCGAGAACCAGCGCGACCGCGGCTGGAGCCCTTCGCGCCCCCCGACACCGGGTCCGGTCTGGAAGCCGATCATGAGCCCGATCCGAGAAGACGGCACGCCGATCGCGAGCAGCTTGGCCGCGCCCTGCCGGTACTTCGTCCGCAGGCGTCGCGACCCGTCCACGGCGCCCTCCCGCCAGACGACGTTCGCGTTCGAGTAGCTCTCGAGCACGAGGTCCGACACCCGCGCGACCGCTCGCCACCACTCGGCCGCGTCCGCCCCGGTGAAGGGCGTGCTCGAGACGAGAAGGGCCGGCCGGCCTCCGCGCTCCGCGAGCCGCGTGACGAACCTGAGCACGTTCGCCCGGTACCGCTCGGCCGTCGGCGTCAGCGGCGACGGAAGCGACGCTCCCCAGAGCTCGTTCAAGGCGATCAGCGGTTGCTGGCAGCCGGACGTCTCGACCGCGTAGTCGAAGAGCGCGTCGGCCCGCTTCTCCATGAGGCTCGCGTCCGCGGGATCGGACGGTGTCCCGACGCGCTTGCGTAGGTACATGTCCCAGTGGACGGTCGCCGCGCCGCTCGTCCGCGCCTCCTCAGCGACACCGGCGCCACCGGTCGCGATCACGATCCCGGCGTGCCCGAACCGCTCGCGCCAGAACGTCGTCGAGCCGTCGGCGAAGTCGATCCACACGGGCTGGCTCTCGGGGAGCCCGCACGAAAGCGCCCCCGCGCCGCCAGATGCCGACCCAGAGAGCGCAGCCGGGACGGCTGCAGCGACGAGCGCGAGAAGCACGAGGCGACGCATGACCGCCTTCGATAGCAGAAAGTCGCGACGGGAGGAACGAACAAAGGTGACTGTCACCCGAAGGTGACAGTCACCCGCAGTTCCTAGCTCTCGTCGTCGGCGGGCGGCTCGAGGTCGGCTGTCTCGGCGTCGCCGTCGAGCGCGGGCTCGTCGAGCTGGAGCCCGAGCGCGTCGAGGTCGAACCCGTCGCCCTCGCCGATCTCCTCCAGCGCAGCCAGGAGTTCGGCCTCAGCCTCGGGGTGCTGGAAGGTCACCGGGAGCGGCTCGGTCGGCTCGATCGCGATCTGCCGGTAGCGCTTGAGGCCGGTCGCGGCAGGGATGAGCTTCCCGATGATCACGTTCTCCTTGAGCCCGTTGAGCCGGTCGACCTTGCCCTCGATCGCGGCGTCGGTCAGCACCTTCGTCGTCTCCTGGAAGGAGGCCGCGGAGAGGAAGGACTCGGTCGCGAGCGAGGCCTTCGTGATGCCGAGAATGATCGGCTCGTAGGTCGCCTGCTCGCCCTTCTCCTTCTTCACGCGAGCGTTCTCCCGCTCGACGACGACGCGGTCGACGAGCTGGCCCGGCAGGAGCTCGGTGTCACCCGCGCTCTCGACGCGGACCTTCTTGAGCATCTGCCGGACGATGAGCTCCACGTGCTTGTCGTGGATCTCGACGCCCTGTGACTTGTAGACCTTCTGCACCTCGGTCACGAGGTAGAGCTCGGTCGGCGTCGCGCCCTTGAGGTCGAGCAGCTCGGCCGGGTTGAGCGAGCCCTCATTCAGCGCGTCGCCCGCCTCGACCGTCTGCCCGTTCGTGACGCGAAGCCTCGTCCGCCGTGGGAACGTGTGCTCCTTCGGATCCGGGAGCTCGTCCTTCGAGTCGAGCCCGGTCGGCACGAGGGTCACCTTGATCGCACGGTCGGCCTCCTCGATCTCGACCTTCCCGCCCACCTCGGCGAGCGTGGCCGCACCCTTCGGGTTGCGGGCCTCGAAGATCTCCACGACGCGCGGAAGGCCGTGCGTGATGTCGGAACCCGCGACGCCGCCCGTGTGGAACGTCCGCATCGTGAGCTGCGTGCCCGGCTCGCCGATCGACTGCGCGGCGATGATCCCGACCGCGTCGCCGATCTCGGAGAGCCCGCCCGTCGCGAGGAAGGTCCCGTAGCAGACGCGACACAGGCCGTACTCACTCCGGCACTTGAGCACCGAGCGCACGGGGATCGTCGCCTCGTCGGCGTACTCGCCGAACTCGGCCACGAGCCTGCGCAGCTTGCTCATCGTGATCTCCTCGCCCTTCTCGACGAGCACCGTCTTGCCCGGCTTGCCGTCCTTGATGGGCTTCATGACGTCCACCGCCGCGGCCCGCCCGGCGACGCTCTTGTTGGGCTCGCCGTCGAGGATGAGGCGGAGCTGGATGTGCTCCTTCGTGCCGCAGTCCTCCTCACGAACGATGACGTCCTGCGAGACGTCGACCAGACGTCGCGTGAGGTAGCCCGAGTCGGCCGTGCGCAGTGCGGTGTCGGCGAGGCCCTTCCGCGCACCGTGGGTCGAGATGAAGTACTCGAGCACGGTCAGGCCCTCCATGAAGTTGGCCTTGATCGGGCGGGAGATGATCTCGCCCTTCGGGTCCGCCATGAGGCCGCGCATCCCGGCGAGCTGGCGGATCTGATTGAAGGATCCGCGGGCTCCCGAGTTGGCCATCATGTAGATGGGGTTCGTCTCGGCGAAGTTGTCCATCATCCGGTCGGCGACTTCGTTCGTCGCCTCCGTCCACGTCGCCACGATCCGCTCGTCGCGCTCCTCCTCTGTCATGAGGCCGCGGTCGTACTCGCGACCGACCTTCGCGACCTCGTCCTCGTAGCGCGAGAGGATCTCCTCCTTGTCGTCCGGGATGACGATGTCGTTCTTCGAGATCGTGATCCCGGCGCGCGTCGCGAACCGGAAGGTGAGCGACTTGATGACGTCGAGCGCGGCGGCGATGGTGTTCGGCCCGTAGTGCTCGACGAGGTCGCCGATGAAGCCGTCGAGCTCGCGCTTCGTCAGCGTCTTGTTCAGGAACGGGTGGTCCTCGAAGTCGCCGCCGGAGTCACCGCCTTGGGCCTCGTCGAGCGCCCGCTCGACCTCGGCGTTGAAGATGACGCGGCCAGGCGTCGTGACGAGGCGCTCGCCGCTCCACGTGTACTCGATCGGGTCCTGGTAGCCGACCTGGCCCGAGTCGAGCGCGAACTCGACGTCGACCCCGCTCCGGAACCGGGGGAGTCCCTTCAGCTTGAGCTTCTTGGCCAGCGCCTCGGCCGTCGTCGCCGTGACGTCGTGCTCGCAGTACGTCAGGTAGTACGCGCCGAGGACCATGTCCTGGCTCGGCGTCGCGAGCGGACGGCCACTCGCCGGAGAGAGGATGTTGTTGGCCGAGAGCATCAGCACGCGCGCCTCCGCCTGTGCCTCCGCCGAGAGCGGGAGGTGGACGGCCATCTGGTCGCCGTCGAAGTCGGCGTTGTACGCGTGGCAGACGAGCGGGTGCACCTGGATCGCCTTGCCCTCGACGAGCACCGGCTCGAACGCCTGGATGCCGAGGCGGTGCAGCGTCGGCGCCCGGTTCAGGAGCACCGGGTGCTCGGCGATGACCTCCTCGAGCACGTCCCAGACCTCCGGGATCATCGACTCGACCATCTTCTTGGCGGCCTTGATGTTCTGGACCGCCTTGCGCTCGACGAGCCGGCTCATGATGAACGGCTTGAAGAGCTCGAGGGCCATGAGCTTCGGCAGCCCGCACTGGTGGAGCTTCAGGTTCGGGCCCGCAACGATGACCGAGCGACCCGAGTAGTCGACGCGCTTGCCGAGCAGGTTCTGCCGGAAGCGGCCCTGCTTGCCCTTGAGCATGTCGGAGAGCGACTTCAGCGCCCGGTTGCCCGGGCCGGTGACCGCACGGCCGCGCCGGCCGTTGTCGAACAGCGCGTCGACGGCCTCCTGGAGCATCCGCTTCTCGTTGTTGACGATGATCTCGGGCGCGCCGAGGTCGAGCAGCCGCTTGAGCCGGTTGTTCCGGTTGATCACGCGGCGGTAGAGGTCGTTGAGGTCGCTCGTGGCGAAGCGGCCGCCGTCGAGCTGCACCATCGGGCGGAGCTCCGGCGGGATCACCGGGATCGCCTCGAGGATCATCCACTCCGGCTTGTTGCCGGACTTGATGAACGCCTCGACCACCTTCAGCCGCTTGATCGCCCGCTGCTGCTTCTGCCCCTTCGAGGTCTTGATGACGTCGCGGAGAATCAGTGACTCCGCCTCGAGGTCGAGGTCGCGGAGCAGGTCGCGAACGGCCTCGGCGCCCATGCCACCGCGGAAGTAGACCCCGAAGCCGTAGGGCGAGCCGAAGCGGTCCTTGAGCTCACGGAAGATCTGCTCGTCGCCGACGACCATCTTCGGCTCGAGCTCGCGGAAGAGGAGCCACGTCTGCTCGAGCCGGCGAACCGCCTCGACCGCGGCCTCTCGCGTGTCCTCGCGGCGGACGTCGATGTCGGCGACCATCTCGCGGATCTTCAGCGCCCACTGGCCGATCGCGTCGAGGTCGTCCTTCTTCGTGCCCTCGACGAGGCAGAGGTCGTACGCGAGCTCGCGCACGGCGGCCGCGTCGGCTTCGGGATCGACGGTCGCGAGCACCTCGCCGAGGAGGCCGCTCCCGACCTCGCGGGCGCGCTCGAGGTTCTTGCGGTCGACGCCCTCGACGAGCGCGGCGTCCTCCTCCGAGAGCTCGGCGCCCGTGACGAGCGCCTCCTGGAGGCGGTTCAGGTGCTTCGTGATCGCGCCCTTCTTCGAGCCGGACGCCTTCGCGAGATCGGCACGAAGAGGCGTGAGCGCGGCCTCGATCTGCACGGCCGCCGCGGCGACGGACTCGACCTCGCGCGGAGCGAGGCGCCGGTCGTCACGGGTCGCGGTCTGGCGAACGAGCTCGCGGACGCGACGCGGATCCTCGTTCGTGATCGACTTCGCGAGCTGCACGAAGACCTTCCCGGCGAGGCCGCGCGCCTCCTCGAGCGTGGGCAGCCCGTTCTCCTCTGCCCAGTTCGAGAGCCCGCGGGCCCAGAAGTCGTCGTCCTCGTCGAAGTTGCGCTCCTTGCCGGACGCGAAGTAGTCGCGCCGGCGCGCGAGCCGCTCGTCGAGCGCCGCGAGGGCCTCGTCGCGATCGAGGTAGATCCGCTCCGTCTCGCCCGCGACCTTGTCCTCGAGGTCGGCGAGGTCCTCCTGCCGCTTCTCGTTGTCGACCGAGGTGACGATCGACGCCGCGAAGTAGAGGACCTTCTCGAGCTCGCGCGGGGCGATGTCGAGCAGGTAGCCGATGCGGCTAGGGACGCCCTTGAAGAACCAGATGTGCGAGACCGGGGCGGCGAGGTCGATGTGACCCATGCGCTCGCGGCGCACCTTCTGGCGCGTCACCTCGACGCCGCAGCGCTCGCAGATGATGCCCTTGTAGCGGACGCGCTTGTACTTGCCGCAGTAGCACTCCCAGTCCTTCGTGGGACCGAAGATGCGCTCGCAGAAGAGCCCGTCGCGCTCGGGCTTGAGCGTCCGGTAGTTGATGGTCTCCGGCTTCGTCACCTCGCCGGAGGACCAGTCGCGGATCTGCTTGCTCGAGGCAAGCCCGATGCGAATCGAGTCGAACTCGTTGATGTCGGGACCGCGCCTTGACACGTCCATCAGGTTCTCTTCACCCTCGCTCTCTCAGTCCGTGTGATCGTCGTCACTCTTCGGTCGTCTCGAGCTCGACCGGCTCGCCGCTCTCGACGAGCTCCTCGTCCGCGGCGAGCACGAGCTCGCCTTCCTCGTCCGCGCTCGCGCCACCCTCCTCGACCTCCTCCGCCGTCGGCGGGCGCGCCGCTGCGCGAAGCGACCCGGGCGAGAGGTCGATGCCGAGCTCCTCGGCCGCGCGCAGGAGCTCGTCGTCCTCCTCGCGCACCTCGACCTCGCGGCCCTCGTCCGAGAGCACCTGGACGTCGAGGCTCAGCGACTGCATCTCCTTGAGCAGCACCTTGAACGACTCGGGGATCGACGGCTCGGCGATGTTCTCGCCCTTCACGATCGCTTCGTACGCCTTCACGCGGCCGATCGTGTCGTCGGACTTGATCGTGAGCATCTCCTGCAGCGTGTACGCGGCGCCGTAGGCCTCGAGCGCCCACACCTCCATCTCGCCGAACCGCTGGCCGCCGAACTGCGCCTTGCCGCCCAGCGGCTGCTGCGTGACGAGGGAGTATGGCCCCGTCGAGCGGGCGTGGATCTTGTCGTCCACGAGGTGGAGCAGCTTCAGGATGTAGAGGAAGCCGACGGTCACGCGCTGCTTGAACGGCTCACCCGTCTTCCCGTCGTAGAGCGTGACCTTGCCCGAGCAGCGGCTACCGCGCGGGGAGGAGTCGTCGACCGACATCGCGACGCTTCCGTCGCCGTTCCCCCTCGCCCACTCGACGAGCGCGTCGTCGACGTCGCCCTCGGTGGCCCCGTCGAAGACCGGTGTGGCCACGGCCCGCGGGTTCGGCGCGTTGATCGGCGCGCGCGGGTTCACCGTGCCGCCGTCCTCGAACACCCCGTGCGCGGCAGCCCAGCCGAGGTGGGTCTCCAGGATCTGCCCGATGTTCATCCGGCTCGGGACGCCGAGCGGGTTCAGCACGACGTCGACCGCGCGCCCGTCCTCGAGGAACGGCATGTCCTCCTCGGGGACGATCTTCGCGATGACGCCCTTGTTCCCGTGGCGGCCGGCGAGCTTGTCGCCCTCTGCGATCTTGCGCTTCTTCGCGACGTACACGCGCACGAGCTCGTTGACGCCCGGCGGCAGGTCGTCGCCACCGTCGCGGGAGAACGTCTTGACTCCGATGACCTTGCCCCCCTCGCCGTGCGGCACCTTGAGGGAGGTGTCGCGGACCTCGCGCGCCTTCTCCTTGAAGATCGCACGGATCAGCTTCTCCTCCGCGGTCAGCTCGGTCTCGCCCTTCGGCGTCACCTTGCCGACGAGCAGGTCGCCCGAGCCGACCTCGGCGCCGATGCGCACGACGCCGCGCTCGTCCAGGTTCGCCAGCGACTCCTCCGAGCGGTTCGGGATGTCGCGCGTGATCTCCTCGTCGCCGAGCTTCGTCGAGCGTGCGTCGATCTCGTACTCGTGGATGTGGATCGAGCTCAGGACGTCGTCGCGGACGAGCCGCTCGGAGATCACGATCGCGTCCTCGAAGTTGAACCCCTCCCACGGCATGAACGCCACCAGCAGGTTCGCTCCGAGCGCGAGCTCCCCGCCGTCGGTCGAGCTGCCGTCCGCGAGCACATTGCCCTTCTTGACGCGGTCGCCGAGCCGCACCACCGGCTTCTGGTGGATGAGCGTGCCCTGGTTGGAGCGCATGAACTTCGTGAGCGGGTACTCGTCACGAGTCCCGCGCCCCTCGACGACGATGCGCTCCGCATCCACGTCGATGACCGCGCCGTCGTTCCGTGCGAGCACGACGTCGCCCGTGTCGACCGCGGCCCGGAACTCGAGCCCCGTGCCGACGAGCGGCGCCTGCGGGATCATCAGCGGCACGGCCTGCTTCTGCATGTTCGCGCCCATGAGCGCGCGGTTCGCGTCGTTGTGCTCGAGGAACGGGATGAGGGCGGTCGCAACCGACACGATCTGCGCCGGCGAGACGTCCATGTACTCGACGTCCTTCTGGGACGCCATGACCGCCTCGCCCTCACGCGAGCGGCACAGCACCTGGTCGTTCAGGAACTTGCCCGTCTTCGGGTCGACCGGCTCCGAGGCCTGCGCGATCGTGAACTGGCGCTCCTCGGCGGCGTCGAGGTAGATGATGTCGTCGCTCACCTTGCCGCCCTTGACCACCCGGTACGGCGTCTGGATGAAGCCGAACGCGGAGACCGTCGCGAACGAGGCCAGCGACCCCATGAGGCCGATGTTCGGCCCCTCCGGCGTCTCGATCGGGCACATGCGCCCGTAGTGGGTCGGATGCACGTCGCGCACCTCGATCGGCGCGCGCTCGCGGGTGAGCCCGCCTGCGCCGAGCGCCGAGAGCCGGCGCCGGTGCGTGAGCCCGGACAGCGTGTTCGTCTGGTCCATGAACTGCGAGAGCTGCGACGAGCCGAAGAACTCCTTGAGCGCCGCGACGACCGGTCGGATGTTGATGATCGTCTGCGGCGTGATCGTGTCGACGTCCTCCGTCGTCATCCGCTCGCGGACGACCCGCTCCATGCGGTAGAGGCCGACGCGGAACGCCTCCTGGATCAGCTCGCCCGTTGTCCGGAGCCGGCGGTTGCCGAAGTCCTCGTACTCGTCGAGCTCGCTCCGGATCGGGTCACGAGAGAGCTGCGCGGCCTCGGCCGCATAGTCCTTGGACTCCTCCGGGACGCCGAGGTGGGTCGGCAGCTCCACCAGCCTGCGGACGAGCGCCACGATGTCCTCGGTCGTGAGGACGCGGACGTCCTCGGGGACGCTCACGCCGAGCCGCTGGTTCAGCTTGTAGCGGCCGACCTTCGTGAGGTCATAGCGCTTGGGGTCGAAGAAGAGCGCCCGGAGTAGGTTGCGCGCGTTGTCGAGGGTCGGCGGCTCGCCGGGGCGCTGCTTCTTGAAGACTTCGATGAGCGCGTCCTCCTCGCGGACGGACGGATCCTTCTCGAGCGTGTTGGCGATGAAGACGGAACCGCCGAACAGCTCCAGGATCTTCTCGTTGGTGCTCGTGTCGAGCTGGAAGCCCGTGGTCGGGTCCTCCGCCGGGAGCGCGCGCAGCAGCGTCGTGATCGGCAGCTTGCGCTTGCGGTCGATGCGGGCGTACGCGATTCCCTTCTTGTCGATCTCGACCTCGAGCCAGGAGCCGCGCGACGGCATGAGGTTTGCCATGAACACCTGCTTCGTCGCGTCCTTGGGCTCCATCAGGTAGGCGCCCGGGCTCCGGACGAGCTGCGTGACGATGACGCGCTCGGTCCCGTTGACGACGAACGTGCCCCAGTGCGTCATCATCGGGAAGTCGCCCATGAAGACCCGCTGCTCGCGGATCTCCCCGGTCTCCTTGTTGACGAAGCGGACCGTGATCGAGAGCGGGACCTGGTAGGTCAGGTCCTTCTCACGGCACTCCTGGATTGTGAACTGCGGATCCCCGAACTCGTACTCGCCGAACTCGACGGCGAGGGTCCCCGTGTAGTCCTCGATCGGCGAGATGTCGGCGATCGTCTCTCGCAGGCCGTCCTCCATGAACCACGAGAACGAGGCCTTCTGGATGTCGATGAGGTTGGGGAGGTCGAGGACGTGCTTCAGGCGCGAAAAGCTCTTACGCGCACGCGGCGCGACAGCAACGCTGCTCAAGTGTGGATGCCTCCCTTGATGTGAGCAGGGTGTACGGGCAGAGTCGAACGGGCGGAGCCTCGGCGGAACCACGTAGGGTAGCGCACGAGCACACCCCACCGCAACCGCTGCCGGAGCGGAGGAATGCGTGCCAGGAGTGTAGCGGACCGGGTCGCCCGCCTCGTCGGTGCCGGGGGTCAGACCCAACGGGTTTGACCCCGCCGGCCTGCAGCGCACAACGCCTACCGAGAGACGCAGGAGGGTCAGACCCGTGGGGTCTGACCCTCTGACGGTGCGCTCGGCATTCGCCGAGCGCCGTTCCTTCTTACTTGAGCTCGACCGAGGCGCCCGCCTCCTCGAGCTGCGCCTTGATCGAGTCCGCCTCCTCCTTGGCGGCGCCCTCCTTGACCGCGCCGGGCGCTCCGTCGACGAGGTCCTTCGCCTCCTTCAGGCCGAGCCCGGTCACGGCGCGCACGACCTTGATCACCTGGATCTTCTTGTCGCCCGCGCCGGTGAGCACGACGTCGAAGGAGTCCTTCTCCTCCTCCGCCGCGGCACCGTCGCCGCCCGCAGCGGGGGCGGCGGCCGCGACCGCGACGGGAGCGGCGGCGGTCACGCCCCACTCCTCCTCGATCGCGTTCTTCAGCTCGACGAGCTCGAGCACCGTCATCTTGCCGAGCGTGTCGAGCACGTCCTTCACATCGGTGGCCATGTGTCCTACTCCTCCTCGTCCGGTGTGGCTTCTGCGTCGTTATCGACTTCCTGGGCGCCGGCTTCCGCTGGCGCGGAATCCGACAGCGGTTCATCTTCGGCAGCCGGCTGGTCCTCTGCGGTTGCCTCGGTGGCTGCTTCTTCGGGTGCCTCCGCGGTGGCTTCCGCTTCGGCAGCCGGCTCGACGACCTGGCCCTGCTCCTCGAGCTGCGCGATGCGTGCCTCGATCAGGCCGTGCAGGTCGCGCAGCGGTGCGCTCACGAGGGCCAGGAGCTGGGTGAGCGGGGCGACGACCGCACCCACGAGCTGACCGCGGAGCACGTCGACGGGCGGGAGCGTCGCGAGCCGTGCGACGTCCTCGGCCGAGAGCCGCTTGCCCTCGAGGATCCCGCCGCGCATGGCGAGGACGTTCGTCTCCCGCGCGGTCGACGCGAGGGCCTTGGCGACCGCTGCCGGGTCGCCCTCGGACTCGATGAAGGCGATCGCGGTCGGGCCCTCGAGCATGACGAGCAGCGCTTCGGCTCCCGCCTGCTCGGCCGCACGCCGCGTGAGCGTGTTCTTGACGATGCGGAAGCGCGCCCCGTGCCTCAGGAGCTCGTCCCGCAGCGCCTCGAGCTGCTTGTTGGTGAGCCCGCGGTAGTCGGCGACGAGCAGCGTCTCCGCCGCCCCGAGCTCCGCGGCGAGCTCGCTCACGATTCGTTCCTTCTCGGTTCTCAGCATGTCGTTGTCCTCCGGAAACGACGAGACCCGCTGAGGCGGGTCCGGGCAGGTGCGACGCACCTGGTGAACCTGCCTCGGCCGGTCCTCTGCGACGCAGGTCGCTGCCGGCTGTCTCTGGCGGGTGGCTAGTCGTGGTTAGGCCGGGACTGTAGCTTCCTCCAGCTCCTCGGTGATGTCGCGGGTCTTCGTCGGGTCCACGTGGATCCCGGGGCCCATCGTCGTCGCGAGCGTGATCTGCTTGATATAGCGCCCCTTCGCGGCCGACGGCTTGGCGCGCACGATCTCCTCCATGAGAGCGGCGTAGTTCTCGAGCAGCGCGCGCTCGTCGAAGGAGCGCTTGCCGATCGGGAGGTGCACGTTCCCGCCGCGGTCGGTCCGGTACTCGAGCTTGCCGGCCTTGGCGTCCGAGACGGCCTTGCCGATGTCGAACGTGACGGTGCCGGCCTTCGGGTTCGGCATGAGACCACGCGGCCCGAGCACGCGACCGAGCTTGCCCACGACGCCCATCTGGTCGGGGGTCGCGATCGCCACGTCGAAGTCGACGAATCCTTCCTCGACCTTCGTCGCCAGGTCGCCGGAGCCGACGATGTCCGCCCCCGCCTCCTCGGCCTCGCGTGCCTTCTCGCCCTCGGCGAAGACGGCCACCCGGACCTCCTTGCCGATCCCGTGCGGGAGCATGATCGTCCCGCGCAGCTGCTGGTCGGCGTGGCGCACGTTGAGGCCGAGGCGGAAGTGCGCCTCCACCGTCTCGTCGAACTTCGCGCCCTCGGCGCTCTTGAGGAGCCGCACCGCCTCGAGCGGCGTATACGCCGTCTCGCGGTCGAACGCGTCGCGGGCGGCCCTGTACCTCTTGCCGTGAGCGCTCATCGACCGACTCCCGGTCGATGAGCGGGGAGGGGGGTGGGGAACCGGGAGGTTCCCCACGAAGTCAAGAAGAAGGGGGCACGCGGTTCCCTCGCAAGGCAGGAACTCGCGTACGCGAGTTCCTGCCGCGGGACTGCATGGGGAAACATGGTTTCCCCCGCGAACGCGAGCCGAAGGCGAGCGTTGCTCATCGTCGGGGCTCGGGAGTCTCGACTCCCATGGATCTCGCCGTCCCTGCGATCACCTTCATCGCCTGCTCCACGTCACGCGCGTTCAGGTCGGGCATCTTCGTCTCGGCGATCGAGCGGAGCTGCGCCTCGCTCAGGCGTCCGACTTTCGCCCGGTTCGGCTCGCCCGAGCCTGACTCGAGCCCCAGGGCCTCCTTGATGAGCACAGCGGCGGGCGGCGTCTTCGTGATGAAGGTGAACGAGCGGTCCTCGAACACGGTGATCTCGACGGGGGTGATGCGGCCGTTCTCCTGCGCGGTCTGCGCGTTGAACGCCTTGCAGAACTCCATGATGTTGACCCCGTGCTGGCCGAGCGCGGGCCCGACCGGCGGAGCCGGGTTCGCCTGCCCGCCGGGGATCTGGAGCTTGATGAGTGTGAGGATCTTCTTCGCCATCGCTAGTGCGCAAGAACAGAATCCGCAAGCGCGGATTCTGTTCGCGCGAAAGTCCCTGAAGGCGTCCGCTTCGCGGCCGCTGTGCTTGTGGTTTCCATCCTCGATTTCCTAGTCGATCTTCTTCACCTGGTCGAAGCTGAGCTCGACGGGGACCTGGCGCTCGAAGATGTCGACGAGCACCTTCAGCTTCTGCTGGTCGGGGTTGACGTCGACGATCTCGCCGTCGAAGTCGGAGAGCGGCCCGGACGTCACCTTCACGGACTCGCCGAGCGAGAACTCGACCTGCGCCTTCGCGGCCTGGCCTGCTGCCGGTGCGCCGTGATGCAGGATCCGCTCGACCTCGGGCATCGAGAGCGGGACGGGCTTCGAGCCGGCGCCCACGAAGCCCGTGACGCCGGGCGTGCCCTTCACGACCGTCCACGCCTCGTCGGACATGTTCATGTTGACGAGGACGTAGCCGGGGAGCACTCGCTTCTCGATCTGGACCTTCTGCCCGTCCCTCGTCTCGATGACCTGCTCGGTCGGCACGACGACACGCCGGAAGGCGGGCTGCTGGTTCATCGAGACGATCCGGTGCTCGAGATTGGTCTTCACCTTGTTCTCGTGCCCGGAGTAGGTGTTGATGACGTACCACTGGAACATCGGTTACCTCTACAGGAAGACGCGGTCGACGAGTGGACGGAGGGCCTGGTCGAGGCCCCAGAGGTATGCGCCGACGATCGCACAGGCGATCATCACGACGACGACGCCCTGGAACGTCTGCCGGCGGCTCGGCCAGTCGACCTTGCGCAGCTCCGCGGCGGACTCGCGGACGAACTGGCCGCGGCGCTGCTCCGTGCGCCGGCCGGTCTGCTGCTTGACGGGCTGCTGCGCCGGCCGTACCTGGGCCGCCTGCCTGCCGCGACGCTTCGAGGTCGCGCCGTCCCCCGCGGCCGCGCGGGCGGCGCGTCGCTGTCTTCGCGTCTCGCGCGCCATGCCTACCTCGTCTCCCGGTGCGGCGTGTGGCGACCGCACCAGCGGCAGTACTTACGGAACTCGACCCGGTCCGGGGAGTTCCGCTTCGACTTCTGGGTCTGGTAGTTGCGCCGCTTGCACTCCGTGCAGGCGAGCGTGATCGCGACTCTGACTCCGGTTGCCATCTCTAGATCGTTTCTGTTCGACTACGTTAGGAAGATAAGCGGCGAGTAGCGGCGGGTGGGCTCGAACCACCGACCTCCGGGTTATGAGTCCGGCGCTCTGACCAGCTGAGCTACGCCGCCGCGCGCGCAAGAGTGTAGCAGCGCTCGAGCCGCGTGAACCCCGAGCCGGACGCGCTCAGACGGCCGCGGCTGTGGGGCCTTCGAAGCACACGAGACGCTCCCGTGCCGCGTGTTCCAGCGCGAGCGCGGTCTCCGCGAAGACGTCGCCCCAGGGGGCGTACTCGCGCGTGAACTCGACGGCGCCGTTCACCTCGACCACCGTCCAGCCGCCGTCCCCGTCCGGAAGCAGGTCGACGCCGACGAGCGACGCCCCGGTCGCCCAGGCCGCCGCGACAGCGACCGCGACCGCGTCCCGGGGAGGCTCCGCGACGGGGCGCCGGACG
>Ga0299907_10000749_pt1 | contig 16872 bp, 21 predicted proteins | sample RVTome_16_FD_198680 | JGI IMG/M metagenome (GOLD analysis project Ga0299907, IMG submission 198680) | Soil microbial communities from uranium-contaminated site in the Upper Colorado River Basin, Wyoming, United States - RVT152D67 (version 2) ...
CGGCGGCTACATCTACAACCTCAGCACCCGCGGGATGATCAAGGACAACGAGTACACCGTTCGCATCCGCGACGGGAGCTCCGCCGGTCCCATCATCCTGAAGGCGCTATTCATGCCGAAGAAGTAGTTCCGACGTCACCCACAGCCACGAGCCGGCCTCTGAGTCGGCTCGTGGCGCAGGGTTCGGCGGAGACGATGATCGAGTACGGCGTGAAGCCATGGGACATGGCGGCGCCGTACGTGGTCCTCACCGAGGCCGGCGGTCGGATGACGGACCTCGAGGGTCGAGCGTCACAGGCAGGGGCGAACGTGCTCAGCTCGAACGGGCCTCTGCACGATGCGCTGCTGGCGCTGATGGCGGGCGCCCAGCTGTGACTCCCGGGCGAATGACTGACGGCGCGGGGCGCTCGCGCCCGCCGCTTGTCAGGCGTTATGTCAGAAGTGAAGTACCGGTTGACGACAGCGCCCGCCCACCGCTGAGGAGGGCCGGGGCGGCATCCATGGGAAAGTGCGCCTAGCGAGGACCCTTGCGGCCGAGGAGCCGGCCGATCAGACCGCGCGGCTTCGTCTCCACGGCATGGACGTCGCGCCACGCCAGCTCCTGGCCAACGACCACGCCGATGGCCGTCCGCACCCGATCCGGCTCCACGGGGACGGCGATGCGCCGGCCGGACCGCCAGCGCTCGAGCTCGGCGGATGCGGCCTCGTACCCCTCCTGGGCGATGGCGAGCGAGGCGAGGTCGGCGGGCCGACCGCTGCCAGCGGCGCGCATGGCCGCCGTCCACGCATCTCGAGCCGCAACGTAGCCATCGTGTGCCTCGGCTTCCGATTGCGGTCCGACGCGTCGGTGCGCGATCCCGCTCGTGGCGACGGCGTGCCCGACTCGGGGGTTCGCACGGACATCGACCGGCTCGGCCGTTCGTTGGCCGGCCCGGGGAGCTTCAGTCCTGTCGGTCCGTTGCATGATCGCGGTCACCTGTACCCGGGGACGACACCCAGCGAGGTCAGGTGCGCTTGCCCCCATCCCCGCGCCGCTCGGCCGCCAGCGGGAGCACAGGATGGCAGATGCCCAGTGTGAATGCATCCCCGGCATTTGACGTAGGCGCCCTCATCGGGCGCCTGCCCAGAGTCGGATCCCCGTGTGGACCGGACTGATCGCTTCGACGCCGATGGAATGTGTTGACAGGCGGCACACCCGCCAAGGAGCGACGTAGGATCAGCCGATGGATGATCTCCAGGCGGTGACGGTGCGCGGCGCCGTGTTCAATGGCCCACGACAGCCGGTTTCGATCGAGGAGCTCGCGCTGGATCCGCCGCAACGGAACGAGGTGCTCGTGCGATTGGCCGCCGCCGGCGTCTGCCACTCCGACCTTCACGTCGTCGACGGTGCGTGGGAGCGACCGGCGGGCGTCGTGCTGGGTCACGAGGGCGCGGGCTGGGTGGAAGCCATTGGCGAGGGAGTGACGCGCGTGGAGCCGGGCGACCTCGCCGTGCTGGCGTGGACGGCACCCTGCGGCCGTTGCGTTCCGTGCGGCCGGGACGAACCGTGGTTGTGCGCCAATCCCGACGGAGGCGGTCACCGGCTCTCGCCGGCCGTCGCCAGGCTCCACCGGGCGGACGGGGCGCCGGTCGGAGCGTATTCGGGCGTCGGCACGTTCGGCGAGCGCCAGGTCGTCGCCGAGTCGGCGGCCATCCGGGTGGATGCGCGAACGCCGCCGGAGATCGCCGCACTCATCGGCTGCGCGGTCGCCACCGGCGTCGGGGCCATCCGCAACACGGCCCGCGTCGATGCGGGGGCGTCGGTCGTCGTCGTCGGTCTCGGTGGCGTCGGCCTGTCGGCGGTCATGGGCGCCGCGATGGTGGGAGCGCACCCGATCACGGCCATCGACACCTCGCCGGCCAAGCTCGAGCTCGCCGTCCGCGCGGGAGCCCATCGGACCCTGCTCGCCGGCGAGGCATCCCAGGCGACCGGCGCGGACCACGTGCTCGAGTGCATCGGACTGGTCGAGACCGTTGAGCTGGCCGTGGAGCTCGTTCGCCCGGGCGGCGTCGTCACCCTGGTCGGCATGACCCCGCAGGATCAGCGGGCGAGCTTCGACGTCTATCGGCTCGTGGAGGATGGCAAGCAGATCCGTGGCTCCAACTACGGCTCATCCGTCCCGGCGCGCGACTTCCCGCAGATCGCCACCGAGTACCTGGGTGGCCGCCTGCCGCTCGATCTCCTGGTCACTGACCGGATCCGTCTCGACGAGCTCGATGGTGCCCTCGACGCCATGCGCCGTGGGGACGGCGCTCGTCGCGTGATCGTGTACTGAGTCGAATGGCACGCCGCATGCGGCGAGCGCGGTCATGAGTGATGCGCGACAGAGCCCGATCCCCCAGGATCGGGTCAACGAGAACGTCGACCAGCGTCAGCGCGCGGCGACCGCCAAGCACGAGCAGCGCCAGCGAGAGCGCTACCTCGAGGACCAGGGCGTGGATGAGCGACCCGGGACGAACCCCGCGGCGCAGCCGGGCGGCCCGGACGAGCGTGCCGAACCTGCGGACGGTGAGGACCGAGGCTAGCGGCGTCGCCGTCGTTCGGGTGCTGGGGCCGGGGCTGGCGCCGCGGTCCGCAGCTCCGCCTCGATGAGGCGGCGGTACCGGATGCCCGAGGAGTGGCGTGCCAGCCACTTGAGGTAGTCCGGATCGTGGCGGGCGAGCTGCTTGATCGTCCAGCCGGCATACCGCCCGAAGTCGATGGTCTCGAACGACGCGCCCGGCGGAGGGCCTTGGGGCGCTGGGCGGGCAGCCTGGCTCGTCGGAGCGGCCGTGGCGTAGACGACGGGTGCGTCGCCGTCCGCCGCCTTGAGCTTGCGGAGGCGGTCGTAGCCCTCCCGGCGGTCCGTCGTGCGGACCTTGCTGTAGGCATCGTTGATCTCGGCCATGCGGCGCGTCGCCAGCGCGGACGGGTCGCGATCAGGGTGGTAGATCGTGGCCAGCGCCCGGTACGCCGCGCGGATGACGAGCTCGTGTGCCTCGGGATCCACCTGCAGCACCCGGTAGGCGTCGCGTTCGTCGGCCATGAACGTCCCTCCCTCGAGACAGGATACGCATCCGCGATGGGCGTTGCCACGACCCATCAGACGCGCAACGAGCCTGCCGCCAAGGCAGGAGCCGCGCCTAGCGTGGCTTGGGACGGTGCTTGCGAAGGAGGATGTCGATGACATCCCGATAGCGGGCGCCGGAGGCGTGACGGCGCAACCAGTCGAGATAGTCCGGGTCCCGCCGCACGACCTCGCCGAGCGTCCAGCCTTCGTAGCGGCCGAAGTCGAGCCGCTGGTCGGCGCCATCCGCCGTCAACGGCCCCCGTGGCACGCCATGGGTGGGGTCCTCGGCGGGCGTCGGCGGCGGCGCCCGGCGATGGTCGGACTCCCAGCGCACCCGGGCGACGGGATCGCGCACGATTGCGTACGCCCAGTTCAGGTCGGTCATCCGGCGCTCGGCGGCCGCATCGAGCGGCGACGACGCATCGGGATGGACCTTGCGGGCAAGCACGCGGTACGCGGCCCGGACGACGTCCGGATCGGCATCCGGTTGCACCTGGAGGATCCGATACGGATCTCGCCGCTCCATCGGTCCGGCTAGGCCAGCTCGCGCTCGACGGTCTGGCGCAGGACAGGCAGTGGCAGGGCACCGGATCCGAGCACGACGTCGTGGAAGCGGCGGATGTCGAAGCCCTCGCCCTGTCGCGCGCGGGCCTCGGCGCGCAGGCGCAGGAGCTCGAGCTGGCCGAGCTTGTAGGCCAGCGCCTGGCCCGGCCAGGCGATGTATCGGTCCACCTCGTTGCCGATGTTGTTCTCGCCGAGTGCCGTATGGGCGGTCATGAAGTCGATCGCCTGCTGGCGCGTCCAGCCCATGGCGTGGATCCCGGTGTCGACCACGAGCCTCGAGGCGCGCCAGGCGTCGAAGCTCAGCACGCCGAATCGATCGAGGTCACTCGAGAGCAGCCCCATCTCCTCGGACAGGCGCTCGGTGTACAACCCCCAGCCCTCGACGTAGGCGGTACAGCCGTTGAAGCGGCGGAATGCCGGCAATTCGTCGAGCTCCTGCATGATCGCCAGTTGGAGGTGGTGGCCCGGGACCGACTCGTGGAAGGCGAGCGTCTCCGCCTCGTAGCGCGGCCGGGTCTCGGGCGCGGAGGTATTGATGTAGTACTGGCCAGGGCGCGAGCCATCGGCCGCCGGCTCGCGGTAGTAGGCGATCGTCGAGTGTTTCTCCTCGTGCGCGGGCATGCGAACCACGTCGCACGGCGCGCCCGGGAGCAGCCCGAACCACCCGGGCGTCGCGGCGTTGGCGCGCTCGAGAGAGCGGACGGCCGCCTCGTAGACCTCATCACGCGTCGCGAAGTGGAGCTCCGGATCCTCGCGCAGGGCACGCAGCGTGTCGCCGAGCCCGTGGGTGCCCAGCAGGCGCTCGCCGAGGTGCCGGAACTCGCCGTCGATCCGATCGATCTCGGCCAGGCCGACGGCATGGATCTCATCCGGAGGCGTGTCCACCGACGTGTGGGCGCGGGCGAGGTTCGCGTATGCCGCCTTGCCACCGGGAACGTGGAGGAGTCCGGGCCGATCGTCCGGCCGTGCCCGTGGCCCGACCTCGTCGATGACCACGGCGCGATACCGTTCGAATGCGGGCCGGATCTCCCTGCCGATGATCCGCAGCAGCTCGTCCCGCATTCCGGGCATCGACTCGCTCGGCGCCATCAGCGGCCACTCCGTGTCGGGCCGTTCCAACAGCTCGTCGATCTGCTGGGTCACCTTCTTCACGAGCATGGCCACGCCGACGCGGCCGTCGGCCATGCCCCGTCGGAGACCCTCGGCGCGCTCGCCGAGAAACTCGGGCATGGCCCGCCACCGCGCAAGCAGCGCATCGGCCTCGGCGGCGGTTCGGGCCGTGTGATACGAGGGGATGTTCAGGAGCTCGACCTGCGGGCCATCCATGGGGTCGACACTGAAGGCGCCGAGATCGGCGTCGAGAAATGCGCGGTCGGTCCCCAGCGCCTCGGCCAGTGCCGCGCGCGTCACCGCGTCGTCGCCCGCCGCGTCCTCGAGGAGCTCCGCGAACCGATCGAGCTGCGCGCGCCATGCCTCACGGCCGGCGGGGGAATCATCCTCGAGCCGATCGTCGAACCGACGGTCGCCGAGGGCCGTCGCGAACGTGGGATGCTGCGCGAGATACGCGTCCCAGTAGCCGGCCGCGAGCCGATCGAGTTCGGTCACGCCGCCATGCTAGCCGGGCGAATGGACGGCGAGCGCCTCAGCGCGGCATCTGGGTCGTGTGCGGCGCCGGCCCCTCGGCGCGATCCTTGTCCTCCTCGGGCGCCTCGCCGTCCGGGATCGCCGCGTCGCCGGCCTCCCCGAGCGTGGCGTCGTCATCGGTGATCGGGTTCGGCAGGTCCTGTGCGTCCTCGACCTGCTCGACGCTGTCGCGGGTGCGTTCGCGCTCCATCGGTCCACCTCCTTGCCGGAACGACCGTGCAAGTGGCGGGCCGTCGCCTCCAACCTCGACGCCGATGCCTCCGGTCGCCGCTCCCGACCGCGCCCGGCAGACGCCGGTGCGCCGCCAGCCCGATCCGCATCGGCTCATGCGGACCAGCGCCACCTGCAGCGCCGAGATGGAAGGAGCGCAGGTGCAAGCTCATCTGCCGCGGCTGCGGTTACTTCGGACTATTCCTGAGCCGCTGCCGTTGCTCGTGGCGGTACCTAACGGCCAACGGGATGCCTCTGGTTGGCAGGTACTTGCCGGAGCGTGCAACTCCGCGACACGTTGGACCCCGGTCCGCGCCGCCGATGGGCGTTGGTTGCCGGCAGCGGCAAATGCGCTCAGGCACCGCCAGACGCCCCCGGCCTGGTGGCCTCCGCTCACGGCAGCTGCACGGACCCGATGAACTCGATCGTCGCCATCATGCGATCCATGATCGCCTTGTTGAGGTCGTAGTCTCCGCCCATGTCCGTGGTGGTTGTCACGAGGATGTTCGGGCCCTCTTCCGGCGTCGGTCCGAGCTGGATCTGGTACGCGTACATCCGCCAGTCCGTCGGCATCTGACCGCCCTCGCCCTGGGCACCCGCCCACTCTGCCCGGACGGCGGACTGGCCGCCGGCCATGCCCGTCTCCGAGCTTTTCAGCTCCTCGAATGATCCGCTGTCAGCAGCGGTCCACTCGATCGTGATTGCGATCTCGTCGGGGATGGCGTCGAAGTCGTCGACTGTGAAGACCTCGGGCGAGAACCAGCTGCAGGCCGGAACGTCGCGGATCTCGGTGTTCGTGTACCAGGCGTCGGGGAATTGGAGCTCGTAGCCGTCCTGGCGGTTCTCGCACTCGTCGCGGTCGAGGAACAGCGAATCGGCTGCGGGATCGGGCGTGATGACGAACGCGCCGCCGGACGGCGGCTGAAGTGAGGGGCTCGGCTCGACGGACGGGATGGCCGTCGGCTCGGAGGTCGGCGCTGGGCTTGCCTCGGCGCTGGCAGTCGCCGGCACCTCGACGGTCGCCGTCGGCTGGACGGTCGGGTCCGTCCCACCGGCGCAGGCCGCCAGCAGCATGCCCGTGGCGACGAGGGTGGCGGAGGAACGGCGCGCGAAGCGGAGCATCGGTCTCCTGGTGAGGTGGTGCGCCAAGCGTACCCGCCGTCGCTCACGGCCGGAGTAGTACGAAGCGCCCAGTGTCGGCTCAGGCCATGCTGCGCAGGCGCAGGAAGTCCCGGTTCGATGGGTCGCGGCCGAGGAAGGCGCGCACCAGCTCCTCGGCGTCGCGCGAGCCGTTCGGCTCGAGGACCTCACGCCGATAGGCCGCGCCCACTTCCGGCGAGACGACTCCCTCGCGGACGAAGCGACCGAACATGTCGTCGCCGATGACCTCCGCCCACAGGTACCCGTAGTAGCCGGCGTCGTAGCCACCGAGCAGGTGTCCGAACCCGGCGAGCATGAACGTGCCCTCCGGGTACGGCATGCCGGTGACGACGTACGTTCGCCGCAGCGCCTCGTCGAGGTCGACCGCCGCTGGTTCGGCGTGGAGGGCGAGGTCGAGCTGCCCGTAGAACGCCTGCGTGGCGATCTTGATGCCCACGTTCACCCAGCGGGCCGCCAGCACCTGTGCCACCAGGTCGTCGGGGATCGGCTCGCCGGTGACGTGATGGCGCGCGAACCGGCGCAGGACCGATGGCTCCCAGGTCCAGTGCTGCATGATCTGGGACGGCGCTTCCACGAAGTCCCACTCGGTCTCGGCGCCCGAAAAGCGGGCGTAGCTTGCCCGGGTGAGGCTCATGTGGAGGATGTGTCCGAACTCGTGGAACAGCGTCTCGACCTCGCGATGCTTGAGCAGCGCGGGCCGATCCGCCGATGGCGGCGTCAGGTTCGCGAGGATGGCGCTGACCGGCGCGACGTAGGAGCCATCGGCGGCGCGGTGGCCGATGACGAGCGGAAATGCGGCGGCGTGGCCGAACTTCCCGTCCCGCGGGTGGAGGTCGGCGTAGAAGTGCGCGATGTGCGCGCCACTGGCGCGGTCCCGGATCTCGTAGAGGGTGACCGATTCGTGCCAGGCGCGGGCGTTATCCACGACCCGGTAGTCCAGGCCGAGGACATCGCCGGTGATGGTGAACATGCCGTCCATCACCTGCTCGAGCGTGAGGTACTCGCTGACCCGGTTCTGGTCGACGCCATACGTTTCCCGGCGCAAGGCCTCGTCGTAGTAGCGCCAGTCCCACGCGGTGATCGCGCCGGGATGGCCCTCCGCGGCCAACATCTGCCTGAGCCGATCGAGCTCGTCACGAAGCTTCGCCCCGAGAGCGGGAAGCAGCTCGTCGTAGAAGGCGGCGACGCGCTCCGGGGCGCGGGCCATCTTGAGCTCCATGGCGTGGTGAGCCCAGGTCGGCGCGTCGAGCAGTTCCGCGATCCGGCGCCGCAGCTCGAGCGCCTCGTCCAGCAGCGGTCGATTGAGCTCGACCGCTCGGTTCCAGTGCTTCAGGAACAGCTCGCGCCTCAGCGCGCGGTCGTGGGCCTGGTCGAGGAACGGGTTGAGCTCCGGGTAGTCGAGGCTCACCCGGTAGGTGCCTGGTCGCTCGCCGTGCGAGAGGCGCTCGACGTAGTCCTCGGGAAGGCCGGCCAGCTGGGCGCGGGTCACATCGATGCCGTCGCGATGGTCGTTCACGTTGCGTTGGAACGCCACCTCGACCTCGACGAGCCGGGTCCGGAGGCGCTCCAGCTCCGCGCGGCGGTCGGCATCCAGCCCGTGTCCCGCGCGGCGCAGGTCGCGCAGCCAGTGCTCGAGGAGCCGGGCGTCCTCGCCCTCCAGTGACGCGGCTGCCGCGCTCTCGCTGAACGCCCGTACCGCCTCGTACACCTCGGTGCGGAAGACGAGCGCGACGCGCCACTTGTTGATGCGCTCCTCGGCCTCGACTCCGGCATCGCGCGCGTTCGGGTCAGGATGGGCCTGTCCCAGGAAGCCGCCGCGACCATAGGCGCGGACGAGCTCGGCGCCGGCCAGCTCGAGTGGCACCAGGGTGGACTCGAAGGTGGGATCGTCGGTGCTGGTCACCACGCCGGCGACCAGCGCATCGGCTGCCGCGAGGGCAGCCTCCGTCTCCGCCCGCACCGTCTCGGCCGATGCGGAGGTGTAGTCGTACAGCATCGCCCGGCATGGTAGCCCGCGCCGGGCACCAGGAGTACCGGCTCAGGTCGCTGGCGTCACGTTGCCGTTCGTTGCGCCGTCGCGGCCGACCGCATCCATCAGGCGTGCCACGGAGATGACGGGGACCGAGTCCTGCGGCCCGCGCTCCGCGTAGACGGATCGCCAGAACACGAGGGCGTCGAAGAAGCGCCGATCGTCGGCGGTCGGTCGCCGGGACGGGTGATGACTTCGGGCCATGCATGCAGGGTGCCCTCGGGGCCGGCGGTCCGCAGCCGACAAGGGACGTGGATATCGATCGGTCAAGCGTCGCGGACGCTACCCTTCGCCGCATGGCGGTGACCGTCAGCCGGCGGCAGGCGCTCGCGTGGCGCATGCAGCGACACCTTCTGGATCCGATCGGCACGCCCTCGATCGTCGAGGTCGTGCGCCGGCTCGGTGGCGTGCAGGCCCAAGTCGCCTCCTCCGCCGAGCTCGCCGTTCGCCTCCGTCGAGCATCGTCGCAGCCCGGGGAGGTGGCTCGCGCCCTGGCGGACGGCCGCCTGATCAAGACCTGGGCCATGCGCGGGGCGCTGCACCTGCTCACGCCCGAGGAGGGCGCCGCGCTCCTGTCGCTCATGGCCGCCGGTCGGTCGTGGGAGCGGCCGGCGTGGGCCCGCTACTTCGGGTTGACCCCGCAGCGAATCGAGCTCCTGCGAAGGTCGGTGCGCGACGTGCTCGACGGCAAGGTGCTGACCCGGGAACAGCTCGTGGCCGAGGTCACTGCTCGCCGGGGTCTGGCTGATGTGGGAGAGGCGCTGCGCTCGAGCTGGGGCACGGTATTCAAGCCGCTCGCCTGGCAGGGGGATCTCTGCTTCGGCCCCGGCCAGGGGAATCGTGCGACCTTCATGCTGCCGGAGGCCGCGAGCCCCCGCTGGGCCGGCCTGCCCGCTCCAGAGGATGGCGCGCCGATCGCGGTGGCAATCTATCTGGGGGCGCACGGCCCGGCGTCGCTCGACGCGTTCGGCCATTGGGTGGCGGGAGGCTGGTTCGGCAAGCGACGGCTGCGTTCCATGCTCGAGGTCGTCGGGGACGGATTGGCCGAGGTCGACGTCGAGGGTGAGCGTCTCTACGTCCTGGCCGAGCATCTCGATGAGCTGGCTTCGACGAAGCCGACGAACGCCGTGCGGCTGCTGGGCGGCTTCGACCAGTGGGTGCTCGGCCCGGGCACGGCGGACGGCCACGTCACGCCGCCCGCCCGTCGCGCTGCGGTGAGTCGGCAGAGTGGCTGGATCTCGCCGGTCGTCGTGGTCGGCGGGGTCGTCAGCGGCACGTGGGAGATCGATCGGGACGACCTGCGCGTCAGATGGTTCGGTGAGGCCGGGCGCATCCCTCGATCCGCCCTGGCGGAGCAGTCGGAGCGTGTGGCTGGCCTGCTCGATCGCGACCTGCGCCTGCGGCTGACCGTGGACTGACGCGGGCGATGGCTGCTTCCGACCGAGGGCGCCACCCGAACGCGATCGGGCGTCCGCAGGCCGTTCTGCTCGACCTGCTCATGGCGGTCATGAATTCGCTCGAGATCTGGAATTCCGCGGCGGACGGGGAGCGCGGCATTGCCTGGCGCGACGCGGTGACCGATCGCATGGGGGCGGCCGGCGTCTACGTCTCCTACGACGCGCTCGTCGTCGAGGCGGCCCGTGACCTCGGACTCCCGCGAACGGCTGTCCCGCGGCTCCGCGAAGGCTGGGACAGGATGCGCCCCTGGCCGGACACGGTGGCCCTCGCCGGCCTGTCGCTGCCCTATGCATTCGTGACGAACTGCTCCGCCTCGCTCGCGCGTCGGGCATCCGCGCTGTCCGGGCTCGGGCCCAGGTTCACGCTGTCGGCCGAAGAGGCAGGCTGGTACAAGCCAAGCGCCGAGATCTATCGGCAGGCATGTGCGCGCATCGGCTCGGAGCCGGCTCGAACGTTGTTCGTCGCCGGCGCCGCCTATGACGCGCGAGGCGCTCAGGCGGCCGGCCTACAGGCATGGTTGGTCCCCCGACGACCGCTGGCCCGCCACTTGCATGCCGGCATCCGACGACTCCGAAGCCTCGACGAGCTGGCGGCGGGCATACCCTGACCGTCCGACCGCCGGGCGCTTCGATCCACGTCGAGTCGCGAAAACGGTGGAGGACACTCGCACATGAGCCAGGAACACACTCTCGGATCCGGCCGTCGCGCATCTCCGGCCCGGCGGTACCGCCTCGGAGCGGTGATCGCCGCGGCGGCCCTCGTGATGGTCGCCTGCCAGGGTGATGACAGCAGCCCGGGAGCAAACGGAGACGCGTCGGCCGCCGCGAGCGAGAACGGCGGCGGGGATGCCGGCGGCTATCCCGAGAACTCGATCACATTCGTCGTGCCGTTCTCGGCCGGTGGGCCGACCGACACGGTGACGCGCCTCATCGCGGAGCCGATGGCGGCGGAGCTCGGTGTCGAGATCGTTGTCCAGAACGTCGAGGGAGCCGGCGGAACTGTCGCGGCCGAGCAGGTGGCCAACGCGGAGCCGGACGGCTACACGGTGCTGATGCACCACATCGGCATGTCGACCGCACCGACGCTGTACCCCGACCTTCCGTACGACTCCGGTGAAGACTTCGAGCCGATCGGCCTCGTCACCGAAGTGCCGATGACGATCATCGGCAGTCCGAACTTCGAGCCGAACACGATGGAGGAGCTGCTCGCCTACGTCGAGGAGAACATCGACGAGGTGACGTACGCGAATGCCGGCATCGGCGCGGCGTCCCAGCTCTGTGGCCTCCTCTTCGAGACCGCCACGGGCCTCGATCTCACCGAGGTTCCGTACGACGGAACCAGTCCGGCCATGGACGACCTGCTCGGTGACCAGGTCGACTTCATGTGCGACCAGACGACGAACACGACCGAGAACATCCTGTCCGGTGCGGTCAAGGCATACGCCGTCACCACGCCTGAGCGCATCGAGGCGCTGCCCGACGTGCCGACGACCGAAGAGGCCGGCATCGGCGACGTCTCGGTCACGGTGTGGCATGGCCTGTACGTGCCCGGCGGTACGTCGCAGGAGATCGTGGACGTGCTGAACGGCGCGCTCCAGGTGGCGCTGCAGGACGAGAACGTGATCTCGCGGCTGGGTGATCTGGGGACGGCGCCGGTCGATCAGGACCGCGCCACACCCGAAGCGCACGCCGAGCACCTCCAGTCACAGATCGAGCTGTGGCGCCCGATCATCGAGGATGCCGGGGTGACCGCCGGCTAGGCGCGCCAGAATGGGTGGTGGGGGCGACGAGCGATCGCGCCCCCACCACTCATACACCGGAGGAGGTGCCCGTGCTCCCAGCGCGTCGCGCGCTCAAGGACATCCTGGCCGGGGGGATCTTCATCGCGATCGGCCTTGCCTTCGCCCTGGGATCGCTGGCGTACGACATCGGTACGCCGCTCCGCATGGGTCCCGGCTACATGCCGCTCGCCCTGGCGGGCCTGCTCGCCATCCTCGGCGTCGCCGTCATCGTCAAGGGCTTCATCGCCGGTGAGGGCGAACAGATCGGCCTCCCGGATTGGCGCGCCCTGATCCTGGTGACTGCGGCGGTCCTGTTCTTCGGGATGACGGTACGCGGCCTCGGCGTCGCGGCTTCCCTGTTCGGCGCGGTCCTGCTCGCCTCGCTCGCCCGGTCGCAGACTCCGTGGCGTCAGGGGCTCGTCATCGCCGTCGGCATCACGGCGCTGTCGATCGTGATCTTCATCGTCGCCCTCCGGCTGCGGCTGCCCCTCGTGGGCCCGTGGATCCCCCTGTAAGGGCCGGCAGATGGAGCTGTTCGACAACCTCAGCCTCGGCATCGAAACGGCGGTGCGCTTCGAGAACCTGTTGTACTGCCTGATCGGCGTCGCGCTCGGGACGGCCGTCGGCGTCCTCCCAGGCATCGGGCCGACGGCCACGATCGCGCTCCTCTTGCCGATCACGTTCAACTTCGAGCCGGTGTCGGCGATCATCATGTTGGCCGGCATCTACTACGGTGCGCAGTACGGCGGCTCGACCACCGCGATCCTCATCAACCTGCCGGGGGAGTCGTCCGCTGCCGTCACCGCCATCGACGGCCACGAGATGGCCCGCAAGGGCCGGGCCGGCGCCGCCCTCGCGACTGCGGCCATCGGCTCGTTCGTCGCCGGCAGCTTCGCGACGCTCGTCCTCTTCCTCTTCGCCCCGCCGCTGGCGGCGGTGGCGCTCACCTTCGGGTCGGCGGAGTACTTCTCACTCGTCATGCTGGGACTGATCGCATCGATCGCCCTGGCACGAGGCTCGGCGGTGAAGGCACTGGCCATGATCGTGCTCGGCCTCCTGCTGGGAACGATCGGCCAGGACACGTACACGGGCACGCCGCGCTTCGTCTTCGGAGTCCGCGAGCTGTACAGCGGTGTGAACTTCGTGTCGGTCGCGGTCGGCATGTTCGGCATCGCCGAGATCCTGCGGAACCTGGAAGATGAGCGGACCCGCAAGCTCATCACCCACAAGGTTGCCGGGCTGTGGCCAACACGCGAGGACTTCCGCCGCATGGCCGCTCCGATCGCGCGTGGTACCGCCCTCGGTTCGGCGCTCGGCGTCCTCCCCGGCGCGGGCCATGTGCTGGCCTCATTCGGCTCCTACTCGATCGAGAAGCGACTGTCGCGCCGCAGGCACGAGTTCGGACGCGGCGCGATCGAGGGCGTGGCCGGGCCAGAGTCGGCGAACAACGCGGCCGCCCAGACCTCGTTCATTCCGCTCCTGACGCTCGGGCTGCCGGCGCACCCGGTGATGGCGCTCATTCTCGGGGCGTTGATCATCCACTCCATTCCGGTGGGACCCACCGTCATCGACCGCGAGCCGGCGCTGTTCTGGGGGCTCATCGTCTCGATGTGGATCGGCAACTTCTTCCTGGTGCTGCTCAACCTGCCGCTGATCGGCATCTGGGTGAAGATGCTCACGATCCCGTACAAGATCCTGTTCCCGGCCATAATCGCCTTCGCATCGATCGGCACGTTCTCGATCGGGCTCAACGCCTGGGACGTGTTCATGATCGCCGTGTTCGGGGTGCTGGGCTACGTGCTCATCAAGCTCGGCTGCGAACCGGCACCGCTCCTCCTCGGTTTCGTCCTCGGCCCGCTGCTCGAGGACCATCTCCGCCGTGCACTGATCATCTCGCGCGGTGACCCGATGACCTTCGTCGAGCGGCCGGTGTCGGCCGCCCTGCTGCTGCTCGCCGCCGCCGCGTTGGCCTTCGCCATCCTCCCGGCCATCCGCCGGCAGCGCGAGGCGGTCTTCCAGGAGGAGGACGTCTAGGGAAGTGGGACCTCGGTCAGCCGGACGTTCCGCTGCTCTTCGATCAACCGCGCCGGATCCGGGTCGAAGGAAGCGCGCTCGGGCGATGCGAAGTACCGAGCTTCGGCCGCCTCGAACGCCTCCCACTCACCGGGATGTGACAGAAGCCAGACGAACCGATCCGCATCGGAGATCGTCCAGGCGCCTGCGATCGTGAATCCGCATGAGCGCCGCAGCGGGGCCAGCAGCGCCGACCACTCCTCGATGAATCGGTCGAGATGACCGGCCGCGATGCGATAGTCGCGCAGCTCGGTCACCATCAAAGGGTGATTCCGTATCGGGCCTTCAGCTCATCGGTCCAATCGTCGAGGATCTCGAGGCCGTAGGCATTTGCCGCCGCGTTGTAGCGCTTCGTCCACTCCGGCCCGTGCTCGCGAAGGATCGGCGCAATCTCCTCGAAGTACCGCTCGAGGCCCCCGGGCATGACGACTTCGAGCACGCGTGCAGGCTGATCGGAGACATTCCACATGGCATGCGGCACGCCGCGGGGCTTGATGAGCCAGGCTCCGCTCGGGACCTCCTCGGTCGTGCCCTCCCCGGCACGGACGCCGATCGGTCCGGCCAGGACGAGGGAGAACTCATCCTCGCGCGTGTGAGTGTGAGGCTTGATCAACGTCCGGGGCGGAATCGTCACCTCGAGCATCGACAGGCGGCCCTCGGTCTCGGATGCCCCGATGCCGTACCTGAACACCACATCGTTGAGCCGGACGCTGCCGCCCTCATCCGGGAGCACGACCTTCGGATCCATCCATCACCTCGACCTGCTTTCGGGCAGCCTATACCGTTGGCGGCAGTCCGAAGGCGGGGAACATGGACCGGCCGAACGTCGTGATCTCGGCGATGGCGCCATGCTCGATGCGCAAGACGTCGAACTTGAACGCGCGGAAGGTCGTGTCGCCCGGCCGGCAGAGGTAGCTGGCCGCCGTGGGCATGCGGTTCGCCATGGTCGGCAGCAGGCTCCAGTCGCCGTCCCGCGTCTCCTCGGCGAACGCACGCTCGAGGAACGGCCGGATGACCTCCAGGCCGTCGAAAGTCAGCAGGTCGGGCGGCATGCTGATGCGCAGGTCCTGGCCGGCGATCGCGATGGCGGCGGCCGCGTCACATCGCTCGTGGGCGTCGATGAAGCGGTCGAGAAGCTCTCGCTCCTCCGTGCTGGGGGTCGCCCTCGACCACTCCGATCGTCGCGGCGGGAGGTGCGCCTGCATCGTGGCCCGTGCCCGCTGGACCGCGCTGTTCGCCGCGGCGACGCTCGTCTCGAGCAGCACCGCCGCCTCGCTGGCCCGCCATCCCAGCACGTCCCTGGCGATGAGTGCGGCGCGCTGCCGTGGCGGCAGGACCTGGAGCGCGGCAAGGAAGGCGAGCTCGATCGTCTCGCGATCCACCGTGACCGCATCCGGCTGCTCGTCGGACGGGGCGACCTCGTCGAGCAGCCGATCCGGGTAGGGCTGCATCCACGGCACCTCGGCGAGCGAGCGGAGGGCCGTCACGCGGCGTGACCTGCGCCGGATGAGGTCGAGGCACACGTTCGTGGCGATGCGATACAGCCAGGCCCGGAACAGGGCGCCACCCTCGAACCGGTCCCGGGCGCGCCAGGCGCGGAGGAGCGTCTCCTGGACGGCATCCTCCGCGTCGTCGAACGAGGCGAGCATCCGGTAGCAGTGCACGTGAAGCTCGCGCCGATGCCGCTCGGCCAGGTCGGTGAAGGCGGACTCGTCGCCCGCCACCGATGAACCGAGCTCGCTCGGGCTCGTCACCGGGCGTGGACCTTCACTTCCTGGACGAGCCAGCCGTTGCCATCGGGGTCGCTGAAGGAGAGAAAGGTTCCGTAGTCGGCACGCTCGGGGTGCAGTCCGGGTGTCTGTCCCTCGGCGCCGAAGTGGAACGGCTCGCTCACGTCCACGCCCCGCTCGAGAAGCTCGGCCCGTGCGGCCTCCGCGTCGTCGACGATGAGGTGGAGCCCCTGGTACGTGCCCGGGGCGGCGGGCGTGAGCCCGGTGCCAATGGTGATCGAGCACGCCGACCCGGGAGGGGTGAGCTGCACGACCCGAAAGGCCTCGCTGGCACGGTGGTCGACGTCAAGGGTGAATCCCGCCTTGTCGACGTAGAAGTCCCTGGCGCGATCGACGTCCGACACGGGGACCACGATGAGTTCGAGCTTGAAGTCCACGGATGTTCGCCTCCTCATGGGTCAGATTACCGATTGCTGACCGATGTAACGCTCGGCGGGGCGAAAACTCATCGGTGCACCGATGAGCCTCGCCGGCACGCGACATGCCCCGCCCGGAGTGACCGCGACCGATGAGGTTGGCGGTAGGCCCCAGTCTTATCAGCGACACTCGAGAAACGCCACGCAGCAGGAGACCTCATGAATTTCAACGGCATCCTCATCGGGTCCGAGGATCCACAGCGCCTCGTCGAGTACTACACGAAGCTCTTCGGTGACCCCGCCTTCGCGGACGGGGGGTACACCGGATGGCAGATCGGCACGGGGTCGGTCACGATCGGCCCGCACGACGAGGTGACCGGATCGAGCGTCCATCCTGGACGGGTGATCTGGAACATCGAGAGCGCCGACGTCAAAGGCGACTTCGAGCGGTTCAAGGCCGCCGGTGCGACGGTCATTCGTGAGCCGTACGGCCCCGAGGGCTCACCTGATGGGTGGATCGCGACACTCGCGGATCCGGATGACAACTACTTCCAGCTCATGAGCCCGATGTAAGCGGGAGCGATCGCGACACGGTCGCTGCCCCGAGGTCGAGGCGGACGAGGATCCGTGGAAGCCCGGCGCTGCGGGCCGCGGTGCCCTGGGCGCGCCGAAAGCCGGCGGCATCGAACATCGACGCGATGCCCGTGTACGCGAACCC
>Ga0299907_10000750_pt1 | contig 16865 bp, 16 predicted proteins | sample RVTome_16_FD_198680 | JGI IMG/M metagenome (GOLD analysis project Ga0299907, IMG submission 198680) | Soil microbial communities from uranium-contaminated site in the Upper Colorado River Basin, Wyoming, United States - RVT152D67 (version 2) ...
TCATCGGCGCGCACGGCCTCGAAGCGCGGATCCTCGAAGGCGGCGGCGTAGGCGTTGGCCGCTACCTCCTCGACCAGCGGGCGGTACGTCTCGATGCTCCCGACGCAACCCCGGAGGGTGTCGCCGCGGTGCAGGGTGACGAAGGCGCTCTGGTGCGCCAGGAGGCGGGGCGGAAATGCCTGGCCCGTGAGATCCACGGAGCGATGGTGCGCGAGCCCGTGACGGATGGACGCCCAGGCGATTTCGGCCAGCCGGCGGCGAAGCGGCGCGGAGATGGCCCGAGTCCCAGTGGCATGAGGTCCAGTGACGTGACGTCTCGTGCCGTGATCTCTAGTGGATCGCATAGGCCCCATAACCGACGACCCGGTGCCGGGGTCCGGCGGTATCACCGGAGTTGCGCAGGTCCAGGGTCGTCACCGTGAGCTGCATGCGCCGCGCGTAGTGCAGGAAGCCGTTGATGGGCACCGAGCCGCAGGCCTGCTCGGGCGCAAGATCGGTGCGCCTGGCCTCGATGGCGAGCGTCGTCTCCCGGTCACGGCGGGTCGCGGTCTCGTAGTTCAGGTAATGGCTCAGATCGGAGCTGACCACCACCACGGTCTCGGGGCCACCGGCCAGCCTCTCGATGACCTCGCCGACCTCTTCGGGACCGGCATCTCCCACCACCAGAGGCACGATCGTGAAGCGCTCCAGGACTACCTGCAGGAACGGCAGATGGACCTCGATGCTGTGTTCGGCGAGATGCGCCCGGTCGTTAGGCCTGACATCGGAGAGTGCCGGTAGGGTTGACTCCTCGAGCGGTACGTCCCCAAGCGGCGTCCGGAAGGCCTCCGCGGTGGACCGCGCCAGGCCCCTGAGTGCGACGCGATGCGAGGGACCCAGGAGCACCACCCGGCGCACGCTGGTCCGGGCGGGGAGCAGCGACGCGTAGGCGCTGGCCGCCACGGGGCCGGAGTAGACATAGCCGGCGTGGGGCGCGATGATGGCCTTCGGCGGTCTATCGAGCAGCGGTCTATCGGGCAGCGGCGCGGCCGCGGCCAGATAGTCGCATACCCGCTCACGCAGCTCCTCTGGGTCATCCGGGTAGAAGTGCCCAGCCACCGCCGCCAAGCGTATATTCGACATGACATAACCCTCTCATCCAGTCGATCAAGTCCAGTATAGCCCCGCTACCGCGGCACGGCCCGCGCCATCCGCCGCGGTCCCGGCAGCCGCCCCGGCGTAGGGGCGCTCCTTGGGGCGCCCTGATACGTCCGCGCAATCCCTGTCCCCGTAGCCTCGCCGCCCCCGGGAGGTGCGGCGGGTGCGAGTGACTTGAAACGCGGCACCGCTCTTCCCTATAATTGACATCCGACCATTGCGGGGTGGAGCAGTCTGGCAGCTCGTCGGGCTCATAACCCGAAGGTCGCAGGTTCAAATCCTGCCCCCGCTACCAGGAAGTTGAAAGCCCCTTCGTCGGGGCTTTTTGCTTTCGATGGGGTCGGAAGGCCATGGACTTGACTTGGCAAGGCCATAGATTGCCCCGCTTCGCGCTGGCGGGGGGGCGTGTGGGTGCGGGACGAGATAGCGGCGGCACCGGATGGGATGCCCGGAGCGGAGTAGGACAGAGGCTGAGCGATGGGTCAACGAGAGGCACTGGAGCGATTGTTCGAGCCGGCGGTGCGGGCGCTGGGTTATGAGCTCGTCGGTGTGGAGCACATCGCCAGCAAGACGCGGTCGCTGGTGCGGGTTTATATCGACAGCGAGACGGGTATCACATTGCACGATTGCGAGCGGGTGAGCCGGCAACTCGGCGGGATCCTGGATGTCGAGGATCCGCTGCGGGGCGCCTATACCCTGGAGGTATCGTCGCCGGGGCTGGACCGACCCTTGTACCACTTGGAGCACTACGCGCGGTTCATGGGCCAGAAAGTACGCATGGAATTGAAACAGCCCATGGCCGGCCGCCGGCGCTTCGTGGGGCTCGTCGCGGCCGTGGAGGGAGACGACGTGCGTATCACCGAGGACGGTCGCGACTATGCGATCCCGTTTGTCATGATCCACAGGGCCCGCCTGGTGCCCGAGGTTCCGTTTTTTACGAGATTGATGGGCAGGCAGCGCGGACGGATGGTATGAACAAAGAGATCCTGACGGTGGTCGAGATGGTGTCGAACGAGAAGGGTGTCGCGAAGGACATCATCTTCGAGGCCCTGGAGGCCGCGCTCGCCAGCGCCACCAAGCGACGCTTTCGCGAGGACGTGGACGTACGCGTCGCGATCGATCGGGCGACCGGCGACTACGAGGCCTTCCGGCGCTGGCAGGTCGTGGAGGACGCGGCCAAGGATCGAGTCGCCCCGCCCCTACCCCCGCGGGTTCACGACCTCGAAGACGAAGTCGCGGACACGAGCGGCGTTTTCGTTCCCGATCGCCAGATCCTCTTGAGTCAGGCGCGCGAGACCCCAGGGGGTATCGAGAGAGCGGATATCGAGATCGGTCACTTCATCGAGGAACCGATAGAGGCCTCGGAGTTTGGCCGCATCGCGGCGCAGACGGCCAAGCAGGTGATCGTGCAGAAGGTCCGCGATGCCGAGCGCGCCCAGGTGCTCGATGCCTATCAGGACCGCAAGGGCCAGCTCGTGACCGGCACGGTCAAGCGGGTGGAGCGCGGCAACGTGATCCTGGACCTCGGCGGCAACGCCGAGGCCTTGATCGCCAAGGAAGAGATGCTACCGCGGGAGATCGTGCGGCCCGGCGACCGGCTGCGCGGCTATCTGCGCGATGTGCGGCCGGAGAAGCGCGGCCCGCAGCTATTCGTGAGCCGGACCGCGACCGATCTCCTGATCGAGCTGTTCCGCCTCGAGGTCCCCGAGATCGGCGAAGGGCTCATCGATGTCCTCGGTGCGGCGCGCGACCCCGGGATACGGGCCAAGATCGCCGTGCGCAGCCGCGACCCGCGCATCGATCCCGTCGGCGCGTGCGTCGGGATGCGCGGTTCCAGGGTTCAGGCCGTCTCCAACGAGTTGGGCGGCGAGCGGGTGGACATCATCCAGTGGAACGAGAACCCCGCGCAGTTCGTCATCAATGCCATGGCGCCGGCCGAGGTCGTGTCGATCCTGGTGGATGAAGATTCCCACAGCATGGACGTGGCCGTGGTCGAGGATCAGCTCTCCCAGGCCATCGGGCGCAGCGGCCAGAACGTGCGCCTGGCGAGCCAGCTCACCGGCTGGGAGCTGAACGTCATGACCGAGGCGGAGGCCGCCGAGAAGTCCGAGACCGAGATCCAGCGTATCCAGAAGGTGTTCATGGAGGGCCTCGAGGTCGACGAGGAGATCGCCAACATCCTCGCCCAGGAGGGGTTTTCCACCATCGAGGAGGTGGCCTTCGTGCCCGAGAAGGAGATGCACGACATCGAGGAATTCGACCCCGATCTGATCGTGGAGCTGCGCAATCGCGCGAAGGACTGGCTGTTGACCCGCGCCATCGCCAACGAAGAGCGCATGGGCGACATCAAGCCCGCCGAGGATCTGCTGGCGATGGCGGGCATGGACCTCGATCTCGCGTTCACCCTGGCCAGCCACGGCATCCTCACTCTGGAGGACTTGGCGGAACAATCGGTGGACGAGCTGGTCGAGGTCGGGGACATCGCCCCGGAGCGCGCCGCCGAGCTCATCATGGTGGCGCGCGCCCCGTGGTTCGCATCGGCCGGAGAGGGACAGCCGGTCGGAGAAAGGTTCGATGGCTGACGTGACGGTCGAACAGTTCGCCCAGGTCGTCGGGATCACCGTGGATCGCTTGATCGCGCAACTCGACGAGGCCGGACTGGCCAACCGCCAGGCCGGCGACACCATCACCGAAAACGAGAAGGGCGCCTTGCTGTCGCACCTCCGACAGCGTCATGGGCGGGGTGCCGAAGGCAAGGAGCCGACGCGCATCGTCTTGCAGCGCAAGACCATGAGCGAGATCAAGCTCTCGGTCGAGCGCCGCGGGGCGCGGACCACCACCAAGACCGTGAGCGTCGAGTTCCGCAAGCGCCGCACCTACGTCAAGCGCAGCGTGATGACGGAGGGAGAGACCCAGAAACGCGCCGAAGAGACGGCCGAGCGCGAACGCGTCCTGGCCCTCGAGCAGGCCGCCCAGGAAGAGACCCGGCTTGCGGAGGAGCGCCGTCAGGAAGACGAACGCCAGAGGCACGAGGCGGCCGAGCGCGAGGCCCAGGAGGCCGAGGCGCGCGAGCGCGCCCGCGCCGCGGAGCAAGAGGCACGCGAGGCACCCGCGATCGTCCCCGCACCCCCCCCGCAGCCGGCGGCGCCCGAGCAGAGGCGTCCGGAGCGAGCACCGGCGCGGCGCCAGAAGGGGGAAGGCGCACCCGCTCCGGGCCGTCAGGAGCTGCACGTCGCGACCAGCAAGTCGGGGCGCCGCAAGAGAAAACCGGTGACGCGCCGGGTGGTCGTGCCGATCACGACCCGGCACGGGTTCGCGATGCCGACCGCGCCCATCGTGCGCGAGGTCGCGATACCGGATCGCGTGACGGTCGCGGAGCTGGCCCAGAGGATGTCGGTCAAGGCCGCCGAGGTGATCAAGTGCCTGATGAACGTCGGGACGATGGCGAGCATCAACCAGATCATCGACCAGGACACCGCCGCCATCGTCGTGGAAGAGATGGGGCACAAGGCCAGGCTCTTGAACGACGACGCGCTTGAGGCCGGCCTCGTGCGCACCACCTCCGCGGGCGAGGCACAGGCCGATCCGCGATCGCCCGTGGTGACCATCATGGGGCATGTCGATCACGGTAAGACATCGTTGCTCGATTACATCCGGCGCACGCGGGTCGCGGCGGGGGAGGCCGGCGGGATCACGCAGCACATCGGTGCCTATCACGTATCGACCGAAAAGGGCAGCATCACCTTCCTCGATACCCCCGGGCATGCGGCCTTCACCGCGATGCGGGCGCGGGGCGCCAAGGTGACGGACATCGTCATCCTGGTGGTCGCCGCCGACGACGGCGTCAAGACCCAGACGGTCGAGGCCATCCAGCACGCCAAGGCCGCCGCGGTCCCGATCCTGGTCGCGGTCACCAAGATCGACAAACCGGAGGCCGATCCGGAGCGCGTCAAGCAAGAGTTGTCCGTGCACGGCATCCTCCCCGAGCAGTGGGGCGGCGAGGTCCTGTTCACCCCGGTATCGGCCAAGTCCGGCGAGGGGATCGATGCCTTGTTGGAGGCCATCCTGTTGCAGGCCGAGGTGATGGAGCTCACGGCCGTCCGGGACGGCCCGGCCTCCGGCACCGTGATCGAGGCGCGGCTCGATAAGGGGCGTGGACCGGTGGCCACGATCCTGGTCCAAAGCGGCACGCTCCGGAAGGGCGATGTGCTCCTGTGCGGGCAGGAGTTCGGCCGCATCCGCGCGATGCTGGACGAGAACGGGCGGGTCATCGACGAGGCCGGGCCGTCGCTGCCGGTCGAGGTATTGGGTCTGTCCAATGTCCCCAATGCCGGCGACGAGGCCCAGGTCGCTCCCGATGAGCGCCGGGCGCGCGAGATCGCGCAGGTCCGCCACAGCAAGCAGCGCGAGGGCAAGCTGGCCCGGCAGCAGGCCGCCAAGCTCGGCAACGTCCTTTCTCAGATGGAGGAGGGCAAGGCCAGCGCCGTGAACCTGCTCATCAAGGCCGACGTACAGGGCTCCGCGGAGGCGCTCTGCGATGTCTTGACCGGCCTGTCCACCGACGAGGTGCGCGTCGATATCATCGCGAGCGGCATGGGTGGGATCACCGAATCCGATGTCAATCTGGCCGTGACATCGCGTGCCGCCATCATCGGCTTCAATGTCCGCGCCGACGCCTCGGCGCGCCGGCGGGTCGAGGACACCGGTATCAATCTGCGCTATTACAGCATCATCTACGACGTCATCGACGATGTGAAGGCGGTGATGAGCGGCCTCCTGGCCCCGGAGGTCAAAGAGACGATCATCGGCAACGCAGAGGTCCGCGACGTGTTCCGATCATCGCGCTTCGGTGCCATCGCCGGCTGCATCGTGACGAGCGGCGTGGTGCGCCGCAACAGCCCCATCCGGGTGCTGCGCGACAATATCGTGATCTTCGAAGGCGGCCTGGAGTCTTTACGCCGCTTCCGCGATGACGTCGGCGAGGTCAAGTCCGGCACCGAATGCGGGATCGGGGTCAAGGACTACAATGACGTCAAACCCGGCGATCAGATCGAGGTCTTCGAACGGGTCGAGCTGGCCCGCAGCCTGTAGTGCCCCCAGCCTGTAACATGACTACAGACAGCGGGGGCTCGGTCGAGGTCGGTCAATGGGCGAGGGGTGGCGAAGACCGTACCCTGCGCGTCGCGGCCCTCCTCCAGCGCACGCTCGCCCCGCTCTTGCAGGCGGAGGCGCGGGAACGCGGTCTGGGTCTTGTGAGCATCACGAGCGTCGTGCTCAGCCGCGATCTGCGGCATGCCAAGGTCTATGTCTCGGCGCTCTCGGGAGGGGCCCCCGATCCCATCGCTCGCATACAGCGCGGCGTCGGGCGCTATCGAGCTCATGTCGCCAAGGCGCTGCGGCTGCGGGTAGCGCCACGACTCGTGATCCTCGCCGATGACACACAGGCGCGCGCGGCGCGGATCAACGCGCTGCTCGCGGGCTCGAAGGGCGCTCCCGGCGCTGCGTCGGCGGATCCCGCCCGCACCCCCTTTTCTAATTAATGATGGCGCGCGTCCTGATCCCCCGCGCCGAACCCCTGCTCGAACCTATGGTCTCGCAACGGTGGCCGCGCCGTGATGTGTGCGGCATCCTGCTATTCGTCAAATCGCCGGGGCTCAGCTCGAACGAGTCGCTGCAGCGCGTCAAACGCCTCTATCAAGCCCGCAAGGCCGGCCATACAGGCAGTCTGGACCGGCTCGCCACGGGGCTACTGCCGATCTGTTTCGGCGAGGCCACCAAGCTCTCCGGCTTCCTGCTCAACGCCGACAAGTGCTATCGGGCGATCATGAAGCTCGGAGTGGTGACGACCACCGGAGACGCCGAAGGGGAGGTGATCCGCGAGCGGCCGGTGGCGGACCTCGATCCGGCGCGCGTCGCCGCGGTCTTCCGCGCCATGCTGGGCGAGCAGACCCAGGTGCCGCCCATGCACTCGGCGCTCAAGCACCGGGGCCAACGGCTCTACGAGCTGGCCCACCGCGGGATCGCGATCGAGCGCCAGCCACGTCCGATCGTGATCCATGCGCTCGATGTGGTCCGCTTTCTGGGTGACGCGCTCGAAATCACCGTGCGCTGTTCCAAGGGGACCTATCTCCGCACCCTGGCCGAGGACATCGGAGAGGCCCTCGGTTGCGGGGCGCATGTCGCGGCCCTGGAACGAACGGCGGTCGGCGGCTTCGAGGCGCGCGACGCCATCGACCTCTGCGGGCTCACCGAGCTCGCATCCACGGGTCTCCAGGCGCTTGATGCCAGGCTCCTGCCACTCGATCGCGTCTTGCCGGAGGAACCCACCGTCGCGCTGTCCCGGGATGCGGCCTATTACCTGGCGCGGGGTCAGGCGGTCCTGGTGGCGCATGCGCCCAGGGCGGGTCTCGTCAAGCTCTACGACGATCGACGCCGGTTCCTGGGGGTCGGCGAGGTGCAGGACGACGGCCGGATCGCGCCACGGCGGCTGCTCAGGACGGCATGAGCGGCGCGTGCCTCGCTTGTCGTTCTCTCCTGGGAATATTAGAATCGTTCTTCTCTTGGAGGTATTAGGATTAACCGCTTGCGCCATCACGGACTTCGAGGCATCGATACCAAGCATCTATACCAATAGGGGGGGACGACAATCGTGCTCACCGCCGAGGCAAAGAAAGACATCGTCGATAAACACCGGCTCGCGTCCGGTGACACGGGATCGCCCGAGGTGCAGGTGGCCCTGCTGACCCGTCGCATCGAAGACCTCGGCGAGCACTTCAAAGCCCACCGCAAAGACCGCCATTCCCGGCAGGGCTTGCTGCGCATCGTCAACAAACGCCGCAAGCTCCTGGAGTATCTGAAGACCTACCACCTGCAACGCTACCGCGATCTGATCGCGGCCTTGGGTCTGCGGAAATAGGGCGGGGACCGCTCGATCATCGTGGCGGTTCGAGATCCTTCATTGAGTTTGGCCATTGAGCTTGCCCATTGAGTTTGCCCATTGAAATTGGCCTGGGAGCCCTGTCATGGCAGCAATAAAAAGAAGCTTCGAGTATGGTCCCCGGAGCGTGGTGCTGGAGACCGGAGAGATAGCGCGGCAGGCTACGGCCGCGGTGATGGCCAGCATGGGCGACACGGTCGTCCTGGTGAGTGTGGTCGGCAACAAGACGGCGATCCCGGGCCGCGACTTCTTCCCCTTGACCGTCGACTACCAGGAACGGACCTATGCCGCGGGCAAGATCCCGGGCGGGTTCTTCAAGCGCGAGGGGCGGCCCAGCGAGAAGGAGACGCTCACCTCGCGCCTGATCGACCGCCCCTTGCGGCCGCTCTTCCCCAAGGGCTTCCATCATGAGGTCCAAATCATCGCGACGGTCCTGTCGCTGGATCCCGAGATCGACCCCGATATCCCGGCGTTGATCGGTGCATCGGCCGCGGTCAGCCTGTCGGGGCTGCCGTTCGACGGACCGATCGGCGCCGCGCGGGTGGGCTACATCGACGGTCAATACGTACTGAACCCGACCTTCGGCCAGCTCGCGACCTCGGCACTGAACCTGGTGGTTGCGGGGACAAAGGGCTCTGTGCTCATGGTGGAATCGGAGGCCGATCAGTTGTCCGAGGAGGTGATGCTCGGCGCGGTCATGTTCGGGCACGCGGAGATGCAGGTCGCGATCGACAACATCCGTGCCCTGCGCGAAGAAGCAGGGGCCGGCGCCTGGGCGTTTAGCCCGCCCCCCGAGGATCAGGCGCTCGAGGAGCGTGTCCGGTCCTTCCTGGGAGGGCGCCTGCGCGAGGTCTATGCCACGATCGACAAGCTTGCGCGGCGCGACTCCCTGAGCGCCCTGCGCAAAGAGGCCGTCGCCGCCTTGGGCGGCGGGACTTCCACGGATGCGCCGCCCGAGTGGACCGATGCGCAGGTGGCCCACGCCTTCGAACGGATCGAGCATGAGCTGGTGCGGCACATGATCCTGGAGGAGCAGAAGCGCATCGATGGGCGGCCGATGGACGCCGTGCGGCCCATCCAGATCCGGGTCGGGCTATTGCCGCGGACCCATGGCTCGGCGCTCTTCACGCGCGGTGAGACCCAGGCACTCGTGATCACGGCGCTCGGCACCGAGCGGGATGCGCAGATCATCGACGCTATCGAGGGCGAGCGCCGGGATCCGTTCCTCCTGCATTACAACTTCCCCCCCTATTGCGTCGGTGAAACCGGCCGGGTCGGGTCGCCCAAGCGTCGCGAGATCGGTCACGGACGTCTGGCCAAGCGCGGGGTGCTGGCGGTCATGCCGGACCCGGAGGAGTTCCCCTATGTGATCCGCGTGGTGTCCGAGATCACCGAATCCAACGGATCGAGCTCCATGGCCACGGTGTGCGGAACCAGCCTCTCGCTCATGGATGCCGGTGTTCCGGTCAAAGCGCCGGTCGCGGGCATTGCCATGGGCCTCGTCAAGGAAGGTGACAAGTTCGCAGTCTTGTCCGACATCATGGGCGATGAGGACCACCTGGGCGACATGGACTTCAAGGTGGCCGGTACCAAGGGAGGCGTCACGGCCCTGCAGATGGACATCAAGATCAGCGGGATCACCCGCGAGATCATGGAGGTCGCGCTCGCCCAGGCGCGCGCGGGACGCTTGCACATCTTGCAAGAGATGAATGCCGTCTTGGACAAACCGCGCACCGAGATGTCTGAATATGCGCCGCGCATCATCACCATCAAGATCGATCCCGAGAAGATCAGAGACGTGATCGGCAAGGGCGGCACCACCATCCGCGCCATCACCGAGCAGACCGGCGCCGTCATCGATATCTCCGACGACGGCACCGTGAAGATCGCCTCCGTCGACAACGCCGCCGGGCAGGAGGCGCGCCGGCGCGTCGAGCAGATCACGGCCGATGTGCAGGTGGGGATGATCTATGAAGGCCGGGTCGCCAAGCTCATGGACTTCGGGGCCTTCGTCACCATCCTACCCGGCAAGGATGGGCTCGTGCACATCTCTCAGATCTCCGAGGAGCGCGTGGAGAACGTCGGGGACAAGCTCCGGGAAGGGGATATGGTCAAGGTGAAGGTCTTGGAGGTGGACAAGCAGGGGCGCATCCGGCTCAGCATGAAGGCCGTGAACGCCGGAGAGCGGGCGAGAGCATAGGGGACTCGGGACTCGCTCCCGCGTTCCCGAGAGCGCCCCCTAATTGTCTTTGAAGCTAGGCGGGTGAAATGGTATTTTCAAACAACAGTTTTGCGAGGACACATGGTTAGCATTCGTCTCAGCCGCCACGGCACCAAGAAGAGGCCCTTCTATCACATCGTGGTGACGGACAGCCGTAACCGCCGCGATGGGCGCCATCTCGAGCGCATCGGCTACCTGGACCCCCTGGCCGGTGACGCGGCCGGGGGCTGCAAGATCGATATGGCGCGTGCGGACCATTGGTTGGCCTGTGGCGCCAAGGCCTCGGCGCGGGTCGCCGGCCTGCTCAAGAAGCACGCCCCGCCGGGCTAGTGGGCTCTCGGCCGCGGGGGCTACCCGCGGCGCGATGTCGCTAATCGCCACGGCCCAAGAGGTAATAGAGGCGGCTTCCCCAGGCGGCGCGGGTTTCATAGTCCTGGGCCGCATCGGGGGCTTGCATGGCCTCCAAGGGGGAGTCAAGGTGTATTCCTACACCCGCCCCGCCGAGGGGATCCTCGGGTACACGCCCTGGTATCTGGACTTGGGCGGTATCTGGCAGGCCGTCGTCAGGACCGATGCCTACGCCCGCCAGAAGCGGCTCATCGCATATCTGGAGGGCTTCGGCGATCGCGATCGTGCCACCGGGCTCGTGGGCGCGGACATCGCCGTGCGGCGCGCGCAGCTCAGACCTTTGCAAGGCGGTGAGCACTATTGGGTGGACCTCATCGGCCTGGGGGCCTACACCCCGTCCGGCCAGTATCTCGGGAACGTCGTCGGCATGCTGGACACGGGGGCGAACGACGTTTTGATCGTGCGCGGCGAGCGCGATCGCCTGGTGCCCTATGTGGAGGGGGTGTACGTCCGTAACGTCGATCTGGCGAACCGACGGTTGGAGATCGATTGGCGCCTGGATGATTGATCGGCCTGATGAGTGATCGACTGCGGATCGCGGTGGTCACGCTATTCCCCGAGATGTTTCGGGCGATCATGGACTATGGCGTTACCGGGCGCGCGGTGGCCCGGGGTGACGTCCGCATCGAGACACGAAATCCCCGGGACTTCGCCACGGGCCATTACCGGACCGTGGATGATCGCCCGTATGGCGGCGGTCCCGGGATGGTGTTGATGTACCGGCCGCTGGTGGACACCATCGCCGCTGCGCGGGGCGCTTTAGGGCCCGCGGCCCGCGTGATCGCGATGACGCCGCAGGGCCGGCGCCTCGATCAGGCGGCGGTCGTGGGGCTGGCCGACCAGGGGCCCCTCGTGATCGTGGCCGGCCGCTACGAGGGCGTGGACGAGCGGGTGCTCGTGTCGCAGGTGGACGAGGAATGGTCGATCGGCGACTATGTCCTGAGCGGGGGTGAGATAGCGGCCATGGTGCTGATCGATGCGATGGTACGCTTGCTCCCGGGCGTCCTCGGGCACGCGGACTCGGCACGCGAGGAGTCGTTCCAGACGGGGCTCCTGGATCACCCGCACTACACGCGGCCCGAGGTGATCGATGGGCAGGCGGTACCGCCGGTGCTGCTCACGGGCGACCACGGGGCGATCCGACGTTGGCGGTTGAAGGCGGCGCTGGGGCGGACCTGGATCAGACGGCCGGACCTCCTGGCCGAGCGCTCGTTTGGCCCGGACGAGGCCACGCTCCTGGTAGAGTACCTTCGGGAGCACGAGCTTATTCCCTCCCCCTGGCAGGGGGAGGGCGAGGGTGGGGGTTGAGCGTCGCATAGTTCTGAGAAACTCAACCCCCATCCTCCCCCTCCCCCTTCCAGGGGAAAGTAATCAAAAAAAGCATACACTTTCAAATATCTTTGGCTAGTTACTGAGAACGAGCATGAGCCAGATCATTCGACAAATCGAGGCGGAGATGATGACCCGCAAGGTCCCGGCGTTTCGGCCCGGGGACACGGTGGTCGTCCAGGTCAAGGTGAAGGAAGGGGAGCGCGAACGCCTGCAGGCCTTCGAGGGCGTGGTGATCGCTAGACGCAACCGGGGGCTCAACTCCTCGTTCACCGTTCGGAAGCTGTCGCACGGCGAGGGTGTCGAGCGCGTGTTTCAACTCTATAGCCCGCTCATTCACGATATCACCGTAAAGCGGCGCGGCGATGTGCGCCGAGCCAAGCTCTACTACACCCGCCACTTGAGCGGCAAGGCGGCGCGCATCAAGGAAAAGATCACCGCCCGTCAATAGTCGCGCGCGGTATCTTTCTGGATCTCGGGCCCTGGATGTCGGGGTTGAGCGAGCCATCCCCTATCTCCGAACCGGCGCCAGCCGAAGACCTCTCGCTCATCGAGGGGTTTCTGGACGCCGTGTGGTTGGAACGCGGGCTGTCCGACAATACCCTCGCCGCCTATCGCAGCGATCTCACGCGCTACGCCAACTGGCTGCGCGGCCAAGGGTCGGGTGGTGTGCTCAAGGCACAACGCGGCGATGTGCTGGGTTTCCTGGGGGCGGGATCGCATCCTGGCCGCGCGGTCAGGACCATGGCCCGACGCCTGTCGAGCCTGCGTGGCTTCTACCGGCACCTGGTGCAGCGAGGCCGGCTCGGCGAGGACCCGAGCGCGCAGGTGGAAGGGGTGCGTCTGGGACGGGCCTTGCCCGCGGCCCTCAGCGAGGCGGAGGTCGATGCGCTTCTCGACGCCCCCGACCGCGAGGCGGTCCTGGGACTGCGCGATGCCGCGATGTTGGAAACGCTCTACGCCACGGGACTTCGGGTTTCCGAATTGGTAGGGCTTAGGGCCAGCCGCTACAACCCCAGGCAGGCGACGGTGCGTGTCACCGGCAAGGGTGGCAAGGACCGCCTCGTCCCGCTCGGCGGAGCCGCGCTGGATCTACTCGATCGCTATCTGCGGCAGTCCCGACCCGTGCTCCTGGCGAGCGCGCCGTCCGACTTTTTATTCGTCACGCGGCGCGGGAGACCTCTGACCCGCCAGGCGTTCTGGTATCTCATCAAGCGCTACGCCATGCGTGCCGGGATTGCGAAGCCCCTGTCGCCACACACCCTGCGCCATGCCTTCGCCACCCATCTCCTCGATCACGGCGCGGATCTGCGTGTCGTTCAACTGCTGTTGGGGCACCGCGATATCTCGACGACCCAGATCTATACGCACGTGGCACGGGCGCGGCTCAAGGCGCTGCACGCAGAGCACCATCCTCGCGGTTGAGGTCGTTCGGCTCAGTGCGGCTTGGGTGTCAGGTAGTCGAACACCAGGCTCAGATCGGCGGCGAGGTCGAGGCCGCTGCGGTAGCGGCGCCGGCGGTCCTTGGCCATGGTTTTGCGGGCGATGCGCTCCAGGATCTCGGGGATCTCCGGCCGCAGCTCGCGCATGGGAGGTGGTTCGTCGTGCAAGACCATGTCGTTGATGGTGGCGATCCGTGCCGCTGCGAAGGGGTGCTTCCCGGTCAGTGCGCGGTACATCACGGAGCCGAGCGAGAACAGGTCGCTCTGGCCGGTCAAGGGTTCACGCCGGATCTGCTCCGGCGACATGTAGAGCGGAGAGCCCGCGTAACCGGGGATATCGTCGTCCTCGAGATCCGGAACCACGGCGATACCGAAGTCCGAGATCTTGACCACCTGGTCCGGGCCGAGGAGGATGTTGTTCGGTTTGATGTCGCGGTGTACCACGCCCCTCTCATGGGCGTAGTCGAGCGCCGTGGCGCACTTGTGTATGACCTTGATGCTTTCCCCGATCGGCAGCAGCTTGCCCGGCGCACAGAAATCGGCGAGGGTCCGCCCCCCCGCTACGTACTCCAGAACGATATAGGGCAGACCGTGATCTATACCGGCATCGAACACCGCGGCGATGTCCTGGTGCATCAACCTCCCGGCCGTCCGGGCTTCGCGGAAGAAGAGCCTCTCGTAGTACCCTCCGGTCCGTGGGCAGGCGAGGCGCTCGGGGAGGGCGATCTTGACGGCCACTTCGCGTTCGATGAGGGCGTCATGTCCGAGGTAGACCCGACCCATGCTGCCCTTGCCGATCTCGTGGAGCAGGCGGTATTTGCCGACAGTCGTCGGGTGGGGCATCACGTCCATGTGGTACAGTACCCAGCCGCTCGGTGTGCGGCGTCGTTTGGTTCGCTGCTGTATCGGCTGTCGGCCGGTGCCGACTTGAGCCCGGCCTGCAATCTTAAGTCCGTGACGACCGGGCCGTGGGAACGGCGAGTCCGATTTTGAGGAGTGCATGACATGCGTCTACCCCTACTCTGTGCATCCGTGTTGGCCCTGTCTGGTGTGAGCGCCGCGGCACCGTTGACCGAAAAGGACCTGGCGAACCGGGTCGGCAAGGCCCTGCCGGGGATCGAAGTCGGCGCCGTCACCCGCTCTCCGGTGGACGGCCTCTACGAGGTCGCCTTGGAAGGCGATGTGGTCTACATCAGCGCTGACGGCCGATACGTGTTGAAGGGTGATCTCCTGGAGCTCGACAGCCGACGCAACCTCAGCGCGGAGCACCGCGGCCAGGTACGCCTCAAGGCGCTCAAAGCGGTACCCCCCGAGACCATGATCGAGTTCGCGCCAGAGGACACCCGCCATGTCCTCTACGTCTATACAGATGTCGATTGCGGCTACTGCCGCAAATTCCATCAACAGGTCGGGGAGTTGAACCAGGCCGGGATCGCCGTGCGCTACCTGGCTTTCCCGCGCGCCGGCGTAGGATCGGAGTCGTTCACGAAAACGATATCGGTGTGGTGTGCGAAGGACCGGCAGCAGGCCCTGACCGATGCCAAGGCGGGGAAACCCGTGTCCCCGGCGACCTGTGACAACCCGGTCAAACGCCATTACGACCTCGGCCAGCGCATGGGGGTCCAGGGGACACCGACCCTGATCACCGACACCGGCCAGGAGCTCGGCGGCTATGTGCCCACGCAGCAGTTGGTGGAGTTCTTCAAGGGGCAGGCGGGCTCGTAGCGCCTCCCGGCGGGCCGTTTGCGTTATGAGGAGGGGCCCGTGAGGACAGCCGTCATGCATGAAATCCTAAAAGACGTCTTCACCTGGTCCTGGTACTCCGAGCCCCACGGCTACGACTTCAACGGGCACCTGATCCGTTCCGAGGACGGCAACCTGGCCATCGATCCGGTCCCGATGAGCGACGAAATGCTGGAAGCGATCAAGGCGCTCGGCGTCGCCCGCATCCTCATCACCAATCGCAACCACACCCGCGCCACCAACCGGCTGCGAGCCGCGACCTCGGCCCTAACAGCAATTCATGAGAGCGACGCGGGATATGCAGAGGCCCAGGGTGCGCTCATCGACGGTGCCCTCGAGCCGGGCGCGCAGATCGGGCCGCTCAATGTCGTCGCCGTTCCGGGCAAATCACCGGGGGAGGTGGCGTTCCACTGGCCCGCGCGCCGCATCCTCATCGTCGGGGACGCCGTCATCGGCAATCCGCCGGGACACCTCGGCCTGCTGCGCGAAGCGGTGATGGACGATCCCGCGCGGCTCAGGCAGAGCGTGCGCGGGCTCCTCGACCTCGATTTCGACACGCTGCTCCTGGGCGACGGCGTTTCTCTCCTCCGCGCGGCGAAACTGGAGATGAAAGCGCTCGTGGACGGCTTTCCTCGCTGATGCGAGGCCCGGGTATCCCATGCGCCGAGCGGGCGGTGCCGGCCTAGCGAAACCGATCCTCATCGCCCATCGCGGGGCCAGCGGTTATCTCCCGGAGCACACGCTCGCGGCCTATAGGATGGCCATCGAGCAGGGTGCCGATTTCATAGAGCCCGACCTAGTCAGCACCGCCGACGGCGTGCTCATTGCGCGCCACGAGAACGAGATCGGCGAAACCACGGATGTCGCTTCGCGTCCGGAATTCGCCGCTCGCCGGACCGTCCGGCACATCGACGGCGAGCCCGTGACCGGCTGGTTCGCCGAAGACTTCACCCTGGCCGAGATCAAGACGCTGCGGGCCAGAGAGCGCCTTCCCGGGATCCGACCCCACAACGCGCGGTTCGACGGGCTGTTCGAGGTCCCGAGTTTCGAGGAGGTCCTGAACCTCGTCCTGGCCATGAACGAACGCCGAGTCCGTGACGCCCTGATGTTCGGCCGGCCGCGACCGAGTCCCATCGGTCTGTATCCCGAGACCAAACACCCGAGCTACTTCCGCGATCTCGGACTCCCGCTCGAGGCGCGGCTCATCGACGGCCTGGAGCGCCACGGATACGGCGGGCCGGATGCCCCGGTGTTCATCCAGTCCTTCGAGGTCGCCAATCTCAAGGCGCTGTCCCGGATGACGGCGCTGCCGCTCGTGCAGCTCATCGAGGCGGAGGGCAAACCCTATGATTTCGTGCGCTGCGGCGATGCGCGCCGCTACGCCGATCTCCTGGCCCCGGCGGGCCTCGCCGAGATCGCGGCGTATGCGCGGGCCATCGGCCCGAGCAAGGACCTGCTCATCCCCCGCGCGCAGGACGGCTCTTTGGGACCGCCGACCACGCTCGTCGCCGACGCCCACGCCGCGGGGCTCCTGGTGCATGCCTGGACCTTTCGTGCCGAGAACGCCTTCCTCCCCGCCGCATCGCGCACCGGAACCGATCCGGCGGCGCTCGGGGATCTCGACAGCGAGCTTTCGGCCTTCTTTGAT
>Ga0299907_10000751_pt1 | contig 16843 bp, 16 predicted proteins | sample RVTome_16_FD_198680 | JGI IMG/M metagenome (GOLD analysis project Ga0299907, IMG submission 198680) | Soil microbial communities from uranium-contaminated site in the Upper Colorado River Basin, Wyoming, United States - RVT152D67 (version 2) ...
CGGCGACGATGGCGTGGTCAGACTGACGGACGAAGGAATCAGGATCCGCCCGGAAGCTCCCATCAACGGATGGACGCAGGAGTTCATCTACGGGCATCCCGGAGGCTCGTGGCAACGACGGATCGTCGAGTTCTGCGACAAGAAGCCCACGTGTCCAAACGATCCCGACTCGTGGATCCGGGACCGGCTGATCGAGGCCGGCAGATCGGCGGCGGTGCCGGCGTTGCTCATGTTCTTCGGGGGCCTGCTGATCGGCCTCGGCACCAGGCGACTTACGGCTTGAGGAGGTGCTGGGGCCGCTCGGGCCGCTCGGCGCTACCTCACCCGAGCGACCGAACGGCTCGATCACTACGGCTGCTCACGTCGGCAAGGAGCATCGCCTCGAGCTCGGCCGGGGGGACCGGCCGCCCGAACAGGTAGCCCTGCGCCCGTTCACAGCTCGCCCGCCGAAGCGCCGTGACCTGCTCCGGTGACTCGACGCCCTCGGCCACCGTGCCCAGGCGCAGCGTCCGTGCGAGCTCGACGATCCCCCGGACGAGCGCGGCCGCGTCGCCGTCCTCCCGCGCGACGTCATCGACGAACGACTTGTCGATCTTCAGCACGTCGATCGGGAACTGACGAAGGTGCGCAAGCGAGGACGATCCGGTGCCGAAGTCGTCCAACGCGAGCTCGATCCCGAGTTGCTTCAGTGCTCGTAGCTTCTGCGCGGTCGAGTCCGGATCCTGCATCAGAGCTCCCTCCGTCATCTCGAGGGTGAGGGCGGCCGTGTCGAGCCCCGACTCGCGCAGCACCTCGGCGACGCGAACGACGAGATCGGGCTCGAGCAGCTGACGCGTCGAGAGGTTGACGTTCATCGTGAGGCTCGACGCGCCGGGGACAGATGCGCGCCACGCCGCTGCCTGGCGACACGCCTCGCCCAAGACCCACACGCCGAGCTGCCCGATCATCCCGGTCTCCTCGGCGACGGAGATGAACGTTCCGGGCATGACGAGCCCGCGCTTCGGGTGCTCCCACCGCACGAGCGCCTCGACGCCGCAGATCTGTTCGGTCTCGAGGTTCACGATCGGCTGGTAATGAAGCGCGAACTCCCTTCGCTCGATCGCTCGCTTCAGGTCCGCCTTGATCTCGAAGAACTCCACCGTGCGCTCGTGCATCTCCGGCTGGAACACGGCGTGGCGGCCCTTGCCCGCGGTCTTCGCCGCGTACATCGCGGTGTCCGCGTTCCGGACGAGGTCCTCCGGACGGACGGACGCGTCGTCCACGAGCGCGACGCCGATGCTCGCCCCGACGAAGACCTCCCTGTTCCGGATCTCGAACGCAGCAGCGAGGCGCTCCTGAAGCCGTCCAGCGAGCTGGACCGCCGAGACCTCCGAGACCGCGTCCTCGAGAAGGACGGCGAACTCGTCGCCGCCGAGTCGGGAGACGGTGTCACTCACGCGGCAGGTTGCCGAGATCCGGCGCCCGACCGCGACGAGGAGCTCGTCGCCCGCGTCGTGCCCCATGCTGTCGTTCACGACCTTGAACCCGTCGAGGTCGAGCAGCAGGACGGCGATCTGGCCACTTCTGTCGCGTCCCGCGCGCGCCAACGCGTGCTCGAGCCTGTCGCGGAACACGGCGCGGTTGGGCAGGCCGGTCAGGGAGTCGTAGAACGCCCGCTGCTCGAGCTCCTTCTCCAGCCGGAACCGGTCGGTGACGTCGCGCGTGTTGAAGACCAGACCGGCGACCGCCGGATCGGTCGTCAGATTGCTGATGATCGCGTCCACATACCGTATCGAGCCGTCGGCATGACGAAGGCGGAACTGACCTTCCACGATCGCATCCGGCTGGGCGGTCGCGTTCGCCACGAGGCCGTCGAAGAACGCGCGGTCGTCCCGATGCACGAGGTCTCGAAACGTCGACCCCACAAGCGCGTCACCGCCGGCGCCGACGATCCGCTTGGAAGACGGGCTCTGGTACGCGATCGCTCCGCGCTCATCGACGAGCGTGATCATGTCGGAGGCGTTGTGAACGAGCGACTGGAACGTGGACGCGTGCCGGATCCCCGCTCGGCGCATCGACAGGCCCATCCACACCGCGGAGATGGCGCCGAGCGCGCCGAGCGCGAGCGCGACCCAAACCAGACCCCGGAACCTCGCCTCCGTGTCGTCGGTCATCTTTCCGACCGCGTCGTTGGAGACCGTCGTGACGAGCGCGCCGGCTACCCGAAGCTCGAGCACGGTCTCGTCGAACGCAGGATCGCGGGGCTCGAGCACCATCAGGTCCTCCCCGACGGTGATCAGCCGCTGGATCAGGCGCTTGTCCTGCCTGAGCTTCGCCACCAAGCTCGGGTCGCTCACGGGCCTGATGCTGACCTGCGTGTCGGCGCCGTGGACGGAGACGCCCGTCCCGCCTTTCAGGAGCAGCGTCGCGTTCTCGCGAAGCTCCTCGGCGATCTCTGCCGGATCGGCCTGCAGACCGTTCGTCACCAAGAGGACGTTGCTGACGTAGCGGTGCGCGAGCGCTCGCTGACGCGCGGCGATGTTGACGACGAGCGCGGAGCCTTGCTCGTTCGCGATCGAGATCGTCGTGTACGTGACGATCGCCGTGACGATGGCGAGGTATACGGCCAGGATCTTGCGCACCCGCCGGTCGGTCCGCAGGTCGCCCGGCATCCTCGTTCCACGGCGGGCGTCAGGCATCGTCGACCACCCGTACCGCGGCGTGCATCCCCGCGAGGTAGTGCCCCTCGAAGTTGCAGAAGAAGACGTAGCGCCCGGGCTTCAGCTGAACCGTCACCTGCTCCGTTGAACCATCCTCGACGCCCTCGATCTCATCGACATCGTCGAGCCGGTCCTCGTCGACGCTCAGTCCGTCCGCCCCGATGGGCAGCTCGTCGTCCGGCAGGTTGGTCCGCACCACGACGAACTCATGCGTGGTGGGCCCGATGTTGGAGACGCTCAGCGTCACCGTCCCGGCCGGAGCCGTCGGACTCGAGGGCCGGACCTTGAAGTCCCTGATAGTGATGTCGAAGACCGGACCAGACGCTCCAGGCTCAGTTGGGCTACACGCGGCGGGCACGAGCGCCAGACCCGCGAACAGGCACGCGGTTCTGGCGATCGTGTTCCAGCGCACGCGGGCCCCTCCGGCTCTCTGATCCGTTCGTAGGGAAATCGGTGGGTCTCGTCGTCCGCTTGAGAACCGCTCGCCCAGCTCGGGAACACGTCCGGGTACTGCCTAGTCGATGGGGGGCTCTCGCTGGAGGGCGAGAAGGCCGTCTGGTTCGAAATCGGAACCGGAGACCGATGAGGCACCGTGAACAGCAATCCCCGAGTTATCAATAGCCGCCAGTTACGCCCGCCTCCGCGGCATGCTGTCCCGCACCTGCCCGCGTGGCTCGCCAAACGATCATGCCCAGGCTACCGAGCGCGATGGCACCGCCTACGACCATCAGCCACGTCACCGGCTCACCGAGGAAGACGTACGCCGACGCGGCGGTGATCGGTGTCTCGCCCAACAGGATCAGCGAGGACACGGTCGCGTCCACCTGCCGGTGGGCCCACGCGACCAACAGGTGGCTGCCCTGCGCGGCGGCCAGGAACAACACCAGCCATAGCCAATCCTGAAGTCGGAGACCGCCCAGCTCAGTTCCGGACACGAACACCACCGGAGTCACGACGAGCGCGCCGACCACCGTGACCGTCGTCATGTACTCCACGGCCTGGATCCGCTCCCGAACCCGCTTCGACAGAAGGAAGTAGCCGGTGAACACCACGAGTGCGCCGACCGCGAGGAGATCTCCCTCCAAGCTCCACGACGGTGTCTCGCTTGACCCGAGAACGAACACGACGATGCCGACGATCGAACCGGCGAAGAAGAGGAGCTCCTCCCGCGCGACGCGCTCGCCGAACATGCGTCCGGCCACGAGCACGACGAGGCCGGGCTGCAGCGCCCCGATGACCAGCACGTCGGCCACGTTCGTCTGCTTCAACGCGGCGAAGAACAGCACGATCGTGATGCCGAAAAGGACGCCGGCCGGGGCGGAGGACCGGGTCGCCGACCACGACAAGCGACGACGGGCCAGGGCGGAGATCGCGAGCATCACGGCCGACCCCATCCACAGTCGCCAGAACGCGAGCTCCAGCGCAGGGACCTTCGCGATCTTGACGATGACGTTCGACAGGGCCCAGGCCACGACGGCGACGCCGACCGCGCCGACCCCGAGGCGCGTCGCGCGAAGGCCTCGTGGCTTGGTGGTGTCTATCGTTCGATTATCTCAGCCACGCGCCGGACCTCGACGCTTGAGGATGTGCTCGCCCGGGGTCGACCAGATAGGGAAGAGTCGAACTCCATGATGCTTCCGTCGATGCAGGAGGAAGACGGACATTACCTGGGCGTTTGTCGAACGCGGTACGGCTCGCGCTCATCCTCGTACGAAGACGTAGTCTGACGGGAACCGCTAGCTTCAGGAGGCGACGCATGCCAGCCAAGAAGGCCCCTGCGAAGAAGGCGACGGCGAAGAACGCCAAAGTCACCAAGACTGCGAGGAAGGCGCCGGCAAAGGCGTCAGGGCATTCCGCGACGCCGTCCAGGGACGCTTCGTCAAGCGCGACGCGAGCGCGGCCGGGCGACCTCATCGTCATCGACTCGCCTCAGGTGGGCTCCCCGGCCCGCGAGGGCGAAATCCTGAACGTCACGGTGGGCGAGTTCAGCGTCAGGTACCAGGTGAGGTGGGGAGACGGAAGTGAGACCATCATCTCGCCCGGTCCCGGCGCAGCCCGCATCGTCCACACATAACGGCAAGTAGGTGAACGTCGAGCGCGCGGCAGGCGTCGTGCTCATAGTCGCGCCGCTCTGGTTCAACGCCACCTTCGCCCTGCTCGGCAAGCGGTTCGACTACCCGGACATCCTGCGCCGATCGACGGCCGAGATCCTCGAACGGTTCCGGGCCGGCGGCTCGTCCCTGATCCTTCTGTGGTGGTTGTTCATGCTGTCGGGATTGCTGCTGATCGCCGGGGCCGTGCTGCTCGGGCAGGTCCTCGGCTTCGGGTGGATCGTCCCGATGGCGACGACCGTCGGCGTCCTCGCAGGTCTCGTCCAGATGCTCGGGCTCCTGCGGTGGGTCTACGTTGTCCCCGCGCTCGCCCGCGCCTACGCCGACCCGACCCTCGGGCCGGAGCAGCGCGAGGTGCATGCCGCCGTCTTCCGGGCCCTGCACCAGTACCTCGGGGTCGGGGTCGGCGAACACCTCGGCTACCTCTTCACCGGCATCTGGTCCGTATTGATCGGCGTCGCCGTGATCGGCGATGGAACGGCGCTGCCAATCTGGCTAGCGTGGCCCGGGATCGTCATCGGCGCCGGACTGCTCGTCGGCTCGGCGGAGTTCCTCGGCCCCAACGAGGAGCGGGGATGGGGTATGACGGGAGCCGCGATCCCGATCCTCTTCATCGCGTGGTCCATCTGGCTGCTCGCGATGGGTATCGCCTTGGTGGCTTGATCCTCGGAGAGTCATCGCCTGAGCCTCACCGTGACCGAGATCGGTGCAGCCTTCGACAGTCGAGCTGAATACGTTGACGCCGAAGGTGAGTCATCGCTTATCGCGTCATGCGACATCGACGAATTCAATGATGGCAACCTGGCTGCCATCACCTCGTATACCGTGGAGCTAGAGGGAAGCCCCGAGGACTAGGCTTGAGGCATGACCGCGCTGCGAACGTTCCGATCCTTCGTTGCCATCGTCATGGTCGTGGCGTTCAACCTCCTGATGATCGTCCTCGCGGCGATGGCTGGAGGTTCGATTGAAGCGCCGGTGCTGGCTGTGTGGATCGGTGGCGATTTCGCTCTGTCCCTCCTGGCGCTCGCGCTAACTGAACGCTGGTAAAGCGCGTTCCGGGGGCCCGGACTATGCGCCCGGACTGCTCCGGGAACCATCGCTCTTGATCCGCGGATGGAGACTTGACCAACCAGCAACGATCAAGGCGGCTCTCAGGACCGTCACGACAAGCAGGAACGGCACCGCGAACCCGATACCCAGAGCAAACGCGACGGGACTCGTCACGAGGCCAAGGACCCCACCGCTCCGCAGGCCCATCCAGAGCATGGCGCCGGCGACCACATCGAGGACCGACACGGCAGTGAGCACAACGCCGAACGTGATGAACAGCCCCGAAGGCAAGTTCTCCGATAAAGGCCCGGCCAGTAGCTGAAACCCAAGATCGAATGGTGCCTCTGGCAGGTAGCCGTTTCTGTCGAAGCTCAAGAGGACCAGCGGGGTTGTGAGAGCAATCGCGCCAGACAGGATGAACAGGAACGCAGCGAACCTGATGGTGCCTGCGGGTTTCCTAGTGGCGGCTTCCACTGAAGGGAATGCTAATCGGACAATTCGTGCCGTAGGGGCGAGCGGGAACCGGAGCCGTTTCCCCCCACCGCGAGAACGTTCCCCACGGCCAGTGCGTCCTCCTTGTTCTGCGCGCCTCAAACGACAGGCGGACGCCATCGCCTACGAGGCACCCAGGTGGCCCTCACGGGACCGACGAGTTCTGTGGCGCGTTACCGTCACGTGGTGGGAACGCTCGAACGACCGAGGGGAGACGACATGCGGAAGGTGGGTGTGGATGAGTGGATGAGCCTCGATGGTGTGGCGCAGGCACCCGGTGCTCCCGATGAAGACACCACTGGCGGGTTCCAACACGGTGGTTGGCACCTCCCCTTCTTCGAAGACATCGCCCAGAAGTGGGTAGTCGAGAACATCAGTGGGGCGGGCGGCTTTCTGCTGGGGCGCCGCACCTACGAGATCCTCGGAGGCTACTGGCCGAACGCCCCCGAGGAGGAGCAGGTCGTCGCCGAGCCGCTGAACACGAAGCCGAAGTACGTCGCGTCGACGACCCTCTCCGAGCCACTGGAGTGGCACAACGCGAGGCTGCTCCGGGGCGACGTCCCCGAGGCGGTGGCGGCGCTGAAGCAGGAGGATGGCGACGATCTGCTGGTCATCGGGAGCACGGAGTTGGTTCGGACCCTGATCGAGCACGACCTGGTCGACGAGTTCCGGCTGATGATCGACCCGGTCATCCTTGGCGGCGGGAAACGCATCTTCCTTGAAGACGGTGCACTCCGGTCGCTGCGGCTCATCGAGAGCCAGGTAACGTCCACGGGCGCGATCCTCGCGACCTACGCTCCGATCCAGGACTGACGAGCAGCCCTTCTGTTGGGAAGCGACCGAGTTCAGTGCACGGTCGCGCGAAGCGTAGGCGCCTGACGTTGTGGCTTGCGCGTGCGCGCTGAGTCCCGCGCCGCTCGCATCCGCGATCTCTTCCGCCAGAAACGAGCCGACATCTCTCTGGCCCGTCCGTAGACAATGCTACCGTCGGCGCGGTGGCCGATCCCGAGATCGTCCTCGCCGGACTGAACGAGGCGCAGCGCGAGGCGTGTCTGGAACTTCGCGGGCCGGTGGCGATCCTGGCCGGCGCCGGCACCGGCAAGACAACGACGATCACCCATCGGATCGCGTGCCAGGTCCGCGGCGGCGCGTTCCAGCTGTCGCAGATCCTCGCCGTGACGTTCACGGACAAGGCTGCGGGCGAGCTTCGGTCGCGCCTCGCAGCTCTCGGCGTCGAGGGGGTCGAGGCACGCACGTTCCACTCGGCCGCGCTCTCGCAGCTTTCGCGGCTGTGGTCCTCGCACACCGGCGAACCGCTGCCCGATGTCCTCGACCACAAGGCGCCGCTCATCGCCTCGCTCGCGAATGCGCTCCCACCGCCGCACAGGTTCCTGCCGCGGCGCGAGCTCGCCGGCGAGATCGAGTGGGCGAAGAACCGGATGATCCCGCCCGCGCGATACCTCGACGAGCTCGGCGAGCACGAGCCGCCCATCCCTGCGGACCTCATGCACCGCGTCTACGACGGGTACGAGCGGCGCAAGCGAGCAATGGGCCGGCTGGACTTCGAGGACATGCTCGCGCTCGCGTTGCGTCTGTTCGACGAGCACCCCGAGGCCATCGAACAGGTCCGCTCGCGCTTCGCGGCGTTCACCGTTGACGAGTTTCAGGACGTGAACCCGTTGCAGGCCGGTCTGCTGGACCGCTGGCTCGGCGAGCGCGACGACCTGTGCGTGGTGGGCGACGACTACCAGACGATCTACGCGTTCACCGGCGCGTCGCCGTCGCACCTACTCGGGTTCACGACCCGCTTCCCGCAGGCCAAGGTCGTCCGGCTCGAGGAGAACTACCGCTCCACGCCGGAGGTGCTCGATCTGGCCAACCGGCTCGCCACCCGCCTCGGCGGGTTCCGCAAGACGCTCCGGCCGACCCGGCCCTCGGGACCCCCGCCGATCGCGCGCGCTGCGTCCGACGAGGACGCCGAGGTCGGCGCCGTCGTCGAGGCCGTGCGGGGACTCCATAAAGGACTCCATAAAGAGGAATCGGTGCCGCTCGAGGAGATCGCTGTGCTGTACCGGATCAACGCTCGCTCGGAGCCCTTCGAGGAGGCGTTCGCCGCGGCGGGGATCCCGTACCAGGTGCGCGACGGCGCGTTCCTGCGACGGCCCGGATCGCGTTCGGTGCTGCAGCGGCTGAAACGGGCAAGTGCAGGCTCGGTGGCCGAGGCGGTCGAGGCGATCACGGACGCACTCGGCTACGACCCGTCGGCGTCACCCGATTCGGACGAGGAGGTGACGCGGCAGTCCGACCTCGGCCGGATGCGCTCGCTCGCGGCCGAGTTCGAGCGCGCACATCCCGACGGCGACGTTGCGGCGTTCGGCGCCGAGCTCGCGCGGCGGTTCTCCACCGAGCACACCGGGCGCGGCGTGAACCTGCTCACATACCACCGCGCGAAGGGCCTCGAGTTCGACGCCGTGTTCCTCCCGCGTCTGGTTGACGGCGAGCTCCCGTTCCGCTCCGGCCGAGCGAAGGCCGATCCGGAGGAGGAACGACGGCTGCTCTACGTCGGGATCACCCGCGCCCGCCGGTACCTGTTCCTCACATGGCCGAGCGACGGCCGGTCCCGCCCGAGCCCGTTCCTCGACGAGATGGAGCTCGCGCCTTCGGGGCATTCGAGGCTGAGCACGGCACCCGGGCCGGCGGTCACGGTCCGATCGGGCGGCGCGGTGTTCGACCGGCTGAAGGAGTGGCGCCGCAAGCGCGCCAATGCCGACGGCGTTCCGGCGTATGTGGTGTTCCACGACCGCACGCTGGCCGAGATCGCCGAGCGCGAATGCAAGGACTGGGCCGACCTCGCAGCGATCTCAGGCGTCGGACCGGCGAAGCTCGAACGCTACGCGGACGAGGTCCTCGCGATCGTCGCGGCCCGATAGCGCTGCCGAGAAGCGTCAGGCAGCGGCCGGTCCGGTCGGCTCGACGATCCACAGGCCAGTGCGCATGTCGGTCGCGTAGACGATCCCGGTGTCCGGGTCGATCGCCACACCCCAGACCTCGGCAGGACCGTGGCCGAGCGACCCTGCGAACCGATCGTTCGTCGGCGGCACGAACTGTCCGACCATCGTGGGTGCTGCTGGGTTGGTCAGGTCCAGCGCCACGATCCCGTTGCTGTACCAGGACGAGTAGGCGTGATCGCCGTTGACCTCCGTGTTGTGGACCGACCACGACCCCGGCGGCGTGAAGAGCTCGCCGCTCGTGTGATCGACGTCGTCGAACGAGCCGACCTGCGTGTATTCGGGGACTCCGTCCCCATTGACGTCGCTCGACGATGCTTCGCTGAACACGCGGATGTAGCCCCAGGTGGGCGGGCTCGGATCGAGCGTCACCGTGACCGGGCCGGTCGCCGCGCGGATGGCCGCAGCCATGCCGTCGATGTCCGAGACTTGCACGAGAGCCATCCCAACGGCCGCCTCCTGCACCGCCCTGGCGTTCCCCTCGAAGAACGTCCACGCGTCGTCTGGGCTGATCAGGTTGAACAACACGCCGTCCGCGCCGCCGTCGGCCGCGCGCACGACCTGGCTGCCGATCGTGCAGGGGCGCGTCCACCCCGGGATGATCCCCACGTAGAAGGGGTCGAACGTGTCCACCAGCGCGATGTCACCTGTCGCACCGGTGAAGTCCGAGGACTCGCACCCGTCGTTCGCGTCGTGGATCGTCCCGCTCACGGTCCCGATCTCGGAGAGCAGGGTCGGAGCCCATGGCTCCTCGATCCCCGAGTACTCCGTGGCCCCCGTCGCGCTGCTCGTCGCGACCATCGGGGACAGGGAGTCGAAGTCCTCGTCGTTCTGGAGGATGTACCGCGTCCCGCCGACCTCGTACGGGGTCATCGAGTGCGCGTCCCCGTCGTCCCTCACGCCGTACTGCGTCCGCCCGAGCAACTCCGGGGTCGTTGGGTCGGAGATGTCGAACTTCAGGACGCCGCTGTCCCAGTACGACACGTAGGCCGTCATCCCGCCGTCGGTGGCCCGGACGCTGTGGGCATAGTGAGCGGCGAAATAACCGAGACCCTGGAACGAGCTCGAGACCTCCTGTCCGCCGCCGAAGTTCCTCAGCCCGCTGTCCGCGATCGCGCCCCAGTCGGCGAGCTCGACCGGCGCCGACGGGTCGGTGATGTCGGCGATGCGGAACTCGCCCCCCGAGTCCGCGCCGAAGTACGTGTTGTCGAACTCGGTGAACGGTACGGCCAGGAGCGCGAGCGACATCCCGCCGGTGCGCGTGACCATGTCGAGCTCGTGCACGCCTCCGGACGGGACGGGGAGGAAGCTGAGGGCCCGTGGGTCAGTCGGATCGGTGACGTCGAACAGCTGGAGGCCACCGCTGCCACCTTGTGGCTTGCACAGCTGAACGCCGATCCCGAGGACGTCCATGCTCCCGATCCGCCTCACCACCACGTCCTCGTTGGAGATGCCGGTCCGTCCGCCGGCGCGGGCGACCAACTTGGGCGCGGTTGGGTCGTTCACGTCGATGATCTTGATCCCGGCGCCCGAGCACGGAGAGCTCCACGTGCCCACATAGGCGAACTTCCCGACGTCGCCCCCGTGGTCGAAGAAGAAGACGTCGCCGTTGGGTGATCCACCTCCCAGGTTCACGTGTCCAAGGACATCGAAGTTGTCGGCCACGAGCTGCGAAGGAGGCCCCGCGGCGAACTGCTTCGACTCGTGCACCTGGAAGCCCTTCGTTTCGTCGGGGCCGCCACCCGCAGCCGGGGCCGCGACGCTCGCGACCACGATGAGAGCGAAGACGGCCGCCGGAAGCGAGGACCGGACAACACGCATGCCGCTACCTCCTGGGTCAGGCGGGTACGATCCGCGGGTTCGGTTGTGTCTCCTCGACCATATGCCTCCGGCAGCGGCCGCCACAAATCCGTCCCCGAAGCGCAGCACTTCGGTCTCGGGGTCAGGCTCGTGGGTGGGGGACGCCGCCTTTGGCGCACCTGGCCAGGCCGCTAGCTCACCGGGGACCGAGTGGCTCGCGTCGCAACGTCTGCTCACCTCGTCGCGCAGCATCGCCTGGAGCTCCGCAGGTGGGACCGGCCGCCCGAACAGGTAGATCCGTTCTTAATCGAGACGCGGGCTGTCGCCGACCGTCACGACGAGCATGCAGCTCTTGCCGTCGGCGTCCGGCGAGAAGAACCGCTCGACTTCGTCGTCGTAGAACGTGAGGCCCGTGGCGCCGAAGCGGTGCGCGTACGCTCCGAGGTAGACCTTGCCGGCCACGATGCCCGCCTCCAGCTGAGCCGATCGATAGCCTCGCGCGCCCAACCTCTCGAGCGTCGCGGCGACATCGGTCATCAGGAACATGGTCGCCGCCGACGTCCCGCCGATTCGCTGGTCCAGACAGAGGAACGACGCATCGACCCGGTTGTCGCCTTCGCGGAGCAGGCGAAGCTCGCCGTTGCCCCAGACGTACGCACCACGCTCGAGGCCTTCGACCCGGTTCACGACGAGGTACGGCTCGATCAGGTGCGAGCCATCGGGCGCGAGATCGGTCGGGACGCCTCCGGTGGCGCGCTCGAGCACGTCCACCAATATCTCGGCCGGCATCGGCGCAGTCCCGAACCGGCGCGCGGAGCCCCGTCTGCGTAGCACTTCTTCCACGGAATCCGCGACGCCGCCTGGACCACGTGGTTCCTCCGTGCGCCCCGGCACCGCGGCCCGTGCGCGCCATCGCTCGACCTGTTCGGGCGGATCGAGCCGGCCGACCTCGCTCGCCGCGGTGATCCCCTGGAACTCGTATTCGGTACGCGAAAGGGGCCGGGTTCGAAGCTCGAGCGCCTCAGGCGGGCTCGACGCGGGTACGATCTCCTGCCTCGACCTTCCGACCGGCAGAAGACAGAGCGGGAACTCGCGGCGCCCGTCCAGACCGAGCAGGAGCTCCACCTCACGATCCGCGAACCCGAGCACGACCCGGACCGGTACGTCGACCGATGTCTCGAGGGCGAGCATGTTCGCCACGATCATCCCGGCGTCCCAGAACAGGTGCCGGTAGCCGCGCTCTGCGTACTTCCACGCCGTTCGCCATGGGATACCGGTCATCGCGATGACTGCCGGCGCACGGGTGATGTCCGGCTCCCCGGCGCACGCGCGAACGAGGCTCGGTCGATGGTCGCCCTGGCGAAGGAGGACGAGCGCGTCGCCGTGGGGCTGGTAGTGGTAGACGCCGGCGTCGAGGCCGTCTAGCGCACCGCACACGACATAGACCTCCACTGGATACAGGGCACCGGCGGAGGCGTACGTGCGGAAGAAGAAGGTCTGGCCGTCGGGGTAGCGGACCCGGTGATGAAGGCCCGCGCCCCACGTCAGAAGCCGGGCGATCGCGCGCCGGTCGATCTCGGCGACCGCGGATCGCCTTGCGATTCCCGAGATCGAGTCGAGCGCGGCCCGATCGGCCGTCGTCGCCTCCCGCTCCAGCGGGACTTCGGGGAGGCCGACGTATCGCTTGAAGGGATCGGGCTTGTTCGACCAGTCCATCATCCAGCGCGAACGCCGGATGCTTTCGGGCGAGTGCTTCGTCGCTTCGTGGTACGCGAGGATCTCCCGGACCTCCGCCCCCGCGCTCACGTCCGGCTATCGGGTCACGGCGATGTCGGCGACCATTGGGCGGGCCAGCCGTTCGAAGTCGGCGTACGAAACGCTCATGGTGACGGTGTGTGAACCGGCTTGGAATACGATCCGCTCGTTCCTCCCGAGCGCCTGGTCGACGTAGAGCGACAGGTCGTACAGGTTCCCGAACGGCGGCATCGCGCCGGGTTCGCAGTCGGGGAAGGCCGGGGCGAACTCGCTCTCCGAGGCCATCCGGACCTCCTTGCCACCGAGGACCTCGGAAACCTTGGTCAGGTCGACGACCGATGGGGCGGGAAGGACGAGCATGACCAGGTCGCCGTCGCCCTTCACCATCGCCACCTTCGCGAACATGCGACCGGGAACGTGCTCAGACGCGGCGATCCTCTGAGCCGTGAACGCCGTTCGATGCTCCTGAACATCGAACGCCACCTCGTTCTCGCGGAAGTAGCTCTCGAGCCGGTCCCTGCCGTCCATCGCGAACCTCCCGCTGTCGGTCCGATGACATCATGCAGGAGTGGGTAACAGGGACGCCATTCCGATTCCGGCCTTCGGCTCAGCTCGGGTCTGATGGCGGTCGCTGCGTTGCGAGCGGCGGCCTGAGGAACTCCCACGTGCGTCCGATCTGATCGAAACCGAGTCGTGCGTAGAGGTGCCGTGGCCAGTCTTCTTCGTCGGCGACGATGAAGACGTGCCGCGCGCCTGCGTCCCTCGCCGCCTGGACGGCTCGCAGGATGACGGAGCGAGCGACTCCTCGGCCGCGGAACCGCTCGAGGGTGCCAACGTGTTCGACCTGCGCTTCATCTCCGTCCTGGTAGAGCTCGCAGTTGCCCGCGAGCAGGCCATCGACGCGTGCGGCGAAGAATCGCGCCCCTCCGACCGCTCGTACTTGCCCTGCTGTTCGGTAAAGAGGAGCGCAACGTCGTCCGGCACGTTCGGATCCTCCACGTACATCTCCTCGATGAGCGGTCTCACCACGGCGAACGGGACCAACTCCACCGGCAGGTCGGCGTCCCTGTCGGGACCTCGCCGGTGCGTCATCGTGACCTCGCGCGAGGTGGAGAAACCGAGAGCGTTGAACGCCGGCGCGAAACGCTCGGCCCAGCGCTCGTCCCGGAGAATGATCAGTCGATGCTCACACCCTGCGTCCCCGAGGATTCGCTCCGCTGCTTCGATCAACGCCTCAACCGAAGCGCCGTTCAATGTCCTGTCGGCAAGAGGGAAGTTGGAGAAGTAGCGCTGCCGGTAGTCCTCGTCCAGGTAGGCGACGCCGAACTCGAATCGCTCAAGTCGCGTACTGCATCGTTCGAACCACCGCCGTTCGAACTCGAAAGCACGCGTCAGATCGTCCACGCGCCAGGCTGACGCCTACCGGGGCCCACCAGGGAGACGTCCGACCGCCCTGCCCCACGCGAAGGCGGCGAAGGAATCAGGAGACTCAGCCCAGCGGACCCACGCTCGCTCCAACTCGGCGATCTCCTCGGGGTCGCCGAGCCCGTACTCGGAAACTCCGCCCACGTACCATTCGTCCCGGCAGTCCGCAGCCCTCCCCAAGCCAAAGTCCGTACCCGCTCCTCGGTGCCATAGCTGAGGTACGTCACGAACGCCTCGACGCCCTCGAATCCGGCCGCGAGCAGCAGACCTCGGAGCTCGCGTCCCCTGTTGTAGTGGACATCTCCCTGCGCCTCCCAGATCTGCAGCCGCAGTTGATAGAAGCGGCGCAACAGCGCTTCGTCCGGGCCGTGCAGGATCAGCCCGCCGTACTCGATCGACGACGCACCGATCAGCCCACCCGGCTTGAGCACTCGCCGCACCTCGGCCAGACCCGCTAGCGGATCGTCCAACGTCTCCAGCATCGCGAACAGCGTGCATACGTCGAATGATGCATCGGGGAAGTCGAGCTGGTAGATGCTGCCTTCGCGGAACTCCATGTTGCCGACGCCCTGCTCGGATGCGTATGTCCGAGCGTCCGTGAACTCGGCTTCGTCCAGATCGACGCCGATGACGTGCCCGGCGGTTTGGGAAAGACCGACGGTGATCGAGCCCGGTCCGCAGCCCACATCGAGGACTCGGTCCCGATCGCCGATGAAGGCGAGGACGAAGTCCGCGTACTCCGCGGCGCTCCGCGTCCGCATCAAGTCCTCGAAGCTCAACGGCGGCTCCTGTCATCGGCGCAGCCTAGTCGCGTGGGCCGCTTCCGGAAACGAGCACCGGACGCGAGGTTCAGCCTCCGCGGCCGAGGACTGAACCGTCGGCTCGGAAGAACCGTGGTCGCTCGTTCGTCATCTCGACGGTGAACCGTCGGTGGTGCACGAGCCGGTGGTGTCGCCGACACAGAAGGACGAGATTGACGAGGCTCGTCGAGCCGCCGTCCGCCCAATGATCAACATGATGGGCGTCGCACCAGCTCGAAGGTCGACCACAGCCGGGGAAGGCGCACCCGCCGTCGCGAACGGCGACCGCGCGTCGAAGCGCGGGCGGCACGACCTTGGTCTTCCTCCCCAGGTCGAGCGGCTGGGAGCTGCCGTCGGTGATGACCCGGGTGACGTTGGCGTCGCACGCCCACAGTCGCGCCGTTTCGGAGGTCATTGGTCCGGCGTCCTCGAGCTCACATCGACGGCCGAGCCGGCCCTCGAGCGACTCGAGGTCCATGGTCACCACCACGTGAGGGCGCTCACCGGACACCAAAGGACGCTCAGCGAGGTCGAGCCATTGCCGGCATATCTCGCCGAGCGCGTCGGCCCGGCGTTGGGCGGGAGCGCGGGAATCTTCGGCGCCAGATCCCTCACGTGACCGCACGTCCGCATCCTCCACAGCCCGAAGTGCCGTGATCACCGTCTGTCCCGTATCTGGGTCCAGCTCGCCGTCCACGCGCACCATGCCGTCCAGCGCGGCCGAGATGTGGAGTCGCCGTCGCTCGAACCGGCGCTCCTCGTCCTCCATGGCCCGTTCGGCGTCGGTGCCTTCTCGCCACTGGGCCACGGTGCTCCGAAGCTGCGTCACGGGAAGCGCTCGCGCTGCGTCGACGAGCGCATCCTCGGCCCGCGCGAACGGGCCGGGCGCAGCCTCCTGCGCCGAGACCAGCAACGAGACTGCGGCCGAGGAGACTTCGCCGCCCGCGAGCGCCTCCGCGGTCACCGGCATCTGCTTGAGCGCTCGCGCCATCCGAACGTGACCGGCCGCGGTCGACGGCGCCACACCGTGACGTGCCACCATCCACGACGCCAACGAGAGATGACCGTCGCGCCCAACTACCTCTCGGCGTTCGAGCTCGCCGAGCGCGCGAGCTCGCTCGGCATCGATGAAACGGTCCGTCTGCTCGAGTTCGTCGAGGTACGAAGCCAACTCGTCGTCCGACACCGCCCGAAGATCGCGGATCCGAAGTTCGTCGCAAACGGAACGCAACGTGCTCATCGTAACGCCGACGATAGGCAACATGCGTTCGCGACGCTGTGAGTTCAGTCACACCGCCAACGAATTGGGCCGTCGAGCCGCGTTCGCGCCGACCAGGGGGATGGAGGCCGCAACGCCCGGGGGAGCGCACAACCAAACGCCGTCAGTCCGCACTCGATGTCGGGCGATCTCATCGGCGATTTCGCCGCTTGGCGACATGCGAGCGAGCCCGTTCTTCGGCGATGGACTCCTTGGCTCGAGCCGTCGCGAGGCCGCCAACTCCCCTCGTACTCGCGCGCGTGAGAGATCCTCAGCAGGCGCTCCACCACGCTTCATGAAGGCGCAACCCGTCCGACGGTGTGCCACCGCACCCGGCGCGGTCCACATCGATAGGGTGCTGATCGACAAGGGACGCGATCATCACGAGGTGTCCATGGGTCGCTGGCGTCACCCGCGAAACCGTCGCGGTCAAAACGAGCCCGAG
>Ga0299907_10000753_pt1 | contig 16814 bp, 17 predicted proteins | sample RVTome_16_FD_198680 | JGI IMG/M metagenome (GOLD analysis project Ga0299907, IMG submission 198680) | Soil microbial communities from uranium-contaminated site in the Upper Colorado River Basin, Wyoming, United States - RVT152D67 (version 2) ...
GGACTCCGGAGCGTCCCGGGTTTCGCTTTCGGTTCACCCCGGGGATAACCCAGACCAGGCAGTCGGTTCACCACCCACTCGTAGCTTGAACGAGAGATGGCTTGTCATTCTGGCGACGTCGAACCTTCGACCCTGGATCCCCGGATGAGGGATTTGCATCGTCGGGTTCGACGTCGGCGAATGCTGCGACGAGCCCTCTATCAACGTCGGAGACTGCGGCCGCCTTCGCCCCGCAGCCCTCTAATCGGCGTCCGGCATATAAGAAGCCCCAACAAGTCAGAAACCGAAGTTTCGACCCGTCGGGGCTTCAGATCGGAACTATACCCAATCTGATCGAGCCGTCAAACCAGAACCGGGGTTTTTCTTCGAGACTTATTCAGACCGTGGTCGACGACAGGACCACCCCGAAGGTCACGACGATCAGGATCACGCCGGCCACGGAGAGGAGCGTCGGGAGAACGATGCTGTGCCCCTGACGCTTGCGCTTGATTATCAAGTCGGTCAGGGCCCAGGACAGGTGTGCTCCAAAGATGGAAGACAGCGCTCCCAGGGTTATGTGCATCAGGGTCATCGATCCAAACCTCTCTACCGAACTGTTGTGAGGGGGACGAACCGAGAAGACGCCATGTCTTGAAGGTGCCCAACCCCACCTCAGGTAGATCATCGTCGCGTCGGCGTCTTAAATTGAGAATGCAACAACGTCGATTTTCGCGATCACTCCCCGGAAGCCCCGGCTATCGCTCGAGGCGTTCAACCGTGTACAGCTCCGTGTCATTCATGAACACGACGGAGCCGTCAGGCAATGGTGGATCGAACTCGAATCCAAAGCCGCCGTGATGAAGAATTGCCGGAATTGAGGCAGTTGCGAGATCAAGATCGCAGAGCTAGCCGACATTGAACTCGCGACACTTCACTATGTGACAAGCCTCGAACCCGACTCATAACGTCGAGTCTTCGGGCCAACTACGTGTCCTAGATCAACAGATCCCGAGCGATAACGAGCACGCCGCCGAACCGCACCGATCGGCACATCGTGTGCGGTCTCTGTCGATCTACGCCGCATCAAGGGAAAGGCAGGTATTGAGCGTCTACGGTCGCAACCATGCCGAGCGTTCTGGTTAGTGAACACAGCGACTTGCCGCCGGAAGTCATTCTGGCGGCGGCACGGGACTTCTCAGATCGGCGAGCCGAGATGTGGCCGGACGTGCATGTCGAGTATCTGCAGGTGCACGAGGTTGGTGAGGACTACGCCGAGGTGACTGAGGGCAATCCGTGGCCTATCGGATACGTCTGGGAGCGGTTGCACTACGACTGGTCCGATCCGCGGGCTCTTCGGGGAAGGGTCATCGACTCCAACCTGTTCAAGCCGGGAAGCACGTGGGAGCTGTGGGCGATTCCTGAGGACGGAGGCAGCCGGGTGGAGATCCGCGCCATACGTCACCTGCGCGGTCGAGGGTGGCTGCTCGCCCTGTTCTTCCTCCCACTCCCGTTCATTTCGGCGGCCGCGACCGTGCGAGAGCATTTGCGCCACTTTATCGGCAGCATCGAAACGCCGGACCCGGACGAAAGCGAGGAGGCATAGCCGAACCGGGCCCCGCGTATAGCGACCCATTCAGAGATACGGATCAACGTCGGCCGACGTCGGCAGTAGCTTTTGGAGTTGGCCGTCGTCGACCACCGCTCGGAGAGATATTACGCCTCCGTCCCAGTCGCGCTTGCCCAAATAGAAGGGATGGTGAGGGATGTGATGGGGTCATCTCCATACCAACAACCGGGGCGCCTATAGATGACGTCTCACGTGGCGGTCATCCCGACATTCTGCGGCCAATATTCGAAGCAAGCAGAGCCATCATGAAACGCACAGTCTTCGAGGATGTCGCGGACTTCCCGAGCCGCCAAGGCATCCTTCACGGCCGGGATCTCGGATACGACACTCGACGGAACTCAACAAAGGCGCTGGTGGCAGTTGCTGAACTGGCCACCTTCTGTCAAGCCCGGATCGTTGACGCGGTAGAAGGCGGAACACTAAACGACCTTGATCGCCAGGCCTTCGGCAGCATCTAGCGACAAAGCACTTGCACCAAGAGCAACGCTCGGTTTGCTGTAAGCGCGTAGCGCTCAGAGAGAGAGAGAGAGAGAGAGAGAGAGAGAGAGAGAGAGAGAGAGAGAGAGAGAGAAGAACAACAGTTCTGGTACGGAATCACCCCATATCTGAAAACTGCCCGGGATCGGCACATCGAAGGTCGGTTCTGGGGATGAGCGATGCCACCAAACTTCGATGACCTGCGTCGTGCAGTGCAACAAGCCGGAACCTCGGGCTTAATCCCGGTTCATGCAGCCGTTCCGTTGTCACGCTGAAACCACCAACTCCGAGCCAAACCCCGTCGCGACCGCTTTCGTCGTACACAGACCCAAGGATTCGGTCCGTTTCGTCAACCCGATCCACCCGTCCGCACCGATATCAAGCGCGCCTGGCTCCGAGAATTCTGTGAATGGGGCCTTAGTAGGCTCGCTGGCCGTGAGGCAAGCGCGCGCGGTGATCCCGTGAGCATCCGACGGCTGGCCGCTATCGCGATTTTCGACGTGGTCGGTTACTCACGCATGATGGTGGAGGACGAGGAGGGCACTCACGCCGCCTTCATCGCCCATCGCAACGGGATCGACCCAATCGTCCTAAACCACGGGGGCCGCATCGTCAAGGGCACCGGCGACGGGCTGCTCGTAGAGGTCCCGTCGGCCGTGGAGGCAGTCAAAGCTGCGATCGAGGCGCAGTGGCTCATGGCCAAACGAAACACTGCTCTGCCGGAGCAGCGACGAATGCAGTTTCGGATAGGCATCAATCTCGGTGACGTGATCGTCGGCGATGATGGCGATATCTACGGTGACGGGGTGAACGTGGCGGCCCGACTGGAAGCCCTCGCCGAGCCAGGCGGGGTGTGCGTCTCGGCCTCTGTGCACGAGCAGGTGGTGGGCCGGGTCGATTGCAGCTTCGAGGGTCTCGGCGGCGTGGAAGTCAAGAGCATCCCCCGCCCGGTGGAGGTCTGGCGGGTAGTCTTCGATGCCCAACCATCGGCACGGATCGAGACCCTGGCGTCGATCTACGCGGTACCGAAGGTGGCGGTGCTTCCCTTCGTGAACATGAGCCAGGATCCCGGCCAGGACTACTTCGCCGATGGGATCACCGAGGACCTCATCACTGCGCTGTCTCATCACCGCGACCTGCAGGTGGTCTCCCGGAACTCGGCTTTCGCGATGCGGGATCGAGACCTCGAGGTTCGGGATGCGGCCCGCGAGCTGGATGCCACTTACGTGGTGGAGGGAAGTGTTCGGCGGTCGGGCGATCGGGTTCGGGTCACCGCACAGCTCACCGAGGCGGAGACCGACAACCACATATGGGGGGATCGGTTCGACCGCGATCTCGACGACATATTCAAGGTGCAGGACGACATCGTCGACGAGATTGCCGCCAGCATCCATCCAAGCGTGGAGCGGAGCGAGGTGGCCAAGGTCGAGCGCGCCAGCCCCGAGGAACTCGACGTGTGGGACCTGATCTTGCGGGCTCGGCAGGAAGATTTCAGAAAGAGTCCGGAGGGAAGCGCCGAGGCGATCCGGCTGTTGGAATTGGCCCGCGACCGCGATCCCTCGTCGGCACGAACCCACGCCCTACTCGCTGCGGCGTGGAGCACGGTTGCCTTCAACCGTTGGTCGGTCGAAGGTCGCAAACCATTCGAGGAGCTGTTCCGGTCCGCCGAGGAGGCGCACCGGCTTGACCCGAACGACCCGGTCGCCGTCACGATGTATGCGATGGCCGAGAACTATGCAGGCCGGCACCAGAGCGCCGACGAGCTGGCTCTGAGAGCTCTCTCGATGTCACCTCACGATGCGCTCACGCTGACGATCGCCGGCCAGGTGCGCCTGTTCCGAGGCGATCATGAGCGGGCCGTCGGGCACCTCACCGCAGCCTGGCGTTTGGCCGCTCATGAACCGTGGCGGTATCACATCGCCACCAGTCTCGCCTTCGCCCACTACCTGGCGGGAAGGTACGAGGCCGCCTGGGCTTGGGCTCAGCGTGGGCTGGAGGCCGGGGATTACCTCCAGCTCCGGGCGATCGGGGGGGCCGCCCTCGGCCAGCTCGGCCGGGCCGACGAGTCCACGTGGCAGGTGCAGCACGTCATAGACAGCCAACCTTCCGCTTCGGCCCGCTCGTTTCTGCGGAACATCCAATGGGAGCACGAGCGGGATGTCGAGCACTACCGCGAGGGTCTGGTCAAGGCGGGCCTGACCGAGTAGGCGTCGCCCCCCGACGCTCCGACCGATGAGTGTTGGCCGCGTCTCTAGTGTTCAAGAGGTGGAGCCCGCTGAGATGCTGGAAGCGTTGTCAGGTCTCCGAGCGGTTCGGGCCTACTCACCTCGACCCCTGACCGATACGGATGCCGAGCGGATAATCGAGGCAGGACGATGGAGTGGATCGTCGATGAACTTTCAACCCTGGACCTTCGTTGTCGTTCGCAACGAGGGCCGTCGACGAGGGCTGTCGGAGTGTGGGCATTTCGCGACGCACTTGTCATTGGCGCCGTTCGTGGTGGTGATTGTGAACTCACCAGGTAGGGGCGACTTCGACATTGGGCGTGTCACCCAGAACATGATGTTGGCGGCCAGTGCCATCGGGGTCGGGTCTTGCCCTGCCACTCTCCATTTCGAGGATCGAGCGCGGCATCTTCTCAAGGTGCCGTCCGACCACTCCTGTCGCTTTGCCGTTGGCTTTGGCTTCCCGGACCAGGCCATCGAACGCGAGCTCCGCCGGGAGATGAGGGCGGTCTTCGGGGAGGGTCGAAAGCCGGTCGCAAAAGTCGTGCGCTTCGAGACCTTCCAATGATCGGGTCCCGACGGCCCTTGGGTGGTGTTGCGAAGATCGTTTGGTCGGGCTGAGCCATTGCTGCCACCCGCATACCCCCTTATGCTCAGGTTGGAGGGCTTTCGAACCGGAGGCGCTCCAGAGGATGTGCCTACGCCGGCAACAGGAAAGCACCCACCATGTCAGACCCCATTATTTACATCGACAATTCTGATATTCGAGATGGAAAGGTACAGGAGGTCAGGGCGGCTATCAGCGAGTTGGTGGAGTTCATTGAGACGCGCGAGCCTCAGCTGATGGCCTACGGCTTTTACATCGACGAGACGGGTAGCGCCATGACCGTGCTCGCGATCCATCCAGACTCTGACACCTTGGAGTCACACTTGGAGATAGGCGGCCCGGCGTTCCGTAAGTTCGCGGAACTCCTCGAGCTCCGAACGATCGACCTCTACGGTCGGCCCAGCGACAAGGTGCTAGGCCAGCTCCAGTCAAAGGCTGAGATGCTGGGACCGAACGCACGCATTGTGATTCACGAACAAGACGCAGGATTCATGCGATTCGCCTCCGCGAGAACCTGAGGTCTTGCCCGGTGCCGAGACCAGACTCAGGCCGATATGGCGCCGCGTACCTCAGGCAAGCGGTTCACCTCAACTCGCGGGTGGGAACCTCGGGCACCACGAGACCCTTGCCCTGGCATGCATGACCCATGATGTTGAGGAACTGGTAGGCGGATCCTTCCCAGTTGCTCAGCTGGCCGGGGGGAAGCCGCTGTTCTTGACCCCGCATCAACCCATTCACATGCATAACGGTTTCTCGGCGATCGCCGAGGTCAGAATCTTGCTCCGCGGGTAGGACTCGAACCTACAACCAATGGATTAACAGTCCACTGCTCTACCAATTGAGCTACCGCGGAAGGTGGCCGACTGTCACGATCAGGGTACCAGTCGGGATGTGTCTACTCAGAGCCAGTCTGAGCGTCGATCGTGCGAAGACCCTTGGCCCCCGCAGTGAGCCCGGTGGCGGCGATGTAGCGGCCCGCGTCGACAACGCCGATGGTCTGATTCGCCAGTTGGGCCACAGCCGGGTGCTTTCTCGCTTCGCCGGCCCAGTGCTTGATCTGCTCGTATCGCTGCCTGCCAGCCCGGGTTCCCAGGACATATCCAATGGCGGCGCCTACGACGAGCCCGGCTCTGAATCTCATGACCCGATTCTGCCACGGCGGGCACCTGCCGCGCCCCGGGTGGATCAGGAGTTCTCGAGGAACCCTTCCAGCTTCTGCGACTTGTCGGGATGCCGGAGCTTGGCGAGCGCTTTTGTTTCCAGCTGTCTGATTCGCTCCCGTGTCACCTTGAAATGGGAGCCGACCTCTTCCAGGGTGCGCATCCTGCCGTCGGCCAGACCGAATCTCATTATCAGGACCTCTCGCTCCCGCTCGTTGAGACCCTCCAGGGCCATGGCCAGCTGGTCCTGCAAGGACGAGAAGGTGGCGACATCCGCCGGGCGATCGGAATCCATGTCTTCTACGAGGTCGCCAAGTGTCCCGTCCTCGTCCTCGCCGACTGGGGTCTCCAACGAGACAGTGTCCTGGGCAATTCGCTGAAGCTCGGCGACTCGACTCGGCTCGATATCGAGCTCAAACGCCAGCTCATCAAGACTGGGGGCACGACCCATGGCCTGGGTCATCTCTCTCTGGGCCCGGGTCAGCTTGTTCACCGAGTCGAGGACGTGGATCGGCATCCGAATGGTCCGGCCCTGATCGGCGATGGCCCGGGAGATCGCCTGCCGGATCCACCAGGTGGCATAGGTGGAGAACTTGAAGCCCCGGCGGTAATCGAACCGCTCGACGGCCCGCATCAGCCCCACGTTGCCCTCCTGGATGAGATCCAGCAGGGCCATCCCCCTCCCGACGTAGCGACGGGCCAGCGCCACGACCAGACGGAGATTGGACTGGACCAGCTGCTTCTGGGCGGCGTCGCCCATGTCGATCTCGTGGCCGAGGAACGCCCGGTCCTCGTCGATGAGCCCCTCTTCGTCGAGGCGGGCCTGTGCCCGACTCCCCGCCTCCATCTGCATTGCCAGCTCCACCTCCTGCTGGCTGGTGAGCAGCGGGTAGCGACCGATCTCGTTGAGGTAAAGGCGAACCGGGTCCGAGACCGAAATCTGGCCCACCTCGATGAACTCCTCGGTGACGCCCGGACCCTCTTCGGTCAGTTTGATTCCCTGGGAGCGAAGGGCGTCGGCGACCTCCTCGAATGCCTCTCCGGACGCCTCGGCGTCCTCCAGCTCTTGCTGGACTTCTGCCATCGTGAGAAATCCACGATGCTTGCCCCGTTTGACCAGGGCGGCGACGACCTTGCTGAGTTCCTCGTTCACATCCGGGTGGAGGATCGCTTCTCCTGCTGTAAAGCTATCAAGCGGCGGAGGTTGTCGGAACGTGCCTGCGATTCTTCGTCCATGGAAGCCAGCTCACGCTGGAGCAATGCGATCTCCCGGTCGAGCCGCCGCTCGTGCACGCGGCCCAGCACCTCATCCGGGGGTGAGACCGGAGTGTTGTCCACCGCCAATCTGGTGAGGAGTGAGCGTGCCACCGGATCGGCGACGGCCGAGAGGTCGAGGGTCCCCGATTGGTCGATGGCCTGGATCGAGGCGAATGCGTGACGAAGCCGCTCGTCATTGAAGTCTTCGACCGTCAGCTGGTCGATCCTGGCCGGGTCATCGAGGACGGTGCGAAGGGCAGCCGCCTCGATGCGATCGAAGGGGCGCTCCGGGTCGGGGTAGAACTCCCGTGAAACATCTTTGCCTCTCACGGCTTGGTGCACCACCTCTGGCGACACTTGAACGTGAAAGGCCAGCTGGCGGGCGTAGTCATCGAGCACGTTCCTGTCGTGGACCTTCGCCAGATGGGCCGCTCCGCCGTCGAGGGCTCGAGCTCGGCCTTCGGGAGTGCTCAGATCGTGGAGACTCATCTCATGCTCGATCCGTCGTTCCAGGAGTGGCCTCGCCTTCCGCACCGCCTCCACCAACTCGTCGGTGCGAGCCTCCTGGACCAGATCGGCGGGGTCGAGGCCGTCGGGCATGGTCGCCACCCGAAGATCGATATCGAGGCGGAACGGCGCCTCCAGCTCGTCTCCCCGTAGTGCCGCTCTCGAGCCGGCCTCGTCGGAGTCGAAGGCCAGGACGATCCTGTCGCTGAATCGTCGCAACAAGTCGAAGTGCCCAGCGCCCAGAGCAGTGCCACACGTGGCAACGGCAGTCCTGACCCCTGCCTGATGCATGGCGATGACGTCGGTGTAGCCCTCGACGATCACCGCTGGGTGGTCGTCGGAGATCTCCCGGCGGGCTCGGTCGAGGCCAAACAGGACTTGTGCCTTGTGATAGACCAAGGAGTCAGCGGAGTTCACGTACTTGGCATCGGGGTTGCTCGTCGCATTGCGATCGACCTCGTCGATCTTCCGCCCGCCGAACCCGACTGCGTCACCACGCAGGTCGTGGATGGGGAACATGAGCCGGCCCCTGAACACGTCGAAGAGCCCGTGCCGGCCCCGTCGGGACAGACCGGCGTCGACCAGCACGCGGTCATCCAGCCCGCCCGCCTTGAGCTCCTTGGTCAGGGTGTCCCAGTCGACGGCGGCGAACCCGAGCTTCCACTCGTCGATGATCCCGACGTCGTATCCCCGCTGGCGGAGGTAGGCGCGGGCCGGGCCCGCCTCGGGCGCTTTCTTCAAGCGGTCGTGGTAGACGTCGATCGCCCGTCTCAGGGCCTCGACGGCGTCGCCCCGACGCCCTCTTTGACGGGCGTCGGCCGGGTCCTGGACGAGCGTGATCCCTGCCCGTCGCGCCAGGAGCTCGAGGGCATCCGCAAAGTCCACTCCCTGTGTCTCCTGCACGAAGCTGAACACATCGCCGCCCTTGCCGCACCCGAAGCAGTGATAGAGCCCACGAGCCCGGTCCACCGACATCGAAGGGGTCTTCTCCTCGTGAAAGGGGCAGACCGCCATAAAGCTCCGGCCCGAGCGTTTGACCTTGGTGACCTCGGAGATCAGGTCGACGAGGTCGGTGGACTCCCGAACCCGATCGATGTCACCTCGCTCTGCCATACCAATCGATCATAAGGATGGCGGGGCAGTTCGTTCTATGTCGCCGTAGCGCCATATTTGGCGCTACGTACCTCAGGTACGCGGTTGTCAGCCGAGACGCTCGGCGAGGTAGTCCACCAGACGGTCCATCGAGACCCGGTCCTGTTTCATCGAGTCCCGGTCCCTCACCGTGACCGCCCGGTCCTCCAGCGTCTCGAAGTCCACCGTGACGGCGTACGGCGTCCCGATCTCGTCCTGACGCCGGTAGCGCCGCCCAATCGACTGGGTGACGTCCATCTCGACCATCCACCGCTGACGAAGCTCGGCGGCGATGCGCTCTGCGGATTCGATCAGGTCGTCCTTCTTGGACAAGGGCAGGATGGCCACCTTGTAGGGAGCCAGGCGTGGGTGGAGGCGGAGGACTGTCCTCGTTTCGTCGTTCACCGTCTCCTCGTCATAGGCGTCGATGAGGAAGGCGAAGGTGGTCCTGGTCGCGCCTGCCGCCGGCTCGATCGCATAGGGAAAGAAGCGCTCGTTCGTGTCGGGGTCGAAGTAGCGGAGATCCTCACCGGAGTGCTCCGAATGCTGCTTGAGGTCGAAATCGGCGCGATTTGCGATCCCCTCGAGCTCATCCCAGTCCCAGGGAAACCGGTACTCGACGTCGACCGTCCCGGTCGAATAGTGACTCAGCTCATCCTCGTCATGGGGCCGGATTCGGAGATTGGACTCGGACATGCCAAGCCCGACATACCAATTGAATCGACGTTCCTGCCAGTAGGCGAACCACTCGTCTGCCTCCTCGGGCCTGACGAAGTACTCCATCTCCATCTGCTCGAACTCACGGGTGCGGAAGACGAATTGTCCCGGAGTGATCTCGTTGCGGAACGACTTGCCGACCTGGGCGATCCCGAATGGGAGCTTGAGACGGTTGGTGCGGCGAATGTTCTCGAAGTTGGTGAAGATCCCCTGAGCCGTCTCCGGCCGCAGGTAGATCAGGTTCTCCTCCGAGTCGACCGGCCCCATGTGAGTGCGGAACATGAGATGAAACGGCTTGGGCTCGGTGAAGGTCCCCGACTTCCCACACGTAGGGCAGGTGTTCGGGTCGTCCAGCTTGTCGAGACGGTGCCGTGCGTTGCAGTTGCGACACTCCACCAACGGATCGGTGAAGACCTCCTCGTGCCCCGACGCCTGCCACACCTGCCGTGCCTGGAGGACGGCGGAATCGATCCCTACTACGTCGTCCCGGAGCTGGACCATTTCCCGCCACCATTCGTCCTTGACATTTCTCAGCAACTCGACACCGAGCGGCCCGTAGTCGTAGGCGGAGCGAATCCCGCCATAGATCTCGGAGGCCTGGAAGACGAAGCCTCGCTTCTTGGCGAGATTGGAGATGGTGTCGAGGGTTGGTTGCGTCATACCGAGGTGGGAACGGTGGCCCGATCCGGGCGCTTAGTCAATCCGGGACAGATCCTCGGCGGCGCCGAAACGACGCTCCCGGCCCTGGTAATCGATAACGGCGTCCAGCAACGCATGCCGGTCGAAGTCGGGCCAGAGGATGCCCGGGAAGTAGAACTCGGCGTACGCCGACTGCCAGAGGAGGAAATTGGATAGCCGATGCTCCCCGGACGACCGAATGATCAGATCGACATCGGGCATGTCGGATATATACAGCGAACTGGTCAGCGTCGTCTCGTCGATGTCTTCGACCGCCAGCGCCCCGCTGGCCACCCTGGAGGCAAGATCTCTCGTTGCGTCGACGATCTCGCGACGGCTCCCATAGTTGAAGGCGAACACCAGGTGGAGATTGGTGTTGCCTGCGGTCATCTCGGCCGCCTCGGCCATGTGCTTGCGATTCCGATCCGGGATCCTGGGGTCGTCCATGTCGCCGGCGAAGAGCATCCTGACCCCTTGGGCATGGAGATCGTCCCGGCGCCGAGTGAGGAGATCCTCGTTGAACCACATGAGGAACTCGACTTCCTCGTCCGAGCGCGACCAGTTCTCGGTGGAGAAGGTGTAGGCGGTCAGCCACTCGATGCCGATCTCCAGCGCACCTTCGACCGTGTCGAACAACGCCGCCTCCCCGGCGGCATGCCCGGCGGTCCGGGGCAGCCCACGGGCATTGGCCCATCGCCCATTGCCGTCGAGAATGAGCCCGACGTGCCTGGGGATGCGCCCCGGGTCGACCCCGGTCAGATCGAGGCTCACTCCATCACCGCCAGTGAGATGAGCTTCCGATCGAGGTGGTACTCGACGAAGCGGCGGGCAATGCCCATGGCCTCCCCGGCCATGCTCACATCTGTCTCCGGCATCCGACCGAACTCGGCGCTGGCCAGGGCGGCCAGGTAGACGGTCACGCCGTCACGGAGACGCACCGCGCCCTCGGTCCGGCAGAGGTCACAAATCGCGCCACCGCCCCCGAATGAGAACGCGTGCAGGTCGTCGACCCGGCCACAGGATGCGCAGACGAGAAGCGAAGGCGCCACCCCCACCACATCGGCCAGCTTCAACAAATAGCTGGTGATGAGATCGGCGCCGATCTGACCGGCTTCGAGCGCCCGGAGACCGCGGTGGAGCAGGAGGAAGAGCCGCGTCGAGGACTCTTCTTCCTGGGCTACGGCATCGGCTGCCTCGACCATGGTGCCTGCAGCAACCACCGCATCGAGACTGGCCCGGAGCCGGGGGAAGGGCTCGATAACCGCCACCTGGGTGATGGTGTCGAGGTTTCGACCCTCGTAGAGGACCAGGTCGACATGGGTGAAGGGCTCGAGACGCCCTCCGAATCGGCTTTTCGTCTTCCGGATGCCCTTGGCCACTGTGCGGATCTTGCCGCTATTGGGACTGAGCAGAACCACGACCCGATCGGCCTCCCCGAATGGATAGCTGCGGAGGACGATGCCTTGATCGTGACGGAGAGCCATAGGGGCATCCAGCGTAAGCGCTGGATGCCTTTCTACGTTGTACGTTGTACGTTCTACGAATGGCAATTGTTTCCGACAGTGAGATCGAGGCTTTCGTCGAGTCCCACCCCGGCTGGGGCAAGGTCGACGACGGGATCGCCCGTACCTATGAGCTGGCCGACTTCAACGAGTCGATGGGCCTGGTGACGCGGGTCGCCCTGGCCGCCGAGAAGGCCGACCATCATCCCGACATCGACATCCGCTGGAACAAGGTCACCCTGACCCTGTCCACCCACTCCGAAGGCGGTGTCACCGCCAAAGACCTCGACCTGGCCGACCTCTGCGACGGTCTCGTTTGACCGTTTTGGCGCGCCGATACCGGTCTATAGGGCGAGAACGGCGCGCCAAAACCGACTAATCGAACCCGAGCCGATCCAACAGCTGGGGCTTGCGTTGCCAGTCGGGCTCGACCTTCACTTGAAGTCTGATATTCACCCGGTTCCCCAACAACGCCTCGAGGTCATGCCGGGCCTCGGTCCCGGCCTCTTTGAGCAGCGAGCCACCCTTTCCGATCACGATCCCCTTCTGGCTCTTCCGCTCGACGATGATGTCGGCAGCGATGTCGATGAGCCCATCCTCGCGTTGCTCGAGGTCTTCGACGACCACCACCAACGAGTGGGGCAACTCTTCACGGAGCCGGTTGAGGAACTTCTCACGAACGATCTCGCCGATCACGAGGCTCTCGGGCTGGTCGGTGGTGACCCCGGGCGGGTAATAGAGCGGCCCCTCCGGGAGCCGTGACACCACTTCGGCCACCAGCTCGGAGACACCAGACCCGTCTTGAGCCGATACCGGAACATAGGAGGCGAAGTCCCACTCCCCCGCCTTCGTCAGTTGCTCCACAATCTGTCCCGGGCGCCCTATGTCGAGCTTGCTCACAACGACGATCACCTCAGCTTCGGCCTCGCCAAGACGCTCGGCGATGAGCCGGTCACCGGGTCCGATCGGCTGGGTCGCATCGACCAGGAACAGGACCACATCGGCTTCGGCAAGCGTGCCATACACCAGCGAGTTCAGTCTGGTCCCCAGCTCGTTGCGCGGCTTGTGGAGCCCCGGAGTGTCGACAAGGACGATCTGGTACTCGGGCTCCTCACCAGGCCCGTTGACGATGCCGCGGATGGCGTTGCGGGTGGTCTGGGGACGTGAAGAGGTGATGGCGACCTTCGACCCGACCATCGCGTTCACCAGCGTCGACTTCCCGACGTTGGGGCGTCCCACAACAGGCACGAACCCCGACCTCATTCGGCGTCCACAGCCTCCGACACCGAAACGGAGACATCCGACACCCGCCTGCCCTGCATACGGGTGACGGTGAGTGTGAGCGGGCCATGGGAGAATTGCTCGCCCTCGTCGGGGACGCGCTCGGCGAGGCCCATGACCAGACCGGCCACGGTGTCCCAATCCTCATCGGGGAGGTCGACACCGGCGAGACGCGCCAGATCCTCGACAGGTAGTCGACCGTCGACGTCCCAGCCCCCGTCACGACGAACCGAGATGAATATCTCCTCTTCATCGGTCTCGTCGGCGATCTCCCCCACCAGCTCTTCGAGCAGATCCTCGATGGTGACGAGGCCGGCCACCTCCCCGTACTCGTCGACGACGATCACCTGGTGCTGATGATTGGCCTGCATCTCGCCAAGCAGCGCCGAGGCAAGCTTGGTCTCGGGGACGAACTCGACGGGTCTCATCACCTCCGCAACCGAGGAGGGGCGACGGCCCTGCCCCAGGAGGGGCAAGAGGTCCTTGACCATCACCATGCCCACGACGTCACCGTTGCTCGTCACCGGGATCCTGGAGAACCCCTCGTCGGTGGTGACCGAGATCAGATCGTCCACAGACGCCGTCACCGGCACGGTCACCATGTCCGGACGAGGGGTCATCACCTCACGCACCACTGTGTCACCGAACTCGAGCACGGAGTCGATCATCTCCCGTTCCTGTTCGGTGACGGTTTCCGGCTCCGGCTCGATCTCGCCTTCGTCATCACCGTTCGATTCGGTGATCAGATCGGACGCCCAGCCACCGAGGCCGACAGCCATGCCGAGAAGCCTCGCCGACCTGTAAGCGATCGAACGCGGTCGCCGTCTGCCCAGCTGCCGGGGGGCGAGATCGCCGACGAGGAACACGACCAGGAAGACAACGGCGGCGTAGCCGATGGCGGTGCCCAGCGTCTGCTCGGCGGTAAAGAGGGCCGTGCCGGCCACTGCGGCCACCACCAGCAAGGCCGAGCCGACCATGGCTACGGCGGGTGTGATCGCCTCACGCTCCTCGAGCAAGTCGGCCACGGTGCCGGCACCCCGAACCCCATCGGCTTCATCGCGCAAGGCATCGGCCCGGGGGACGCGGGTGATCGCCGAACCTGCGGCGCGCAGCCAGGCGGCGAGGGCCAGAGAAGCAACCGCCACGATCAGGATCGCCGCGTTCATCTGCGCTCCACGCCGACCATTGACAACAACTCGCCTTCACGACGTTCCATCAACTCGGCATCGCCGTCTTCGATGTGGTCGTACCCCAGCAGATGGAGGATGCCGTGGGCCACCATCAGCGCCATCTCGTCGTTGAAGCCCACGTCCGTCTCGGCCGCCTGACGGCTCACATATGCCGGTGCGACGATCACGTCGCCGATCACGAGTGGAGGCCCGGCGGGGTCGTGATCAGGCACGAAGCCTGGCGTCAATTCCTCGACCGGAAAGGCGAGCACATCGGTGGGACCGGTGCGATCGAGGAAACGCTCGTTATATGAGGCCATCTCTGCGTCGCTCACGAGGAGCACGGTCACCTCGGTCTCGTCCGGATACCCCTCTTCGGTCAGGACCAATTCGGCGAGATGACGCAACTGGAGCAGATCGACCGGCTCACCTTGTTCGTCGGCCAGGAAGACACTCACTGGCCGGCGCCGGGTTTTCGACTGGGAGGGTCGTCCATCAGGTTCCGGGGAAGTTGGGATACGCGATGCGCTGATGGTAATGACCGACCAGCGAGTCGAGGAAAGCCGAGCGGATCAGGGTCATCTCGGCGAGGGTCAGCGGCGACTCGGAGAGTTGGCCGTCGTTCAGCTTCTCGTCGATGACGCGGTCCACCACCTTCTCGATGGCTTCGGGCGTCGGCTCCTCGGTCTGGAAGTTGGCACGGCAGGCCGCTTCCAGTGAGTCGGACAGCATCACGATGGCTGTCTCGGCAGTCCTCGGCTTGTGCCCGATGTGGCGGAAATCGTTGGGATCGACGTGATCGCCGTTCTGGGACCGGGCCTTCTCGTAGAAGAAGCGCATGATCCCGTCACCGTGATGGCTGACGATTCCGGTAGCGACATCAGAAGGGATCTTGAACTGTCGGGCCAACACGATTCCGTCGCTCACGTGTTTGCGTATGACCTCGGCCGACTCCACCGGCGTCAGTAAATCGTGAGGGTTCTGAATCCCGAACTGATTCTCGATGAACATGGTGGGGTTCTCGGTCTTGCCCAGGTCGTGGTAGTAGGCCATGGCCCGGGCCAGAAGGGGGTTGGCACCGATCGCCCGGGATGCGGCGTGGGCCAGTGTTCCCACCATCAGCGAGTGGTTGAACGTCCCGAACGCCTTCTCCTGGAGCAACTGGAGTGCCTCGTGGTTGCGATCGGTCAGATCGAGGAGGCTGAGACTGGTGGTGATGTCGAACGCCGACTCGAAGAATTGCAGGGCGGCTAGACCTACTAGCGACGCGATCACCGAAATGCCGAATGCCCAGGCCATGGAGATGCCGACCACCTCCCAAACGACGTCCTGGGGCCCGACGTGGAAGAACGACGCGGTGGCTCCAGCGGCGGCGGCAGCGGTGAGGGCAGAGAAGACAACGGCAGTACGGAAGCCGCCTCGACTCGTCACCGAGCTGACGAACGGTATTGGGGCCAGGGTGGCGAGGGTGGCGTAGACCGCCACCCCGGTGTCCTGGGTCCCGACCGCGGCGATGACACCAACAGCCAATGCCATGAGTACTGCGATACGCGAGTCGAAGAGAACTGCAGTCATGAATCCGAATGCCACCGCCGGGAGGACGTACCAGCTCGACTCAGGCTGGAAGATGACTGTCGCCCGGACCGCACCGGCGGCAAGCACGACGAGGATGCCGAGGAGAGCAATCATCCGAGGCCGGGCCCAGAATTCGGCCCGGAATCGCGAGAGATAGAGACCAAGAAGCCCGACCAGCACGCCGAGAACGGCGAGCAGACCACCGTCCGCCTCCGCCTGAGATGCCGACGACGTCGTGGCCGCGATCGCGTCGATGTGAAGTTGTTCGACGGGGACCCCACGAGCAACGATCAACTGATCGGCGTCGTACCGCTTTATCTGGTCCGCGACCGCATCCGCTGCCTCGTCTCTGGCATCCTCCGTCGCCGCCTCATCGACCAGGTAGTTTGCCTGGAGGAACGTGGCCACGACCTCGCCGGCCGCATCACTGGCAAGGGCGTCGGGACCGGGAGGATTGGTATCCAGGAAAACGACCTGAGGTGGGTTGGAGCGGAGACGCTGCCGCGCCGTCTGGAGCTGGTCGGGGGAGATCCTGAGGCCGAACTCCTGGAAAAGCCGATCGACGGCGGCCTGTCGGATCAACGGGAAATGAGGATCCTCGCCCAGGGCCGCCCTGATCACGTCGTCGCTGGCGGCGGCAGCAAGTGTCGCTATCGCATCACTGGCAACCGTGTGGTCGGCCGTCACCCGGGCGATGACCTCTTCGACGGGGCGTAGGTTCACCTGCAGCGGAATCGGCTCGGCAGTGCAGGTATCGCCAGATTCGCAGTCCACCAACTGCTGGTAGTTGGGGCTCCCCACGACGTAGCCCTCAGGGATCTGGGCATCCGCCGGGTCGATCCGCACCAGGGCGGCACCTGCCGGCACCTCGGCAGACCAGACACCGTTGGCATCGGTCATCACTTCGGAGGTGCCTTCGCCC
>Ga0299907_10000754_pt1 | contig 16813 bp, 17 predicted proteins | sample RVTome_16_FD_198680 | JGI IMG/M metagenome (GOLD analysis project Ga0299907, IMG submission 198680) | Soil microbial communities from uranium-contaminated site in the Upper Colorado River Basin, Wyoming, United States - RVT152D67 (version 2) ...
CGGCCAGCTGCCCGTGCAGGTGGATGCGCTTGTGGTCGCCGTGGAAGGGGAAGACGTAGCGCGGGCGCACCAGGTTGAGCATCAGCTTGACCTCCTCGGCGTAGCCGTGGCCCGAGGCGTGGACCGGGGCGTCGCGCGCGGTGATCACGTCGCAGCCGATGTGGTAGAGCCGGTCCACCGTCTCGTTGACCGCCCGCTCGTTGCCGGGGATCGGCGTGGCCGAGAACACCACGGTGTCGCCGCCGTGCAGCTCGACCTGGGGATGGTCGCGGTGGGCCATCCGCCGCAGCGCCGACAGCGGCTCGCCCTGCGAGCCGGTGGAGATGACGACGATCTTGTGGTCGGGGTGGTCGTCGATCTCCCGCGGGGGCACCAGCAGCCCCTCGGGGACCTCGACGTGCCCCAGCTGGCGGCCGATGTTCACGTTCTTGCGCATCGAGCGGCCCACCAGCGCCACCTTGCGCCCCAGCGCGCCCGCGGCGTCGATCACCTGCTGGACGCGGTGGATGTTCGAGGCGAAGCTGGTGACCACGATCCGCCCCTCGCAGCGCGCGAAGACCTCCTCGAGGTTCGGCCCCACCACCGACTCCGACAGCGAGAACCCGGGGCGGTCGACGTTGGTGGAGTCCCCGCACAGCACCAGCAGCCCCTCCCGGCCCAGCTCCGCGAGGCGCGAGATGTCGGCGGGCACGCCGTCCACCGGGGTCTGGTCGAACTTGTAGTCGCCGGTGACCAGCACCGTCCCGAGGTCGGTGGTCAGCGCCACCGCCACCGAGTCGGGGATCGAGTGGGTCATGTGGATCAGCTCCACCGCGAACGGCCCCAGGTCGAGGGTCTCGCCGGTGGGGACGTCGTGCAGCGGGGTCTCCTTGAGCTTGTGCTCGTCGAGCTTGGAGCGCGCCATGGCCATGGTCAGGCGCCCGCCGTAGACGCCGGGGACCTTGTCCTCGCCCAGCTCGCGCAGCAGCCAGGGCAGGCAGCCGACGTGGTCCTCGTGGCCGTGGGTCACCACGATGCCCTCGATGTCGTCCGCGCGGTCGCGCAGGTAGCCGAAGTCGGGCAGGACGAGGTCGATCCCCATCATGTCCGCGGTGGGGAAGCGCAGCCCGACGTCGACCAGCACGATCCGGTCCTGGTACTCGACGACGGTCATGTTCTTGCCGATCTCGCCGAGCCCCCCGAGGGGGAGGATGCGCAGGGCGCTCACGTGGCGGCGACTTCGAGCAGCCCGTGGCGCTCGAGCATGGCGCGAACGGCCGCCGACTCGTCCTCGTCGGCCTCGACCAGCGGCAGTCGCAGGCCGCCCACGCGGATCCCCAGCATGTTCAGCGCGGCCTTGGTGCAGATCGGGTTGGCGGTGAGGAACAGCGTGTCGTAGACGTCGCGCAGCGAGGCGTCGATCTCCGCGCGCCGCTCGGGCTCGTCCACCATCCGCCGCATCTCGTCGCCCACGATGTGGCTGGAGACCAGGATCCCGCCGGCCCCGCCGAGGTCCAGCGTACGGGCCAGCGTGCCGTCGTTGCCCGCGTAGAGGTCGAGGCCGTCGATCAGGGCGAGCTCGTCGTCGTTGGCCTGCTTGACCGCCTCGATCCCCTCGATCTGGGCCAGCTCGGCCAGCAGGTCGGGGCCCATGTTCACCGCCGTGCGGCTCGGGATGTTGTAGAGCACCACGGGCCTGTCGGTGGCCCGCGCGACCTCCTCGTAGTGGCGCACGATGCCCCGGCGGTTGGGCTTGTTGTAGTAGGGCGTGACCGACAGCGTGGCGTCCACGCCCAGCTCGGTGGCCCGCTCGGTGAGGTGGACGGCGTGGCGCGTGTCGTTGGAGCCGGTCCCGGCGACGATGGTCAGGCGCTCGCCCATCTCGCGCACCGCCAGCTCGATCAGGCCGAGGTGCTCCTCGTCGCCGAGCGTGGCCGCCTCTCCGGTCGTCCCGCACACCACCAGCCCGTCGGACCCGTGGTCGGCGAGGTGGTGCATGACGGCGACGGCCCCGTCCTCGTCCACGCGCCCCTGCGCATCGAACGGGGTGACCATCGCCGTGAGGATGGCGCCCAGCTCCGGCATCTGACCCGATGCTACCCCTTGGGAATCTCGAACAGCGTCTGGACCCGGGCGGCGAACATCAGGTCGCCGTCGATCCTCAGGCGCCCGGTGAGGAACAGCTGCGGGCCCGAGGCGTTGCCGGTGACCAGGCGCAGGAAGGTCACCGGCTTGACCTTGAAGGTGACCCGCGGCTCGCCGTCGCCCGGCTCCTTCTCCACCCGGCAGGCGCCGCCGGCGATGGTCACGCGGTAGTGGTCGTAGCCGCCGCCGGGGCGGTCGTGGATCTTCCAGTCGATCACCGCCTCCACGCCGTCGCCGCGCGCCGCGTCGAAGCGGCGCTCCATCTGGGCGAAGATCTCGTCGAGGATGAGCGCGCGGTTCTCGCTCGCCATCCCCTCCTCGAGCGCCTCGTCGGGAGTCTCCGCGACGGCGCGCGCGAAGGCGGCGGGATCGACCTCGAAGCTCAACCGGCGAGCGGGTCCCCGCTGGACATCTTCGGCGGCTCGTACTCGCCGCCCTCGCCGCCCTCCTCGGGGGCGTCCAGGCCGCCGGACGGCGGCGGGGCGGGCGGCGCCGGCGCCTCGGTGGTCGGCACGTCGGCGGCCGGGGGCTGCGCCCCGGCGGGCGCGGCGGCGTCGGCGGGGGGCGGCGTCTCGGCAGGCGGGGCCGCGGCGACGGGGGGCGGCACCTCGGCGGGCGCGGCGGGCGGGGCCGCCTCGGCGGCGGCGTCCGGGACCGCGGGCGCGGTGGTCGCCTCGGCGGGCGGCGCGGGCGGCGCGCCCCCGGCCGCGACGGGCCGGCCGTGCGCGTCGTACTCGACCGGCGCGGCGCCGCCGGGCGGCGGCGTGGAGCCGGCCTGGCGCTCGTTGAACTCCTTCTGCTTGTCGTCGAGCTTCTCCTGCGCCTGCTTGGCGGCGTCCTTGGCCTTGTCGAGGATGCCGCCCTCCTTCTGGGCGTTCTGCGCGGCCTGCTTGGCCTTGTCGAGGAATCCCATCGCTGCTCCTTGATGTCTCGGGGGTGGCTTCGACCTTACCGGGAGCGGGGCTCCTGGGACCCGCCGCCCCACGTGAGCACGCTGAGAGGCGAGAGGACCCCCTGGCGCTCACGGCGCGGCGGCGCCGACAGCGCCGGCTCGCGGCGGTCGGAGGCGACCACGTGCGTGACCTGGACGCCGGTGAGCCGCGCCACGCGGTGCGGCAGGTCGAACTGGAGCCAGCGCGACGCCGCCCCCGGCAGGGTGGAGACGATGACCTCGTCGAACTCGCGCGGGTCCCACACGTCGCTGACCGCGTCGATCGGGTCGTGGTGCCCGATGCGCGCCTCGACCTCCAGCCCGGCCTCGCGCAGGTGGGCGAGGGCGCGGTCCGCCGCGGCGCGCGCCGCGTCCCGCCCCGGCGGGCCGGCAGCCGGGCACGGGACGAGCAGCACGAAGCGCGTGGGCCGGCGCTCGGCGTGGGCCTCGAGCGCCGCGCGCAGCTCGTCGGAGTCGGCGGTGCGATTGGCGACGACCAGGATGGTGTACGTGAACGCCATCGCAGCGTCGAGGGTAGCGCCGCGCGGCGGCGCCTACAACAGGTGCTCGAGGCCCACGACGGGCGACTCGCTCAGCGACCCGACGCGGCGCACGGCGAGCAGCACGCCGGGCATGAACGACTCGCGGTCGATGGAGTCGTGGCGGATGGTCAGCGTCTGGCCGACGTCGCCGAGGATGACCTCCTGGTGGGCCACGAGCCCGGGCAGGCGCACCGAGTGGACGGGCACGTCGCCCGCCATGAGCTCGGCGGTGCGCGCCGCGGTGCCGCTCGGCGCGTCGAGCTTGCGGTCGTGGTGGAGCTCGACGATCTCGGCCTTGGCCATGTGCCGCGAGGCCTCGGCGGCGAAGCGCATCATCAGCACGGCGCCGATCGCGAAGTTGGGGGCCACGAAGACGTTGGCGCCCTCCAGCCCCCGCAGGTCCTCGACGTCGAAGCCCGTGGTCCCCACCACCACGTGCACGCCCGCGGCCACCGCCTCGCGGGCGTTGGCGACGATCGTGTCGGGCTGCGTGAAGTCCACGAGCACGTCGGCGTCGCCGAGGACCTCGGCCAGCGCGGTGCCCAGCCGCGGGTCGGCGCGCCCGGCCAGCTCCAGGTCGCCGGCGCCCTCGACCGCGCGGCACACGGCCTCCCCCATCCGGCCGGCGGCGCCGGCCACCGCGACGCGGATCATGCCGCGGCCGCCAGCGAGCTGGAGACCGGCCCCAGCGCCGAGCGGAACAGCTCGTCGTCGGGGCCGATGCCGGCCGCCGACATCCGCGTCGTGTCCAGCAGCTCGCCGGCCAGCTCGGCCAGGTCGGCGGCGGTCACGGCGTCGATCCGCGCGATCAGCTCGTCCACCGACAGCAGCGGGACGTCGGTGAGGATCGAGGCGCCCAGCCGGTTCATCCGCGCCGTGGTCGACTCCAGCGACAGCACGAGGCGGCCCTTCACGTTCTCCTTGGAGCGCTCCAGCTCGGCCGCGGTCGCCGACTCGGCGCGCAGGCGCACCAGCTCGGCGCCCATCACGTCCAGCGCGGCGGCGAGGTTGTCGCCGCGGGTGCCCAGGTAGATGCCGAACTGGCCGGCGTGGGCGTACTGCGAGGTGAAGGAGTAGACGCTGTACGCGAGCCCGCGGCGCTCGCGCACCTCCTGGAACAGGCGCGAGGAGGAGGTGCCGCCGATCACGTTGTCGAGCACGCGCAGGGCGAAGCGGCGCTCGTCGTCGCGGGCGATCCCCGGGGTGCCCACGCACACGTGGTACTGCTCGGTGTCCTTGCGCTCGAAGCGCACGCGCGTCCGCGGCTCGGGCGGCCCGGCCCCCGCCTCCTGGGCGCCGCCGCGCTCGGCCGGGGTCCAGCGGGTCACCGCCTCCACCAGCGCGTCGTGGTCGACCGACCCCGCGGCCGCGACCACCACGTTGGAGGGCACGTAGCGGGCGCGGTGGAAGCCGCGGATGCGCTCCAGCGGCGTGCTCGCCACCACCTCGGCGCGGCCGATGATCGCCCGGCCCAGCGGGTGGTCGCCGAAGATCGCCTCGCCCAGGACGTCGAACACCTTGTCCTGGGGGTCGTCCTCGTACATGGCGATCTCCTCGAGCACGACCTCGCGCTCGGTGTCGGCCTGCTCGAAGGCGGGCCTCCAGATCATGTCGCTCATGACCTCCAGCGCGCGCGGGAGGTGGCGGTCCAGCACGCGCGAGTAGACCGACGTCGTCTCCTTGCCCGTGCCGGCGTTCAGCTCGGCGCCCATCCCGTCGAAGATCTGGTCGATCTCCGTCGAGCCGAAGCGCTCGGAGCCTCGGAACAGCAGGTGCTCGAGCAGGTGGGACAGGCCCGCCTCGTCGTCGGCCTCGGCGGCCGAGCCGGTGCCGATCCAGAAGCCCAGGGCCGCGGATCGCACGGAGGGCACGGCCTCCGTGACGACCCGCACGCCCGAGTCCAGCTCGGTCAGCCGGTGAGCCTCCAAGGGGAGCTAGCCGCGGTCGCGGTCCCGATCGCGGTCGCGCCCGCCGCCCCGCCGGGGCCGGCCGCTGCCGCGGTCGCCGCGCTCGCCGCGATCGCGATCGCGGTCGCGCCCGCCGCCGCGGCCCTCGCGCCGGCCGCCGCCGCCGTTGTCGGCCGCCGCGGCCTCGATCTCCTCCTTGGTCTTGCCCGCGACCGAGGGGTCGTCGGCCAGTCGCAGCCCGATGCGGCCGCGCTCGCGGTCCACCTCGAACACGCGCACCTTGAGCTCGTCGCCCTTGTTGAGGACGTCCTCCACCGCGTCCACGCGCTCGCCGGGCGAGACGTTGGAGATGTGAAGCAGGCCGTCGGTGCCCTTGCTGAGCTCGATGAAGGCGCCGAAGGTGGTCGTCTTGACCACCTTGCCTTCGAACTCGTCGCCGACCTCGACCTCCTTGGTCATGGCGCGGATGCGCTCCACCAGGGCGTCGCCCAGCTCGCCGTTGGCCGAGTAGACCAGGACCTGGCCCTCGTCGTTGACGTCGATCTGGGACTCGAACTCCTCCTGGAGGGCGCGGATGGTCTCCCCGCCCTTGCCGATGAGCAGCCCGATCTGCGACGGGTCGATCTCGATGGAGCCGATCCGCGGCGCGTACTGCGAGAGCTCCGAGCGCGGCGCGTCGATCGTCTCGGCCATCTTGGCCAGGATCGCCGTGCGGGCCTCGTGGGCCTGCTGGAGCGCGTCGCGCAGGATCTCGAAGGTGACCCCCGAGATCTTGATGTCCATCTGCAGGGCGGTGATGCCCCGCTCGGTGCCGGCGACCTTGAAGTCCATGTCGCCGAGGTGGTCCTCCACGCCCGCGATGTCGGTGAGCACGACGTAGTCGTCGCCCTCCTTGATCAGGCCCATCGCGATGCCGGCCACCGGGCGCTTGAGCGGCACGCCGGCGTCCATGAGGCTGAGGCTGGAGCCGCACACGCTCGCCATCGAGGACGAGCCGTTGGACTCGAGGATGTCCGAGACCACGCGGATCGTGTACGGGAACTCCTCGGTGCTCGGGATCATCGGCGTGAGCGCCCGCTCGGCGAGCGCGCCGTGGCCGATGTCGCGGCGCTTGGGGCCGCGCATGAACCCGGCCTCCCCGACGCTGAAGGGCGGGAAGTTGTAGTGGTGCCAGTAGAACTTCGCCGTCTGCAGGCCGAGCGTGTCGAGGCGCATCTCCTCGCGCATCGTGCCCAGGGCGACGACGCTGAGCGCCTGCGTCTGGCCGCGCGTGAACAGCGCGGAGCCGTGGGTGCGGGGCCCCACGCCCACCTCGATCGAGATGTCGCGGATCTCGTCGGCCCCGCGCCCGTCGGGACGCTTCTTGTCCACCGCGATGTGCCGGCGGATCGTGTCCTTCTCGAGCTTGTCGGCCACCATCTGCACCGCGGCGCGGCGCTCGGCGTCCTCGTCGTCGCCGGCGTACTGCGCGAGGATCTGCTCCTCGACCGCCTTGACCGCGGCCTGGCGCTCGAGCTTCTCCGCCACCTGCGTGGCCTCGTCCATCGCGGCGCCGTGGGAGGCGCGGACCTCCTCGAGCAGGCCCTCGTCGACCTGCGGCACCTCGACCTCGATCTTGGGCTTGCCCACCTTCTCGGCCAGCTCGCGCTGCAGCGCGCATAGCTTCTTGATGTTGTCGTGGGCGATGTCGAGCGCGTCGAGAACCTCGGCCTCCGAGATCTCGCCGGCGCCGGCCTCGACCATGAGGATGGCCTCCTCGGTGCCCGCGACGACGAGGTCGAGCTCGGAGGCCTCGAGCAGGTCCTCCTCGTTGGGGTTGACCACGAAGTTGCCGTCGACCTTGCCGATCCGCACCACCCCCACGGGGGTGGGGAACGGGATGTCGGACACCATCAGCGCGGCGCTGGCGCCGTTCATCGCGAGGATGTCGTAGGGGTGGACGTGGTCCACCGAGAGGGGGACGGAGACCAGCTGGGTCTCGTAGCGCCAGCCCTTGGGGAAGAGCGGCCGCAGGGGCCGGTCGATCATGCGGGCGGTGAGGGTCCCCTTCTCCCCCGCGCGGCCCTCGCGCTTGAAGAACGAGCCGGGGATCTTCCCGGCCGCGTACATCCGTTCCTCGACGTCCACCGTCAGCGGGAGGAAGTCGACGTCGCGGAGGTTCCCTGCCGTCGCGGTGCCGAGGACCATCGTGTCCCCCGCCCGGACGACGACCGCGCCGCCGGCCTGCTTGGCCATGCGTCCGGTCTCGAACGAGATCTCCGTACCAGCGATCTCCACGGAGACCGTCGTCACTTCTGCCATGTGTTCCTTTCCTGCCCGCGTCTTCGGATGGTGCGCGGACGCTTACCTTGATCCCTTTGTCGCGTGCCATCGTAGAGGATCGGTCCGCGTCCGCCCGCCGCCGGCGGGGGCCCGGCCCGGCCTAGCGGAGCAGCACGGTCCGCTTGACAGCGCGCCGGCGCTGCGTGACGTCGAGGATCGTCCCGACCAGCCTCACCCGGACGCGCCGGGCGTTGCGCAGCCGCCGCCTCGCCGCCCTGTTGAGCTTCACGTAGCCCCTCGTCGAGCCGGGCCGCGTGAGGTTGATCGTGCCCCGTCCGACGGTCAGCGGCTTGCGCGATCCGCCGCGCCGCAGCCGGTAGCGCCGCGCCGTCGCGGCATCCACCTGAGCCCGCAGGGTCGCCTTCGCCGGCACGTTGCCCCGCAGCGTCGCGGCCACCCCGCGCCGCAGCGCCGTCCGCAGCCGCTGCGCGAGCGTGCGCAGCGAGACCACGCTGGCCACCGGCTGCGAGCCGCCGCCCCCGGATGGCCCGCTCCCGGTCGACCCGCCGCCGCCACCGCCGCCGCCGGTCGTCCCGCCGCCGCCGCCGCCGGGCGCCGCGGCCGGGCTCTTGAGCGCGGAGAGGCTGCGGAAGTCGGCGTCGAAGCCCAGCGACTCGATCCCCGTCGTCTCGCACTTCTGCACGGTCTCGGCGGGGTTGCCGGTATAGGCGGCGAACGAGGCCCGCCCTCTCCCCTCGCCGGCGCTGGCGCCCTTCACCGTCAGGGCGACCTCGGTGCCGAAGGCCACGAAGGCGAGCGTGAAGCCCAGGGTGATTCCGCTGTCCGAGAACGTGAGCGTCCCCCCGCCCGGGGGCTCCGTGGACTGCGACTGCGCGCAGCTGAGGTTCCCCTGGCCCCTGACCGCCACCACGGCGGGCGCGTCGGTCACCGCCACCCCGTTGAGCGTGCCGGTGCAGTCGGTCGTGTCGGCGGTGGCCGCGTCGGGCTTGCCGGACATGAAGTCGTACGTGTTCGGCGCCTGCTGGGCCACGAGCGGCGAGCCGAACTTGGCCACGCCGCTGACGTGGCAGCCGCCCTCGTAGGTGTAGTCGGCGGCGCCGGCGAGGGCGGGCATCGCCAGCACGGCTGCGGTGATGGCGGCGAGGGCCGCCAGGAGCTTTCTCATGTTCGTCCGTTCCTCCCGTTCCGGCCACGGCGGGGGCCGTGGCGCCGCCTTCAGAAACGCTCGAGAGGGTCGAGATGTGACGGTTGGAGGACTCCGTCGACGAAGAAGGCGGGGGTGTTGACGACGCCGGCGCGGACTCCGGACTCGAAGTCGCGGCGCACGCGCGCCAGGACCGCGTCGGAGCGGCGGTCGGCGTCGAAGCGGTCGACGTCGAGGCCGAGCTCCTCAGCGCGCGCCCACAGGTGGGGGTCCTCCAGGCGTCCCTGATCCGCGTACAGGGAGTCGTGCATCTCCCAGAAACGGCCCTGCAGCGCCGCGGCCTCGGCCGCACACGCCGTCGCCCAGGCGCGCGGGTGTTTCGAGCGGACCGGGAAGTGGCGGAAGACGCGGCGCACGCGCCCCGGGTCCCCGGTGAGCCGCACGTGCGCGAGCCGGCAGAAGTGGCACTCGAAGTCCGCGTACTCGATCAGAAGCGAGGCGCCGTCCGGTCCCCGGACGTGGTCGTCGCCGGCGAGCGGCGGCAGCGGCGCGCTGCCGAGCTCGGTCATCGGGGGCGCATCCGAAACCGCCCGTGCAGGAGGCCCTTCGCCGGGCCGAGCGCCAGGGGTTCGAGGTGCTGACGCGTCGGGCGCATTGGGGCATTCTCCTGTGTCCCGGGACGCCAGAGGACCACTGCCACGCCGGATCTGGGCGTTCGTCGAGGATCGTCCCCACCGGTGGCCATGCGGCCAGACGAGCGCGTCCCGCACCGGCTCCCGCCGACGCGCGGCGGCTCGCGGCGCTGCTCCCCGCCGAGCTGACGCGTCAGGCCGCGAGGCCGTCGAAGATCAGGTTGGCGCCGGGCAGGACACCCGGGTGCTCGCCCTCCCAACTCCACTTCACCACTCCGTCGGGATCGAGGATCACGATCGCGCGGGTCGAGACCCCGGCCGGGTGGTAGGTGCCGAAGGCGCGGCTGGCCTCGCCCTTGGGCTCGAAGTCCGAGAGCATCGGGATCTCCACGCCCAGCTGCTCGCGGAAGGCGCTCTGGGACGCCGTGGCGTCGCACGACACGCCGTAGAGCCTGGCCCCGTCCGCCTGGAGCTCCTCCAGGACCTCCTGGTAGAGGTTGAACTGGTCGGCGCAGACCGAGCTGAAGGCGGCGGGGAAGAAGACGAGGACGGTGGTCTGCCCGAGCAGGTCCTCGCGGGTGAACCTCCCGCCGCTCCCGGTGCGCAGCGTGAATGCGGGCGCCGGCGTGCCGGGCGCCAGGACGCTCACCGCCGCAGGCCCAGCTCCTGCACGACCGCGCGGTAGCGCTCGACGTCGCTGCGCTGGAGGTACTGCAGCAGCCGGCGGCGGCGGCCGACCAGCATCAGCAGCCCGCGCCGGGAGTGGTGGTCCTTGCTGTGGGCCCGCAGGTGCTCGGTGAGGTCGTTGATGCGCTCGGTCATCAGCGCGATCTGGACCTCGGGCGTGCCGGTGTCGCCCCCGCCCTTGCCGAAGCGGGCGACCAGCTCCTGCTTTCTCTCCGCGGTCACGGTCATGCGGCGGGGAACCGTAGCAAAGGCTACGAGGCGACCCGGCGGGCCTGCTCGACGTCGCGGCCGATCTGCTCGACCAGCGCGTCGACCGAGGAGAACAGCCGCTCGCCGCGCAGCCGCTCGAGGAAGTCCAGGCGCAGCTCGTGCCCGTACAGGTCGCCCTCGAAGTCGATCACGTGCGCCTCGATCAGGATGCCGCGGCCCGTCTCGAACTGCGGGCGCACGCCGATGTTCACCGCCGCCGGGCGACCGTCCGCGCGCGCCGCGTAGACGCCCTGGTCGGGACGGACGAGGCGCGGGTCGGGGACCACGTTCGCGGTCGGCCAGCCCAGCTCGCGCCCGCGCCCGTCGCCGTGCACGACCTCGCCGCGGACCTGGAACGGTCGCCCCAGGAAGGCCTGGGCGTGCGCGACCTCGCCGGCCGACACCAGGCCGCGGATGTGGCTCGAGGAGACGGTCTCCCCCTCCACCTCCACCAACTCGACCACGCGCGTCTCGAAGCGCTCGTCGCCCTCCAGCAGCGCGGTGTCGCCCGCCGCCTTGTGCCCGAAGCGGAAGTTGCGGCCCACCGCGACGTGCGTCGCGCCCAGGCGCCCGACCAGGACGTCGTCGACGAACTCCTGCGCCCCGCGGCGCGCGAACTCGGCGTCGAAGGGGATCACCACCATCTCCTGCACGCCCAGCTCGGCCACCAGGTCGGCCTTGACGTCCAGGCGCGTCAGCAGCTTCGGCGCCGCGTCGGGGGCGATCACCGCCAGCGGGTGCGGATCGAAGGTCAGGACGGTGTCGGCGCCCGCGATCGCCTCGCGGTGGCCGACGTGCACGCCGTCGAACACGCCGACGGCCACGCGGCGCGGGCGCGGCTCGACCTCGGGGAGCGGGGTGACCTTCACGAGGGGCGCAAGCCTACGACGGGCTTGAGCACGCCGCCCTCGCGGGGCTCGGCGATCGCGACCAGCCCCCTCTCATCGACCAGGCGGACCGGCCCGGCCATGCCCGCAGACGGCGCGGGGACGGCGACGCCGTGGGTCGCGCGGCGGGCGTCCTCGCCCGCGAGCGCCACCGCCGGCAGGAAGGCGAGCGCGTCGTCGAGAGGGACGACGGTTCGGCCGTCGGCGTCCTCCACGGAGAACGGCCCGACGGCGGTCCGGCGCAGGGCCTCGCAGTAGGCGTCGCCGAGGTCGGAGACCAGGCTGCGGACGTAGGTGCCCGAGGAGCACTCGACCTCGAACGTCGCGCGGTCGTCCTCGCGGGACAGGAGCTCGAACCGGTGGACGGTCACGGTCCGCTCCGCTACGTCCACCTCCTCTCCCCTGCGCGCCTTCCGGTAGGCCCGCTCGCCGCCCACCTTCACCGCCGAGTACGCCGGCGGGCGCTGCGTGATCTCGCCCGTCGGGAGGACCAGCGACGGCACGACCCCGGTCTCGGTGATCTCGCCCTCGGGATCGCCGGTCGTGGAGACGGCGCCGAGCCTGGCGGTCACCACGTACGTCTTCGGCAGCTCCATGAAGAAGCGCTGCGCTCGCGTCGCCCGGCCGACGAGGACGAGGAGGAGACCCGTCGCGAACGGGTCGAGAGTCCCCGCGTGGCCCACCCTGCGGTTGGACAGGCCCCGCCGCACGGCCGCGACCACGTCGTGCGAGGTCTTCCCCGCGGGCTTGTCCACGAGGACGACGCCGTCCACGGGCGCCCTAGAGCTGCGCGGCGATCTGCGTGCGCAGGAACTCGATCAGCTCGTCCCACTCCATCGTGGTCCCGAAGCCGGCCGCCTGGCGGTGGCCCCCGCCGCCCTGCCGGCGCGCGATCGCCGACACGTCCACGCGCTCGTCGGTGGCGCGCAGCGAGACCTTGCGCCGGCCGTCGCGCTCGGGCCCCAGCAGGTCGCGGACCAGGCCCGCCACCGCCGTGCCGCTGACCGAGCGCAGGTGGTCGACCACGCCCTCGGAGTAGTTCTCCTCGGCCCCGGTCTCCGCGTAGTCGGCGGCGGTCAGGCGCGTGATGGTCAGCCGCCCCTCGTCGTAGCGCTCCACGTTGGCCAGCCCGCGGGCCAGCAGCTCCAGCTTGCCGTAGGGGATGCCCTCGTACAGGCGCCGGTACATCTCGTGGACGTCGACGCCCGCCTCGATCAGCTCGGCCGCCATGACGTGGGCGCGCCTGCCGGTGTTCTCGTACATGAAGCGCCCGGTGTCGGTGACCAGCCCCACGTAGAGCGCCTCGGCGATGCTCGCCGACGGCTCGACCGCCAGCCCGCGCATCAGGTCCCACACGATCTCCGCCGTGCACGAGGCCTCCGGCACGACGTGGTTGACCGTCCCGAAGCAGGTGTTGTCGTGGTGGTGGTCGATGTTGAGGATGTGGGCGCCGTCGCGCTTGAGCAGGTCGGCCGGGTTGCGATCGATGTTGCCGCAGTCCAGGAAGACGATCGTGCGCTCCTCGACGTCCTCGGGCGGCACGCTGACCAGGCCGTCGAGCAGGAAGAAGCGGTACTCGTAGGGCAGCGGGAACTCGTCGGCGGCCATGAACATCAGCGAGTCCTTGCCCAGGCGCCCGAGGACCTCGTTCATCGCCACCAGCGACCCCAGCGCGTCGCCGTCGGGGTTCTCGTGGGTGACGAGGATGAACTTGCCGGCGTCGCGGATCTCGCCGAGCACGCGCTCGCGGGAGTCCGTGCTCACCTGGGTGCTCACTCCCCCACCTCGCGGTCGATCAGCTCGGTCAGCCGCATCCCGCGCTCGACGCTGTCGTCGTAGCGGAAGTCGAGGGTGGGCGTGTGCTTCATCCGCAGCTCGGAGGCGACGCGGCGCTGGAGGAAGCCGTGCGCGGAGCGCAGGCCCTCGAGCGAGGCCTCGCGCTCGTCCTCGCCCCCGAGCACGCTGACGTACACGCGGGCATGGCGAAGGTCGGGGCTGGTTCTGACGGCGGTCACGGTGACGAAACCCACGCGCGGGTCCTTGAGGCCGGTGGCGACGGCGTCGCTGAGGACCTGACGAACGGCCTCGTCGACCCTGCGCAGGCGATCGCTGGGCATCCTAGCCGTCCCTCAGTCCAGGAGGTCCCGCATCGAGCTCACCGTCTTGCGGACCCGGACGCCGCTGGGAAATCGCGCGTCCAGCCAGGCCTCGAGGCGGTCGGTGGCCTCCTCCAGGCGCCCGGCGGAGCCGGCGACGAAGGAGGCCACGAGCGTCGCCACCTGCCAGCGATCGTGCGGGCCGGCCTCGGCCACCGCCCCGCCCAGCTTCTGCACCTGGGCCTTGACCGGCGCCAGCTCGCGGCGCCGCGCCTTCAGGCTCCCGGCCTCCGGGAAGTGCAGCTCGACCTTCAGGATCGCGACGAAGGCCTGCGCCCCGTCCCGGGCCACTAGGCGAGCTCGCGCTCCACCTGGCGCGTGGCATAGACCTCCAGGATGTCACCCGCCTTGACGTCCTGGAAGTCGCGCAGCACGATCCCGCACTCCTGGCCCGCGGTGACCTCCTTGACGTCGTCCTGGAAGCGCCGCAACGAGGCGATCGCGCCGTCGTAGACGACCGTGCCGTCGCGCACCAGGCGCGCTCGCGCCCCCGGCGTCACCCGGCCCTCGAGGACCTCGGAGCCGGCGATCGTGCCGACGCGCGAGGCCTTGAACAGCTGCTTGACCTCGACGCGGCCGAGCTCGTCCTCGACCTCCTCGGGGGCGAGCATGCCCTCCATCGCCGCCCGCAGGTCGTCGATCGCCTTGTAGATCACGTTGTAGGTGCGGATCTCCACGCCCTCGCGCTCCGCGGCGGCGCGCGCGTCGCCCACGGGACGGACGTTGAACCCCAGCACCACGCCCTCGGAGGCGGCGGCGAGCATCACGTCGGACTCGTTGATCCCGCCCACGCCGCGGTGGACGACGGTCACCGAGACCTCGCTCTGCGGCAGCTTGGCGATCTCGTCCTCCAGCGCCTCCAGCGAGCCGGCCACGTCGGTCTTGAGCACCAGCGGGATGTCCTGCATCTCGCCCTGCTGGGCGCGCGAGAAGACGTCCTCGAGGGTCATCTTGCGCCCGGAGCGCCGGGCGATGGCCTCGGTCTTCAGGCGCTGGGCGCGCTCGCCCGCCAGCTGGCGGGCGCGGCGGTCGTTCTCCACGACACGGACGTGCTCGCCCGCCTCGGGGACGCCGTCGAAGCCCAGGATCTCCACCGGCTGGCCGGGCTCGGCGGCCTTGAGCTTGTCGCCGAGGTAGTCGTGCATCGCGCGCACCTTGCCCCAGTGGGCTCCCGCCACCAGCGGGTCGCCGACCTTCAGCCTGCCGCGCTGGACGAGGATCGTCACCACCGGCCCGCGGCCCGGGTCGAGCTTGGACTCGATGACCGTGCCGGAGGCGTCGGTGTCCGGGTTCGCCTTGAGCTCCTCGAGCTCGGCGACCACGGTGATGGTCTCCAGCAGGTCCTCGAGGTTCTGTTTGGTCTTGGCCGAGACGTCGACGAACTCGATCTCACCGCCCCAGTCGGCGGGGTTCAGCCCGCGCTGGGCCAGGTCGGCGCGCACGCGGTCGGGCTGCGCGCCCTCCTTGTCGATCTTGTTGACCGCGACCACGATCGGAACGTCGGCCGCCCGGGCGTGGTCGATGGCCTCGTCGGTCTGCGGCTTCACGCCGTCGTCGGCGGCCACCACGATCACCGCGATGTCGGTGACCCCGGCGCCGCGGGCGCGCATGGCCGTGAACGCCTCGTGGCCGGGGGTGTCGAGGAAGGTGATGAGCTTGTCCTGGTGGTGGACCTGGTAGGCGCCGATGTGCTGGGTGATGCCGCCCGCCTCGCCCGCGGCCACCTCGGTCTCGCGGATGGCGTCCAGCAGCGAGGTCTTGCCGTGGTCGACGTGCCCCATGATCGTCACCACCGGCGGGCGGTCGACCAGGTCCTCGTCGGCATCCTCGGCGTCGGGCTCGACCTCGATCTCGTCGGCGGCGTGGAGGATCTCGATCTCCTTGTCGAACTCCTCGGCCAGCACGCCGATCGCCTCGTCGGACAGCGTCTGGGTGAGCGTGGCCATCTCGCCCAGGCTCATGAGCTTCTTGATGATCTCCGGGACCGCGACGCCCAGCGACTCGGCGGTCTCCTTGACGGTGGAGCCGGAGTTGATGCGGATCGCGTCGAGCGCGCGCGCGGGCGCGGCGGCGCGGTTGCCGGTGACCTCGGCCTCGATCTCCTTGCGGCGGCGGCCGCGGCGGCGCCCGCCGCGCGGCTTGGTGGACGGCGGCGGGCCGCCCCGGCCGTCGTTGCGTCGGGAGGCCTGGGAGTCGATGACCACGCGGCGGCGGCCTCCGCGCGTGTCGGGCGCGCGCTCGCCGGCCAGCGAGTCGCGGGTCGGGCGCTGCTTGGGCGCGCCGTCGCCGGCCGGTGCGGCGGGCGACGGCGGCGTGTCGGGCGAGGCGGTGGCGGCGGGAGCCGCATGCGCGGGCGCGGCGCCGTTGCCGCCCAGCGCGCGGATGGCCTCGGCCTCGTCGACCGTCGACGCGGCGGCCTTCACCTCGATCCCGGCCGCCTTGAGCTTGGCGATCAGCTCCTTCGAGCTGATGCCCTGCTCCTTGGCGATCTCGTGCACGCGCTTCTTGCTCATCGCACGCCCAAGTGTAGTTCGCGGCGACTACTCGCCGGGAGCGTCCTCGAGGACCGGCTCGGCGTCGGGCGCGGCGGGATCGGGCGCCTCGCCCTGCGCCTCCTCGAGCGTCCCCTCGGTCTCGGCCAGCTCCGCGGCCGAGACGTCCTCGGCCGTCGGCTCGACCTCGGTCTCGGCCAGCTCCTCGGCCGAGACGTCCTCGGCCGTCGGCTCGACCTCGGGCTCGGCGGTCTCGTCGCCCGCCGCGTCCTCGGCCACCGCGGCGGGGTCGGCCGCCTCGGCCGGGCTCGCCGCGCCCGTGACCGCGGCCACCTCGTCGCCCTCCACGCCCTCCAGGGCCTGGTGGGCCTCGAGGCCGCAGTAGCGCGAGGAGGCCAGGGCGGCGTTGGGGCAGCGCCGGCCGGAGGTGAGGATGGCGGCGCAGCGGCCCCCCAGCTCCTCCTCCTCGCCGTAGCCGCCCTCGGTCTCCTCCGAGGAGAACTCGGTCTCGGACTTGATGTCCACGCGCCAGCCGGTCAGGCGGGCGGCCAGGCGGGCGTTCTGCCCCTCGCGCCCGATGGCCAGCGACAGCTGGTCGTCGGGCACCACGACGGTGGCCTGGCGGTTGTCGTCGTCGACGTAGACCTCGCGCACGCGGGCCGGCGACAGCGCCTTGGCCACGAAGCGGGCGGGCTCGTCGTTGTAGGGGATGATGTCGATCTTCTCGCCGCGCAGCTCGGACACGACCATGCGCACGCGCGAGCCGCGCGGGCCCACGC